>Ga0209164_1005150_pt1 | contig 11262 bp, 9 predicted proteins | sample MTBNYHSulfiMetaG_FD_187458 | JGI IMG/M metagenome (GOLD analysis project Ga0209164, IMG submission 187458) | Enrichment culture microbial communities from rom New York Harbor, USA that are MTBE-degrading - MTBE-NYH (New York Harbor Sulfidogenic)... | ecosystem: Environmental > Aquatic > Marine >... | reverse complement strand
GCGTCCCGACCTGGCCCTCGAGCTGACGTCGGGGCTCTAACCGTTCTCCCCCTCAGCGCCGCTCCCGAAAGCTCATCCGCCCCGCCGCTGATGTTCTTCTCTTCTGCCCGCTGGTCTCTTCTCTTCACTGGCCACCGACCACCCCTCTATGCCACTCTCTTCCCGCCGCGCCAGCGGCACGGCTCGAACAGCTCAAACGTCTCTAACAGTTCGAACGGCTCGCCTTGCACCCCATACACCCCTCTTTTCACCCGCAGGATGCACAAAATACAGGATTGACGAGTCTCCAATCGACGTTACGCGACAATATGTCCTAAAGACCGCCCCTGCCACTCGTAACTCGTTCTCGGACAAGGACTTACAGCATGTCCTACCCTCCAAAGTAGGACAAAATGGCCACCGTTCCCGCGTCACTACAACATTTTCCCGCGCCTTTGCGCAACCTAGAACATCAGGCATTCGGTAAAGGTGCTTTCGAACTCGCGCTCGTGGGCGATCTCGACATAATGAATCCTTCGGGCGATATCGCCAGCCAGTTTTCGCAAGTCCCGGTTCAGCAGGATTATCTTCGCGCCCGACTCGGCTGCATTGCCAACGAATCTCACCTTCTTCAGCGGCACCTTCGGCAACAATCCAATTCGCATCGCATGCCCCGGGTCGATATAATTCCCGAACGCACCCGCCACCAGGTACTCCTCGATCTGCGAATCATCAACACCCGCCTTCGCCTGCAGCAGCTTTATGCCTGCGCGGATCGCCGCCTTCGCCAGCTGCAACTCTCTTACATCACGCTGGGTCAGGATAATATCTTTCGCCAGCACAAACGCCCCCTGCCCGTTATTATCAAGCAACCTCTGACGTATCTTCTCCGGAAGCCCGGAGGCATCCTTCGGATCAATGAATCTGCCGCTATCGTCCAGCACGCCAAGCTCAAGCAGCACCCCCACCACATCTATCAATCCGCTCCCGCAGATACTCACAGGCGGCAGCCCGCCTATCGTTCTTACCTCCAAGTCCTGCGACTCGCTGTCATATGCCACGCGTTCTATCGCGCCTTCCATGGCCCTTGAGCCGTGGGCAATCTTTGCGCCCTCGAAGGCTGGACCGGCAGCACAGCTCGCGGCGAACATGCGGTCCTTAGTACCGACAATAAGCTCGCCATTGGTACCGATATCAATCACAAGCGTCATTTTCTCCGTCAGGTCCATCCGAACAGCCAAAGCAGCCGCAACGGTATCGGCACCGACAAACCCGGCGATATTCTGCACAGCATGGATATTGCCTGCCGGATTGATATTTATGCCCAGGTCTGCCGGAGCAACATCATGCGCTTCAACCGACCAAGCTTTATAGGGGGCGTGGCCGAGCTGCTTTATCGGCAGGCCCAGGAAGATGTGATTCATCGTCGTATTACCGACAACCGACAGCTCATAGATGTCGCCAGAGGCCACACCAGCAGATTCGGAGAGCTGGGCAATAAGCTCATTCACCTTGGCGATAGTCACATCATGCAGCTCAGCCAGACCCGCATCATTCTGGCCGTGCGTTATCCGGCTGATGACATCATCACCAAAGGCGTTTTGTGGATTGAGGGCCGAGGTAGCTGCCCGCATGCTGCCGGTGGCGAGGTCCATCAGGGCAGCCACGACCGTGGTCGTACCGATATCGATAGCGACTCCGAGAAGCGACCTGGTCGTATCGCCCTTCTCGAGAGCTACGACCTCCCACGCCTCGTGCGAACATTCCGCACTGTGATTGCGACAGACGACTGTAATGCCTTTCTCACAATCTGCGGGCAGAAGCTGCGCCAGCGATCCGGCTGACTTGGAGATGGAATAGCTGCAGTCAGCGCCGGTAAGGTGGAGTGTATCGATGACTTCCGAGGGCGTGCATCCTGACGGCCTTATGAAGAGCTTCCTGACCGCTGGACAGATGGTGATATCGTACTCAATGCCCTGATGAAGTATTCTGTGGGGTACGTGAAGGCTGGCGGGCGGGATGTGAACGTCCACGTCGTTCGTGAGATGGTATTGACACGCGAGGACGCCCGGGCCGTCGGGCTTGAGGCGGACAAGGCATTTGCCGCATGTGCCGCGGCCGCCACAAGCCGTGTATAGCTTGATACCAGCTTTCACAGCAGCGTCTAGAATGGTGGAGCCTGAAGGAACCTCCACCTTCTTAGACTGCTCTGTAAAACTCACCGCGACCGACTTCTTCTGCGAGCTGGCGGGATTCCTGCTCATTTTCTGCGACTGTTACCTTTCCATGCCAGCCGCCGGGAGAGACTGCTGGCGTCTGAGAGAATGTTTTCCACCTTGACGTATTATGTGGTATGATGTGTAAAAGGCAAGTCCAATCGCGGACATTCGAGGTGCAAGGATGATACAATGCAAAGACTGTCAGTTCTGTGAGATCGGGCCCGACGGCCGCAGAGTCTTCAAATGTGACCCCTTCGTCAACATAGTGGAGCCGGAGTGCATCCAGAAATGGCAGCTTCTCAGGCTCGATATGCTGGTCGCCAGCTATCACACGATGCTGCAGTGGTATCGGAAGATGGCTCCGATGCAGAACAAGCTCTTCAAGTACATGGAGCGGGAGATAGACGAGATGAACGAGGCGGACAACTGGAAGGTCGATGACGAACCCGAGGAGGATGACCCGCTGGGCTAGGGGCCCGGTGCTTCGCTGGACATATCATCAGTTCCCACGCTCGGTTGGGTGTCTCCGGCTGTCTCATCTGTCGGAGTTGCTGGTTTCTCCTTTCCGGGCTTTGGCTTCGGCTGGGCTGCTTTTGCAAGCTGTTCCACCACCTTGCAGAGCGAAGGCGGCTCATTCTGGAAAGTGATGAAATCGAGGGCCGCCACGCTAGTCCCTACGGAGGATAGCCATAGCTGCTGGACCTCATCCTCCGAACACACTTGCTTGACCATGGAAGAAGCCGCCAGAGGACTTATGGACAGCAGCAGGAGCAGGAACCCCCAGACCAGCATGCCGTTGGCGAATCCCATTGCGCCGCCGCCCAGCCCGTCCAGGAGCTTGGGCATCTCGATCTTCAACTCACCCATTACGACCATACAGATGGAATTGAGGATGATGAAGGTGACGACAGATATCACTATGGCGGAGAGAACCGGCCCGTACGTGTGCTCGTTTATGAGTGTCACTGACGAAACCAGCATCGGCGTCGTATAGACCGTGACATATACTGCCACAGCGGTGTTGAACAGCCTGACCCAGCTGGACACGAATCCCGCGGCCTTGGCTGCCGCCAGGCCGCATATCAGACCAATAACAAGTCCCACTAATAGCAGCATTCTTAATCCAGGTCACTGGTAACGCGTTTGACTTCTTCCAGCGTCGTCAGACCGGACGCGACCTTGATAAGGCCCTCGCGCCGGAGGTTCGACCTGCACTTGGCATTGCCATTGCTCTCAAGGGCGGTTATCGCGAGGTTCGGGTCCGCAATCGTGGTCTTCAGCTTGGAATTCATAGGCATTATGTCGAATATGCTCATCCTGCCCGCATAGCCGGTATTGTCGCATTCGTCGCAGCCAACAGCAGCGCAGACCTTGGCCGGGTCCAGACGCTGCTGTACGAAGGCCTGTATCTGAGCGTCGTTGAGCACGGCAGGTCTTTTGCACTGAGGGCAGAGCTTTCTAACGAGCCGTTGCGATATGAGCAGCTGCAGCGAAGCGGTAATAAGCAGTGGCTTTATACCCAGGTCTATCAGCCTGACGATGGCAGAGCTGTTGCTGCCGCTGTGCATCGTAGCTATGACAAGGTGACCGGTCTCCGCCGCTTTCATGGCTATCGAGGCGGTCTCCTCGTCTCGTATCTCGCCGACTACTATGACGTTGGGGTCCTGCCGCAGTATGCTGCGCAGCGCCTTGGCGAAAGTGATCTCCGCCTTGACATTCACCTCTATCTGGCTTGTGTTGGGAAGCACATACTCGACCGGGTCTTCCACGGTGACAACGTTACGGCTGAAGAAATCCATGCTATTCAGCATTGCGTAAAGCGTTGTTGTCTTGCCCGAGCCGGTCGGTCCGCAGATGATTATCATCCCGGAAGGCCTGGCAACGGCATCTTCGACTATCTGTAACGCTGCGCCGGCGAGGCCGATGTTGCGAAGATTGAGGAGGTCCGTGTTCTGACCAAGTACGCGCAGTGACAGTTTCTCGCCGCCAAGCACGCCGGCACTTGAGACGCGGAATGAATAGCTTCGTGTATCATCCTTGGCGGTAAACGCTCCGTCCTGCGGCCGTCTTCGCTCAGCTATATCCATTCCTGCGACGGCTTTGATGCTGTTGATCACGGCTGCAGCCTTGTCCGACGTAAGCTCATCCATCACTCTTAACATTCCGTCGATCCGGTAACGCACTGAAAAAGCATCGGTAGTTTTCGGGTCGATAAGTATGTCACTTGCCTTCCGCTGTAGCGCACCTCCTATGACATTCTCCGTGACCTGCAGGGTCGCCTTTGACTCTCTATCCTTTCCAAACGATTCCGCAAAGTTCTGCCCGGATGAGTCAAGCAGTATGATGCGTGACGCTGTCCGTTTCCCCTCGACGCTGCGCACGATGTCAAGGAATCCGTCGATCTTGTCCCGGATAACATCCATGATCCTGAGGTCGCTGCTGCGGACGATACGCCATATGTCGATCACATACAGCAGGACCATTACAAGCGGACCGAGAACAAGCGTCGCAAGATTGACAACCGCCCGGCGATTAGCGGGAACGAGATGGTGGAACTGCACCAGCTGGGTGAAATAGAGGCACAGATACAGCCATGTTACCAGAAGAACAAGCTTGATGGGGTTGAACAGAAGCGGGACACTGTCAGCAGACAGCGTCGCTGCCAGAGTACACAGGAGCCTTCCTCCCATCGAATAGTCCATCATTCTCTATCCCGCGAAAAAGCAAGACTGACCGCGCTAAGTCTGACGTGGTATAACATATAGTATTGTCGGCGTTCTGGCAAGAAAATCTTTACAGACCCGGCTGGAAATCCAGCCGCGGCCATTGCCGCATCGGAAAGGGCCGCCGAGGCCGTGTCCGACGCGATTTCCTGCCCCTGGTCACGAAATTCACGGGTTCTGCAACCCTCAGCTTCTCGCGAATCTCTTGGCCAGCGAGACGACGAACAAAGCTGTAAGTGCCGCTCCTGACAGGGTCTCGAACATAACAACATAGCGGGTGAGGTGGCCGGGCTGCGGATAGTAGTCTCCGAAACCAAGCGTAGTAAATGTAGTCACGCTGAAGTAAAGACAGTCACCCAGCGTTGCCTGTACGGTGTGCTCCTGGAACATCAGCGATCCCGCCAGCCAGTACACCAAGCCCGAAGCCAGTATCACTATGGCAGCAGCACAGAGAACTCGTCCCGGTCTCTCTCCGTACCCAAACAGCCATTTGCCCACGATGAATTCGAGCAAAAGCCATATCTTGTCTGTCACCCACCGAACTGCTGGCCGTTTCTCACCTCCAAGCTCGCGGTCGTGAAACCTGTGCTGGAGATTCGCACATCGCTCATTGTAGAACGTCTCGCCAGCGAGCTGGTAGTGACCTGCCTCAAGCGCACACTGCTTGATAAACCGCCAGAATGTCTCATCCTCGCCATATCTCTTCTCTACGAAGACGACACCATCATATGCCGGTACAAGTCTACTGGCAGAGTAAGCACCTGAGAAATCGACCGAACCCCGAAAGCGGACATGCGTGAAATTAACACCCTTCTCGAAATGTGTGTTGGCGAACCGAACATCTTTTTCGAAAATCGTGTCGTTCAGCAGGCAATACCCTCTGAACCGACACGTTCTGAAACGCGCACTGGCTTCAAATCTTGCCACGCGCAGCGCGACTACGCCATCGAAAACGCATCCATCGAATCCTGCGAGGCCCGTGAAGACCGCATTATGAAACCGCGTTTGTTGCCTGAACTGAGAGGAGTTAAAGGAAACATCCCGCTTGAATATCACTCTTAACGACTCCGGCTCGGCAAACGTGGGGCCGAATGCCACATCCCCTTCGAACACGCAGTTATGAAAGACCATTATCTGGTGGAGCGTGACTGTCGTCATACCCTCCGATGCGACAAAATCCAGCTTCGAGGTATCATAACTTTCTCCCAGAAGCCGGCCTATATCGAGATTGCCGGAGACAGTGCAGTTCGAAAGCCTTATTTCATCGCCTCTGGCTATCGCCTCAAGCACGTCATTTGAAGGTATTCTCTGTTCTTCTACCTGGAAGACCATATTGGCTGCCTGCCTTAGTCGCCTCGCTGCAGCAGTTCGATGATCTCCTCCTTTCGCGGCAGCGAGTCCTGCCCGCCAAATCTGGTGCAGGTAAGCGCGCCCGCTGCCGAGGCAAACCGAACCGCATCCATTATTCTGTCGCCGGCTGCGTAGGAAGCCGCAAGAGCCGCTGCGAAGGCATCTCCTGCGCACGTCTTGTCCACGAGGTCCACCTGGAAGCTGGGTATATGCTCAGCCAGGTCCCTGTTGACAAGCACGCACCCCCGCCGCCCCATCGTAACCACTGCGCACTTCACGCCTCTGGCAACAAGATCCGAGCCTATGAGCTTGCTCTCGTGCACCCTGTCAGCGCTGCCCTCTTTCAGGCCCGCCGCTTCTTCAATATCAGGATTAATCACGTCAACCCAGTAGTATTCCATGGGGATGTCAGGGTCCGCCAGCGAACAAGCAGGGTCGAGCATAACACGCGTCTTGAGCATTGCGGCACTGCGTATGGCTGCAACGACTGCATCGCGCGGCAGATTCCCGTGTATGAGGCACAAATCGGCCGACGATATCGCTTCTTCAGTCTCGGAAGAGGTGAAATCCTCCGGCCGCAGCGCCCGGTTCGCGCCCTCGGCGACACAACATAGATTCTCACCGTCCGAATTGACCATCGAGAGGCTGGCTCCCGTGTTCATTGCCTCGGCGGTTCGTATGAGACAGGTACTGACGTTGTGCGCAGCCAGATTCGCCCGGATAAGTTCTGCAAAGCTGTCGTTCCCCAACTTCATGATGACATCAACCTGACAGCCGCACAGCGCCGCCCCCACCGCCTGATTCACGCCCCCGCCCGCTGGGAGACAAGAAAAACCTGTGCCGGAAACGACCAGCCCCCTCTGCGGCATGCGGTCGCATTTGACCGTCATCTCCACATAGGCGGGGCCCACCACGACTATTCTTGGCATCCTTCCCGGCATATCTGCTCCGTAACGCGCTGCGTGCCAGTAGCCACAGTATATCGCGTGTTGCTGCCCTTGCAACGCTTTTCTGGCCTCATTCTGCGCCCGGTTCTGTTGTAGTCTGCGGAAATTGCTTGAACAATGTCGGCATCGCGATAACATTAGGCCACGATACGTGCGGCCCTTCGATGCGGGGCCTGAGATAATCCGGAGTCGTCAAATGGGAAGAGTATTGATAATAGGCGCGGGCGGCGTTGGCAACGTCGTCGCCCAAAAATGCGCCCAGATGCCGGAGGCTTTCGACCATATCACGCTTGCCAGCCGGACTCTGGCAAAATGCGAGCAGATCCGAAAACGCACCAGGAATCGCTGGAAGCGCAACATTAAGACTGCTCAAGTCGATGCGGATAAGCCCTCCGAGGTGAAGAGGCTCATAAGAAGCTGTAAGGCCGATGTCGTCATCAACGTCGCACTCCCCTATCAGGACCTGGCCATAATGGATGCCTGCCTGGCAACGGGCGTACACTACCTCGACACAGCCAACTACGAGCCGCTGAATGAAGCTAAGTTCTGCTATAAGTGGCAGTGGGCATACTGCTCGAAGTTCCGCAAAGCCGGCCTGATGGCCGTCCTCGGGTGCGGCTTCGACCCCGGCGTCACCAACATCTTCTGCGCCTACGCCCTCAAGAAGCACTTCGATGAGATCCACTACGTCGATATCGTCGACTGCAACGCCGGCACGCATGGTCACCCCTTTGCCACCAATTTCAACCCGGAGATAAACATCCGCGAGATAACACAGAGAGGCAAGTATTGGGAGGATGGAAAGTGGAAGGAAACCGACCCGCTCTCCGTCAGGATGGACTTCGACTATCCGACCATCGGGCCCAAGCCGAGCTATCTGCTCTACCACGAGGAGCTCGAGTCTCTTGTGAAGAATATCAAGGGCCTCAAGCGCATCCGTTTCTGGATGACCTTCTCCGAGCAGTACATCACGCATCTGCGCGTCCTTGAGAATGTCGGCATGACCCGTATCACGCCCGTGACATTCGAGGGCCACAAGATAGTGCCGCTGCAATTCCTCAAGGCCGTCCTGCCGGACCCTGGCTCTCTCGGCACGACGTATTCGGGAAAGACGTGCATCGGCTGCGTGATGACCGGCGTGAAGGATGGCAGGACCTCCAAGCGTTTCATCTACAATATCTGTGACCATGCCGAGTGCTTCAAAGAGGTCGAGGCGCAGGCCATATCATACACCACCGGCGTCCCCGCAGCCATCGGCGCGGCCTTGATGCTCGGCGGCATCTGGAAAGGCAAGGGTGTTTTCAACGTCGAGGAATTCGGTCCCGAGCCGTTTATGCAGAAACTCAATATCCACGGGCTGCCATGGCTGGACACGGAATACCGCGACACGTTGTAGATAAGGCTCCGTCGCCCTGCTACATCGTCGACAAGGCAGCGCTCCGCCGGAACCTGCGGCTGCTGGCGGATGTCCAGCAGAGGACCGGCTGCATAATTCTCCTGGCACTGAAGGGTTTCGCCATGTTCAGCGTCTTCCCGGAGGTCAGGAAGTACCTGCCGGGGATTTCGGCAAGCTCCCTGAACGAGGCCCAGCTCGGACACGAGGAATTTGGCGGCCTCCTGCATGTCGTTTGCCCGGCCTATCACGAGGAGGAATTCGCGGCGCTGTTGCGGTACGCCGACCACATCGTCTTCAATTCGCTTTCACAGTGGGGAAATTACAGGCCGCAGGTGACCCGAACGAAGGTTAAGGCGGGCCTGCGGGTCAACCTCGGCTACTCGGAGATTAAGGTCGATATCTACAACCCCTGTGGCAAATTCTCCCGGCTCGGTATCCCTCTTGACCAGCTTGAAGATGCGGACCTCGATGGAATAACAGGCCTGCACTTCCACACGATGTGTGAGCAGAATTCCGATACCCTGGAGCGGACCGTCGCTGTGTTCGAGGAGAAACTCGGGAAGCTCATAGATAAGATGGAATGGGTTAATTTCGGCGGCGGTCACCATATCACGCGACCGGACTATGATGTCGAGAGGCTCTGCCGCGTGATAGAGGGGTTCAGGTCGCGCCACAGGGTCGAAGTATTCCTCGAGCCGGGCGAGGCCATCGCTCTCAACACGGGCATCCTTGTGGCGTCTGTGCTGGATATCGTCTGGAACGGTATGGGTATCGCCCTTCTCGATACATCGGCTGCAGCCCATATGCCGGATGTGCTTGAGATGCCGTATCGGCCGGTCGTTGTGGATGCGGGACAACCGGGGGACAAGAAGCATACGTATCGGCTGGGTGGAATGACATGCCTGGCCGGTGATATCATCGGGGATTACTCATTTGATGCACCGCTGAAGCCTGGTGACAGGCTTGTGTTCCTCGATATGGCGCACTATACGATGGTCAAGAACAACACCTTCAACGGTGTGAACCTGCCTTCGATAGCGACCTACGAGCCTGAGGCGGATGTGCTGGAGGTTGTCCGCAGGTTTGCTTACGAAGACTACCGCAACAGGCTTTCGTAGTGCTGCGCAACATGCTGTAGCAAATGTAATGGCTGCGCGGGAACGAATGTCAAAAGTGCCACAAATTGGGGCGGTATTTACCATAACTCTCAAGCTGTAAGCGACCTAGGCATCAACAGGTGCGGAAGACGGACACTTTTCGGCCAGGGTCAAGCCTGTAACTCAATTGCCAGTAAGGAGTTGCGCTGCTGCCACCCCGCCATTCCGGCTGAGCCACAACATGCAGAGAGGGGCTGATCGCCGAGTTAATATATATTCTTAATTATACAGGAAAGCTTATTGACTATTGTCCTACCATGAGTTAAATACTTCAATATATGAAAGAGAAAACGAGACAGGTCGGGATTCCCGTCAGTTGCCCCCTTTGCGGGGATGAGGTCTGGGTAACGCAGATACGCTGTTCCGGGTGCGGCAGCGAGATAAACGGCTCGTTCAGGCGGGATGGGCTTGAGATGCTGCCGGAGGAATACCGGAAGTTCATTATCGTCTTTTTGAAGCACCGGGGAACGATCAAGGCGGTGGAGGCTGAGCTAGGGGTCTCTTATCCAACAATCAATCGAATGCTCGAGAACATCAATCAGATGCTCGGACCGATACAGGCGGCTGGACCGCAGCTTGACAGGAAGCAGATACTGGACGCGATTGAAAGGGGCGAGATGAGCGTCAAGGAAGCAACGGAGATGCTGAAGAAGAGTAGCCAGTAGACAGTAGATCGGAGAGAACCAGTTTTCAGCGACAAGTGCTCAGATAAAGAAAAAGGCAATAGGCGGTAGGCATGCGGCAATAGTGAAGACGATGGAAGAACGGGAAGGAGTAATGCGATGCCAATCTTTGCTTTCAAATGGATAATACTGGTGGTGGTACTGGTTGTCGCCCTTCTGGTGACGCTTGGTCTGGCAGTTTTCGGCTTGCTGGCGGGCAAGCGAAAGACGGCTGTGTTGGTCGTCATAGCTGTGGTTGCAGGGGCGATGCTGGCGATGTCATTTCTTGGTCTCCGAGCGATGACAGGTGCAGTTTACGCGCCCTCGATGATGTGGCGAGGCATCGGTGCAATACTCGTTCTGGGGCTCCTGGTGTGTGTCCTTGTGAGCGTTATGTCGCTCATCTGGCGGTTCTTCGCGTGGCTCGGCAACGCAGACCCAGCGGGGGCAGCGGTCAATCCGGAAGAGAGGAAGCGGATACTGAGCATGGTCGAGCAGGGAAAGATGACCGGCGTGGAGGGCGCGGAGCTTCTGGATGCGCTGGGAAAGAGCTCGGCACTTCGGGGGCAGCAGACGTTTGGCAGGCTGGACGTGGCGCTGCTTGTTGCCCTGGCCGTGGTGGTATTGGGATTCTTCCTGCCTTGGTACTACATTGGCTACAGAATGTGGCAGACCGGCTACCAGGTTGGTGCCATCGGATGGGCCGTGCTTATATCGGCCATTCTGGCGGCGCTACTGGTCTTCATCACACCCAAAGAGTACCTTTACAAACTTGTGCTATTGCAGTTGCTGGCAATATGCGTGGGATTGGCACTGATGACAAGTGTTT
>Ga0209164_1005149_pt1 | contig 11263 bp, 10 predicted proteins | sample MTBNYHSulfiMetaG_FD_187458 | JGI IMG/M metagenome (GOLD analysis project Ga0209164, IMG submission 187458) | Enrichment culture microbial communities from rom New York Harbor, USA that are MTBE-degrading - MTBE-NYH (New York Harbor Sulfidogenic)... | ecosystem: Environmental > Aquatic > Marine >... | reverse complement strand
GTTCAGCCTTGCGGCAACGTCCTCGACCCATCTCTCATCGCCCAACGGCATTCAAGAGAGCTATCACCTGATCGCAGCTACCATAACGACAGTAATACCATACCCCGTTCTCACCAACCCGGTCAATTGCCATGTTGTGACATAAACGGAAGGCCGATTCGGGGTAGCCTGAGCGCAGGCTCCAAACTCGGGAAGCGGCGCTCGTGCCTGACCGGCCTAATTGGTATCTCCAACCTCTCCAATCGACTTTCAGCGACTTCTTGTCCTAAAGAACACCCCGGTCGCCCCTAAATCATTATACAATAACGACTTACGGTCTGTCCTACCCCTCAGGGTAGGACACAATGGCCACCGTTCCTGCTTCACTGCGACATTTCTCCGCGCCTTTGCGCAGTCCTGCGAAGCCCCGAGCCTGTCGAGGGGAGCTTGTCGAATGGCGCAATCCCAGCCATTTCCTCCGCCCTTGTGCCTATTGCCTCATGCCCTCTGGCCCTTTCCAGCCGATAATACCTTCATGAGCACCGCCCAACTCCAACAGCTTCGCCAGACCCTCGCAGCCCTCCCGATGGGCCGGGAAGTCGTCGACTTCCTGAATTACCTCTCCGTCGAGGCTGGCCTTTCCCCCAACACACTTCTGGGCTACGGCCGCGACCTCCGCGCCTTCCTCGAATACTGCCAGGACTCCAGAATCAAGCGCATCAAGGACCTTAAAGCCCCACTTATCGGCGAATACATCCACAAAATCAGCAAAGCCGAGTTCGCCGAAGCCTCCATAAACCGCACGCTCGTAGCCATAAAGATGTTCCTCCGCTACGGTCGTGACCGCAAATGGCTCACAGACGTTTCCTCCGAAATCCTTGAAGGCCCGAAACTCTGGCAACGCCTTCCCGTCATCGCCAGCCGCCAGCACATGGCCAAACTGCTTTCCTCCCCCGACCCCAAAGAGCCCTATTGCCTGCGTGACCGGGCCATGCTGGAGCTGCTCTATGCCACTGGAATGCGTGCCAGCGAGCTTGCAGGCCTGAAGCTATCCGACGTCAATCTCAAGGTCGGCTACCTCCGATGCTTTGGCAAAGGCCGCAAGGAGCGAGTTGTACCGCTCAACAAGGCCGCGATCGCGGTCTGCGAGGAATACCTGCAGACACTTCGCCCGATGCTAGCCAAACCCTCGAGCGGCGAGGCATTCCTGCTCTCACGCACCGGCAAGCCCCTTGGCCGGATTGAGCTCTGGCGCCTCGTCAAGAAATACGCCCTCCGCGCCGGAATGCCCAAAAACCTCACCACCCATACGCTCCGCCATTGCTTCGCCACGCACCTTCTGGCTGGCGGGGCCGATCTGCGCGCCGTACAGGAGATGCTCGGCCATGCCAATATCGTCACAACGCAGATATACACCCACGTTGACCAGGACCGCCTCCGGGCAATCCACAAAAAATACCACCCGCTGGAGCGAAATGGCTAATGTTCACCGGCCTGATGACAATCCAGCTGCATCTTCACGGCCTCAACTCCCTCAAGGACAAGCGCAGCATCGTGAAAAGCCTTATCGAGCGGCTGCGGGGCCGGTTCAACGTCTCCGTGGCCGAGGTGGACCACAACGACAGCCGCTCTTCGGCGGTCATCGGCGTTGCCGTGGTATCCAACGACAAAACGCACGCCGCCCAGCAGCTTGACGTCATTGAGAGATTCATTCGGGGGAATGGGCGATTTGGCGTCGGGCAGACCGAACGTGAAGTGCTCTGACGTGGCTCTACAGGGCAGGATAAGGTACATCTGATGCGCAGAACCATTGCATTCCTGCTGATGTTCGGCGGCATAGCCATGATCGTCTTGCCATGGCTGTACAGCCGGTCTTACGTTGGGTCGCTTGACAAGGTAATGAGCGAATTCCAGACAGGTGACCCAAGCCTGATGCTGGACATGACCTCAGTTCTTGAGACATCCATGGTTTTCGGGGTACTTACTTCTCTGGCTGGCATCATACTTGCGTCCAACCAGATCAAGAGACGCTGAATCGCCATTTTGACAGCCGATGTATGGAACATATCAGCAGCATCAGGACCTCTGATATCAGGATGCATCCGGCAGGAGGGGAACAGACCCCGACACTTTCCGATGCGTACTGCATATCGCCCGGCAATCTCCATCTGCCGGGCAATACGGGCATCATGCCGGTAATCGCTATTACAGCTGCCAAAACCAGTATTATTTCTTCAAGCCGCTGCAATGTTCAGTATGCGGTTGCACCTCTGGCTCCAGCCGCACGTAAGTCATATTGTGATCGTACACAAATGCGGATACAATACAGCCTTAAAAGGGCACTTCTGAAAGGGGAAGTCGTGAACACACCGGAGAGCAAGATGCGGGAAGTAATCAGGCGAGCCATCGTGATGGGTCTATGTGTGAGCGTGATCTCTGCGGCGTTCTCTGCACCTGCCATGTCTGCTGAGACAGCTCCGGTTGCTGCAACGGCCACCGCGTCTGGCAACGCTGACAGCAATACACCTGTACGCCGGCCGCCTATGGAGATGATCCGACTAATCTCCTTCCGTCTGAGGGACGGGCGCATGGCGAGTGGCAGGGTGGTAAGCGACGACCGGGCGCAGGTAACAGTTTCAGAGCCGGCAGGGGGCGTTTTTGTGGCGACCAGCTACAGCAGGCTCGACATGGAGCCTCGCTCCATCAGCTATCAGACTGTCAGCGAGTACCAGTACTGGATGAATATGGCGCAGTATTTCGAGAGCCGAACGTGGGATTTCCGGGATGATGCGGATGAGTTTGCCCAGGCCCTGCGCTGTTACCAGACAGCGCACAAGGTCGCTGTTTCATCGATGGGCGAGGGCGGCCCTGTCGCTCGCGATGTCGAGTTGAGGATATCGAAGCTGCTCGACTCGCGAAAGCGATGGATAGAAGATGCCAAACCACGAGCAGAAATGGCGGAGCTCGAACTCAAGAGCACACTTGGCGAACGGCTCGACGAGATAAGCAACGCCGTCAACTCGCTGCGAGTGGAGGTCGAAAGGGTAAGCCGTCTGCAGGCCGGACAGGAAACGACTCTGGCGAGCTTCAAGCGTGACATCGATGCCAAACTGAGCACAATGGCAGATGACATTCGGCGCAATTATGAATATGCGCGCGACAGCTACTACCGCCCAGGCACTATTATAACACCTGTAGTTCCGGCTCCGAAATGAGGGGCAGCTTACCTGGCTGCCTCCTTTAGAGCAGCGACGCGATCAACATACAGGTCAGGGTCGAACTTGCGTCTGAGGCCGGCGGCGTTCATATAGCGTATCTTGCCGAAGACAGGGCGCTCAGACCAGGGGCGGTCGTGCTTGCCGAGGCACCACGCCACACCCGTAATGCCATTGGGGTCGCGCCCGTCGAGCTCATACTTGTCATTGAGATGCAATGCAATCCGAAACGCTTCGGCAGGGGAGGTTGTCCACTCGAGGATTTTCTTGCCCCAGTACATGCGCATATAACCGTGCATTTTGCCAGCCAGCATCATCTCCCGCTGAGCGGCATTCCAGTACGGGTCATGGGTAGCTGCCATCTCAAACTGGTCAAGAGTGTACACATACTCACGTTTGTCACGGGTGTGGAAGTCGAGCGTCCGACGGCACCATGGCGGCAGGCCCTCGTATGAAGCGGCCTTGGGATTATATCGCGCGAAGTTATATGACAGCTCACGGCGCACAATGAGCTGCTCAAGGTAGTCTGGCTTTGAACTGCTATGAGTATTGGAGACAGCCAAGGCGACGTCGATAGGCGATATCTGGCCGAAATGCAGGTACGGGCTCATTTGCGAGAGATAAGCTCTGGTAGGGTCATTGGCACCGCTGGAGTAGTGGGGCAGTTTGCGCGAGACGAAATCTTTGAGAAGCTTCATCGCTTGGCTTGCGCCGCCATGGAATGTGCCTACGGGTCTTACAGACATGTCAGTGTGGAGAAGGGGCAGCACAGATTCGAGATGATCGATATCAAAGGAGTCAATGCCGGGAGAGAACCTGACTCTGCAGCAGGTCCGGCGGAGCGGCTGGAGAAATTCCGGGAGCTTCTTAGTGATCCGTGGGCGGAACGTGGCTGCGGCATATTCCTCTTTGTCGCTTGCGACCGTAACCGGGACGATGAGATTCGTGGTAACCTCATAGAGACGGCAGTGGATTGAGTGCGCAAGCTCCGTTCGCCAGGCGCGCAGATGAGGCAGGTGAGCATCGTCAGTCACAACCAGGCAAGCATCTTCGGCAAGCTCGGTTGCACCTTGATCGGGCTGGGTGCGCCAAACGACAAAAGGTATCCCGACTGCCTCAAGGTCGCGTTTGACCTCCTGAAGCCCCTCAAGCATGAAACGATAATGACGGAGATTCGCTCCCGGATAGTCATCGGTCAGGCCGAAGAAGACAACAACCGGCCGTTTCAGCCTGTTGGCCTGTTCAACAGCGAACTGCAGGGCATGGTTGCAGCGGACTCGCTGAGCCGACTGCATCCAGTACAGTACATAATCACTATGCCGCCGAACCGGAAGGTCGTTGAGCTCAACTATGCGGTCAGGGTGAATCATGGGGCGCTCCACCCGGCTCAATCCGCCTTCTGTTGCCTGATCCTGACTGAACGAACGTGCGCATCAAGGCCCTCGGTCTGCGCGAGGCGGATGACATCGTCAGCTGCAGCCGCAAAGGCGGCTGCATCGTATTCGATGATGCTGCTTGATTTGACAAAGTCATTGGCCGAGAGCGGACTGAAAAAGCGAGCCGATGTGCCAGTGGGCAGGGTGTGGCTGGGGCCGGCAAAATAATCGCCGAGGGCCACCGGAGAATATGGTCCGATGAAGATCGCGCCGGCGTTCCTTATCTGACTGGCGACCTCACGCGAGCGAGGGCCACACTGGACCTGCAGATGCTCTGACGCGAAGAGGTCTGCCCACTTGATGCAGTCGTCCACAGAATTGAACACCACAATGCCCGAGTAGTCAGCCAGACACTTCGCCGTCTCGGCAGAGCGTGACAGCTGCTCGACCTGTACCTGCAGCTCGGCCAGGACTTTTCGCGCAAATGGTTCGGAATCCGTAAAGAGCACGGCGGAGCCGGGGGCATGCTCAGCCTGGCTGAGCATGTCGGCAGCTACCCACGCTGGATTGGCTGAGTCGTCGGCAATGACAAGCACCTCGGAGGGTCCGGCTATGGAGTCGATGCCGACCATTCCAAGGACCTCTTTCTTAGCCATCTGCACCCAGAGGTTTCCAGGGCCTACTATCTTATCAACGCTCGGGATGGTCTGTGTGCCTTGGGCCAGAGCCATTACGGCCTGAGCTCCGCCAATGCGATACACCTCCGCAATACCGAGCTCGTGACAGAGGGCCAGGATAACGGGGTGTATGGAGCCTTTGTATCGCGGCGGTGAAACGACGGCGATCTCGGTCACGCCGGCTACCTGCGCGGGTACCGCCGTCATAATCACGGTGCTGGGCAGGGGAGCAGACGCTCCCGGCACGCATATCCCGACTCGGCGGATCGGGGTATAGCGAAGTCCGGCGTGATGAAGTTTGTCTGCAAGAAAAGTCTCGCTCTGGTACCTGCGAACGTTGGCTATAGCCTTGCGCAGAGAGGCAAGGAGCGCCGGCTCCAGCGAATCATGGGCTTTCTTAAGCTGAGCTGATGGGATACGAAACTCAGACGGCGAGAGTTTCACGCCGTCAAAGGTCTCGGTGAATTCCGCAACGGCAGCATCGCCACGGTTGGCGACCTCATAGAGTATTGTTCTGAGCTTGGTGTGCTTCTCATCGTCGAATTTCATATCCTGGAACAGGGCTGATCGAAGGTTGACAAACCGGTCCTCGAAGTCCGGCTGAGAGTGGGTAATCAGCAGATTGCTCAGGTCGGTCATGTGTGAATCCCTTACTGCGCGAAATTGCCGTTGTCGTAAGCACGGATGATGCGGGTGGGCAATATGTAATACTCGCCTTTGTAGCGTGTACCGGTGCCTGCTATGCGATATCGTGGCGGTTCCAGCCAGGATGGCTTGCGCTGGCCTTCCACTGATTCGAGCACCCTGCAGGGCAATACCCGAAAAGATATAAGACTGACATTACGGCCAAGCCCATCGAACCTGAACATCCATGCGGAGTCATCGCCGGTTCTGACCATGAGGCCATAACGGTCAACGACCACCGCGTCGCCTGTCTCCTGAGGCACAGATGGAGTGGTAAAAGACGCCTCACCGGGCCTGAAGGAGCCGTTCTTACCCGCAGGGGGCGGGCTCGGCTCAACATCCACAACGCGGCGTGTGGCTTTCAGCTCAGCCATCAGCTCTTCGGGAATGCGTATCTCGTCGTTCGCATCATTGATGGAAGGAGCTTCAGTTGTCGCAGCAGGTTCTGACGGCGCAGTTGCCTCGCCAGAAGGGGCCGGCTCAGTCGGCGCTGACGGACCGGACGAGGCTATCTGAAGATAGTACGATGGGAAGACATAGTTTCGACCGTGGTATGCAGTGATAGTGCCCCAGAGACGAATGCTCATCGATTGACCGTCACCAAGGTCGCGGAGCATATAGCCAAGAGTGGTCGAGGGAAGCATCTGAATCTGCTGACCGGCGATGACAGAGCCTTTCTCGGTAGCCATATCCTTGTCAAACGCGAAGGCATATTCGCCGCTGCCTGCCGGGCGAAGCTCGCCATCTACTCCCGCGAGCATGAAGCCATCCGGCATCAAGGGCTGGTTGGCGGCATATACCGCGGAGGCGACAAGCAGAACGCACATGCAACACAAAACCATTCTATTGGCTCGGAAGACCATCTGCATAGCTCTCCTACAGAAGCCTCGCCTTGAGTATCTCGACGACTGCCTCGGCTGTCGAGGCAAAGCTGAGGTGTCTGCGGCAACCGGCATCATCGGCTGCCATCATCTCGATGAGCGGCGACCAGAAATCCGATGCGATTATAATCGGTTTCGACGCGGAGAAAAAGCCCTTATTTGCCAGCTCCCAGACCTCGGCAAATTCCAGAAGCGTGCCTGTGCCGCCTCGAAGGACAACATATGCGTCGCCAAGCTCGATGAGCTTTGCAAGGCGCCGGTCCAGGGTCGGAGCACATACCTCCCGGCTAATATGCTTATTTGCGCCGCTGCGTCCAAAAGCCGAGCATGTGACCCCGATCGTAATGCCGCCAGCTTCACTTGCCCCTTTCGCTGCCGCGAGCATTGTGCTGCCATAGCCGCCGTTGGCCACCGTGAAGCCGGCTTCTGCGCACGCCTTGCCGATGTCATAGGCGAGGCGCCAGGCCGGATCCTGTTCGGTGGCTTTGCTGGTGCCGAACAGTGTCACGGTCTTCGGATTCATCTGGCCTTCTTTCGTGTGTAGTTGAGGAGGCCCGCCTCGGCAAGTATGTCTCGTTCACGCGACGAGAGCGTAAGGCGGCCGGTGAACACAAAACCACCTGTCTGGTCCCTGATCTCGACCTCCTTCTTCTCTCGTACAGCCGTCAAAAGATCGCCAATCGAAAGCTCGTCGCCTTCTTGCACCCTGTCATAGTCTGCCGGGTCGGCAAACTCTATTGGAACGATTCCGTGGTTAATAAGGTTGGCGCGGGCCATCCGTTCCATCGTTTTGGCTATAACCGCACGTACTCCGAGATACATGGGGCACAGAGCTGCATGTTCGCGGCTGGAGCCCTGACCGTAGCTCTCACCGGCAACGACAATCCCGCCAATACCCTTGGCTCTCAGGGCAAGAGCACGCTGGGCAAAGGTCGGCTGGCCCGGCTTGTTGAAGCAGTTGAAGACCGCCTTCGAATACTCCGGGACATTGGAGCGATACTTTAGCCATACTCCAGCAGGCATGATATGGTCTGTGGTTATCTTGTCGCCGCATTTCAAGAGCACCTGGCCCTTCAGGTCCTTCGGCAGCGGCGGGGGCGCCTCGGGCACAACGATGGTAGACGGTCTAATAACCTCCGCAGCGGCCGCCTCGGCGAGAGGCAGAGGTTTGTCTATCATTGAGTCATCTATCAGATACTCGGAAGGAAGGTCTATCCTGGGGTATTCGATGCTGAATATGCGAGGCAGATCGCGAGGATCGGTGATGGCGCCCATTATGGCCGAGGCGACGGCGGTTTCCGGGCTGACAAGATAAACCTGGTCATTCACCGTGCCCGAACGGCCTGCGAAATTCCGATTGAACGTGCGGACAGAGACGCCGTTATCACAGGGACTGAATCCCTGGCCGATGCAGGGCCCGCAGCCGGATTCAAGTATGCGTGTGCCCGCAGCGATAAGGTCCGCCAGAGCGCCGTTGGCGGCCAGCATTTCAAGGACCTGGCGCGAGCCGGGGGCGATGCCGAACTCAACCGCCGGACTGACCTTGCGACCTTTCAAAGTCTCGGCAGCCATCATCAGGTCGGTGTAGCTGGAATTGGTACACGAGCCGAGAAGCACCTGGGCCACCTTGAGACCCGCTATGTCACACACACTTTTGATGTTATCAGGGCTCGATGGACATGCAGCCATCGGTTCGAGCGCTGACAGATCGATATCTATCACGCGGTCGTAGGATGCATCCGGATCGGCCGAGAGCGGCTGATAGTCGCCCAGACGTTTTTGTGCCAGAAGGAAAAATCGCGTCTGCTCGTCCGATGGGAAGATGCTCGTGGTGATGCCGAGCTCGGCCCCCATATTGGTGATGGTGGCTCGCTGCGGGACAGAGAGATACTTCAGGCCGTCGCCAAAGTATTCGATAACCGCCCCCACATTGCCCTTCGTGGTCAGAATGCTCAGCAGCTTGAGAATGACATCTTTGGAGGCTACCCAATCTTTCAGGCGACCTGCAAGGCGCACACCGACTACCCTCGGCGCAGTAAGATAAAATGCTCCGCCGCCCATCGCGACAGCCACATCCATGCCGCCGGCGCCGATGGCGAGCATACCGATACCGCCGCCAGTGGGGGTGTGGGAGTCAGAACCAAGCAGCGTCGCACCCGGCTTGCCAAATCGCTCCAGATGCACCTGGTGGCAGATTCCGTTGCCCGGACGGGAATGATATGCGCCAACCTTGCGAGCCACGGTCTGCAGGTACAAGTGGTCGTTGTGGTTCTCCGAGCCGAACTGCGCCATGTTATGGTCGACGTAGCTTACCGAGATGTCCGTTTTGACTCGCGGCGTGCCCATTGATTCGAAAAGCAGGAACGCGGTCGTCCCGGTCGCATCCTGGGTAAGGGTCTGGTCAATACGGATACCTATTGGCTCCCCCGGCACAAGCTTGCCATCCGTAAGATGTTTTTCCAGTATTTTGTAAGTCAATGTCCTGCGCATCAGTAAGTTCCTATGTTGGGAAACAGTCGCTCATCCGGACAGAGGATTCTACAGCCGGAACATGTGGATTGCCAGCCTAAAACGTCGCCGCTCCCGGCACGCAGGCGCCAGTCTCGATATAGACAGGGTCCTATATAGCTTGCAATTCAGACAAAAGCGTTTAGTATGACAGGTCCGGCTAGTGGAGTCAGAACATGGATATTGAAACGCGATACAGAACGGCAAAGAGAAACCTCGAATCCCATGATCAGGGACATTTGCTGAGTTTCTGGAAAGAAATTGACGATGGTCAGCGAGAGCATCTGCTTGAACAGGTAGAATTGCTTGACTTGACGCAGGTAGACGCCTGGGTCAGAGATTACGTTCGCAATGCCAATCCCGCGCATGTCCCAGCGAAGGTCGAACCGGCTCCGGCATACCCAGCCGCACCGACAGATCCCAAGATGAAGAGAAAATACGAGAAGGCTCGAGAGCAAGGACGGCAGCTTATAAGCAGCGGCAAGGTGGCTGCCCTTGTGGTAGCGGGGGGGCAGGGCACAAGGCTCGGCTACGACGGCCCCAAAGGTGATTTCCCAATCAGCCCCATCAAGGGCAAGACGCTCTTCCGCATATTCGCCGAGCAGATTGCCGCTGCATCTCGGAAATATCGCGTGACATTGCCATGGTATGTGATGACCAGCCCTCTCAATCGCCGCGAGACTGAGAAGATATTCGAGCAGAACAGCTGGTTCGGCCTGCCCAGGGAAGACGTCTACATCTTCCAGCAAGGCACAATGCCCAATTTCAGCTCCGACGGCAAGATACTCCTCGAGGACAAATCCGATATCTCGGAAAGCCCCAACGGCCACGGCGGCACCATAAAAGCGATAGGAGATAGCGGCGCACTGGCCGACATGCATCGACGCGGCATCGAGCTGATCAGCTACTTCCAGGTGGACAATCCTCTGATAAAGATATTTGACCCGCTCTTTCTGGGGCTCCACGCCCTCGAACCAGCCGAGATGTCATCAAAATGCCTCACAAAGGCCGACCCGAGAGAAAAGATCGGCGCCTTCTGTCTTGTCGATGGCAAGGTCGCGGTCATTGAATACAGCGACCTCACCGACGAGCAGATGGAGATGCGGAATCCCGACGGTTCCCTTGTCTTTGGCCTGGGCAGCATTGCCATACACATCATTGGTGTGAAATTCGTCGAGAAGCTCTGCAACGGCAAGTTGTCGCTGCCTTTCCACAGGGCCGTCAAGAAAATACCGCACATCGAGTCCAGCGGGCAGAAGGTCGAGCCGAGCCAACCGAACGGCGTTAAGCTTGAGATGTTCATATTCGATGCATTGCCGCTGGCTTCAAAGTCGATAATACTTGAAACGCTCAGGAGCGAGGAGTTCGCCCCCGTCAAGAACGCCACCGGTGTGGACTCCCCTGATGTCACGCGCCAGATAATGACGGCTAGGGCGGCGGCATGGCTCCAGCAGGCAGGCGTCGCCGTGCCGCGAAAACCCGACGGAAGCGTTGACGCCGTCATCGAGATATCGCCGTCTTTCGCTCTTGACGCCGACGACATAAAACCAAAGATGCACAAGATCAGGAAAATAAAGCCCGGCGACAAAGTGTATCTCGACTAACTGGTACTGCCCCTGAGGCCCATCCTCTATGACACGCAGAAAAAAGGCGAGCCCGAACCATCGCCTCTCACAGCGCGACGCAAAGCCGGCGCCCTCGCGCCTCCGCCCCGAATACGTCTTCGCCGTCCTCGGCCTCGCAGCCGGCCTCTTCCTGGCCATCGTGACACCCCCGTTCCAATCCCCCGACGAGCCCGCCCATCTCTTCCGCGCCTTCCAGCTCTCCCAGTGCCGCATCATCCCTGAGAAACAGAAAGGCCAGGTCGGCGGCAATCTCCCCGTCGCCCTCGAAGACGCCAACGCCCCCTTCACGCGTATGCGCTTCTACCCCCTGGAAAAGCT
>Ga0209164_1005147_pt1 | contig 11268 bp, 9 predicted proteins | sample MTBNYHSulfiMetaG_FD_187458 | JGI IMG/M metagenome (GOLD analysis project Ga0209164, IMG submission 187458) | Enrichment culture microbial communities from rom New York Harbor, USA that are MTBE-degrading - MTBE-NYH (New York Harbor Sulfidogenic)... | ecosystem: Environmental > Aquatic > Marine >... | reverse complement strand
GCCGGGCGATGTGCTGGACTGGAGCCGGGTCCGCCGCAGCGAGAGGAATCTATTGAACTTAGGATACTTCAAGCGGGAGGAGAATGTTTATCCCGCGCGCCTGAAATTCGGCTTCCAGCCGGAAGTAACCGAAGAGGAAGAGCTGCTCGACCTGGCCCTGCGTCTGGAGGAGGAGCCGACCGGGCTGGTGACCTTCGGAGCCGGGTACAGCACCACCTTCGGGCCTTCGGTTTTTGGGAGCATTCAAGAGAGTAATCTGTTCGGCCGGGGGTGGCGGGGAAGTCTCGCGGGCAGCTTCGGCACCCGGCGGCAGTCGGTCAACGTGAACTTTACCGAGCCCCATCTTTTCAATAGCGATTATTCCCTGGGCGTCGACTTTTACCGGCTGTTTCGCGAGGCCTTCGGGGGGCGGGAGTTTGATGAGACGCGCACCGGAGGCTCGTTGCGATTGGGATGGGAGATTGTGGAGGATCTGCGGGCGGCGGTTCGGTATAAGTATGAGCGGATTGAAATCGGGGATATCGATGTGTCCGGCCTTCAGGACACCATTCGCCCCGACCCGTATGTGGAGGGCACGAGCACGACGAGCAGTTTCGAGCTGTCCTTGATTCACGACACGCGGGACTATATCCTCTTCCCCAGCCAGGGGCATCGGTACGCCGCCTCGGCGGAACTGGCCGGCCTGGGCGGGGATAATGAATTCTGGAAGCTGACCGGGAATGCTTCCTGGTATCATCTGTTGGTGGGCAAGCTGGTCTTTGCCTATGACTTGGAGGCCGGCTTGGCGCAGGGCTACGGCGGGACGGAGATCCTTCCGCTGCATGAGCGGTTCTTCGCCGGGGGCGCCAACAGCATCCGGGGATTCGAGGAAGGCAGCGTCGGCCCCCGCGGCATCTACGCCGTGACTCGTCGGATCCGCGACGGTTATGTCTACTCGGACATCGACGACGTGGTCATCGGGGGCGAGTTGGAGCTGGTCGCGCGCACCGAGCTGCGTTACCCGTTTACCGACCAGTTGCAGGGCGTGGTCTTTTTCGACACCGGGGCGGCGTGGGAGGAATTGAGCGATCTCGACTTGTCCGAGTTGCGGTTCAGCACGGGCGTGGGGGTGCGCATTAATCTGCCTATCGGGGCGGCCGTGCGGCTCGACCTGGCGGTGCCTTTGAAGAAGGAAAGCGAGGACGATAGCCAATACTTTCACTTTGGATTCAACCAATCGTTTTAAGAGCGGGAAACTCAGGAAAAGGAGGCGTGATCGGCGTGAACAGAATCGCAGGTGGGATAATGGTCTTGGCCTTGTTGCTCGGCGGATGGAGTGCCGCGCCGGCTCAGGTGGTGCTGAAGATCGGGTTCGTGGATTTCCAGAAAGTCATCGATAGCTGGCCGGAAGCCAAGCGGCAAATCGCGCAGCTGGAAGAACAATACACGGCGGTGCAGGCCGACCTTGACCGCATGGACGAGCAGCTGCAGGAAAAGAAGCAGCAGCTCGAGGACCGTCGAGGCTTCTACGCCAGCGAAGAGGAAGAGAAAAAGCAGTTGGAACAGTACCAGGCTCAGGCGAAAGAATACCTGGAGACGTTCCGCACCAAGCGAGCCGACTTGGAGAAGCAAAAAGCGAAGACGCTCGAGGAAGTTTACAACCAGGTCAAAGCGGTGGTACAGGACGTGGCGGAGCGACAGGGGTACAGCTTCATTCTGCGCAAGCGGGACCTGGTCTACGCGGTGGAGGAGTATGATATCACCAACGAGGTCATTACCGAGCTGGAGAAGAGGCGCTAGAGGGCGGTCGGCCGGCGGCCTGACGGGAAGAAATCGGGCGTGATGGGAGAAAGGAACGTGAGGAAAGCGGGATGGTGGTTTGTCGCCGCCTGGGCCCTCGGGGGTCTGGGAGGATGGGCTGCGGCTCAGGAGGCCCCCCAAGCCGAGGCGAAGGCCTCGCCGCAGAAGATCGGCTTTATCAATCTTGAAACCATCGAAGCCGGTTGGATCGAGTACCAGGTCCTCAAGCGGGATATGGAGAAATTCTTTCAGGTCGACCGCAGGGACATCCAGAATCTGCTTGAGGACATTGACCAGCGACAGGAGATGCTGGAAGAACGCAAGCAGCGCGGGTCGATCAGCGAGCGGGACTACAACAATTTCCGCGAGCACCTGGCGTTTCAACGCCGCAAGGTGACTATCTACACGGAAATCCGGGCGCTTATCGTCCAGGATAAAGTTGACCGGCAGCTGGCAAGGGCAAACCAGATTGTCGAGGAAACGGTCCAGAGGATCGGTGAAGAGGAAGGCTATGATCTGATTCTCCAATCGGGGAACCTGATCGGCGGCCGGCCCGAGCTGGATCTCTCCCAGAAAGTCATCAATGTTCTCAATGCCTCGGATACCGGCTTGACCGGTCCGAGCCGGTTTTGAGGGCCTCAGGCGCTCGGGCCTGAGGAAAGTGTTGGCCTGCCGGGCCGTTGAAGCACGAGGGAGTGATTGCAGGTTATGCCGAAGCTGACTCTGAGCGAACTGGCCGAGCGGATTGGGGGCCGAGTCGAGGGAGACGGCATGGTCGAGATCGACGGTGTGGCCGGGATCTCGGAAGCCGGCCCGGGGCAGGTGTCCTTTGTGGACAACCCCAAGTACGTGGCTTATATCGGCCAGTGCCGGGCTTCGGCTTTGATCGTACACTCGGAGCTGAAGACCGAGTTTCGCCCCTTGATCCGCAGCGAGAATCCCTATCTGGCCTTCACCCGGGCGCTGGAGCTGCTGGCGGCCGCCTCGGAACGACCCGAGGCGGGCATTCACCCCACGGCGCTTATCCACCCCACGGCTTGGGTTTCGCCCGAGGCGACGGTCATGGCGAATGTGGTCATCGAGGAGGAGGCGCGGGTCGAGGCCGGGGCGGTGCTCTATCCGGGGGTGGTCGTGGGGGCGGGCTGCCAACTCGGTCCCGGGGTGCTGGTCTACCCGAACGTGACGATTCTCGCCGCGACGCGAATCGGCGAGGGTTCGATCATTCATAGTGGAGTGACGCTGGGCTCCGAGCCTTTGGAACAAGGAGCGACGCCGCTGAAGCCGGGGTTGGAGATCGGGGGGTCGGTCGAGGTCGGGGCCAATACGACCATCGTGGCCGGGGTCAAGCGCCCGACCCGCATCGGCCGGGGGACGAAGATCGACAACCTGGTTCATATCGACCATGATGTGGACGTCGGCGAGGACACGATCATCGTCGCCATGGTGACCATCGAGCCGGAGGTCACCATCGGCAGCGAGGTGACCCTGGCCGGCCAGGCCGGGGTGCGGCGGGGATTGACCGTGGGCAGCCGATGCCTGATCGGAGCGCGCAGTGTCGTGATGAACAACATGCCTCCAGGAGTGGTTTGCTCAGGCATTCCGGCGATTTCCCATGAACAGGAGAAACGTATTAAGGCGGCCCTGATGAGGCTGCCGAAGCTGTACAAACGGGTTCAACAAATCGAGGAGTGGATCAGTGGATCGGCAAAGGACGATCAAACGTAGCGCCAGCCTGCCCGGTATCGGGCTCCACACGGGGAAAGAGACGACCGTGACGTTTCAGCCGGCGGCGGCGGGCGAGGGTTATGTTTTTGTGCGCACCGACCTGCCGGAGCGGCCCCGGATTCCGGCCGTGGTGGATAACGTCAATCTGCAGGACGTTGTTCTGCAAACCGCTCTCGGGCACGGCCTGGTGCAGATTCAGACGGTGGAGCACGTCCTGGCCGCGCTGGTGGGGCTGGGTATCGACAATGTCATCATCGAGGTCAATTCGAACGAGCCTCCGGTCGGCGACGGCAGCGCGCAACCTTACGTGGAAGCGCTCGAGAAGGCCGGGATCGAGACCTTGGACCAGCCCCGGGAATACATCGAGATCACCGAGCCGATCTGGATGCTGGAAAACGGCGTCGAGATGGCGGCCTTACCCTGTCCGCGCCTGGAGGTGACCTTCAAGATTGACTACGATCATCCTGCGGTCGGCATCCGCTCGGCTTCGTTCTGGATCACGGAGGAGATCTTCAAGAAAAAGATCGCCCCGGCCCGCACTTTCTGCTTCGTGCAGGACGTGGAGAAAATCCGCGAGGCCGGACTGATTAAAGGCGGCAGCCTGGGAAACGCGATTGTCATCGGAGAGGAGGGCATCCTCAATCCGGAGGGGCTGCGCTACCAGGACGAGATCTGCCGGCACAAGATCCTGGACGTGCTGGGCGATTTCGCCTTGCTGGGCAAACCTCTGAAGGCCCACTTGATCGCGGTGCGCTCCGGACACGCGTCGAATGTGCGCTTCGTGCGCAAGATCCTTCAGGACTACCGCCGGCGCCAGCGGGAACCCCAGGCGGCGATGCCGATCGCTATCGAAACGATCCGCAATCTTCTCCCCCATCGCTTTCCTTTTCTGATGGTGGATCGCATTATCGAGTTGGACAAGGAAGGGATGAGCGCCGTGGGCATCAAGAATGTCTCCATCAATGAGCCTTTTTTCCAGGGGCACTTCCCCGAGCTGAAGGTGATGCCCGGGGTGCTGATTCTGGAAGCGTTGGCCCAGGTGGGGGGGATTCTGCTGGGAACCGTGCCCCAGTACCGGGGCAAGTATGCCTACCTGACGGGCCTGGACAAGGTCAAGATTCGCCGCCAGGTGGTTCCGGGCGACCAGTTGCGCCTGGAAACGAAAGTGGTGAAGCTGAAGCAGCGGGCGGTGAAGGTGGAAGCCCGGGCCTATGTGGAAGACAGCCTCGTTTGCGAGGCGGAAGAAACGTTTTTCTTCGGGGATGAGAAGTTCTCCTGATTTCCCGAGCTCGAAGTGGAGTAGAAAGGGGATGGGACGTGCGCCTATGAGCAAAATCCATCCGACTGCGATTGTGGATTCCAAGGCGGAGCTGGCTGATGGCGTCGAGGTCGGCCCTTGGACGTGGATCGGCCCTGGAGTGCGGCTGGGGCCGCACTGTTGGATCGGCCCGCGGGTGCTGATCGACGGCGAGACCCGGCTGGGCCGGGGCTGCCGGATCTCCGGCGGGGCGGTGATTGGCACCGAGCCTCAGGACCTGAAGTATCGCGGCGAGTTGACGCGGGTGCAGATCGGCGACGATGTGGTCATCCGGGAATATGTCACGATTAATCGGGCTTGCGGGGAGGGGCAGGCGACCGTGCTGGGCAGCCGCCTGCTGGTGATGGCGTATGCTCATGTGGCGCACAACTGCGAGCTGGAGGATGAGGTAGTCATGGCCAACGCGGCCACGTTGGGAGGGCATATCCACATCGAGCGAGGCGCGATCATCGGCGGGCTGGTGGCGATTCATCAGTTCGCCCGCGTGGGTCGCTACGCGATCATCCGGGGCGGTTCGGCGGTCGGGCAGGATGTTCTTCCCTTCACGACGGCAGCCGGGTTCCCGTGCAGCCCTCGGGGGCTGAACCTTGTCGGCTTGAAGCGCCACCAGTTTTCTCCGGATCGCATTGCGGCGATCCGCCAGGCGTACAAGTTGATTTTCCGCTGCGGGCTGAAGCTGGACGACGCCGTCGGCCGGTTGAAGACCGAGTTTGCCGAGAACGAGGACATTCAGCACTTGGTTCGCTTTATCCAAAACTCGCAGCGGGGACTGGCCCGCTAGCGGGAGGTAAAGGTGAGACGCGAGAAAGGGAAAAGGGGAGCAGTGAAGAGACAAGGCTCTGTTTCCTTTGCCCTCTTTTCCCCGGTGATGCTGCTGGCATTGTCTGGTGCGGCCTTGGCGGTCGGGCAGCAGGCGAGTATTGACCTGCGCTACAAGGCGGCCGAGCGGATGGTCGTCGGGGGGCAAAGCAACGAACGCCTGGGCACGGTCATGGCCGTCGGCGACTTTGACGGTGATGGGTGGGAGGACCTTGTCCTGGGCGCTCCTCACGCGAATCATCCCGTCACCGGCGGGGAACGCAACGGCTTGGCCTACGTGCTCTTCGGGCCGATAGCGCCGGCGACGGAGCCCTATGACCTGTCTCTCTTCGGGGAGCTTCCGGTGGGGAAGGCCGCTCGCCTGGCGGGAGCCGATGTGAGGGACTGGCTCGGGTTTTCCCTGGCGCTGGGCGACCTCAATGGCGATGGGGTGGACGACCTGGTGGTCGGAGCGCCTTTGGCCGATGGCCCGGAGAACAAGGAGGACTGGCGGGGGGAGGTGCTGGTGTTCTGGGGCGGCTCGGCCTGGCGACAGACGCCGCAGATCGAGCCGGCCTCGGCCGACCTTGTGCTCTACGGCGAGGACTTCTTCGACCGGCTGGGCATCGGTGTGGCCATCGGCGATCTTGATGGCGACGGCTATGGCGACCTGGTGGCGAGTGCCCCCTTCGGCCAGGAAAACGAGGGAAAACTGGCCAATCGGGTCTATCTGTTCTTCGGGCCGGACCTGGAGCGCTTGCGCTTGATCGAGAATGTGGACTTCCGCAGTTACTCCAGCGGGAACAACAACAATCTCGCCGTGGGGGATGTCAACGGGGACGGCGTGGCCGATTTGCTCATCGGGACCCCGCGGGGGGACGAGTTCGCTCCGAGGGGTGAAGCGGGCATGGTCTACGGCCTCTTCGGCGGCTGGCGGCTCTCAGCGGCGACCGAGCCGCTGGACTTCGCCGAGAGAGAACAGTTTCAGGTTCTTTTCAGTGCGGATGAATCTTACGATTATCTCGGGCAGGCGGTGGCGGTGGCCGCGGCTGGCGCCCAAGGGCTTCCTTGGGTGGCGATCGGAGCTCCCGGCGCGGACTACCATCAGCGAGGCTGGGAGCGGAGCGGCGCGGTCTACCTTGTCTCGGGCGGGGCGGCTCTGGCCACGGGAACCGACTGGATTTCGCCCGGGCCGGGGGGATGGGTCGTCTACGGGGGTGACGATGACCATCAGGTGGGAGCCTCGGTGGCTTTCGGAGACCTCGACGGAGACGGCCTGGCGGACCTGCTGATCGGGGCGCCGTTTGCGGAAGGCCCGCCTCGCCATGAGGATCGGCGGGTCGGCCGGGTTTATGGCCTTTATGGGACGACGCTCGCGACGGCGACCGAACCCCTGAATCTGCGCGAGGACTTTGACCTGGTGATTTACGGGGACGACGAGGAGGACGAGTTCGGTTATGCCCTCGTCGCGGGGGCCTTGTTGGTCGATGCCACGCCGGGCCAGGGCGATAACATTGTCGCCAGCGCCTGGATCGCCGACGGGATCAAGGGGCGCGGGAAGATCGATACGGGGGAAGTGTACCTGTTTGCCGACCGCGCCCCTGTGCCGGCTGCTTCTTCCGGCGATCTTAATGAAGACGGCCGCATTGACTTTCAGGACGCCTTTCTCCTGAGCCTGCCCGAGCATCGCCCGCCGGTTAAGAGCGGCGTCTTGGAAACCGACTCCCTCGAGCAGTCCCTGCTGTTTTTCCTCGGCGAGTGGAGACAGCGGTAGGCGGCTCGCTCCATGCCGCGTTCGGGCAGCGGGATCATCTCTGCTGCCTTTCCTTGGTGCATATCTTGTAAGGGTGGCATGGGCTTCCAGCCCATGAAAAACACGGGCAAGGATGCCCGTGCCACTTCAGTGCCTCTGCCACGGTGGTCAGCTTCAATTCCACTTTCTTTGAGGTGCTCGACGCCTGGCTCCCTTCGGCGATATACTGCACCCCGCTGCGTGCCGCCTGAACCATCTGGTCATGCATCCGGCTGCGCTTGTCCATGTACCGGTCGCAGAAGCGGACGGTCACTTCATAGACCCACTGAGCTGGCTGGAAAGTCTTCAGTTTCCGGTATCCCCCATGTTTCGGAATCCAGGGTTCCTTGTTTATCGAACCCCTCTTCTCTATGTTTATTCAGGTTACCTTGCCTATTCTATCCATCAGGTCCGTCTGTAATCTTCCTTTACGGCGCTGGAAGGGCCTGTCCCATGCTGCGCCAGAGGAAGTCCGTCGCCACGGTCGGTTTGTGCTAAGTCTTGTCTTTTGAGAGGGTTGGATATTCTCAGATCGGTGGGGGATTTGGCACGATTCTGGCTCCTTCTGCCGCTTGCAACACCCACATAGTCCACAACACCCCACACTGATCTGACCCTGGTACCCCTACCAGGGTTCTTTTTTTGGCTGAAACCTCAGTCAGCTGGGGCGAGCCAGAATCACAGTCACATTATCGGGAGCGCCGAGCAGTTTGACGCACTCGACGGCGTTGGAGGCGGCCTCGTCCAGGCTGGCTGCCGAGGAAAGGATCTGCTCGAGTTGGTCGCGGGTCACAAAATCGCTCAGGCCATCGCTGCACGCCAGGTAGACGTCGCCCGGTTTCCACGGCCGGCGCCCGGTTTCAACTGCAATGTCTCCCTTCGTCCCGACCGCCTGGAGAATGACGCTGCGCATCGGGGCGGTGCGAGCCTCCTCGGGACTGAGCAGGCCCTGCTGCACGTACTCGTTGACCAGAGAATGGTCTTGGGTCAACTGTTTGAGCCGGTCGTGGCGGAAGCGATAGATGCGGCTGTCGCCCACGTGCGCCCAGTAGGCGGACTTTCCGCGCAGCCACAGCACCACGACGGTGGTCCCCATACCTTCATAGTCGGGATTCTTCTCGGCCTCCCGGCGAATCAGCAGGTGCGCCGCTTGAATCGCTTTTTCGAGCGCGGCTCGAGTGCGTCGCTGAGGAACCCTGTCTTGCAAGAGTTGCTCCGAGATCGCCTGGCAAGCCAGCCGGCTGGCCACTTCTCCGGCGTTGTGCCCGCCCATCCCATCGGCCAGGATGAACAGTCCCCGCTGCGCGTCCACCCAGAGCGAGTCTTCGTTTTGCTGCCGGACGCAACCGACGTCCGATCGTTGTGCGGCTTCCAACTTCATGTGCGGCGTCTCACCTGCGAGTTCCCTTTCACCGGTTGAATTATCCCGGAGGAAAACTCGACTGTCAAATGGGATCGGTTTGGCACGGCCGAGCGAAGCCGGTATGATCGGCTCAACGAGGCAAAGCGACGATGCGGGTATTGCTGGTTCAGCCTTGGGTGCATGATTTCGCCGCCTTCGATCTGTGGATGCGGCCACTGGCTTGGCTTCAACTCGCCGCGCGGTTGCTGCACTGCGGGGTCGAGGTCGATCTGGTGGACGCCTTGGACCGCTTTCAGGAAGCCGCCACGGATTTGCCTGTCCGGCATCATCGGGATGAACACTTCGGCTGCGGTCACTACTTTCAGGAAGAGATTGAGAAGCCTTCCCTGCTGCGGTGGGTTCCCCGGCGCTATAAACGCTTCGGCCTTCCCCCCGAGCAGTTGCGGCAGGTGCTGAGCTCGCGCGCCCGCCCCGATCTGGTGCTGACCGGCTGCACGATGACCTACTGGTATCCGGGGCTGTTCGAGACGATTCGCGAGATTCGCTCGCTTTGGCCGACGGTGCCGATCGGCGTGGCCGGCATCTATGCAGTGCTCTGTCCCGAGCACCTGCGGCAGGCCGGGGTGGCCGATTTTGTTTACTCCGGCAACGACTATGACGAGCTGGCGCAACTGATTGGGCGACAGCTCGGGCAAGATGTTTCCAGCGGCGCTGTGGAGGCGGACTGTTTCGTTGCTCCCGCTTACTCTCTGCTCAGCCAACAGAAGAGCCTACCACTGTTGACTTCTTCCGGTTGCGTCTTCGATTGCAGCTATTGTGCCTCCCGACGGCTGGCACCCACGTTCCGGCAGTTTCCGGCGCAGGCCTTGCTCGAGCTGATGGAGAACTGCTCCCGGCGATACCAAACCAGGGATTGGGCCTTCTACGATGACGCGCTCCTGGTGAGAAAGGAGCAGCATTTCATGCCGCTGATGGAAGCCGTGGCAAAGCGAGGCTACCGGTTTCGCTTTCATACGCCGAATGCGCTTCATGCCGAGCCGCTGGACCGCCGGGTGGCTGAGCTGCTGCGAGCGGCCGGGTTCGAGACGATCCGCCTCGGCCTCGAATTCGGCCGGAAGGACCGGCAGCAAGAGACCGGGGGCAAACTCACCTGGCGGGATTATCGCCTTGCTATGAGGAACCTTCATCTTGCCGGTTTCTCTGCCGAGCAGTTGGGGACCTATGTGATGGCCGCCTATCCGGGGCAATCGCCGCCGGAGGTGCTGGAAACCTGCCGGCGGGTTCACGAACAGGGAAGCCTGATTAAGCTGGCCCTGTACGCGCCCATACCCGGCACCCGCGACTTCGAGCGGGACTGCGCCGACTGGCGATTTCATCCGGTCGAAGACCCGCTGTATCACAATCCCTCGCTCGCTCCTTACCGTTCGAGGAGCTTTCCCTTCGAGGAATATCAGGCCCTAAAGCAGCGGGTGAACGCCTGGAACCAAGCGCTGGCAGGCTCGCCCCGCCCGGTGGAAGGACCCGCTGAACGATGAGGAAGATTCTCGTGATTCGCGCCGGAGGGATCGGCGACACCTTGTTGCTGCTTCCTTTTCTGAAATACCTTGAGCGGCAATATCCCGGCGTTGAGATCGGCCTGGCGGGAAAGCCGGAGCGTATGAGGCTGCTGGCGAGTCAGTTAAAAGCGGCGTGTGTGTATGATCTCGACAGCGATCTTGCCTGGTTGTTCGTGCAGGATGCCAGCGTACCCGAGCGGGAAGGCGAGATGCTTCGCTCGCAGGACTGGATCATCCGCTTTGCCGCCCGTCCCGGAGACGTTTTTGATGAGAACTTGAGGCGTTTGGGCTGCCCGCGGCTGAGCAGCATCCCGGCGCTGCCGCCGGCAGACTATGAGCGGCACGCCGCGTTCTATCCTTTCGATGCCTTGGGAACGCCTTGTTCGATCGAGACCCTGAGCAAGCGCCTGTCTGAGTGGACGATCAAAGACCGGCATACGTTTGCCCCCCTGGAAAGAGATTCGAGTGGCGTATGGCCGGGCTCTTCACGCGCGGTCGTCTTCTTTCCGGGGGCCGGCAGCCCGGAGAAGCGATGGCCGCTGGAACACTGGGAGCGGCTGCTGGAGGGAGTGCTTCAAAGAACCGCTGAGTTTGTCGTCATTCTTGCCGGGCCTGCCGAAGAGGGGGACGAGCTCGAGCGTCTGGGGAAAAACCGGGAGGAACGGGTGGCGCTGGCCCGGGGATTGCCGCTGTCCGACCTGCCCGACCTGCTCATCCGGGCAAAAGCCTATATCGGCAGCGACTGCGGGATCACTCACCTGGCCGCTCTGATGGGGGTGCCGACCCTGGCCCTGTTCACTTCGACGGATCCCGGTCGCTGGGGGCCTCTTGGCAGGCGCTCCTGGGTGTTCCGCGGGGCGGCGCTTTACCGGTATCCTCAGTGGATTGAGGGAGCTGGGAAGTCTTCCTCGACCGAGCTGTCGGCCTTGGCGCCCGA
>Ga0209164_1005146_pt1 | contig 11269 bp, 7 predicted proteins | sample MTBNYHSulfiMetaG_FD_187458 | JGI IMG/M metagenome (GOLD analysis project Ga0209164, IMG submission 187458) | Enrichment culture microbial communities from rom New York Harbor, USA that are MTBE-degrading - MTBE-NYH (New York Harbor Sulfidogenic)... | ecosystem: Environmental > Aquatic > Marine >... | reverse complement strand
TGCACGGTCCGTGGGCGTCTACCGGCTTTCCAAGGAGTTGGATGAAGAGGTAGCCCGCCTGCACCTGGCCAAACTGGGCGCCACCCTGACGCGCTTGAGCCCCGAACAGGCCGACTACATCGGGGTTGCAGTTGAGGGGCCGTTTAAACCGGAGCATTACCGTTACTAATCCGTGTCCAAACCCGCAGGGCGGTCCATCGTGTCCGCCCCTTTCACTTTCCCTTCAATTCTGGGATGTATCTGGAAAAATACAAGGCGATTAAAACTACAAGTTTCTCCAATCATTGTGCAAAAAATAGATTTGTTAAGAACGATAATTCCCTATCTCTCTGCAAACGCCGCAATGATAAAAACAAAAGGAAGCGAAACAGGAAAAAGGCCTGCACCCATCTCACTGTTTATCGAGTCGTTACGACGGACCGATTCGACCTAATAGCATGATTCTTACCGGCTCAAGTTGAAAACCGTGTAGACCAGAATCGGAATCGCAATGGCCACGATGCCTGTGATATCCGTGCCGGATAGCGTTCCCGCGATAGCCGAGCCATCCCGTTTCGCCAGGGCAAGTTCCCGATGAATCATGAACCATGGGAAGGCGGCCCCGATGGCGATAAAGAGGCCAAACACGACCCATAGCCACACCCCGCGCATGGAGAGGCGACGCGCCTCGAGGAACATCCACATGATGGCGGCCAATCCAAATAACAAGATGTCGACCGTGATCGAGCGGCTGGCCGGATTGGATAAGGTCAGCTGCCAGAAACGGATATTGGCGTCCAGAATCCCTGAATCTTGAAAGAGCTCGATGTTGTTGCCCCAGCAACCGATGAGCGCAACCAAACCTGTCGCTGCGTATACGATACAAAGCACTTTCCGAGAGATCTTCATTTGTGCCCCTTTCTGAATCAGGCTTGTTCGGGCGTATCCCGAAGCAAGCCGAATCCAACCCAACCCATTGTTTTGAGGTTCATTTTAATTATGATACCCGAATTGAATTGAAACAACGTTTGGGGTATTGTAGCCGAATAGGTAACAAAGTCTATTACCTCAGAGGTAAAATCTATGCCCGATCTGATGAAAAATGGAAAAGTGAAGAAATCTGTGGGCGATCTCTTGCGTTTCTGGCGTCAATTCAACAAGATCAGCCAGATGGACCTGGCACTGGATGTGGGGGTTTCCGCCAGACATCTGAGTTTCGTGGAAAACGGCAAGTCCCGGCCGAGTCGCACTCTGGTTTTAAAGATCGCGCAGGCCTTGAAACTACCTCTCAGGCATCGAAACACCTTCCTGATGGCTGCCGGTTACGCATCCGAGTTTGGCGAAGCGCCCTTCGACGGACAAAAGATGGAGATCGTGCGCCAGGCGTTGCACCGCATGATCGAAAAGCATGAACCCTACCCCGCTTTCGTGATCGATACGGGCTATACGATTCTGATGAAGAATTCGGGCTTCGACCAGATCGTAAAATTCTTTGCCGGTGAACATGCCTTGAAAACGTATGATAATGTCTATCGCCTGCTCTTTGCCGAGGACGGTCTACGGCCGTATGTAAAGGATTGGCCAACCATCGAGCATTTTTTAGTGGGCCGGTTGTGGGAAGAGGCTGCCTCGACCCAGAATGACGATCTGATCGATTTGTATCATCATATTTCTCAGTTCAGAACCAATCCGGCGCCAGTGGGTTTAAATGTCGATACCGATCTTCCGATACTGAGTTTGACCCTGGAGAAACATTCAGTGAAAGCAAGTTACTTCTCCACTGTCACAACGCTGGGCACCCCGCTCGATTTAACGACCCAGGAACTTCGCATAGAGTCGCTGTTTCCGGCGGATGAAGAGACAAAACAGTTGTTTCCCCTTGAATTCTAAAAGGAAGCATCGCTGCTCCGTTGTTCGGCATGCACCATGATATGATCCCAGAGGTATTCCCCCAGCTTCCGGTCGCTGCAGTCCTGGAAGAACTCCAGGCGGCCTTGCAGCATCATCCATCGGCCGTGCTCGTGGCGCCGCCGGGGGCCGGCAAAACCACCGCCGTTCCGCTGGCCCTTTTGCCTGCCCCATGGCTCGCCGGCCGTCGAATACTGGTGCTGGCGCCGCGCCGCCTGGCGGCCCGGGCCGCGGCCGAGCGCATGGCCGCCTTGTGCAACGAAGCGGTGGGCGAAACCGTGGGCTACCGCATCCGCATGGAGAGCCGGGTCGGCCCGCGCACCCGTATCGAGGTGGTCACCGAGGGGGTCCTGATCCGGCGGCTGCAGTCCGATCCAGGGCTCGCCGGCGTCGGAATGGTGATCTTCGATGAATTTCACGAGCGCAGCCTGGAGGCCGATTTGGGCCTGGCCCTGTGCCGCGAGGTTCAGGCCGGCTTCAATGAACGCCTGCGCCTGCTGGTCATGTCGGCCACCCTGGACCCCGCGCCGGTGGCCACCCTACTCGGCAATGCGCCACTGATTCGTTGCGACGGACGGGTGTTTCCAGTGGAGACGCGCTATGTGCCGCCGCGCCCGACGCTGCCCATCGAACGCGCCGTGGCCGACACCATTCTTCGGTCCGTTACTGCTTCCGAGGGCAATATCCTCGCCTTTCTGCCCGGCGCACCGGAAATCCGGCGCTTGGCCCGCATGCTTGCCGATGTCGGCCTGCCCGGGCAATGGGACGTGGCGCCCCTTTACGGCAACCTGAGCCGCGCCCTGCAGGACGCCGCCATCGCACCTGCCGCCAACGGTCGCCACAAAATCGTGCTGGCCACGGCCATCGCCGAAACGAGCCTGACCATCAAACAGATCCGCGTGGTGGTGGACAGCGGCCTGCAGCGCGCGCCTCGTTTCGATCCCCGAAGCGGCATGACCCGGCTGGTCACCTTGCCGGTCTCCCAGGCATCGGCCGATCAGCGCCGCGGACGAGCCGGGCGGCTCGGGCCGGGCATCTGCTACCGCCTGTGGAGCGAGAGCACCCACACCGCCCTGGCAACCCATAACCGACCTGAAATTTTAGATGTCGACCTGGCCGGCCTGGCCCTTGAGCTGGCGCTGTGGGGCGTGTCGTCTCCCGATGCACTGGGCTGGCTGGATCCCCCACCGGCCGGCATCTACGCTCAGGCCATCTCCCTGTTGGGCGATCTGGGCGCGGTCGACGAACGGGGAAAAATAACTGAACATGGCCGCCGCATGGCCGATCTGCCCCTGCACCCGCGATTGGCCCACATGGTATTATGCGCCCGGGATGCGGGTTGGGGCGTCGATGCCTGCCAGGTGGCCGCCTTGTTGAGCGAACGCGATCCGCTCGATTTTTCGGGAACGGCACGCGACGCCGATTTGCGCCTGCGGCTGGACGCCCTGCACGCGGCTCAGACCCGCACTCCCTTTCACCTATCCGACGGGCATGTGGATGGCAAGGCCATGGGGCGCGTGTTAAGCGTCGCCTCTCTGTTGCAGCGACGGCTGGGGATCAAAACCCGATCCACCGCACCGGGTGATCCAGGCCGCCTGCTGGCCTGGGCCTATCCGGACCGCATCGCCGCCCGGCGGGCCGATGGCGTGGGACGCTATCAACTGACTAGCGGCCACGGGGCCTATTTCGACCCGCCCGATCCCCTGATGGTGCACGATTTCCTGGTGATCGCCGAGCTGGACGGCGAGCACCGCGATGCGCGCATCTTCCTGGCTGCATCCTATGAGCGGGACACGCTCATGGCCCAATTTCACGATCGGCTGCAATGGCGGGAAACCATCGATTGGGACGACCAGCGCCAGGGCCTCATCGCCCGGCGCCGCCTGATGCTCGGCGCGCTGGCCCTGCAGGGCGAATCCCTTGCCCATCCCGATCCCCAGGCGCTGACCGCCGCCATGCTCGCCGCCATCCGGAAACTCGGCATCGGCGCGCTGCCCTGGAGCCCGGCCTTGCGCACATGGCAGGCGCGCGTCCTGCTGCTACGCCGTATCGAAACAGAAGCAGTAGAAACGGACGCGTGGCCCGATCTCTCTGATGCGGCTTTAAGTGCGGACCTTGAACATTGGCTGCCCCCTTTTCTGGAGGGAATTACCAGCCTTAAAGCTTTAGCCCGCCTGGATCTTTCCAATGCGCTCCGCAACCTGCTGACCTGGCAACAGCAGCAGCGCCTCGACGCGCTGGCCCCCACCCACATCGTGGTGCCCAGCGGCAAACGCAGACCCATCGACTACAACTGCGATCCGCCGATCCTGGCCGTGCGGCTGCAGGAGATGTTCGGCACCTCGGAAACCCCGGCCATCGCCAATGGCCGTTTGGCGCTGCAACTGCACCTGCTCTCGCCCGCCGGCCGGCCGGCCCAGATTACCCGGGATCTTTCCGGCTTCTGGCGCAACAGCTATGCAGCCGTCAGAAAAGAGCTCAAGGGACGCTATCCCAAGCACCACTGGCCCGATGATCCACTGAGCGCCCGGCCCACGGATCGGGCCCGGCCGCAAAAACGCCGCCAGTGATGATCGCATCTACTTTCGGGATTCGATGTCGAACCGGGATAGGACAGATGCCTGCTCTCCCGCAGTCATAGAAGGGCTGCATGTCGCTATGCTTCCGTTCGGTCCCCGCTCTTCCCGGCAAACCGCCGCGGTACGCGGACGCTGAAGGCCGTGCCCTTTCCCGGCGTTGAGGAGACGTCTATGCGGCCGCCGTGCTTGAGGACCGCCTTGTCAGTGATGTAGAGGCCCAGGCCGGTGCCCCGCTGTCCCTTGGAGGAGTGGAAGAGATTGAACAGGTGTTTGTGCTGTTCTTCGGGAATGCCGCGGCCGTTGTCGCGGATGTCGAAAACCACCTCATCTTCTCCGGAGCCGGCGATGAAATCGATGCGATGATCTGGTTTCAGATCGTCTTCGATGCAGGCCTCCACCGCATTTTCCAGCAGGTTGGAGAGGGCCGAGCGCAACAGCCCGGGGTCGACCTGCATATCCCCGTCGCATCCTTCGAAGTCGCAGTGGAAGTCGATGGCCGCACCGCGGATGTGGGTTTCGAAAACCGCGGCGATGTCTCCTACGAACTTCTGGACTTCCACCGTCTCGATCTCCATGGGGCGTTCCTTGGCATCGTAAAGCACCCCGAACACCAGCTTGCGCAGCCGGTCGCCCATCATGCGGATCACATCCAGGCCCTCTTCGATACGTCCGGGCGCGTTGCGGTAAAAGCCTTTGTCCACCAGGTAGAGCCCGGCGTCGAGGCCGGTGATGCACCCCTTCATGTCGTGGCACACCGTGCTGAGCATCAGGCCGAGGGTGGCCATGTGGTCCTTCATCTGGCGAAATTGGGTGATGTCGGTGAGGATGGCCAGTACCTGAACCAGCTTGCCGCTCGCCGTCATGATCGGCGAGGTGTGGGCCATCACGGTGTAGTTCTGATGGTCCGGGCCGGTGAGCGACATCTCGCCCTGGTGGGACAAGCCGTCTCCGAGGGTCAGGGAGATGGGGTCGCGAAAGGCGGGAAACGCCGCGGGCCGGAAGGTATCGAAGAACTTCCGGCCGACCTGGTCACCGAACAGCTCCTTGAATCTTCTGTTGGTGGCCGTGATGTTGTGGCGGCGATCCAGCACGACGACCTGCACCGGCACCGCGTCGAACAGCTTTTCGTAACGCTGCTGGGTGCTGCGCACCTGTTCGGCCAGTTGATCGATCTCCTGGGTGCCGGCAAAGACTTCCAGCACCAGGGCCACTTCGCCGTCGTTGTCGTAAACCGGGGCGGTGTGGACGAGAACCGGAACTTTGGACCCGCTCTTGTATTGCACCAGGGCGCGGGTGGTCTCGACGTTGCCGCTGCGCACCGTACGGCCCACTGGGCTAGCCTCGCGGGTGGCACGCTTACCGGCGTAGATCTCCCAGCTATTGGCATAGAGCCGGTTACCGAAGAACTTCAAAGACGTTTCATTGGCCGCCAACACTCGGCAATCCGGGCTGTGAACGGAGACAAAGTAAGGCAACTCGTTAAAGTATTTGATTCCACCTTCCACAGTGGAAGCCACCTGAGCGATGAACGAAGACATCTTTTCGATGATCTGGCGCACCACCAGGAACCGTTCGTTGGCCACTTCGCGGGCCACGTTATCGCAGGTCTGGGCGCTGCGGTCCTGGCCGCAGGTGTGTTTGACGTCATGGATCAACCCTCTGATTTTTCGTGACCGTTGCAGGGCGACCTCGAGTGCCAGGGCATCGACGGGTTGGCGGAGAAATTCATCCGCCCAATCTTTCAGACGGTGCATGATATCGGGCAGGCGGTCATCCGATGCCATGGCAAAAATCATCGCATCCGATGATACGGACCGAATGTCCGCGGCGAGTCGAACCCCGCCCGGCAGGTCGGTGTTCAAAAAGACGAAGGGCGGATGGGTCTGGCCGAACCGATTCAGCGCCGATGGGAGGTCGGAATGAATGTCGACGGGGTGCCCCCATCCTTCCAACATCGAACGGAGGGCGTCGGCGGCCTGCCCATCTGTATCGATCAGTAAAACGGCTTCCTTGTCCATGTCTTCCCCAGGGTTCCGGCCGGCCCTTCTGCATTCGGCCGGCAGGCGCAATTCGGAAATTTGCGTGGGTGAACCTGTCAAAAGTGGCCGAGCGTGTCAATATGCAATTCAATGTCGTTAACTTACGTGGATGTTGCGGGCGGGCATAAAGCCCGCCCCTACAAGATTTGGACTATAATACAAACAGGTGCTACAAGACGGCAGCGTAGGGGCGGGGTTTAACCCCGCCCCGTGTGAAACCCTGAGCGCCTTAAGTTAACGAGATTCATATGCAAGTGGCAGCGCCGTTCGATAACGACTTCTACGAATCCATCACCATTGGATCGATGCGATTCAAACCGGCTGCATGGGCCAGAAATAGTAGATCAGCGGTATGGCGGCGATGATGACCAGGACGGACAGCGGCAGGCCCAGGCGCCAATAATCGCCGAAGCGGTATCCGCCGGGAGCCATCACCAGGGCATTGGACTGATGGCCCACGGGGGTAAGAAAGGCGCACGAGGCACCCACGGCCACGCTCATCAGCAGAGGGTCCACCGAGACTTCCATACCGCGAGCCAGGGTGATGGCGATGGGTGCCATGAGCACGGCGGCAGCGGCGTTGTTGACCACGTTGGAGAGCAGCATGGTGCCGCCCATGATCACGGCCAGGGTGGCCATGGGCGAGAGGTGGGCCGACAACAGAAGCAGTTGTTCGGCGATGAGCAGGGCTCCCCCGGTGCTCTCAAGGGCATGGCCCAGGGGAAACATGGCGCCCAGCAGCACGATGACCGGCCAGTCGATGCTCTCGTAGATGTCGCCCAGGGGCACGAGATCCACGACGATCATCAGCACCGCCGCGGCGGTGAAGGCGATTTGAACCGGCAGCAGATTCAGGGCCGAAAGGGCCATGGCAGCAACGAAGATGGCCAGGGCGAGCACGACCTTCCGGGGTTGGCCGATGCGCAGACCGCGCTCGGCCAGCGGCAGGCACTTGAAGCTCTTGAGCATGGACTGCAAGGATTCGTCGCTGCCCTGCAGCAGCAGAATATCGCCGACCACAAATTCGGTCTGTCCCAGCCGGCGTTTGAGTCGGCGGCCGCGGCGGGCAATGGCCAGCAGATTGACCCCGAAATTGCGCCTCAGATGCATGCTGGTCGCCGTCTTGCCGGGAAGCGGCGAATCGGAAGTGATGACGGCCTCCATGAGACGGATATCATCCGAACCCAGGGTGGCCTTGCAGTCGCCCTTGCACTCGGCCAGGGACAGCCCCTGTTCGTCGATCAGGGATTTCAAATCCTCGGGCGCGGCCTCGACCATGAGGATATCGCCGGCCTGAATCACCTCGTACCAGGACGGCGCCGCGATGTGGCGTTCGCCCCGGATCAGGCCCACCACGGTCGCCTCGCTCTCCTTTTCCATGGCCGAAGTGAGATGATAGATAGTTTGGCCGACGAGCCTGGCCTCCTCCGGAACGATCACCTCGCTGATGTAGTCCTCGATTTCGAACAACTCTTCGGGCGCACTCTGCCCATCCCGCCGGGGCGTGAGCCGCCAGCCGATCAGGGCGATAAAAAGCAGGCCGATCACTGCCGTCACGGCACCGACCGGTGCAAAGTCGAACATGCCGAAGGCCGACAAGCCCGCCTCGGCACGATACATGGCGATGATGATATTGGGCGGTGTACCGATCAAGGTGATAAGGCCTCCGAGCAGGGAACCGAAGGCCAGGGGCATGAGCAGCAGGGACGGCGAGCGACCGCTCTGGCGCGACATCCAGATGGCCACGGGCATGAGCAAGGCCAGGGCCCCCACGTTGTTCATGAAGCCGGAGCACAGGATAACGATCCCGGTCAACGTGGCCACCTGGGCCAGGGGTCGCGTCCCCACCCGCCCCAGATGACGCGACAGCACGTCCACCACGCCGGCGTTGAGCAGGCCGCGGCTGAGCACCAGAACGGCGGCCACGGTCACCACGGCCGGATGACCGAAACCCAGGAAAACCTCCTCGGCCGGAATGAGACCGGCAACGAACACCAGCACCAAGGCCGCCAGGGCGACCAGGTCGTAACGCCAGCGCCCCCAGACAAAAAGCACCAGCGCCCCTGCAAGAATGGCGAACACCACGCTCTGGTCAAAGGTGAGGTTCATGCATCGATCCTGTGGACATTGCGACGTTCACTCCGGTCGACCGGCGATTGCGGAGGCAAAATCGAGGCGGCGGCACCCGCCCCGTCACGAGGCGCACGCTTTCATCGTCTGCGACATGCGGTGATAGACGTCCGTGAATCGCAGCAAGCCGACGATGTCACCGCCCTGCACAACGAACAGGCTGTCGTGGCGATTCATGACGAACAGGTGAAAGCACTTGGCCAGGGTATCATCGGGGCGCACGGCCTGCCCCTCCTGGGGCGGCCGGATGAAATCCTGGATGTGCACCTCGTTGGCCTTGCGGCACAGGTCCTTGAAGGGATCTTCCCATAGCCCATACTCTTTTTGCATCGATTTATAGATGTAGCTCAGCCCGAAGTGCTTGATCGTCTGTTCGGTGTTGATGCGGGCGTAGTTGGTTTCCAGACCCCGGATCAAATCGATGGGCGACAGTTTGGCGATCACCTTGCCCTGCTCGTTTTCCACGAGCAGAATTCTCTGCTCGGCTTTACCCGACAAGAACTGTTCCTGGGCCTGTTCCAAGGCGTATAGGGCCTCATAAAAGGTGGCCCGGTCCGATAACTTGGGAAATCGATCCACGGGAATCATCAAATCCCGAACTTTCATCTTGTCCATGGGCAACACCTCCTGGTTGGTGTTTTGGCGGGCCGATTATCCGCCCGCCGGATATTTCTCGGCGAACATCTTTTCCGACTCGGCCGAACCGATCAGGACCAGTTCGTCTCCGCGGTCCAGAATGATGGTCGGGTCTGGATTGATCATCAGCTCATCTTTTCGCTTCACGGCCACGATGCTGCAGCCGGTGGTCTCGCGCACCTGGATGTGAAGCAGGTCCTTGTTTTCCAGCTTGGGGGGCACGCCGACGCGAAAGACGTTGAGCCCCTCGGAAAGCATGAGCATCTGCTGGGGTTCGAGCAAGTTCATGATCGTGGTGGTCACCATGGAACTGAACGACATCACCAGATTGGCGCCGGCCCGGTGCAGGGTCTTGATGTTGCGGTCCAGGCTGGCGCGGCTGATGATCTGCACATCGGGGCGCAAGCGGCGGCAGTAGATGGTCAGGTAGATATTCAGGTTGTCGTCGTGGGTGGTGATGATGATCGAAGGCGTCTCCCGGATACCGGCCTTTTCCAACGTGTCCCGATCGGCGGCGCTGCCCTGGATGAAACGGGAATCCTGGGCGACGATGCCGGAGCGCTTCTCCACCACCCGGAAGTCGATGCCCCGTGCGCCGAGTGCTTCGGCAACCGACTGGCCCACCCGGCCGCCGCCGAGCACGATGACCGGCGCCTTGTTGGGCCCCTCTTCGGCCGTAAACGCAATGGAACGGTCGAAGCGGTCGAGTTGCGCCTCGGTCCCGGCCAGCACCAGAACGGTGGACTCCTCGATGCGGGTTTGGGGCGTCGGGATCACGAAACGGCTCTGCTCCCACAGGCCGACCACGGTGACACCGGTGGCCTGGCGCAAACGGCTCTCGGCCAGGGTCTTGCCCTGCAGCCAGGTCCGCATGGCCGGTGCTTCGGCGATCAGCAATTGATCGAAACGGCCAATCACATTGGCCTTCATGCTCACCCCCAGGACCCGTCTTGCCAGCGCCTGGCCCAGCATGTGGGTGAATTGGAAGACATACGTACTGCCCGCCAGCCGCAGGATGTCCACCGAGTCTTCGAGATCCGCATTGGTCACCGTGACGACGCTGTCGCTCGCCTCCCGCAGGGTATAGATGACGTTGGTGCCGACGATGTCATCGTTCATCACTACGATCAGGGCGGCATGCTCGATGCGCAGGCGTCGGTAAGTCTCCGGATCATCCAGCTCGCCGACCACCACCTGAAACCCGAGATCGTGCAAATCGAGCGCGTTCTGCAGCTCATGGGTCACGATGACATAGGGCACCCCGTATTGATTGAACCTGTCGATCAGGTTGACGGTGACATCGTCGAAATGGGTGAGAATCACATGGCCGGAAAGTGTCTCCGGCACGGCCTTGGGTGCGCGCGCCTTGTTCTGCTCTTCCAGCCAGGGAGCATAGAAGAACTGAATAAAGGTGAACGGCAACATGACCAGCAGAAAAACGATGCCACTGATCAGTACCACCACCGAAAAGAGACGGCCGATGTCGCTGCCGAAGGTGATGTCACCGAAACCCAGGGTGGACATGGTGGTCAGGGTCCAATAGAATCCGGTGATCCAGGAGTATTCACGGCCTTCGTAGACCATCAACACATGGAACAGTACACTGTAGATTACGAACAAGAAGAGCAGCACCAGCATGAACTTGATCAGCAGGCGCATATTGCTGCGCTGCTGCCCCATCCTGAGCAGCAGCGCCAGCTGGGTGGCCATGGTCTTCATCGAATCACAATCCCTTTTTCTCCAGCCAACGGAAGAAAAATACGGCGCCGATCAAGAACAGCGGAATGATCACCCAGTGATTGACCCCCAGCACCTGGGGCAGTGTGATTTTCCCCAAATCTCCCCAGGTATAAATAGTCTGCTTGAGCGCTGGGTAGGCCTCGGCGAACAGGGCCGCGCCGGCGATCATGCCGATGATGCCCCACACGGCGTCCCAGCGCCCTTCACCGAGGGCGCCCATGGAGGTGCCCGGGCAATATCCCAACAGGCCCCAACCAA
>Ga0209164_1005143_pt1 | contig 11275 bp, 9 predicted proteins | sample MTBNYHSulfiMetaG_FD_187458 | JGI IMG/M metagenome (GOLD analysis project Ga0209164, IMG submission 187458) | Enrichment culture microbial communities from rom New York Harbor, USA that are MTBE-degrading - MTBE-NYH (New York Harbor Sulfidogenic)... | ecosystem: Environmental > Aquatic > Marine >... | reverse complement strand
GATTTGAGATAGCTATGTTTGATAAAGTCCTGGCCCAAAAGGCCGCGGAAAATCTCAGGAAGGTTCGGGAAAAGAAACCCCTGATTCACAGCATCACCAATTACGTGACCATGAACTACACGGCCAACGCCCTTTTGGCCTGCGGGGCCTCCGCGGTGATGGCCCATGCAGAAGAAGAAGTGGCCGAGATGGTCTGCCTTGCCGACGCCTTGGTGCTCAATCTGGGGACCCTGTCGGAAGTTCGGGTGCAGGCCATGGAAAAAGCGGGAAAGGAAGCCTGCAAGCGACACCTCCCCATTGTGCTGGACCCTGTCGGGGCCGGCGCAACCACCCTGCGCACCCGTTCCTGTCAAAGGCTCATCCGGGAGCTTTCGATCCGGGTCATTCGGGGGAATCCCTCGGAGATTCTCTCCCTTGCACGCGAAGGCGCAAGACCCAGGGGCATTGAATCCGTCCATTCTGTGGATGCGGCTGCGGAGGCTGCTGTAAACCTAGCAAAAGAACATGGTCTCACCCTTGCGGTCTGCGGGCAGGTTGATCTTGTGACCGACGGAAAAACAAGATACAGGGTGCACAACGGTCACGACATGCTGGGATCTATGACGGGCGCAGGATGCACGGCCACGGCCGTGATTGCAGCTTTTCTCACCGTAGGTTCCAACGCCCCTGAAGCCGCTGCCGCCGCGCTTTCCTATTTCGGGCTGGCTGCGGAAAAAGCTGCAGGAGTCTCCGAGGGTCCCGGATCCTTCCAGATCGGGTTGCTCGATGCCCTTTATCGGATGGACGAACAAGAACTGAAGCTGGGTGCGAGGATCGAGATCGCCTGAACCAAGGGGTTCTCTATGAACGAAACCGACGACTGGGGAAAAGACCTTTCGGTAAAAAGGATAAGGCGCGTTTTTCGCGCCATGGAAAAGGCCCAACAATCGCTCCTTGAGGGCCTGCATGTTTCGCCTTTTGATGCAAGACTGCGATTGTGGCGGGAGAGGGCGCGCATAGCCTTTGAAGCGGCCTATGCCCGTGGCGCACGAGCCGGTCTGCCCGCGACGGAAGAGGAGACGGCGGATCTTTACATCCGTTCTTTCCGGAAAATCCTGGTTTCAGACGGAATGGAGGTTCCTGAAGACATTTTTCCCTGCAAGGACCCTCTGGAAAAGCTTCTCAAGGAGCCCCTCTCTTGATAAGACTCCGCTTGTTCGGCCGATGCCGCATCTACCATGATCCTGTAAGCCCCGTGCTCAAGGCGCCGGCGCAAATCGGCTGGGAGGCGTGGTTTCGTCCTATCGACCTGGTGACCCCCCGCCTTTTGAAGGGCAGGGAACTCCTCATGCGCACCCGGGGTTGGTGGACTGTTGAACCCGCGGAGGTGGAGACCGTTGTCGAGGCGCACGGGAGACTGGTGGTGGGAGACAAAGGGGAGCTTATGGTGGAATTGAAGGATCAGGAAACGGCGGAGGCTCTTTCCCAAGCCCTCTTGGAACGCTTTGGAGAACAGGTCCTGTTGTCCCCCTAAGGCCTTTCGGGCGGGCTGGTCCGCCTCCGGTGGAATGACCTTGAAACAAATTCTGCCTTCGTGTTAGCTTTGATAAAGAAATGCAAGAAACCGACCGGAGGGAGTGATTCGGATGGCGGACAGTGCTACGGTGTTCAGAATTGCCCTGGTGGGGGGCGAGGAGTTTTGCAAGGAAGTCCTTGAAAAATACCTGGTGGCCCGACAGGTCAATGATTTCGCGGCCAGGATCGTGGCGGTTGCAGACCCCGATCCCCGGAGTCCTGGCATGGTTCTGGCAAAGAACCTGGGATTGATTGCCGTTGAGGATTACCATGAGCTCTACAAGCCTCAACATGAGATCAAAGCCCTCCTTCTCATGACGCCCGATGAAGCGATTCTGGAAGATGTGCTCAAGACAAAGCCGAACCGGATTCGATTGGTCGCCTATCCTCTGTCCCGACTTTTTTGGAGAGCGATCGATGCGGAACACCAAAAGCTTCGAGCCAGAAACGAGGAGATCGAAACGATTCTTAACAGCATTCAGGATGTGATTATCGTCATTTCACCGACCATGGAAATCGAAGAGGTCAATCAATCCTTCCTGGACCAGATGGGTTACTCCAGGGATGACGTAATCGGGAAAAAATGTCATGACGTTTTTCAGAAATTGAACTGCCCGTGCAATATCGATTTCAGCGGATGTCCCCTGAATGAGGCCATTCAGGAAATGCGGCCGAGCCAGCAAACCCTCACAAGGCTGGACCGGGACGGTGAAGCGCACCATGTGGATGTGAAGATCTTTCCGGTTCGAGACAAAGAAGGAAAGATCGCCAAGTTTATTGAGGTCAGCCGGGACGTGTCGGATTCAAAAAAGCAGGAAGAGGAGATGACCAGGAAGCTGGAAAACATGGTGGAAGACCGCACCCGGGAACTCAAAAAAACGCACAGCCAACTGCTCCATCAGGACAAGATGGCATCTTTGGGGAAGCTCTCCGCATCGGTCGTCCATGAGATCAACAACCCCATTTCAGGCATTCTGAGCCTTGTCATGCTCATGAATCGAATGATGGACGATGGGAAGCTTCAGCAAAAGGACGAGAATCAGTTTAAAGAGTATCTCCACCTCATGGAGACGGAAACAAGAAGAATCAGCCGGATTGTCTCCAATCTCCTGGCCTTTTCGCGCCAATCCAAAATGGAATTTGGAACTGTCCGGCTCAACCAGCTCATTGCAAAGACCCTTTTTCTGAACGCCAATCTTCTGAAACTTCATTCCGTCAAGGTCGAAGAGGACCTGGCGCCGGATCTGCCGGATCTTGTCGGGTCCGAGGACCGGCTCCAGCAGGTGTTTGTGAATCTTGTCTCCAATGCCGCAGAAGCGGTTGAATCAGGCGGGGGTGAGCGCGTGCTGCGAATCAAAACCGGGTATTTGCCGGAAAAGGATTGCGTCTGTGTTTCTTTCGCCGACACGGGGGTGGGCATTCCCCGGGAGAATCTCCCCGAGCTCTTTGAGCCTTTTTTCAGCACCAAGAAAAAAGGAAAGGGCGTGGGCTTGGGTCTTTCCGTGGCCTACGGGATTATCCAGGAGCATGGGGGCACGATCCACGTGCAGTCAGAGGAGGGGAAGGGGACCACCTTTGCCATTGAACTTCCCCTGAATGTGAGCCAAGAGGTCTTTCACCCATAGGGAGGCGCCATGAGTGGAGCCAAAATCCTTGTCGTTGACGATGAATTGATTGTTCGAAAGTCCCTGGGAGGCTGGCTGGAACGGGACGGCCACAAGGTGGACACTGCTTCGAGCGGGGAAGAGGCCCTGGAAAAATGCGGAAACACCCGTTACGACATCCTTCTCCTGGACATCAAAATGGAGGGCCTGAGCGGTCTCGATGTGCTGAAGAAAGTCAAGGAAAACGATCCCGATGTGTCCGTGGTCATGATCACCGCCTATGGGTCCATTCCGAGCGCCATCGAAGCCATGAAAAGCGGCGCCTACGAATATCTTCTCAAGCCCTTTGATCCGGATGAACTGATGGTGCTGATCGAAAAGATCATGCACCACCAGGCCGAGAGACGGGAGACGCAGTTCCTGAGGGAGCAATACAAAGAAAGAACCCGTTTCGAGAGCATGATCGGCCAGTCCAGGGCGCTTCAATCGGTTTTTGATCTGATCGAAAGAATCGCGCCCACGGACTCCACCGTGCTGATCAAGGGGGAGACAGGAACCGGCAAAGGGTTGGCGGCAAGGGCCATTCACACCAAGAGCCGGCGTTCCCAGGGTCCCTTTGTGGTGGTCAACTGTGGTGCTTTTCCGGAACATCTTCTTGAAAGCGAGCTGTTCGGGTACCAGAAAGGCGCCTTTACCGACGCCAAAACAACCAAGAAAGGCCGCCTCGAGCTTGCTCATGGAGGGACGTTGCTGCTGGACGAGATCGGTGAGATCAGCATGAGAATGCAAATCGATCTCCTGAGGGTCCTGGAAGACCATATTTTCTACCGCGTGGGCGGGACCCAGCCCATCGAAGGGGATTTCCGGATCATTGCGGCAACGAACCGGGATTTGGAACGGGCCATCAAAGAAGGGAGCTTCAGGGAGGATCTTTATTATCGGCTTAACGTGATCTCCTTCAGCATGCCCCCTTTAAGGGATCATAAGGAAGACATTCCCCTCCTTGCCGAGTACTTCCTCCATCGCTTTGCCCAAGAAACAAACAAGCCCGTGGACCAGATCAGTCGTGCGGCCCTGGACGAAATGATGCTCTACGACTGGCCCGGCAATGTTCGGGAATTCGCCAATGCCATGGAGAGGGCGGTCGTGGTCGGACAGGGCCGGAAGATTCTCCCCCAGGATTTGCCCATCTTCCGACCCGAGTATGTATCCGGCCCCAAAGGCAGAACCCTCAGAGAAGTCGAGATAGAGCATCTGGGAAGCATTCTCAAGGAGACGGGGTGGAACGTTTCCAGGAGCGCCGACATCCTGGGCATCGATCGATCCACCCTTTATGACAAGATGAAACGATATGCCCTTCGCAAGCCGGTTTGATGATCTCCAAGGCACATACCCTGGTAATTTCTCCCATCGGGGATCCCGGTTTAGGCGGCGAACTTCTTGAAAACCTCGAGCAGGAAATCCGGAAGTTCTTCGGCCTTGAAACGGATCTCCGGCCCCTTATCGAGGAGCAAGATCTGTGGCCGGATCCGATCAGACGGCAGGTTCATTCCACCCCCGTCCTCGAAACCCTTTCGATCCTGAGCCCTCCGGAGGCCCTCAAGGTGCTGGCCATCACCAAGCTCGATCTTTTCATTCCCATCCTAACCCATGTTTACGGAGAAGCCCAACTGGGAGGCAAGGCCTGCATCCTCTCCACATACCGCTTCACGGACGGGCTTTTTCCCGGCAAAGAGACCTTTCGCTGTCGCATTGTCAAGGAAGCCCTCCATGAGTTGAGCCACACCTTCAACCTTCGTCACTGCCGGGATCCGTTTTGTGTCATGCATTACTGCCGGAGTATGATGGAGGTGGACCGAAAATCCAATCAGCTCTGCCGGTATTGCGCCGTCCTTCTCGAGGATGAGATGAAGCGGCTCGCAAAGGCCGGCACTCCATGACGTTCGGCGCGCGCGGATTCCAGCAGCCTGCGGACAAATGCCTGTGCTGCAGGCTGGTGAAAAACGTCCAGATGCAAGGCATCCGAAGTTCCAAGGAATGAGGCGTACAGAGAAGTACGCCGCAATGACGAGGAACGAGGGTAACGCCGCAGATGGGCTTTTTTCAACAGCCTGCTAGGTGCGCAGGAAAGCGCGGGTGAGCCTTTCCCATCCCATTTGGGGCATGGCGCCGAAGAGGTCTTTCCCAAGGTTCCCGCCGTCGGCCGCAAGAGGCAAAACCTCTTCCATGATTCCATGGAGGCGATCCACTTCTTCCTCCAGGAATGCCAGGCTTTGCTGTGCGATCATCAGGTCTTTGATTTCTTTTCGCAGATCGTGGGGGTGAAGGGTCATCACCCAGCCTTCGGTGTAGGGGTCCTGATTGGCAAGATCTCCCTTCGTTTTTACTTTCGGATTGACCGCGGTAACGACCCCGCTTAACGGAGAGAGGACGCTTGTCCGGTGCTCGCCCCGGGCTACCGCAATATGAGGTTTGCCCTGTTTCACGGCCTTGCCGGTGAGAGGCGCCTCAATGCGGTCCAGAGGCCCCAGAAGCCTGAGAGCAAAATCATCGATTCCTATTCGCACGGAGGATCCTTCCTCAATTCTGGCCCACCCATGCCCATGGTGGAGGTAATAACCCTGGGGCATTTTGAACCCCCGGACCTCATTCACGTCTACAGGCTCTACCACGGCATGGACCGTGTATTCATCATAAAAGTATTGCTCGAACTCGCAATTGTCGCAAAGGTAGTCGTTGGTACAGGCCCTGAAACGGATTCGCCCCTCCATGTGGTGAATGCAGGGCCTTTGGGCCGGGGGCAGGGCTTTCATGGTTTGAATGTCGGCAATAAACCGGTTCATAGCTTTCCTCCTTTTCCACTCCGGCTCTTCACGATCAGGATCAAGCCCCGCTATTCAGTCCTCAGGAAAGTTCGGGTCAAGGTTTTCCAGCCCAAAGCCGGAAGGTTACCGTAGATGTCCTGGGTGATGGTGCCGCCGTCCGCTGCAAGAGGACCGGCAACCGACTCAATCATGCTTTCAAGTTTTCCAATCTCTCCCGCCATCCAGCCCAAGGTAGCGGTGTCGTCCATGAGTTTCTTGAAGGCCCCTTTGGTATCCGGATTTCGCACCGCAAAAAGCCAGCCCTCGCCATAGGGCGCCCCATTGGCAAGCATGGGTTTCTCCCTGACGCGACCGTTCACCTCAAGAATCACGCCGTCCACGGGGGAGAGCACATCGGCCAGGTTGGCCTCCCGCTTCAATCCCCACCCGACCCTGCCCTGGGAGAGTTCTTTGCCCATCAGGGGAAGATCAAGAGCTTCTGCTTTGCCCAGCAGTTTCAGGCTGAAGTCATCCATTCCAACCCGAATGGTCCCTCCGCTCTCAATGCGCGCCCAGGTGTGTCCCTGGTGCAAGTAGGATCCCATGGGAATTTGAAAGCCCTTGAGGTTCTGCACCTCATAGGGCTGGAACGCTGTCTTTGCCGTCCACACCTCTTCAAAGAACTGGTCAAAATCACAGGTGGAACATTCATAATTGTAAGCGCAGGCCCGTTTCTCAATTCGCCGGGTCAGGGTGTGGCGACAAACCCTTTCAAGACCCGGCCTCTCTCTCATGGCATCCTGCCAGCTCGGATGTTTGCCTTTTTCAACCTGCTTCTGCATGCCCTGATCATACTTGCAGGTTGTACAATCATAAAAGTTGTTGCAGTTCTTGAAATTTACCACGCCCGCCTGCATCCAAAGGCAGGGATTGGCGGCTTCGGCGTCCTTGTCCGGCCGGATCATCCAGACCTGACCGCCCAACACAGCTCCAATCTCGGATTTTTGTTTCAAGTCATGTTGGGTTCCTCTCCGGTAGGACGATCCGAAACCCACACTGCCCCTGGCGACTTCGTTGGTGTGCTTTTCCATGGTTTTCACTCCTTGTGGGTGATTTTGATCGCCCTAAAGAGCAAGGAGGATGCCAATCGCCAAGTCTGACCAGTCCGGGTTCACAACCTTTCGATATTGCTCATTAAGTTATTCTTCCAGTGAGAAATGCTAGGGCCTGGACCGGAGGGTTTGGGCGGGAAAGGTGTAGGGATAGCCCACAGCAAGGGGCGAGAACATGGTAAGGAAATTATGATTCAATAGGTTTTTCCATTCAATTTTAAGGAGTTAGGAAATGTCGTGGAAACCTTCACCCCAATGTCGGGTTTCCCTACAAGTGAGCATGGTTGCCAGCAAACAAAAAACCGGCCGCCCAACCAAAAGGTAGGGGGCCGGTGGGGACGTGAAAACGGCTTTTATGCGCTTATCCCTTGATGATTCTCGGCAGCATCAGGTGGTGATGGGGGCAGATGGAGGTCGGGTTCTGATAAGCACATCCCGCAAAGGCGGCAATGTACTTTCTCATATCCCGAAAGGAAACGATCTCGTCCACGAAGCCCCTGTTCGCACAGTAGATGGGCCTGGATTTCCGGTAATATTCCTGAGCCAGTTCATTCATTTTGTCGATGATCGGCTGGAGCGGTTTTCCCGCATCTTTTTCCTTGACCAGTCGTCTAGCAAAAGAAGCCGCCGACGCGGTTTCGCCGTGCATGACGTAGATTTCCGTGGTCGGGGTGCCGAGGGTGAAAGCGTTGTGGTTGTTGGCCGTGGGGCCGCCCATGATGTAATGGGCCGCCGCCGTGCCCTTCCTGAGCACGATGCACATCTGAGGTACGTCCGTCTGTTCGATGGAGTAGATCAGGGATTGCCCCAGTCCCAGAAGCTCGGCCTTTTCCGCAATGTCGCCCACATCGATGCCCGATGTGTCCTGGAACCAGACAATCGGAACCCTGTCACGACCGCAAAGGGTGACAAACTCATTCATCTTGATCAGTCCCTGGCGGTAAAGTTTTCCTCCAATGGCAGGGTAGGGCGCATACTCGGGATAGTTCTGGCCGAGAAAACCCTGGATGTTGCCGATGAAACCCACAAGGAGGCCGTTGATCTTTGCAATCCCTGTGTAAACTTCGGGGCCGTAACCGGGCCGGAATTCCATGTGCTCGCTCTCGTCGAAGATGCGAGCCAGGACTTCCATGAAGTTGTAGCCCCGCTTCTGGTTGAAAGCGACCAGGTAATCCAGATCCTCTCCGGCAAACCGGGGTTCCTTGGGTTCGTCGACGCGGAAGAAGTGAGGATCATAGGCGGGACACATGTCCACGTACTTCTTCAGGGCGTCAATGACTTCAAACTCCGAGTCATACACTTCCTTGAAAAAACCGGTTTCTCTGTAATGAATCCCGACACTGCCCGGCGGGACCTCTTTGAAGTGCCGGGTGGCCTCAATGAGTTGTTCTGCACCGGCTTCATCGAAACCGCCTTTGGGGGCCATGCCGCTGACAATGCCTCCGCCTCCCACAGCGATATTGGCGTCCTTGTGGGCGATGAGAATGGTGGGGCTGATGCCCTGGTAACCGCCGCCGGCGGGGTTGGTTCCGTAAATACCGGCCAGAACGGGCACCCCGAGTTTTTCAAGCTCTGCGTGACGGAAAAACGTGGTCCCGTTGCCCCGCCTATTGGCGTACACTTCCTCCTGCTCGGTGAGTTTCACGCCGCTGCAGTTGACAAGCCAGACCAGGGGCACGTGCAGTCTCTTTGCGAGGTCCGTAACCCTGAGCTGATTGTCGGCCTGACCCGCGATCCAGGCGCCGGCCATGACTTTGTTGTCAAAGCCGATCACCACGCACCACTTCCCGTTGATGGTGGCCAGCCCGTCGATGACACCCGTGGTGCCTTCTTCATTGAACTGGGGGTTGTAAAGGGTGTGCAGGGGACACCATGTGCCCGGATCAATCAGGTGCTCCAGTCTTTCCCAAACCGTGGTCTGGCCCCGCTTCTTGATGGTTGCAGCCGGGATCCCTGCGTTTTTGACCGCCTCGACGGCCTTGGCCACTTCTTCTTCCACGGCCTTGATCTCGGCGACATTGCTCTTGCCCGAGGTCATCTGGCTGTCGGTCAAGGCTTTGCCCACAGGGGTCATTTTTTCAAAATAAGGTCTCATTCGCTCCTCCTTTTCAAATCACAAAAGCCCCTCACGGGCGGCATGCAGGGCCGCCTGTGAGGTGCCTTGAAGATTCTTTTCTTACTTATTCGCCTTCCGGATGTCGAGCTGGTCCAGGGCCGTGATCCACTTGCAAATGTTGGTGGAGCCCTCGACAATCTGATAAGCCGGTGCATCCCGGTAAAGCCTTGCAACAGGATACTCGGTGGAATAGCCGTAGGCGCCAAGGATTTTCATGGCCACATGTGAAGCTTTCACGGCTACGTCACCGGCGAGGTACTTGGCCTGCGCGACCTCAAGCGTGTTGTTGAGGTTCCCCTGGTCCTTCTGGCAAGCCGCCTTATAAACCATGAGGCGGGCCGCTTCGATCTCGCAGGTGATCTGGGCGATCATGTCCTGGTTCATTTGGAATTGGCCGATCGACTGGCCGAATTGCTCCCGCTCCTTGCAATAGGCTGTCGCCGCGTCCAGGCAGGCCTGGGCGACGCCGATCCCTCCGGCCGCCGCGGAAAGGCGGGTCTGGTTCAGGGAGCCGAAAACGATCTTGGCGCCGTCCCCGGGTTTACCCAGGATATTCTCTTTCGGGAGTTTGCAATCCTCGACGATGACCTCGCCGGTGGGGCAGGAGCGTGTGCCGATCTTGGGAAGGTCCGTGGTGGTGATGCCCTTGAAATTTTTGGGCTCGATCACAAAGGCGCTCAGGCCCTTTCCTCTTGCAGCGCGATCCGTATAGGCATAATAGATCAGGGCGTCGGCGACCGAGGCGTTGGATATCCAGGTTTTATAACCGTTCAGGAGCCAATGATCCCCCTTGTCCTCGGCCGTGGACTTCAAGGCCATCACGTCGGATCCCGCATTGGGTTCCGTGATGGCGAAACCACCCACGTATTCGGCGGTGACCAGTTTTTCAACATACTTCTTCTTGAGTTCCTCGCTCCCGTACCGGCAAATCGTGAAAGCACAACCCAGGGCCTGCATGTTGATCTCCACCCGCATGGAACTGGAGGCCCGGGCGATTTCCTCGGTGAGGATCATGGCCGCAAGCCAGCCCATCATATTTCCCCCATACTCCTCGGGAATAACGGTGCCGAAAAAGCCCAGTTCACCCATGGGTTTCATGACCTCTTCATAGGGAAAATAGTGTTCTTCATCCCATTGATCCGCAAAGGGCGCAATCTTTTCCGCTGCAAAATCACGAACCGTATCCCGCAGCATTTGCATGTCTTCGTTCAATTGAAAATCCATGTTTCTTCCTCCTTGTTCAAAGTGGTGACGGCCGGCGGAATCCGGCGTATTCGCTGGGCCGAACAACTTGCCCCCTTGAAAAAACTGGCCTTCGGGGCGGGGCTTGTCGTTCCCGGCCTTGTATATCCGATCGATTCGGGAATAGCAACCAAATTATTCACATTGTAGCTATGTTTTAACTATTTAGTAATCTTTGGGGCGTTCTTTGACCTGAAAGGGAACGGCAAAGGCCCTGGATAGGGCCTGCACCGCCGTGGCCAAGTCCTGGCCCGGGACCACGCAGGAGACGCTTGAAATGGAGGTGCTGATGGCCAAGGAGCTGATCCCCACGGAGGCCATGGAGGAAAACATGAGGCCGTGAACGTGCGGTTTTTCCCGCAAGTGGTGGCCGAACACGGTGAGTACGGCGACGTCGGGCGTGTAAGAAACCACCTTTGCGTCAATGGTGGGCCTGATCCCCTCCAAGGCTTCCAGGGCCTGATCCAGGTCTTTTTGATCAATGACCAGGGCAAAATTGCCGTAATCGTCCAGATCAAAACTCTCCACCAGGAGTTCGATGTTGATGCCCTTTGCAGCCATGGCCTCCAGGACCGTGCCTGCAACGCTGGCATGATCGGGCACGGACATGATCTTGACCAGGGCGCGGCCGTCACTCTGCATGATGCCGCCGATCGCTATCTTTTCCATGAATGGTCCCACAAAGTGCTCAGTGCCTGCTGCGCCGTATTCAGGGTTCGCGGGTGAGTGTTCAGTGTTCAGGGGTTCAGCGTTCAGGAAAAGGACGATGAGACTCGGCAAGCAAATTTCTGATCGGATCTGACCGACGAGCGAGGCCCCCGTGGACTGCTTACGCAACAGGAT
>Ga0209164_1005142_pt1 | contig 11279 bp, 9 predicted proteins | sample MTBNYHSulfiMetaG_FD_187458 | JGI IMG/M metagenome (GOLD analysis project Ga0209164, IMG submission 187458) | Enrichment culture microbial communities from rom New York Harbor, USA that are MTBE-degrading - MTBE-NYH (New York Harbor Sulfidogenic)... | ecosystem: Environmental > Aquatic > Marine >... | reverse complement strand
CCGACATCAAGGCCTCGGTGTAGGGGTGCCTGGGCCTGGAGTAGAGGTCCAGGGAGTCGGCCAGCTCCACGATCCGGCCCAGGTACATCACCGCCACCCGGTCGCTGATGTGCTCGATGACGCTCAGATCGTGGGAGATGAAGAGGTAGGTCAGGTCGTATCTTTCCTGAAGGTCCTCCAGGAGGTTGATCACCTGGGCCTGGACCGAGACGTCCAGGGCCGAGACAGGCTCGTCGCAGATAACCAGCTTGGGCCTGAGGATGAGGGCCCTGGCGATTCCGATCCTCTGCCGCTGGCCGCCGCTGAACTCATGGGGGTACCGGGAGTAGCAGTCGGCCGGAATGCCCACCAGGTCCAGCATCTTATGGACCTGCTCGACCTTTTCCCTTTCCGGACCCAGCCGGTGGATCAGAAACGGCTCGCCGATGATGGTCCCGACGGTCTGCCTGGGATTGAGGGAGGAGAAGGGGTCTTGAAAGACGATCTGGGCCTCCCGGCGGATCTGCTTGAGCCGGCTCCGGCTTTGACCGGTGAGGGACCGGCCCTGAAAGAAAACCTCGCCCCCGGTGGGCTCCTCCAGGCGCAAGAAGAGCCTCCCCAGGGTGCTCTTGCCGCACCCGCTCTCCCCCACCAGGCCCAGCGTCTCGCCGGGCTTGATGGACAGGTCGACCCCGTCCACGGCCTTGACGTGGGCGTAGACCCTGGACATCAACCCCTTTCGCAAGGGGAAGTACTTCTTCAGGTTCCGGCAGCCGACCAGCGTATCTTCCATCTCGGGCATCTCAAGCGTACTTCCAGCAGCGGACCAGGTGGCCGTTGCCCCGGTCGATCAGGTCCGGCTCGGAATGGCGGCATTCAGGCTTGACCTGCTCGCACCGTTGGGCGAAACGGCAGCCCGGGGGCAGGGTCAGGAGGTTGGGAACCGCCCCCGGGATGACCTTCAAGCGGCGCTTTTGCTCGGCCTTGGAGCCCAGCCGGGGGACCGAAAGGAGAAGCCCGGTGGTGTAGGGGTGAAGCGGTTGCTCGAAGACCCGGGAGGTGGCCGCGTACTCCACCAGTTGGCCGGCGTACATGACCGCCACCTGCTCCGTGTTTTCGGCGATGACCCCCAGGTCGTGGGTGATGAGGATGATGGAGGTCCCCAGGCTGGTCTGGATCCCCTTGAGGAGGCTTAAGATCTGGGCCTGAATGGTCACGTCCAGGGCGGTGGTCGGCTCATCGGCGATTATCAGGCGGGGGGTGCAGGAGATGGCCAGGGCGATCATCGCCCTCTGCCTCATCCCGCCGCTCATCTCGTGGGGGTAGTCGTCGACCCTCAGCTCGGGGGAGGGGATTTTGACCTGGGCCAGGGCCTGGATGCTTTTTTCCCGGGCCTCCTTCCAGGAGACGCCCTGATGGAGGCGGATGACCTCGGAGATCAGGCTCCCGATCCTCCGGACCGGGTTGAGGGAGGTCATGGGCTCCTGAAAGATCATCGAGATCTCGTTGCCCCTGATGCGGCGCATCCGGTTGTTGGACAGCCGGGTAAGGTCCTGCTGGCCGAAGAGGATCCGCCCGCGGACGATCCTCCCCGGCGGGTCGGGGATGAGCTTCATGATCGACAGCCCGACCGTGCTTTTGCCGCAGCCCGATTCGCCGACGATGCCCAGGGTGGAGGACGAGGGGACATCCAAGTCCAGGCCGTCGACCGCCCGGACCAGCCCCAGGTCGGTCTTAAAGACCGTGGTCAGCTCCCGGATGGAAAGGATCGGCTGGTTCATCGGGCTCAGTTCAGCTTTGGGTCCAGGGCGTCGCGGAGGCCGTCGCCCATGAAGTTGATGCTGATGGTGGCGATGAAGATGATCATCCCCGGAGGAACCCACATCCAGGGCATGTTCTCCAGAATCGACAATGACTGGGCGTCGTTGAGCATATTGCCCCAGCTGGCCGTGGGCGGTTGGACGCCCATCCCCAGGAAGCTCAGGCCGGCCTCGATGAGGATCGCCCGGGCCACCCCGAAGGTGGCGTTGACGATGATGGGGCTGAGGATGTTGGGAATGATGTCCTTGACGATTATTCTCCTCGACCCGGCCCCGGCCGCCTCGCTGGAGAGGACGTAGAGCTCCTCCCGGACCGAGAGGGTCTGGCCGCGGACGATGCGGGCCACCTCCGGCCAGCCCAAGAGGCCCAGGACGATCATGATATTGAAGATGCTCGGCCCCAGGGTCCCGACGATGACCAGGATGAGCATCAGGACCGGGAAGGAGAGGACCGCGTCGATCAGGCGGCTGATGACCATGTCCACCCAACCGCCGAAGTAACCGGCCAAGGCCCCCAGGATGGTGCCGATAACCACGTAGATGGAGACGGCCACCAGCCCCACCGAGAGGGAAACCCTCGAACCGTAGATCAACCGGCTGAGCACGTCCCGGCCGACCACGTCCGAGCCCAGGGGGTGGGCCTTGGAGGGGCCTTCCCGGGCCTCCATCAGATCCACGTGGTTGGGGTCGTGGGGGGAGATCAAGGGGGCCAGGAGGGCGACGATGATGATCAGAACCATGGTCCCGGTTCCGATCAGGGCCAGCTTGTGGCGAAGGAATCTCCGCCAGGCCAGGCTGCCGAAGGACCTCCTCTCCGGGAGGGAGCTCACCGCGGCCGGGGTCGGATCGGGCATCAGCGTTTCCCGGTCAGCCGGATGCGGGGGTCGGCCACCCCGTAAAGGATGTCGGCCAAAAGGTTGCCCAGGAGAACCATGACCGCGGTGCAGAGGGTCAACCCCATCAGGACCGGGTAGTCCCGGCTGAGGATGGCCTCTATGGCCAGCCGGCCCATGCCCGGCCACTGAAAGATCTGCTCGATGATGACCACCCCGGCGAAAAGCCGGGGGATGGTCAGTCCGAGCATGCTGATGAGGGGCAAGAGGGCGTTCCGCAGGGCGTGCCCCAGGACCACCGACCACTCGGAAAGCCCGCTGGCCCTGGCCGTTCGGACATAGTCCTGGCGGATCACGTCGAGCATGCTCGACCGGGTGTAGCGGACCAGGACCCCCACCTCCCGCAAGGCCAGAACCAGCCCGGGCAAAAGGAGATGGGTCAGGCCGTCCCCCAGGGAGAAGGTCTGCCCGACCGTCTGCAACCCCCCCGTGGGCAGCCAGTGGAGGGTCAGGGAGAAGATATAGATGCCCACCAGTCCCGAGAAGAAGTTGGGGAAGGAGATCCCGATAAAGGCCAAGGCCGTGGCCAGGTAATCGACCCAGGAGTACTGCCGGACCGCCGAGATGACCCCGATGGGCACGGCCACCAGAAAGGAAACGACGATGACGAAGATCATCAGGCTGAAGGTGGGGACCAGGCGTTCCACCAAGCGGTCGATGACCGGCTGCTGGTCCAGAAAGGAGTAGCCCAGGTTGCCCTGAACCATCTGCCCCAGCCACTTGACGTAACGGACGTAGATGGGCTGGTGGAGGCCCAGGCTGATCTTGGTCTGCTCGACCTCATCGGGGGAGAGCCCCTCCAGGCCGACCAGCATGTCGATGGGGTCCCCCGGGGCCAGGTTGATGATCAGGTACATGATCATGGTCACCAGGAGGATGACCGGGAGAGCGATGATTATCCTTTTAAGGATAAAGGTTCTCATGGCCGGCTTAGTCGGTGGGGGTCAAACCCAGCGAACCCAGCCTGACGCCGGGCAGGGTAAAGGCGCTGGAGTGGATGGAGACCGGGCCCGGCCCCTGGGCCCGCCGCCTGACCGTGACCAGCTCGGAGCCCAGGCCGGTGACCCGGCCCAGGATGTCGATCAGGCTGGCCGAGAAGCGCATCTGGTTCACCGGATGGCTGATCCGGCCCCCCTGGATGAGAAAGGTCCCGTCGCTGGTCACCCCGCCCACCCTGACCGTCTTGGCCTCCAGGCAGCGGACGTAGTGGAGACGGGTCACCAGGACCCCGTGTTCCACCTCTTGGATCATCTCTTCGAGACCGGCCTGCCCGGGACCCAGGAAGAGGTTGGCCGGAATGGGGCCATAAACCGCCGGGGTGGCCGGAAAGGCGTGGCCCGTGGTCTCGACCCCGCCCGCGGCCGCGGTCAGGGAGTCGTGGACAAAGCCCTGGGGGACCCCGGCCTTGACCAGGTCGACCTTTCTCTTGGCCACGCCCTCCAGGTCAAAGGCCTCGGGCAGGCCCCGGGGGTCGGTGGCGTCGTCCCAGATCTCCACCAGGGGCGAGAAGACCTCCTCCCCCAGCCGCCCGGAGATATGGCTCCGGCCCTCCTGATCGGCCGCGGCGCTGAAGACCAGCATCCCCAGGAAAGGGGTCAGATCGGCCAGGGCCTGGGGCAGGAGGATGACCTGGTAATCGCCGGCCTCGAGCGGTTGCGGGTTCTGGGCCTCCTGGCTCCGCTGGGCCGCCTCCCGGGCCAGGCCGGTGAAGTCCAGGTTGTCAATGTCCCGGGCGGCCCGGCCGGCGTGGCTCCGGCCGGTGGGGAACTCGGCGATGTAGTTGAGATTGGCCTCGGTGGTCCGGCCGGAGCAGGCCAGCCCCGAGGTGTTTACCACGGTCCGGATCGCTTCCGAGACCTGGAGCGAGCCGCTCAGCTCCAGGCCCGGCCGGGCCGCCTCCAGGGAGGCTTTCTTGAGCCGTTCGGCCCTTTCCCCGGGGGAAAAATCGGCCGTCCGCCGGAAGCAGGTCTTGACCTCGGGCAGGGGGGACGGCTCGGGGAAACGGTAGCCCCGGGGGACCTTCTGTCCCCGGCCGGCCGATTCCAGGGCCCTGGACAGCGCCCCCTCCAAGGCCTCGGCCAGGGGGCCTTCCACCGCGGCCTGGCCCATCCGGCCCTCCCTGACCACCCTGGCCTTGATCCTAAGCCGCCTCTCGGACAGGTTCTGGAAGATTCCCTGGCCGTTGAACTTGGTCACCTCGGAGAGGACCTGCTCGGCCCAGAGCTCGGTCTCGACCCCGGATCCGGAGCGGCAGGCTTCCTGGAAAAGAGCGATGAGCCGGCCTTCGTCGATGAAGCTCATTTAAACTCCGATCTCCACGTTCCGGAACCTGGCCGCGGGCGCGCCGTGACCGATCCGGATTCCGAACTGGAGGGGCTCGCCCTTGGCGCAGGCGAACCCGGTCAGCCGCCAGGTGTCCCGGCCGCCGACCCCGTCGCAACCGGCCCAGAACCTGGGAGTGACCCCCGAGTAGGTGGGGTTCTTGAGGTAATCGCCCAGCCGGCCGTTTTTGATCTCCCGGCCCAGCTCGGTCCCGAACTGGAAGTTGAGCCTCAGGCTGTCTATGCTCCACATCTTGGAGGACTCCAGGTAGACCCCCTCATCCACTTGGCCGATCAGCTCCTCCAGGGTCTCCTCCCCGGGCTCGAGGTTGATGTTGGTCATCCGGATCAGGGGGTAATGGTTCCAGGCATCGGCCCGGGCCGCTCCGCTGCTGGGGCGACCTATCCGGGAGGCCGTTTCCCGGGAGGAGAGGTAGCCCACGAACAGGCCTTCCCGGATCAGGTCCACCCGTTGGGCCGGGACCCCCTCGTCGTCGTAGCCGAAGGTGCCTCTTCCCCCCGGAACCGTGGCGTCGGCGGTGATGTTGACCAGCTCGGAGCCGTACCGGAACGAGCCCAGCTTGTCCAAGCCCAGGAAGGTGCCTCCGGCCAGGGTCTTTTCGTAGCCGAAGACCCGGTCCAGCTCGGTGGCGTGGCCGGCGCTTTCGTGGATCTGGAGGGCCATGTGCCGGGGGTCGATGACCACCGTGGTTTTTTTCCTGGGGCAGGGTTTGGCCCTCAGGAGGAGCTCCGCTTCCTGGGCCAGCCGGGGGGCCTCCCCGGCCAGGTCCAGGGCCTCGAAGTACTCGTAGCCCCGGCTGCCGATGTCGCCGAAGACCATGCCGGGGTAGGTTCGCCTTTGGATCTCTTGGCCGTCCGTGGCAAAGACGGCCAGGCCGCCGCCGCACTCGGTCAGGTTCTGGCGGATGAAGGAGCCTTCGCTGTTGGCAAAGGTCTTGATCTGCCTGGACTCGGCGTAGCCGGCCGAGGCCCGGAGGATGCGCTTCCCCTTGACCGCGGCCACCGCCTCCCGGAGCAGATCGATCTTTTGGCCTAAGTCCACCTCAAAGGGGTCTTTCTCAAAGGGGGTGGCCCATTGATCGACCACCGGGCTGAGCGGGGCCAGGTCCATCGGCCGGGCGGAAAAACCGGCCGCGGCCCGGGCCATGGTCACGGCCCGGGCCACCACCTCCTCCGGGCCCTTCCCCTCGGTCTCCTGCCCGGCGGCAAAGCCCCAGGCCCCGTCAATCAGAACCCGGACCGAGAACCCGGCCTCCCGGCCGGTCCGGACCTCGGTCTCCCCGTCCCGGGCCGCCCGGATGGTCGTGCCTTCCGTCTCCTCGACCCGGACGTCGGCCCGGTCCGCTCCGGCCCGGGCCGACAGGTTGAGCAGCAGCTCAGTCAGTGCCTTCAATTTTTTTCTCCCCAACCCGGCCCGGCCCGGAGCGGGTCCATCGATTACTTAACGATCTCCCATTCATGAATGTTTCTGGTCAAGGGCAGAATGGAGTGCTTGGGCCCCTTGATCCGCTTATTGACGGCGATGGTCGAGGTGGGACAGACGATGGGGATGACCGGCAGCTCATTGTAGAGCAGCTCCTGGATCCGGTCGTAGTCCTTGGCCCGCTCGGCCTTGTCCACGGTGACCGCGCTGTGATCGATGAGCTTGTCCACCTCGGGGTTGGAGTAGTAGATCAGGTTGCCGCCGGGGATGCTGCTGGTATGGAACCGGCGGTGGTAGTAGAGGTAGGGGTCCATGAAGTTCTGGAAGCCGACGAAGTAGGCGTCGATATCCTCGGGCTTGGTCCGGATCATCTTGATCATGGTGGCGATGTCGTACTGCTGCAGCTCGGCCTTGAAGCCGGCCTCGGTCAGGTTCTGGTGGGCCACGGTGGCCCATTGGGTCCTTTCCTTGTTCCCGGTGGGGACGGCCAGCCTCAGAACCTCGTCCTTGTTCCAGCCCGCTTCCTTCAGGAGCTGCCGGGCCTTGTCCGGATCGAACTCGTGGGGCTTGAAGTTGTTCTCGGAGAAAGGATAGTTGGCCGCCCGGGGGATGGAGGTCACCGTTCCTCCGCCCAGGAGGATCTTCTTGATGATGCCCTCCCGATTGATGGCGTGAGCCATGGCCCGCCGGACCCGGAGGTCCTTGAGCTTCTCCTGGGAGCAGATCAGCATCAGCCCCTGGGTAAAGGGGCTGGAGGCGCTCTGAACCTCCAGGTGAGGGATCTTCTTGACCCGGTCGATCTCGATGTTGGGGATGTCGGCCAGCCCCTCGCCCCCGACCATGTCCAGCTCGCCCCTTTCCATCTGGGCGATGGCCGTGTCCGGGCTGACGATCTTGATAAAGGCCCGTTCGATCTTGGGCTGGCCCAGGAAGTACCGGTCGAAGCGGGCCAGCTCGATGTACTGGTCGGTGGCGTACTTGACGAACTTATAGGGACCGTTGCCCACCGTGGGCTGGGCCGCGAACTCGCACTTGGCCATATCCTTGACCGAGATGTCCTTGAGGACATGATAGGGCAGGATGTGGAGGACGGTCAGGCCGTCCAGGAGAGGGGCGAAGACGCCGTCGGTTTTGATCTCGAAGGTCTTCTCGTCGATGCTCTTGAACCCGGCCAGGTCCTTGGTCTTGCCCTCTTTCCTCTCCTTGGCCCCGGCGATGCCGGCGACCAGGTTGAAGTCCATGAAGGCGTACTCGGGATCGGTCAGGCACTTGATGGTGAACTCCACGTCCTGGGAGGTCACGGGCTGGCCGTCGTGCCAGACAGCGTTGTCCCGGATCTTGATCCGGTAGGTCGTCCCGTCCTCGGAGATGCTGTAGGACTCGGCCATCTTGGGGACGATGTTGGACTCCTCGTCCCAGTCCAGAAGGCTGCTGAAGACGATCCTGAAGACGGCCCGGGTGTAGCCGAGACGATAGAAGTGGGGCAGGAAGGTGTTGCCCGGCGAGCTCCACATGCCGATGGTGACGGTGCTCTCGCCGGCGGCCGCGGCCCGGCCGGGCGCCGCCCCCAACAGGATCGGGAGGACCAGCAACCCCAGGCAAAAGGCCAACCCGAAACGTGATCCGCGGACATTCATGAACCTGATTCTTTTCATGTCTACCTCCCTTTGAGGTGGATGGACTGGTTTCCGTGTTTCTTAAAAGGGGCTCTATTGGCTTTTCAGACAAATCCCTCCTGATCGGGGCATCTGTTCAGAGGATCGAGCGATCCTGGTCTTGTTGACGCCGGGAACTCCCGGGGTTTTTCGATCGGCCCATGCTTTTCAGCTCCCGGCATGCTCCAGGCGCATCATCTTCTCCACCTCCTCGTCCAGGCTGTCGAGAATCTCCTTTTGGAGCTGAACGAACCCGGGATGGCCGATTTCCCGCGGCCGGTCCAGGTCGATGGGAAAGACCTGCTTGATCCGGGAGGGCCTGAAGGAGAAGAGAAAGATGGTGTCGGCCAGGGCCAGGGCCTCCTCCACGGAGTGGGTCACAAAGACCACCGTCTTGCGGAAGCTCTCCCAGAGCCGGACGAAGTCCTCGATCATCCGCCTCTTGGTCTGGGCGTCCAGGGCCCCGAAGGGCTCGTCCATGAGGAGGACCTCGGGGCCGTAGGCCAGGGCCCGGGCGATGGCCACCCGCTGCTGCATCCCGCCGGAGAGCATGTGGGGGTAGGACCGCTCGAACCCGGTCAGGCCGGTCACCTCCAGGAGATCGCGGCAGCGCCCGGCGCACTCCTGCTTGCTTTTCTTCTGGACCTCCAGGCCGAAGGTGATGTTCTGCTCCACGGTCAGCCAGGGGAAAAGAACGTACTCCTGGAAGACGATCCCCCGGTCCGGCCCCGGCCTGGTGATCCTTTTCCCGTCCAGGAGGACCTCCCCTCCGGTGGCCTTCTCGAACCCGGCCACGATGTAGAGGAAGGTGGACTTGCCGCAGCCGGAAGGGCCGATCAGGGCGGCGAACTCGCCCTCGTGGACCTCCAGGCTGATCTCCTCCAGGGCGTTCACCCCCGGGGTGAAGGGGGTGGAGGCGAAGTACTTGTGGACCTTGCTGGCCCGGATCTTGACCGGCCCGAAATGGTTCATCACAGGCTCCTGGACATGCCCCACTTTTCGATGGTCAACCGCTCCAGACGCCCGAAGGCCACCTTCTCGATCAAGAGGCCCAGGAGGGCGATCATGGCGATGCCGCCGTACATGGTCTCGGTGTCCATGAAGGTCCTGGCCTCGAAGATGAGGTAGCCCAGGCCGTAGCCGGTGGCCACGACCATCTCCGTGGCCACCAGGGCCCGCCAGGCCCGGCCCAGGGCCAGCTTGTGCCCGGCGATGATGTAGGGCATGGCCCCGGGCAGGAGAACCTTGAGAAAGATGGTCAACCGGCCGGCCCCCATGGTCTGGGCGGCCCAGATGTGCTTGATGGTCATGGACCTGACCCCGGCCGCGCTGTTGTAGATGACCGGGAAGATGGAGGCGATCATGGTCACGAAGATGATGGTCTTGTTGCCCAGGCCCAGCCAGAGGATGACCACCGGCACCCAGGCCAGGCTGGGGATGGGCATGATGAGGGTGATGATGGGGTTGAAGAAATCGTAGGTCCGCTTGTTGACGCCCATCAACAGGCCCAGGATGGTGCAGGTGCTGGCGGCGATGAGATAGCCGACCATGATCCTGAAGAAGCTGATGGCCACGTGCCTCTCCAGGAAGAAGCCGACCCCGCCCACCTCCTGGGGGCTGAGGAGGTTCAAGGTGTGGGCGGCGATCCTGGTGGGCGGCGGGAGAAGGATGGGGTTGGCCCACTCCAGCCGGGAGACGGCCTCCCAACAGACCAGGACCACAAAGATGGGGAACAGGAACCTGACCATCTCCTTGGCCTGCTTATGGACTGATCTTCCCATCCCGACCCACCTTTCCCGGTCTCGACCGGGTTGATTCCCGGACCGCCCGGGGCTTACTTCTTCTTGTACTTCAAGGCCTCCTCGGCCAGGTCGGGCCTAAGAATGCTGTCCCAGTCGGGCTCCGCGCCCTTGATCTTGCCCTTCTCCTGGAGGGTCCGCCAGTTCTCCTTGAGGTCCTCCATGAGCATGGGCTTCATGGGCAGGGCGTAGGTCGAGTGGCTCATGGCCCGGGCGTAGATCTCCGGGCCCATGCTTTTCTGGCCGTGGGCCGTAAGAATGGCGTCCACCAGCCCGGCCGCCTTGTTGCGGTCGTTCATGATCAGGTCCTGGGCGTCGGAGAAGGCGGCCAGGGCCTTGAGGAGGGCCTCCTTGTTCTCCTGGGCGTACTTGCGCTGGGTGACCAGGAAGACCGGGTTGCGAACCACGTCGGCGAAGTTGGCCAGCTCCTTGGCCAGGCCCTTGGCCTCCAGGACCGAGGGGATCGGCTCCCAGTAGATGACCGCGTCCACCGAGCCTTCCTCCATGGCCGCCATGGACTCGGTGTCGCCGGCGTTGAGGATGCTGAACTGCTTCTCGGTCAGGCCGTGCTTGTCCAGGTAGAGGAGAAAGGCCACGTAACAGCCGGAGCCGATCTTGATGGCGACCTTTTTCCCCACCAGATCCTTGACCGACTTATAGGGTGAATCATTCTTGACCATCATCCGGTACTTGCCGCCGCCGTACTCCCCGATGCCGACCACGAAGAGGTCCTGGCCGGCCTTGGTCAGGGCCACCGAGGTGGGGGTGATGCCGACCTCGCCCAGGTTGACCTTGTTGGTGATCACCCCTTCCCGCATCTCGATGCCGGTGCTGAACAGCTTGGCCTCCAGATCAAGGTCGTACTTCTTCCAGTACTCGCCCTGCATCAGGACCATGCTGGTCATGGTCAGCCGGTAGCCGAAGTTGATCTTGTCGGCCCCGGCCCTGACCGGTTGGGCGGCGACCCCAAAGGAGACCACCGCGGCCAAGGCCAATAAAAGAAATAACCTGAGACTACGCATAACTACCTCCCCCTGTCTGATTGACCCCGGTCAATCTCCCCAAAACGTTTTCCCGGTCGGTTTTTTTCTCATCGCCCTCGGGCCGCCCGGCCGACGCCGCCGTCAGGGGCCCTTTCCCGGGCCCCGGCGGTCATCTGACCTGGTAGGGCATCCTGACCTCCAAGGCCTGGACCGGGCACTCGATCTCGCAGGGCAGGCAGTACCAGCAGGTCTGGTTGATCTCCGCCGCCCGCCCGCAGCTGAGGCACCGCTCCGCCTCCTGCCGGGCCTGGTCCCCGGTCAGGGGCTTTTCCAGCTCCCGGGCCAGGCCCTTCCCCTTGAGGCTTTCCCTTTCCAACCTGACCCG
>Ga0209164_1005139_pt1 | contig 11283 bp, 9 predicted proteins | sample MTBNYHSulfiMetaG_FD_187458 | JGI IMG/M metagenome (GOLD analysis project Ga0209164, IMG submission 187458) | Enrichment culture microbial communities from rom New York Harbor, USA that are MTBE-degrading - MTBE-NYH (New York Harbor Sulfidogenic)... | ecosystem: Environmental > Aquatic > Marine >... | reverse complement strand
ATCCTTCTCGCTCTGCTTTTCCCCCATTCCCCTGAATGCCACGCCGGCCCCGGCTCTGCTGCCGAACCGCTCCCGGTCGAGGTGGGTCCACATGCTTTTCAACCTCGGGAGTTCATATTTCAGCTCGGCCAACCGGACCTGCAGCCGTGCCTCTTTGGTCTGCGCGTGGTCATGAAAGATCCTCAGGATCACCTCGGTACGGTCGATGGCCTCTATGGAAAACCTCTTCTCGATATTGCGGGCCTGAGAGCCGGTCAAGTCATTATCGAAGATCAGGATATCAACCTCTTCACCCGCCTCTTCAAGGCATTTCCCGATGAAGCCCTCTCCGGCATAGGTCCGCGGATTTTGCTTGTCTCTTCTCTGGATGAACTTCCCTGCGACAGCAATCCCGGCCGTATCCGCCAGCCGTTCCAGTTCCCGCATGGATCTGTCCATGGCCGCCATGCCCTGGTTCGGCAGGCAGACCCCCATTAAAAGGGCCTTTATTCTTTCGTCTTTCACGTCAGGTGTGAGTTGCTGCATCGGTTATCACGTAAATAAGGCGTTAGGCGTAAGGCTCCAGGCGCAGGGCGTCAAAGCGATTGACTTGTTGAGCTGTTAAGGGGTTGAGGCGTTGAGTCCCGCTGGCGGAATTGAGCGGTTGCGGTTGAATCCTTATCAAGGCATCACCTCATCGGCTATCCGCCAACATCCATTTTGCTGAGGGCCCCTTTGGCGACAATCACCCGCTGGATATCCAGGCTCCCCATGACCACCTGGGCGCTGATGGCCGTCTGATAGAGGCCGGCGATATCATATTCCGTGCTGAGGCCGTAAGCCCCATGAATCTCCATGGCATCGGCAGTGATCGCCTTTATCTCCTCTGCAACGAACAACTTGAGGGCGGCCGCTTCCATAAAGACATCTTTTCCCTGATCCACCATGGCGCAGACATGAAAGAGATACGCCTTCATGGCCTCCATTTTTGTCAGCATCCTGGCAATCTTCACCTGGGTCATCTGGAACCTGGCGCCGATCGGTTTTCCCCTGTGGCAACGAGTGGTCGCATAACCGGCTGCGAGATCGAATGCCCGTTCCGCGATCCCGACAAAAAGGGCGCAGAAGGCGATCTTCCCCAACGTCTCCGTCCTCAGAAGGATGTCAAACCCCTGGCCCGTATGGCCGATCATGTGCGTGTCAGGGGCCATGTAATCCTCAAGATAGAGATCCCCGTTGTCGAATCCCCTGGCATGGATGAATGACTCTCTTTTTCCTGCCCTGTATCCGTCCCTGCCGGATTCCACCAGAAAGGCCGACACGCTGTCTCCTGTCTTGGCGAAAAGGATCAGGTGGTCGCATATGCCCGAATGGGTAATGAACCGCTTTGAACCGTTGATCAGCCATCCCCCGCTCATCTTCCGTGCGGTCGTCTTCAGCTGAAGGGGGTCGGATCCGGTGTCGGTTTCGGTAAACGCAAAGGCCCCGATTTGTTCAAGAGAGAGGAGAGGACCCAGATAGGCGGACTTCAACGCGTCGGACCCATGGCTCAACAAGGGATAGGCCACCATGAAGTTCTCAAACAGGAGCCAGGCGGGCACCAGCGTCGCGTAGGACAGCTCTTTCAGCGCAATGACAAGACCTGTAAACGTTCCCCCCACGCCGCCCCACGCCTCGGGAAAGGAGGTCCTGAGGATGCCCATGGAAAGGAACTTCGTCCTGAGGCCATCCGGAAGCTCCCCTGTTTCATCGACCTGCCTGCAAATGGGAAGGATGTCGTTTTTAACGAATTTCCGAACCGATCTCTGAATCTCCCGTTCCTCAAATGAAAAACTGATTTTCATAATATCTCCGTTTTAGAAGCCTTGTGCCCTGAGGATTGACCTCTTTACAGGATTCCGGTATCCCCCTGTCAACCTTTCCCTCTGCCGCCCTGTCGGCCCGCCCGACGTGATTTTGGCAAGTATAACGGGAAAACCTACTGGATGCACATGGAAAATTGAAGAACCCTGTAGCAAACCACAGGGAATCTCCCAAATGTAAGGAATTTTTACCATTTTTTGTTTCGCTCGCTAATCCCGCTGCAAGCGGGACCGCAAGCAGGGGGGAACGCGCTTGCTGAGCATTTTCAAGGCGTTTGATGGGGCGTTGGAGGATGATTGACCTTGGGGGGCGTATCCTGAGATTTCCCTGTCAATATAAGCGACGGGAAAGAGAGACTGCGCGCCGAAAGGGGCGGACAGCTTCTTCATTGTGAGAGACGTCTTCTTGTGCGGTCAGGATTCTATTGAGTTGTTCCGCAGAAACAGCTATTCCCCTTCCTGCAGTTGTTCCCAAATAAGACCTTTTTGTGGCTTCGAGGCCTTGTGTGAGTCCCGCCTTCCGGGATGGGCTTTCATGGCCTGGACGCATTCGTATTGACACCGGTGCATGATGGAATTGCTGCCACATGCAAGGCCCTGGGTTGCAGTGGGATTGTTGTTGACAGGGCGTTGTCCCATTGATATAGAAACCGTCACGAAATGGGCTGCATGAAGCAGCCGGTTGTGATTGTGCATCGCGTACCGTCATTATCCGTCTGATGGATGGACGGGGCGGCCCCCGTCTTCCTGCAAGACGATTGGACCAGAGCCATGAAGGCCTCTCAGAGTGGATGTGATCCACGGCCTTCATGGCTTTTTTTTGGCCTGGCCCGGGGGGCCGCGGCCGCGGATGCTGAAAGCAACAAAACGATACCAAGAAAGCGTTCGGCCAGGATGGACCCACAGAAGCATGCGATACAAAGATACTGGGATTGGAGATGCCCCACCTATCCCTGGGACAAAGACAAATCAGAGGCTGTTTCAAAAACATGGGAAACCATCCTCGCCGATCTCCTTTCAGGGTCTCGGGGGAGACTGGCCATTGACGTGGGCACCGGCACGGGTCAGTTTGCAATCTATCTGGCAAGGCTCGGCTTTCGCGTCACGGGCATTGATATCTCAGAAAAAATGATCTTAAAGGGCCGGGAGCACGCCGACCGCTGCGGCCTCGATATCGACTTTCAACTCCAGGACGCTGAAGATCTCCTGTTCGAAGACGGCGAATTCGATGTGGTTGTGTCGAGGAACCTCCTGTGGACCCTCCCCGACCCTGAAAAGGCCCTCCAGGAATGGAGACGGGTCCTAAAGCCGGCAGGCGTCCTCATCGTGTCCGACGGCATGTGGATGAATACCACCTGGAAGCGGGTGCACCATCTGGCATTCAAGGTTATCAAGGGGATGTTCAGAAACGGGAGCATGGTTTCCTTGCGTTTTTTCTGCGCCTATGCCGCCCTTCAAAAAGGGCTCCCTTTTTATGAAGGGATACGCCTTCGGGATGCGGAACGTCTTTTTCAAAGGACCCGATTCAGGGACATCCGATCCCACAACACCTCTTTTTTCGACGTGAACCCGTATGGGGGCACGGGATTGGATCGGGCAGGGAACCCCCGGTTTTTTATTGTGCAGGCCCGGAAATAGTGATAGCCTTATGCCACGGGTGTGCCGCTCCCTGACCTGTACGGGGGCTGGCCCGCCTTCAGGAAGGGAACTCCCCCATGCACGATATCAACTACTTTCACGAGCACGAACTCAAGGAACATGATTTTTTAGGGTGCTGCAAGGACTGCCAAAACAGCCTCAATATCATCAAACCCCATATCCTGGCCTTTGCCGAACGGATCCGGAAATACACCCGGGAGATGCTCGAAGGACTGGCCCCGGACGAACTCTACCGCCTGTACCAGGTCTTAGACGATCTGGCCCATCTCGAGGTGGGCGCCCATCTGGCCGGGCTGATACTGGAAGAGGCGGAGATCAAGGCCGTGCTTCCGTTGATCCGGTCCTATTATGCAACGTTTTTCTCCATCCACGAGATGCACCTGGCAAAACAACTGATCCTATCCCAAGACCCCTGGGAGACCCTCGCCGCCTTTCCCCTCTATCCCCGGTATGAGTCTCTCATAAGGATGCAGGTGGAGACCCTGCCGGATCTCGCCTCCAAAAGGCTTGTCTTTGTGGGTTGCGGCCCCGTGCCCATGAGCCTGATCCTTATGAACCGTTTTTACCAGACCCGATCCCTGGGACTGGAAGCATCCACAGAATGCATAAACGCGGCCAGAGAGGTGATCCACTCACTGGGTCTCGAGAAAGATATCGAGATCGTTCATGGCGATGAGTCCCTCCTCGGGGACCTGGAGTGGGACGCGGTCCTGGTGGCGGCCCTGGCAGAGCCCAAAGAGAGGATCTTCCGGCATCTGAGAGAGGTCCTGATGGAGAGGGTCGATCCTATCCCCGTCATCTACAGGACCTATACCGGGATGCGGGCCGTCCTGTATGCGCCGGTCAGTGATGAGGTTGTGACGGGATTCCGCACGGTCAAAAAGGTATTCCCCACCGGCCGGGTCAACAACACCACGATCCTATGCGAGCTGGCGAAGTGATGGCCCCTTCGTTTCAAACCATCAGGGCGGAACTGCTTCAATTGGATGCCGGCCTTCAGGATCTGACAGACGATCAGATGCAAAACGCACCCGATCGGATCCATGCCGCCTATCTGGACCGAATGGACCGAATGGTCTCGGCCCCCGTAGCGGATGCGCTTGTCGAGAGGCTGATGGCGGATGCCGACCTGCGGCCGGCCATTGTCCGTAGCGCCCGGTTGAGGCGGCAAAACATGCTGAGGCTGGAGGTCCAGTTCGCGCAGTCGGTCATGGCCTCCCCTGATCCGTGGGCCCATCTGCAAGGGTATGTCTATTATCGCAATTACCAGATCCTGGCCCGCATGGAATGCGAGGGTGCAGGGCTTCATGCCGGAGACAGGGTGGTCTTTTTAGGGAGCGGACCGCTCCCCTTGACCCTCATCTGCCTTTCGAGGGAGCATGGCATTGAAGGGGTGGGGATCGAGCAGGACACGGGGCATGCCGGCCTCTCAGAAAGGGCCGTTCATAAGCTGGGGCTGGATCATGCCATTCAGATCGTCTGTGGAAATCACTTCAAGCTCCCTCTTGGCGGGCCTTGCAGGCTCGTTATGATCGGGGCCGACGCCATGCCCAAGGGAGAGATCTTCGCCCATCTTGCAAGGAGCCTTGAGCCGGGACAGATGATCTCGTACCGGATTTATGAAAGGGGCCTCCGCCGTTTGTTTGATGCCCCATCGTGCCTGGCGCTTCCTCCCGAATTCCGGGAAATCGCCCGCATCCAACCCGAACCGCCGGTGAACAATACCTGTGTATTCGCCGTCAGGTGAGGTTAAGTCCTTTCTCAAACAGACGTCGATCTTACGCCCCGGCCACGGACCTCATGGGAAGATACGCACATACCGAAGCCAACATCTAAAACGGGGCTGCGAGCTGACCGAAGTCCCGGGCCATCTCCTTGTATACGGGCGCCCCTATCAGAAAGGTGTAGATGTCATCTGCCCTTTTCGGGAGATCTATGTCCTGAAAGCGCTCCGGATACAGGACCTTGCCGGCTGCGTAGGCATCGGCGATGGCCGTACCGATGTTCGCCACGTAATAGATGTAGGGTAGGAGGACATGCACCCGGCCGTTCTGAAAGGCCTTCAAGGATTGATAGAACCGGGGCTTCTTTTCAAAATCCTGCTTAATGAGGCCGTATCCGCCCGCGTCCACAAAAATAACGTCCGGGTTCCACAGGAGGAGCTTCTCCCTGTCTATAAACAGGTGGCTTTCCTTGGATTCAGCGGCCGCGAGGTTCTTGGCCCGGACCCAGTCGAGGGGGAGGTAGGTCGGATCGGTGCTTTCAATCCCCTGAAGCCCCCTGAAGCCGACCCCCCCGATATACACCGTGGGCTGACCGCCAGGGGCGATCCCCTCGGTCCGTTTTCGGAGGTCCTTTTTGGCGTCTTCGATAAAGCTCACCACTGCCTCGGCCCGATCCTCCTTTCCCAGAACCTTTCCGGCGATCCTGAGTGACGCATAGAGCTTTTCATCAAAGTCCGGAAAAGGACCATAGGTGAGGATGACCACCGGGATGCCGATTTTTTTCTGAAAGGCGTCGGCCGTAGGAGGTTTCATATAGGTCGCAAAAATCACGTCGGGCTTGACCTTGAGGACCGCCTCCAGGTCGGGTTCTTTATTGATGTGCTGGGGCCCGCCGGGTCCGATGGCCGGGAGGTTCTTGAGCTCAGGGCTGGCGCTCCAGTAGGGCCGGCCCTGGGCCCGGATCTTTTCAAAACTCTCGATGGCTGCGACCCTGTCTTTTGCATCCAGATAACAGATGAGACGCAAGGCCCCGGGGCCGACAGCGATGACACGCTTCGGGTGGGTGGGCACCGTCACGTTGCGGCCGCCCATATCCCTAATGGTCATGGAATCACCGGCCATGGCCAGGCCCACCGCCGACAGGGATGCAAGGGCTGCCATGCAGCACAACAGAAAAATGCATGAAGGTTTTTTCATCCTTTACCTCCTTTTCGTAAAAAGACCGATAAGCAACTCCGCTGGTGCGCTATCGAGCCGGTGAGCGGATAAGCTGGTAAGCCCTTATGAACCCTTGCTTGGTCATGAGTCGGTGGTCATTGGTTGTGGTCCATTCGATGTTCGATGTTGGACGTTCGACGTTGGATGTTCGCTCTTTAAAACGTTTTTGTCTCGACCTAACAGCTCCTCAGCTCATCAGCTTAACAACTCGCTATCTTTCCCCCGTTTCCGTTCATGGCCACGACGATCGGATATCCCTGCACATTGCCAAGGATCACCCGGACCCCGTAGACCTGATGAATCGCCTCCGGGGTGATTGCATCCCTCCCTCCCTGGGTGTGGACCTTCCCGTCCTTGAGCATCAGAAACCGGTCGGCATATCGAAATGCAAGATTGATGTCGTGCAGACAGATGACGGCCGACAGGCCCCGTGCCTCGACTGCCGCCCGGACCAGACCCATGACCTCCAACTGGTTCTTGAGGTCCAGATTGCTGGTGGGCTCATCCAGCAGAAGGAGGTCCGGTTCCTGGGCCAGGGCCCTGGCCAGGACCACCTTCTGCATCTCGCCGCCGCTGAGGGTGTTCACCGGCCGCATGGCCAGGGACGCCAGGCCCATCTGGTGGATGGTGGTTTCAACGATGCTGAGATCCGCGTCATCGGCCTTCCATTTCACGTAGGGTGTGCGGCCCAAAAGGACTGCATCAAAAACCGCCAGTTCCTCTTCGCCGTATCTCTGGGGCACATATCCCATATGTCTGGCGATTTCATCGCCTTTCATATGGAGGACATCCCGGTCGTCAAGACCGATCGATCCCTTCCTGACGCGGAGGATCCGGTTGATGCACTTCAAAAAGGTCGATTTCCCGGCCCCGTTCACCCCCAGCACAGCCAGAATCTGGCCTCGATCCAGTTCCAGGTGGATGTCGCTGAGAATGGGGTGGCTGTTGTAGCTGAACTCGACGCCGGCAATGGTAAGCATCATTTTCCGTACCCCCTTGTGAGAAGATAGAGAAAGAGCGGCGCGCCCATAAAGGAGGTGAGGACGCCTACGGGGAGGGTCCCCGATCCTATCAAAATCCGGCCCGCCGTGTCGGCCAGGAGAAGGAGGAGCGCCCCCACAATAGAGGCGAAGGGAATCAAGAGACGATGATCCGCCCCCACCATGCGCCGGGCGATATGGGGGGCGAGGAGGCCCAGAAAGGCGATGACCCCGTGAAATGCGGTCACCAGGGCGGCCACCAGGGCGGCCATGAGCATGCCCCACAATCGCACCCTCTCCACATCCACCCCGATCCCCTTGGCCACGTCCTCCCCTGAAGACAGGGCATTCAGCTTCCATCGGTTTAAAACAAAATAGGCCGTAACGATTGCCGAGGCCGCGGTCATGACGCCGATCTCGTTCCAGCTCGACCGGGAGACATCGCCAAAGGTCCAGAAGACGATGGTGGCAATCTCCACCTCTGTGGCAAAATATTGGATCAGGATGGTCCCTGAAACAAAGAGGGACGAGAGCGCCACCCCGGCCAGGATTATGGATGCGGGCGTGAGCCGCTTCATCTTGGAGAGGGCCAGGATGACCAGGGTCGCTGCCATAGCCCCTAAAAATGCAAAAAAGGTGACGGAGAAAACGTCCTCAACAAACACCAGGGTGGAGGCGGTGGTCCTCAGGACGCTGCTCTGGGCCGCGCCCCCTCCCAAGACCACGATGGCAAGGGCCGCGCCAAAGGCGGCCCCATGGCTGATCCCCAGGGTAAAGGGAGAGCCGAGGGGATTTCGAAGGAGGCACTGCATGGCCACGCCCGAGACGGCCAGCCCCCATCCGGCCACCATGGCTGCCACGATCCGGGGCATGCGGATGTTCCAGATCACGATGCCCGCAGCACCTTCCTCATATCCCAGCAGTGCCCGGATGACCTTCAGCGGCGACAGGTCATAGGTCCCGGCTGCGATGGCGTAGACGGCCAGTATTGCCAGGAACGCCAGCAGGACAAAAAAGAAGAGGACCTTTTTGCGAAGGATCCCTTTGTAAGAGGAGACCAACCCCCGTTGAGGTCTGACCTCGATGTCGTCTGCGGCAATCATCATCCTGCGCAGTCCCTGCACAAGGATTGTCCGTTGATTTTTTCCAGCCTGGAGAGCATGGTGGGCTCCAGGCATCGGTCGCAGGGCATGGAGGGTTCGATCATGGCCTTTTCAGGCACCGGGGCGCTGGTTTTCCTGACGGAAAAAATCGCTTCCAAGGGTCTTTCAAGGAGCTCCCGTCCCTTATTCAGGTGAAGCGTCTGAAATTCGCTTTTCTCCTCGGGCGTGGCCTGATCCTCCCTGATTTTCTGAATCAGGTTCAGGTGCCGATCGCTCAGTTTCATGACGCCGTCGAGCAGGGCGATGCGGACCCCCTCTCCCGTCTTTCGGCTTACGATCGTGTACGCATGTTTCCCCCGATCCTTGTACAGGAGGTTCCCCTTGCCCAGGGTGCACCCGGTCAGGACCTGAATGGCGTCTGTTCCGCAGGCATTGGTCTCCACGGTGGCCACGATCTCCTCATCCGGGGCCCGTCGCTCCTCAAGCCATGCAAGGGCCGCCTTGCCGGCCCGGTACCCGATGGCCAGTCCTGGGCAGATGTGCCCATGGAACTCGGCGCACCGCCTGAAGTCTTCCTGTTCCATGATCTCGTCTGCATTCATGGGATCTTCTCCTTCATTCGTGCTCTTCATATTTGTCACTGGTTGTTGTAGCCTTCCGCTTTGGGCTTTCAACTCATTCCTCGTTGCTTTAGCCTTTGAGCTTTGAGCTTTGAGCTTTCAACTTGATTCTTGTTTCTTGTTGCTGCTTGAACCCCTCGTGCCTCACGCCTCGAGCCTTGCGCCTCCTGCAAAGGGATCCTTCCCGTCCGGGAACATGGCTGAAAAGGGCTCCGACACGCCCAGATCCCCGAGTGTGCAGAAATGCATCCCCTTTTTGGTGCCGGTCATCAGGAGGGGTCTTGCCTTTTCAATATCCAGTGATCCGTCCTGTTTCAGCACCTCATCGGCGACCTCGAGCCGCACCACTCTTCCCACGATGAGCACGTACCGGTCTTCCTCGAATTCCTTGACCAGTTCGCACTCCATCCAGGCATAGCACCCGGCAATGCCCGGCGGTTTGACCAGCTGGGAAGGCTTTTCCTCCAGACCCGCTTCAACGAATTCGTCCACGTCAGGGGCGCTGTATTTGGCCGTGGGGATGATCTTCTCCTGCATGACCTCGCCTGCCAGATTCAGGACAAACTGGCCGGTCTCCCGGATATTCACCAGGGTGTCCCGTTTCTTGGCCGAGGCCAGGCAGATGAGATCCAGGGGCCGCAATACGGGCATCACGCAGGACCAGGGCGCAATATTGCGAACCCCGTCGCGGCTGATGGTGGAGATAAGGGTCACGGGGAGGGGCATTATCCCCTCGCGCATAAAGGGTTTTAACAGCAACGCATGCTCCTTTCTGTCAAAAAAAAACCACAAAGGCCCTCCCTTTCGGGGAAGATTCACCTTCGTGGTGTTTAATGATCCTTCGATATTCTCTTTTGGGACGTTTGGGCTTCTTACCCTTCGAGACTTCTTGTCTCGAATGTTTTTATAATGATTCCGTCCTCCCTTGTCAAGCCGAAAGCGGAATGGATCTCCCATTCGCTTTTTAACATGGAGATCTGTTTTCCCTCTGTGTTGTGTGGCCCTGTGGCAGTTTGAGCGGGTCTGACGGCTTCACGATAACCCTTGCGCCGTCTGTTTTGCCTTTTTGTCGAACCAGAAAAAGACCACGATGCCGAAAGCGATGGTTGCTCCGCTGTACACGGACACCATCGGGTTGTCTTTGAGGCAGAAAACGATCATCCACAGGTTGAACAGGATAAAAAAAAGGGGCGTGATCGGATAGCCGAAGGTCCGGTAGGGGGTTTTGAGACAAAGCCCCCTTGCCCGCAGGACCATCATGCCGATCACCGTGAGCATGGCAAAAAGCGACAGGGTAACGCCTATATATATAAGGAGTTTGTCAAAAGAGGAGGTGACGACCATGAACATGGCGATGGCGGCCTGCAAAAAGATGGCCTGGGCCGGCGCCCCATGGCGCCGGGTGATCTGGCCGAAGCGGCCGAAAAAGAGATGATCCCTTGCCATGGCATAATAGACCCTGGGGCCGGCCATGATCATGGCGCTGATGACCGAGAGGAGACAGAAGGTGATCGCCCCCGCAAAGACCCTTTCCACCCCCTCCCCGAACAGGGCGAAGGCCGATGCGGCGCCCACCTCCAGGACCCCGCTCATCTCCGATGGAGGGAGCGCATAGATAAAGACAACGTTCAGGAGAAGGTAGAGGATCATGACCGAAAAGGTCCCCCAGAACAGGGAGAGGGGAAGGTTCCTGGCCGGATTCCTGATCTCAGCGCCTAAATAGGCGGCAGCGTTCCACCCGCTGTAGGCAAAGGAGATAAAGATAAGGGAGGAGGCAAACCCTGTGGAGAAAAGGACGCCCTTATCCGACCCGGAAGAAAAATGGTCCATGGACCCATGCCCGAATGAGATCCCGCCTGCCACAAATGCGAGGATGACCGCGATCTTGAAACCTGTCAGTGCATTCTGAACCCGACTTCCCAGGTAAAGACTGTAACAATGGATGAGCGAGAAAAGGATGATCACCCCCACGGCAAGGAGGGACAGAGGCGAGATATGGAGACACCCGATACCGATCAAGGGCGCATCGGGCATGCCGGTCAGGCTGTTTGGAAATACGCGAAAAAAATAGGAGGCAAAGGCCATGGCCGCGGCCGCAATGGGCGCGGAGAACCCGACGATCAGGGAGATCCACCCGG
>Ga0209164_1005135_pt1 | contig 11291 bp, 9 predicted proteins | sample MTBNYHSulfiMetaG_FD_187458 | JGI IMG/M metagenome (GOLD analysis project Ga0209164, IMG submission 187458) | Enrichment culture microbial communities from rom New York Harbor, USA that are MTBE-degrading - MTBE-NYH (New York Harbor Sulfidogenic)... | ecosystem: Environmental > Aquatic > Marine >... | reverse complement strand
CAGTCGATGTGCTCCACCCCCTTGGCCACGTACTCCTTGAGGAAGTGCTCCTCCCGGGGGTCCACCCCCTGCATCGTCTCCGGATCGTCGTGGCAGTTGAGGCAGGCCCCGTCCAGGTCGCCGGTCATGTTGGCCGTGCCCATGAACGTCCCGTCATCGCGGTAGGCGTGACACTGCTCGCACTCCATCCCGGCGCCCTCCAGGTGCTTCTTGTGGGAGAAGCTGACCGGCTGGTCCTTGCTGGAGTAAAGGAGGGCGGGGAAGATGACCCAGCCCACGAAAAGCATGACGATGAATCCGGCCAGGAAGGAGAGGAGCCCCCCCTTGCCTTTCGGGCCGCCGCCCTTAGTCCCGCTCATTGGCTCAAGCCTCTCCTGCTAAACGGAAGTGAGGTTCTGGATTGTCGTCAGCCGGCCTGGAGCAAGTCCAAGTCTGTGAGTTTTGTCACAATCAAAAAGGGTACTTACCTTGTCCCGGTCCGGTTTGTCAAGCTAAAAGCCTACTCAGAGCGGGAGGAGGGAGGCTCGGAATCGTCCGTCTTGTCCTTGGCCTCCGGGGAGGACTCGTCCTTGGGGGTGACGTCGATCTCTTCGTTCTTGGTGGCTTTGCGGAAGTTCTTGATCCCCTTGCCGAGACCCTCTCCGATCTGGGGCAGCTTGCCCGCGCCGAAGATGATCAGCACGATCACCAGGATTATGATGAGCTCCGGCACACCTAAGCCGAACATCGAAAACCTCCGCCTTTTTTGGGGCTGAAGCTATCACCAATGCCCTCTGACTGTCAATCGCAAAGCCCCGCCGCCATCAGCCCTGAAGGGTGAACCGCCACTGGCAGAAACAGTCCTCCGGGTGCTCGTCCGGGGGGGCGAAAAGGCACTCGGTCCTGATCCGGGGGTCGACGCCTAAGGCAAAGTTCCTGAACTCGGCCTGGTGCATGGCCTTGCAGGAGTACTCGCCCAGTCCCCGCCTCAGCCGGGCCTCCTGGGACGGGCAGTGGGGCACGGAGATGAGCACCTCGTCCTCCCCCTCCTCGATCTGGTAGTCCACCAGGATGGTCCAGGGCCAGAGCTTGAGCGTCCTGACGAAGCCGCCCAGCCCCCCCTCCCCCGGGAAGAAGCGGCCTTTAAGGTCCTTGACCGCCAGCTCCGTGGACTTGCCCCAGACCAGCTCGTTGATCCGGCAGGCCTCCTCGTGGCCGTGGGTCTGCTCCACGTTGAGGAACCAGAAGGCGTCCACCACCCGGTAGTGGTGGAGGAGAAAGCTTAGGTAGGACCGCAACCTCTCCTCGTCCCAGCCCTTGAACCGCTCTTCGATCTCGATGCCCATCAAGCCCCTCCCGGTTAAAAACCTTCCGCCGTCATTTTTAGCAGGCCCGCCCCGGCCGGGCCAGGTTAATCGACTCCCCCGGGGGGGAAGCCCCGGACGCCCAGGCCGGACGGGGGAAGCTCCCCGGACCGCCGGTCTTCCTCCGGCCGGACCGGTTTTTGGCTTGTACAAATTGAAATTGTTCGGTATCCATATCCCTTGGAGAATTCGGCCTCGACCCGGATTATTGATAGATTAAGATGTGTTGACTATCTCGCGTCAACCTCCCTTTTCAGGCCTCGCCGCCGCCTCCTAACTAAAGACAGCGGCCGGATCTGACGAAAGGTGGAACCAGATGGCTTCTCCCCCCCGGGATGGTGAAGCCGGCCAGTTGGTCGTCCTGGCCTGCACCAGGGCCCTGGAAGCGGAGAATGTGCCCGCCAAAGGCCAGCCCTTTGCCGGCTGCCGCCTGGTCCGGCTGCCCTGCTCCTCCAAGGCCGAGCCGGACCTGGTCTTAAGCGCCTTCCGCTCCGGGGCTTTAGCCGTGGCGGTCATCCCCTGCCCCCTGGGGGCCTGCCAGTACCTGGAGGGGAACCGCCGGGCCAGGGCGCTCAGCCGCGGGGCGGCCGTGCTTCTGGAGGAGCTGGGTCTGGGAGAGGACCGCCTGGCCGTCTACCCCCTGGAGATGGAGGAGAGGACCGGAATCGGGGCCTTTCTGGAGGGCTTCAGGGCCCGGCTGGGCCGGCCCGGTTCGGCCGGGGATGGGGGAGGAAGGTAGGAGCGGATGTTCAAGAAGTATCACATCCAGACCCGGGAGGCGGCCAACCGCTTCGTGGAGCCGGTCCGCTCGGGGATCATCGACTGGTCCTCGGGCTGCATCGGCTGCCTGGTCTGCGTCAAGAAGCTCTGCCCCCACCAGGCCTACGACCGGCGGGGGGTGGACCCGGCAACCCTTCAGGACCGCCTGGACTCCACCTGCCAGGATTGCTTTCGCTGCGTCCAGTCCTGCCCCCAGCGGCTGATCCAGAAAACCCGCAACCCCGAGTTCGAGGCCCTGGGCGACTCCTACTGGACCCCGGAGATCATCGCCACCACCTGGACCCAGGCCCAGAACGGCAAGATCCCCGTCTCCGGGGCCGGCTACGGCGGCCCCTTCAGCGGAGAGGGGTTCGACTCCATGTGGACCGACATGTCGGAGATCGTCAGGCCCACCCGGGACGGGATCCACGGCCGGGAGTACATCTCCACCTCCATCCAGCTGGGCCGGCGCCGGGACCACCTCTCCTTCGACCCCGAGGGGGGGCTGGTGGAGCCCTGGCCGCCCTTTTTGGAACTTCCCCTGCCCATCCTCTTCAGCCTGCCGCCGGGGCTGGATTTCCCGCCGGCGGTCCGGGAGTCGGTCCAAAGGGCGGCCGCCTCTCTGGCCACCCTCTGCCTGGACCGGACCCCGGAGAGCCTGGTTTGGGCGGCCGGCCCTGAAGAGCTGGCCGGCCTGGCCCGGACCGAGCCCAAGGCGATCCTGGCCGTGGACCATCGGCTGGGCCAGGACAGCCCCCAAGAGGTGGTCCGGCTGGCCCGGGCCGGGGCCGGGGTGATCCATCTTCTGACCGACCGCCACGGCCGGACCAGCGACGGCCGGTTCATCAAGGACGAGGTCCGCCGGGTCCACCTCAAGCTGGTGGAGGAGTCCATCCGGGACCAGGTCACCTTGCTCGGCTCCGGCGGCATCGCCATGGCCGAGCACGTGGCCAAGGCCATCATCTGCGGCCTGGACGGGGTGGTCATCGACTGGCCCCTCCTCCTGGCCCTGGAGTGCCGGTGCTGCCCGGACTGCCTGCCTTCGTCCTGCCCGGCCGGGATCGAGCGGGTCGACCCGGAGTGGGGGGCCCAGAGGATCATGAACCTGGTCGGGGCCTGGCGGGACCAGCTCCTGGAGGTCATGGGGGCCATGGGCATGCGGGAGGTCAGGAGACTCCGGGGGGAGGTGGGCCGGGCCATGTTCCTGGAGGACTTGGAGGCCGAGATCATGGCTCCCCTCTTCGGCGGAGCCCAGGGCGGAGGGGCTGCTTGAGATGACCAGAACCCTCAACCCCGGCGTAGAAGCCTGCCCCAGCCGGTTCAGAAACAGCCTGGCCCTTTACCAGGTCCGCCGCGACCGGGAAAGATGCATCCAGTGTCTGGCCTGCACCGAGGCCTGCCCCACGGGCGTCTTCGGCCACAAGGGCGGCTACCCGGAGATGCCCCTGGAGCACCTCTGCCTGGGCCTGGAGTGCGCCGCAAAGGAGGGCTCCTGCCAGAACGTCTGCCCCCAGGGGGCCCTCAAGGTGACCCTCCACCCGGCGGTCAAGACCCTGGGCGACCGGAGATGGCCGGCCAGGCTCCTGGTGGGGACCTACCTCATGGCCGAGAGCGGCCGGGGCCTCGTCCCCCAGGTCAGGACCTGGCGGGGGGACTCCGGCGGCGGGTTCGACAAGCTGAGATTGAACTTCCCCGGGGACAAGGAGCTCATCGACCCGGCCGGGATCGATCTCCGGCTCCCCTTGAACCGGAGGGGCGACGGCCGGCCGGAGCTGGTCTTGGAGGTGCCCTGGTACGGCGGGGGGATGAGCTTCGGCTCCATCTCCGACACCACCATGATCGCCCGGGCCCAGGCCTACCGGGCCTTCGGCAGCCTGACCTGCACCGGCGAGGGCGGCTTCCCCGAGCCCCTGGTCCCCCTGGCCGACAACGTCATCACCCAGGTGGCCACCGGCCTCTTCGGGGTCCGGGAGGAGACCATCCAGGCCGTGCCCATGGTCGAGTTCAAGTACGCCCAGGGGGCCAAGCCCGGGCTGGGGGGGCACCTGTTGGGGGACAAGAACACCCCCTCGGTGGCCCGGATGCGGGAGGCCGTAGCCGGCTCGGCCCTCTTCTCCCCCTTCCCCTTCCACTCGGTCTACTCGGTGGAGGATCACAAGAAGCACGTCGACTGGATCAAGGAGGTCAACCCCCGGGCCCTGGTCTCGGTCAAGGTCTCCACCCCCACCGACGTGGACATGGTCTCGGTGGGCTCCTATTACGCCGGGGCCCACGTGGTCCACATCGACGGCTCCTACGGCGGGACCGGGGCCGCCCCGGAGATCGCCAAGAAGAACATCGCCATGCCGGTGGAGTACGCCATCCCCAAGGTCCACCGCTTCCTCACCGAGGAAGGGGCCCGGGACCAGGTCACCCTCATCGCCTCCGGAGGGATCAGGACCGCCGTGGACATGGCCAAGGCCATCGCCCTGGGGGCCGACGGGGTGGTCATTGGCACGGCCGATCTGGTGGCCCTGGAGTGCATTCGCTGCTCCCGGTGCGAGTCCGGGAGGGGCTGCGTCCGGGGCATCGCCACCACCGATCCGGGCCTGACCGTGCTCTACGACCTGGAGTGGGCCACCCAGCGGCTGATCAACCTCTACCAGGCCTGGACCGAGCAGCTCCGGCACATCCTGGCCCGGTTCGGGCTTGGCTCCATCGGCGAGCTGGTGGGCCGGACCGACCTCCTCCTCCACCAGGACTACTGGCCGGGCCCGGGCGAGCCGCCCGAGGAGCTTCTCTGGCCGGGGCGGGAGCTCTCCGCCCGGGAGGTGGGCTGATGGCCCTCAAGAGATTCGACCCGGAGGCCCTCCTCAAGGCCCGGCAGGGCCTCACCCCGCCGGAAAAGGGGTTCAAGGAGACCCCGGCGGCCGAGGGCGGCTGCGGGGTGACCGGCTTCGCCGCCTCGGTTCCGGTGGCCGGGCGGCACATCTTCGAGCCCTCCTGCCAGATGCACAACCGGGGTAACGGCAAGGGCGGCGGGATCGCCATGGTCGGGCTGGAGCCGGAGGCCCTGGGGGTGGACCCCCGGACCCTGGCCAGCCACTACCTCCTCCTGGTGGCCTTCCTGGACCGGTCCTGCCGGGCCGAGCTGGAGGCCAAGCACATCCGGCCCTTCTTCAAGGTGGCCCAGGCCTCGCCCCTGGAGAGCCTGGACGACTTCCGGGACTGCGAAGGGCTCACGGTCGAGCCCCCCCGGGTCTGGCGCTACTTCGTCCGGGTCAAGGAGGAGGTCCTGGCCGATTTCGCCAAAGACAAGGGCCTGACCCACCTGGACCCGGAGGCGATCGAGGACGAGTTCGTCTACCAGAACAGCTACGCCCTCAACCGGACCTTCTACCAGTCCGGGGAGAGCCAGCGGGCCTTTGTCCTCTCCCACGGCAAGGACATGATGGTCCTCAAGATCGTCGGCTACGCCGAGGAGGTGGTCCGCTACTACCGGCTGGAGGACTTCAAGGCCCATATCTGGATCGCCCACCAGCGCTACCCCACCAAGGGCCGGGTCTGGCACCCCGGGGGGGCCCACCCCTTTGTCGGGCTCCACGAGGCCCTGGTCCACAACGGCGACTTCGCCAACTACCACGCCGTGGGGGAGTACTTAAGCCAGCGCAACATCCACAGCCTCTTTCTGACCGACACCGAGGTCTCGGTCCTCCTCTTCGACCTCTTGAGTAGGACCTACGGCTATCCCCTGGAGTACGTCATCGAGGCCCTGGCCCCCACCTCGGAGCTGGACCTGGACCAGCTCCCGGCCCAAAAGAGGGAGATCTACACCGCCATCCAGCGCCACCACCTCCACGCCGCCCCGGACGGACCCTGGTTCTTCATCATCGCCCGCCGCGACCCCCGAACCGGCCTTCACCAGCTCCTGGGCATCACCGACACGGCCATGCTCCGGCCCCAGGTCTTCGCCCTCCAGCAGGGCGAGGTGGAGATCGGGCTGATCTGCTCCGAGAAGCAGGCCATCGACGCCACCTTAAAAAGCCTCAGCCAAGAGGACCCCCGCTTCGGCCCCACGGCCGATCTCTACTGGAACGCCCGGGGCGGCTCCCACACCGACGGCGGCTCGTTTATCTTCACCTTGAGCCCCAACGGGAAAAACGGCCAGCGGAAGCTGACCTGCACCGACAAGTTCGGCCGGGTTATCGAGCCGCCCCTGGATCAGGCCCCCCGGCCGGCCGGCCCCATCCTGGTCGGGGGCGGGGGCCGGCTGCCGGAGCTGGGCTCGGAGGAGGAGCTTCAGACCTACCTCTGGGCCGAGGCCGAGACGGCCTCCTATCCCCGGCTGGAGGAGCTCTGCGCCGGGCTGGTGGGCTTAAGCCGAAGCGACCCCTGGCGGGCCCTGGCCGGCTTCGAGGCCCTTTTGGACCGGCGCTTCGACCCCGGGGAAAAAAGGCGGCGGTCGATCATCGACCTGGCCGTCGGCTCCCTGGAGGCCATGTTCGACGCCCTGCCTTCCCTTGAGCGGGCCCAGGGGCCCTTGGCCAGGATCGACTGGGCCTCCCGGGACCGCCTGGCCCCGCCCGCGGCCGGCCAGGAGGCCCTGGTCATCTGCGCCAGGGACTTCCCCCCCGAGGGCGAGGAGTGCGACGCCCGGCTCCTGGTGGCCGCCTACGGCCTGGGCTGGCGCCGCTTCCTGGTTTACGGCCTCAAGGGCCAGAGGTTCCTGGGCTGCGGGCTGGGGCCCGAGACCCAGGGAGTCAGGATCGACGCCTACGGCTCCGCCGGCGACTACCTGGCCTCGGGGATCGACGGCCTGACCCTGGTGGTTCACGGCAACGGCCAGGACCAGCTGGGCCAGATTATGAAGCAGGGCAAGCTGGTGGTCCACGGCGACGTGGGCCAGACCTTCCTTTACGGGGCCAAGGGGGGGGAGGTCTATGTCCTGGGCAACGCCGCCGGCCGGCCGATGATCAACGCCGTGGGCCGGCCCAGGGTGGTCATCAACGGAACCTGCCTGGATTACCTGGCCGAGTCCTTCATGGCCGGGGACCCCTTGAAGGGGGGAGGCTTCGTCATCCTCAACGGGGTTCACTTCGACCCCCACGGCCGGCTGACCACCCTGCCCACCCCCTACCCCGGCTCCAACCTCTTCTCCCTGGCCTCGGGAGGGGCCATCTACGTCCGCGACCCCCACCGCCTGCTCATCGAGGAGCAGCTCAACGGCGGGTTCTTCGCCGAGCTGAGCCGGGCCGACTGGGAGCTCATCAGGCCCTACCTGGAGGAGAACGAGCGTCTTTTCGGGATCAAGGTGGAGGAGCTCTTGACCGTGGACGGGACCAGGCTGGAGCCGGGCCAGGTCTACCGCCAGGTCAAGGCCCGGGGTCTGGCCGTCCTGGGCTCGGCTGGGTTGGACGAATGGGTCTAGCCCGATATTTCGCGAGCCGATTTGGCCGCATCTGCTGCGTTCCGGGACACTCGGCATAGGGGGTTTATAGCCTCGCGTCCCGCGCCTTGCATCTGCAACCAACTCGACTCGTGAAATATCGGGCCAATACTCTCCGGCCAGAATCTTCCCTGCCTGACCAATGAAAGGCTCGGAGTGCTGCTGAAAAGGTGGATTTGGATCGCCCCCTTCCAACCCGAAACCGCTCGGGTGTCAACATTTTTTTTGTTGACAGCCCCAACATATGGGGTCAAACTGGTCCTTACGCACAAGATATAAGCCTGATTGGGGAGAGGGTTCAATGCACTGGGTCGACGGTCAGCAGAAAGAGGCATTTTCCAACGAAACCACCGATATGGCCTTGTTCGTCCGGACCTCCAACGAGGTTCTGGTCGGCTGGAACCGCCAGGCCATTGTCAACGCCCTGGTCAGGGAGACCTTCGTCGACCAGGACACGGCCGAGCAGGTGGCCCTGGAGGTGGAGGAGATCATCCGGCGGGGCAACGTCAAGATGCTCACCGCCCCCCTGATCCGGGAGTTGGTGGACGCCAAGCTGATCGAGATGGGCCTGGAGGAGGCCCGCCGGATGCACACCCGGCTGGGGGTTCCGCTCTACGACGTGGAGCAGATGCTGACCATGCCCAACAAGGAGAACGCCAACGTTCCCCACGGGCCCGAGGCCACCAACCTCACCCTGGCCGAGGCGATCAAGAAGGAGTACGCCCTCCTCAACGTCTTCTCCCAGGAGATCGCCGACGCCCACATGGCCGGCGACCTCCACCTCCACGACCTGGGTTTCATCGACCGGCCCTACTGCTCCGGCCAGTCCTTGGAGTACATCAAGAAGTTCGGCCTCTCCCTGCCCAACGCCCTGGCCATGGCCAAGCCGGCCAAGCACGCCGAGGTCCTCCTGGCCCACATGGTCAAGTTCGCCGCCGCCCTCCAGTCCAACTTCGCCGGGGCCATCGGCTGGGACGCGGTCAACATCTTCTTCTCCCCCTACCTGGTGGAGCTCTCCGACTACCAGATCAGGCAGCTGGCCCAGATGCTGATCTTCGAGTTCTCCCAGCAGGCGGTGGCCCGGGGCGGGCAGGCCATCTTCAGCGACATCAACCTCTATTGGGAGGTGCCCAAGCACTTCGAGGACGTTCCGGCCATCGGGCCCGGCGGGGGCTACACCGGCAAGACCTACGCCGAGTACGCCGAGCTGGCCCAGAAGTTCGCCTGGAACCTGTTCGACGTCTACCTGGAGGGGGACGCCTCGGGACGGCCCTTCTTCTTCCCCAAGCCCCTGGTCCACATCACCGAGAAGTTCTTCCAGACCCCCGGCCACCGGGAGTTCCTCAACCACATCTGCCGGGTGGCCACCGAGAAGGGGAACACCTACTTCGTCTTCGACCGGGGCTCCACGGCCAAGATCTCCGAGTGCTGCCGGCTCAGCTTCAAGCTGGAGAAGAGCGACCTCCAGGACGCCAAGACCCCCTGGAAGATGAGGTACTCGGCCCTCCAGAACGTGACCGTCAACCTGCCCCGGCTGGCCTACAAGGCCAACGGCGACGACACCAAGCTCTTCCAGCTCATCGGCCACTACCTGGACCTGGCCGCCCGGGCCCACGCCCAGAAAAAGGCCTTCCTCAAAAAGCTCCTGGACCACGGGACCACCGGCCCCCTGGCCCTGCTGACCATGAAGCCGGACGGAGAGCCCTACCTCCGGCTGGACAAGGCCAGCTTTTTGATCGGGATGGTCGGCCTCAACGAGATGGTCGAGTACCACACCGGCCAGCAGCTCCACGACTCGGAGGAGGCCCTCAAGTTCGGGCTGAAGGTCATCGCCCACATGAAGCTCACCGGGGACAAGCTGAGCCGGAGGGAGGGCCTGAAGCTGGTCCTGGAGCAGACCCCGGCCGAGTCCACCGCCTATCGGTTCGCCAAGCTGGACTCCAAGGTCTTCCCCCAGGCCTTCAAGGTTCTCAAAGGCAACGAGGAGAGGGGGGAGATCTACTACACCAACTCCACCCTCTTCAACGTCGGGGCCCCCATGAACCCCATCAGGCGGGTGGTCGAGGAGGGGCTCTTCCACCCTCTCATCAACGCCGGCTCCATCACCCACGTCTGGCTGGGCGAGTCCCAGCCCTCCTCCCAGGCCCTGGCCAGCTTCGTGATCAAGACCTTCAAGAACTCCAAGAACGACCAGATCGCCTTCTCCCCCGAGTTCACCACCTGCCTCAAGTGCAACCGGACCACCCGGGGCTTGAGCGAGACCTGCGAGTACTGCGGTTCCAGAGAGGTGGAGGGGATCACCAGGATCACCGGCTACTTCACCAAGCTCAGCTCCTGGAACAAGGGCAAGCTGGGGGAGCTCAAGGACCGCTACCGCAACGGCCGCTACTTTGACCCGGAAGAGGACTTGAGCCTCATGTCCGCCGCGGGATGAGGGTAAGGGATGGTCATGCTGCTCTTCACCAAACCGGATTGCTCCAAGTGCGACACCCTCAAGCAGCAGTTCGACATGCAGTCGCTGGGGGTCAAGGAGCAACGCCTGACCCCGGACAACCCCGAGGCCTTGGCCGAGCTGGCTTATTACGGCTGCGTGGAGCTGGCCGAGAAGGAGCTGCCGATCCTGGTCACCGAGGACTCCAAGGTCTTCTCCGGGGCGATACCCATCAAGAAGTTCCTCCGGGATCTGGTCTGAGGGATTAAACAACTAGCTTATGCACCACGCATTAAGTACTAGCCGCCATCAAGAAGTACCTCCGGGGGCTTGAGTGAGGGACAGCCGGCGGGATTGGCCCGGCCGGTCCGGATAACGGCCGTAAAGGCAAGAAGGTGTTGGCTGGCGCAGGGGGCCCCGAAAGGGGCCCCCTGCCCGGCTTCGGGCCCTGGGCTGAATGAGGAGTTGAGGACAGGCCCGTGGAGATAAAAGGCCTCATCGAGACCTCCTTCGTGGACTGGCCGGGGAGGGTCTGCGCGGTCATCTTCCTGGGCGGGTGCAACTTCCGCTGCCCCTTCTGCCACAACCACGAACTGGTCCTTCGCCCCCAGGAGATCCCCGGCCGCCGGCCCGACCAGGTCCTGGCCAGGCTCAGGCCCTACACCGACTGGCTGGACGGGGTGGTGGTCAGCGGCGGGGAGCCTTGCCTGGACCCGGAGCTCCCCCAGCTCTGCCGGGCCCTCAAAAAGCTGGGGTTGCCGGTCAAGATCGACACCAACGGCTCCAGGCCCCGGGTCCTCGAGGAGCTCCTCGGCGAGGAGCTCCTCGAGGCCGTCTCCATGGACCTCAAGGCCCCCTTGGGGGAGCCGCTCCTCCACCGCCAACTGGCCGGGGTGGCGGCCGATCTGGGGGCCCTGGAGCGGTCCATCGATCTTCTCCTGGCCGCCGGGTTGGAGCGCGAGTTCCGGACCACCGTGGTTCCGGGCCTGCTCACCGGGGAGCACCTGGCCGTCATGGCCCGGCGGGTCAAGGGGGCCGACCGGTACAAGATCAACTCCTTCCGTCCCCTGACCTGCCTGGACGAGTCCTTCACCAACCTCCCGGCCTTGAGCGAGGAGGACCGGAAAAAGTTCCAGGAGCTGGTGGACTCCCTGATCTGAAGTTCCATCCCAGGAAAGCTTCAATCAGGAGAAGGGTGGGGTTGGGTTGTCGAGGGAGCCGGCTTTCGGAGCCGGCCGCCCCATTGATCGCCGCCGGAGTAAATTTCAAAGTATTATCTGATAATTACCTCCAGCGTGATACATAAGTCCTAGGCGGCCATCTATCATAGATT
>Ga0209164_1005134_pt1 | contig 11293 bp, 9 predicted proteins | sample MTBNYHSulfiMetaG_FD_187458 | JGI IMG/M metagenome (GOLD analysis project Ga0209164, IMG submission 187458) | Enrichment culture microbial communities from rom New York Harbor, USA that are MTBE-degrading - MTBE-NYH (New York Harbor Sulfidogenic)... | ecosystem: Environmental > Aquatic > Marine >... | reverse complement strand
CAGGCAGTTCGAAGGTGTCATAATGAAATTGGAGGACCGACAGCTCATTGGCCATTCCCGAGAATAGAGGATCCTTGGATCCGATCTTCGTCAGAGTCACGGCTCGCCATCCGATCTCCTCTTTGCCGGCAGGATGCACTCGACACCCGCAGGCCCTGGCAATAAGCTGAGCGCCCAGGCATATGCCCAGCACGGGAATCCCCCGCTCGATCACGCCGGCCAGGAAACCCGTCTCCTCAGGCAGAAAAGGGAACTCGGCATCCTCCCAGGCGTGCATCGAACCTCCCAGGGAGACCACTGCATGCCAGTGTGTGCTTTCACACGGTAGAGTCTCGCCTTCATAGAGCCTGATAATGGTCACCTCTACCCCAACCGATTGAAAGTGCGCGCCGAGGGCGCCAGGTCCATCTGAATCCGTGTGCTGCAATATACCCACTCTCACGACGACCTCACACGATCCGTTATTTGTTTATAACCTGCCGAAAAAGTCAGGGCCCCTTGATCCCCCGGGGTCCGATCATCTGCTCGAATCGCCGGCCAATCCGCTCGTAACCGACAAAGAACGCGGACTCGTCGAAAGGACGAGCCCGCGGATGGAGAATCAGACGGAGGCCGAGGCAACCGTTCGTTCTTTGGTCAAAGAAAGTAAGATCGAAGCGATCTCACATTTCCGGAAAAGTGCCGTAATTAAGGGGAGAGAGTCACCTCTCGCCGGAGTTAAAATGCGAATCCGATGGATACTCCGCCGTAAACGAACTGGTCGCTGTCACCGGTAAAGCTGAAAAACTTCATCTGATTCTTGGCATCGTCCGTAATTGGGAACACGTAGGAAACCGTCGGCGCAACCACAAAATATTTTCCGAACGAAATGGGCAGGCTGGCCGAAAGAACCGCATCGTGGAAGTTGCTGAACTCATCTCCGGTAGGTTCCCCGTCATCGTTGATTTCCGGATAATCATCCGCGTCGTCGCTCAACAGATAGCTTGCAGACGCTGAAAGATCCAAAGACATGTAATCGGTAAAAGCAAAGGATTGGGATATTCCCAACAGGAAATACCAACTCGGATACCGGGCGAATTCTTTGTATACCGTGAGGGTGGGGGACAGGATGGTGTCCACACCGAGGCTGGCAAAAACCTCTTGGGAATCGTCCACGCTGTCCAGAGCATAGTAGATATAACCGCCCTCGACATTCAGGATACCGAAGCTGGTTCCGTACGCAATCGTGAAATCGGTCTCGTTCCACTTAGCGTTGGCTCCTTCATCGTCGGACGTGTACGGATTGGTGTCTATGTTCGCCCAGAAGTTGGCGTAAAACCCGTAATATCCAACGCTCATAGTGGGTTGGACCACAATGCTGTCCCGGCTCAACTCGATACCTCGCCAGATATAGGCGGTCAAAACCGAAACCGAAGCATCAGCCCATGGAACTTCCTCTTCCGCATAGCTCGGCATCACGAATACAGAGCACAACAGGAAACACGCAATTATATAGAGTATACCCTGCTTTCCTTTTCTCATCTCTCTTCTCCCTCAGTCTCTATTTCCAATTTGAGATCAAAACATACGAATCTTTCAAGTGAACGGCACCCTCCGAACTTGTTCCTCACCTCCCCCCTTTCATCTCCGGATTAAAAAAAGTGAATGATCAGAAAAACGTGCGATTATCCGTTTACGCACGAAAACAAACCCTAAGCAAATCTAATACCAAAACGGTCTTATGAATTCGACAAGCCCGCATCTATGGAGCAGCCGTGGATGAACGCTCGACAGTTAAACAGTAACGTCGCAGCGTTTCCGACGGACCGTACCCTGCGGTGGAATTCGAGCGGCAAAAGCTACTTCGATGTACGAAACCGCCGGGTGTCAATCGCGTATTTCTTCACCCTCAACCCCATCAGCCTCTCGGATATCCCTAATTCCCTGGCAGCCTCGGCCTTGTTTCCCCCCGAGGACTTGAGGGCGTCGATAATCAGCTCGCGCTCGACGGTCTGCACGGCCGCTTCCAGAGTACCCCGGTGGGGCGTTCCGCTGGCTTCCGCCGTCTGCAGCGTCGGCGGAAGCTGATGCGCCCGAATGACGTCGTCGGTGCTCAGCAGGACGGCGCGCTCGATGCAGTTCTCCAACTCCCGGACATTCCCCGGCCAATGGTAGCTCATCAGCATGTCGATGGCCGGAGTGGAAATCCTGCGGATATTCTTCTTATTGGCTTTGGCGTATCGTTCCACAAAATGGTCGGCGAGTAACAGGATATCCGATTTTCGCTCCCTCAGGGGAGGCATACGGATGGGAAACACGTTAAGTCTGTAATACAAATCCTCGCGAAACTTCCCCTGTCGAATCAACTCCTCGAGGTCCCGGTGGGTGGCTGCGATAACACGGACATCCGCTTTGACGGTTTTGGCCCCACCCAGCCGTTCGAATTCCTTTTCCTGGAGCGCCCGCAGAAGGCGGACCTGAGTCGCCATCGAAAAGTCACCGATTTCGTCCAGGAAAATGCTACCTTCATTCGCCATTTCGAAACGTCCGATACGGCGAGTCAATGCACCGGTAAACGCTCCTCTTTCATGTCCGAAGAGTTCGCTCTCGAGCAGCGTCTCAGGCAGGGCCGCGCAGTTCACCTTCACAAAAGGTTTGCCGGCGCGTGGGCTGCTGCAATGAATGGCATTGGCCACCAGTTCCTTTCCTGTGCCGCTCTCACCCAGAATCAGTACGGTGGTGTCGCTTCCGGAAACCTGGGCCATCATTTCAAAGACTTCGTGCATCGCTTTCGAATGACCTATAATATTGGCCGGCCCATAGCGCCCCTTCAGCTCCTTTCTCAGTCGGATATTTTCTTGTTGCAGCCGCCGTTTCTCAATCTGCATTTCCTGGCGCAAACGAACCGCTCGGGCAATCATGGAGGCGATGATCGATAGCAGCCGAACATCCTCCTCCAGAGAAACCTGTTCAAGAAACAACCGGTCCACGCTTAAAGCGCCAATGACTTCGTTGCCCAGTTTGATGGGAACACAAATAAAAGCGATGGCTTTCTTGGGTAAGTGTTTGCGCACCCCCGTACGATCAAGAAATAGCGGTTCATCGGAAATACATGGCACAATCATGGGCTTGCCGGTCTGAACTACCTTCCCCGTTACGCCTTCACCGCTACGATATCTGCCCCGGTCCTGCTGATCCGGCGAAAGCCCGTGGGCCGCTTCGATGTAAATCTCTCCGGTCTCCCAATCCAGGAGCGTCAATGTGCCTCTTTCCATACCCATGTGATTGGATATGGACTTCAACACCGAGTCCATCACCTCACGGAGGTCGGTACTCGCATCCAACATCTGGCTTATCTCAAAAAGGAGCGAAAGCTCTTGTACTTCGCGCCTGACTAGAGGCAGGTCCTGTCCGTTCACAAAGGAGTCCCTCGGCATTCCACAATTCAGCGCTTTCAATAAAGCATCCACCATACCGATAAAGTAAAAAAAGTTGCACGGCGATTAAAACATTAGGGTACATTTTAAGCTAGGTCAAGTGCCATTTCCAAAAACCAGGTCCTAAGCGACTTATCGCAACCCGTTTATCACAAACGCGAACGTCACGTCGCCGCTTGTTGCACGCATCTTACCCTTGGTCCGGGCTACAGGCGATACTAAGGGGTTCGCTTCGAGAGCGACAACTAACGGCGAGAGTCTCCGAAACGATTTGGCGTTTATAAACGGAACGTAAAAGGTTATCATACGTTTCCAGGCTTCGGAGATGTTATAATAAATAAGAGCTTGGCGGTACGGTATCTAAGCCGAGCGGGACGTGGACCATTGTCGCACAGGACGAAGCCGTCGGATAGGGTCTCCCCTCAAAAGCTCCGCGTTTTATCTGGAGGGCCGAAAACGAAGAGGTTATTAAGCAGAGCTTGAAGTAATTCATAGATGATTTCAGCCTGAGTTATGGTTGAAGTCAAATCTATTCCTCCGCAGCAAAACCTTTCGAGTTCGTTTGAGGGTTTATAATAGGACAAGGCCGCACCATGGACCAACCGGTTTATCTGAATAATGCAGGGGGGGCGTGGCCACTGGCTCCAGGCGTTTCGCAGGTCGTCAAGGAAGTCCTGGACGCAGTGCCTACTCCGTCGGGCTCGAGCGCGGACCGGCGTCCCGATGTCACCTTCGAATGCCGTCAAAGGCTGGCCGGAATGCTCAAGGTTGCCGATCCGTCGCGCATTGTCCTGACCCAGGACGCCACTTTTGCCCTGAACGTAGCCATCTTCGGTCTGGGATTGAACAATGATTCCAGCGTGATTTGTACGGTGACGGAGCACAATTCCGCACTTCGTCCCCTGTATCACCTGAAGAGACGATATCCGGGCCTCCGAATCATCCCTATCGGACTCGTCCCGGAAGGTGCTCTTGACATGGTCCAAGCCGCCGCCGTCCTGCGGGAAAGGCCGACTTTGCTGATTCTGAACCATGCCTCCAACGTTACCGGACGAATCAACGACGTAGAGAGGCTGTTTCAATCGGCAAAAGCAGCGGGGGCCTTCACTTTGTTGGACGCGGCTCAAACGTTCGGACAGATCCCTTGCCATGCCGAAGGTCTTCAAGCCGACCTGGTGGCATTTACCGCCCATAAATGCCTTCACGGTCCTCCTGGAGTAGGAGGCCTTTATGTACGTCCCGGATTGGACCTCGAGCCGTTTTGTGTCGGTGGGACCGACGTCGAGTGCGACACCTTGACTCAGCCTGCGATCATGCCGGTCCGGCTCGAAGCCGGCAGCCCCAGTGCCGCAACATTCGCAGGACTGGCGCAGGCGCTCGAATGGCAAAAACGTCATGGGCCGGAATTCGCTCGACGCGCCCGAAGTCTGGCGGATCTTTTGAGGAAAGCGCTGGCATCCGTTCCAGGCGTTGATGTCGTGGATGTGGGCGGAGATCTTCTCCGGACACCTATCGTTTCATTTCGCCTCAATGGATGGAAACCGGATCTGCTCTCTCAGAAGCTGTACAAGGACTTCGGAGTGATCTCGAAAGCGGGTTTGCACTGCGCTCCACTTATGCATGAGGCGCTTGGCACAGCGCCGGAAGGCACGGTCAGGTTCAGCGTTTCAGGCTTCAACACAGAGAGTGAAATCGAGGTTGCCGTGAAGGCGGTGTACGAGGCGAGAACATTCTTAAGCGGGGAAAAGTTATTCAAATAGCCCATGGTCCGGGCAAATCTAGTCGGCCGGAATGAACATTGCTGTTTCCAATCCACCCTCGGAACGGTTCCTCACCTTGATCCAACCGCCGTGCGCTTTCAGAACTTTCTTCGCCAGAGACAACCCTGTTCCTGAATCCACCTTGTCCTGCAAGGCCGGGTCTTTCGAATAGAAAAAATCGTCGAATACAAACGGCAGGTCTTTTAGCGCCACTCCGGGGCCCTGATCTTTAACGACAATACGTACTCCCTTGGGTTCTCTTTGAAGAACAACCGACACCAATCCGCTATCAGGGCTAAATTTGATCGCATTGTGAATCACATGCCGGAAAGCGCTCGTTAGCAATTCCTTGTCCCCCTGAACCGTGGTATCAGGGTCAAGCCCTTGCAGCACCACCTGCACGCCCCTCATCTTGACCTTAGACCGAGCCGCCTTCACGGCTTCTTTAAGGGCGGCCTTGAGCACGACAGGGCCTAAGTGCTCTTCAGCTATTCCCAAAGAAGCGTACTCGCCCATGAGCCAGTCGCTAAGCATGTCGAGCTGAGTTCGGACCCGGGTTAAAGCCCTTTGGACCAGTTCCTTCTGTTTCTCGTTCAACTCGCCCACGATGCCCTCGACCAACACGGTGAGAAGCTGCTGAACAGCGGCTAAAGGAGATTTAAGTTGGTGCACCAGGAACAGCGTTCGCTTCCTTATCGCCTGTGCGGAATCTTTCTCAGACGGAGCGGAATTCGGTATCTGCAGGTCCGTGGCGCTTCGAAGTGGGCCGCCCAACTGCGTCAGGGACAGTGAAATGAGGTCGAACTCTCTTTCGGAAGTCCCGGCAGGGCCGTCGACGAGAACCAATCCTCCAATGGGGCGATTCAGATTCAGAATGGGAATATAGTCCAACCGGGCATATTCGCCGAGCGCTCTGATAAGTGGCTCTGCCGATGCCTCCAATGTTTTCGTCCCGACTCTACGAGATGTATGGAGAACAAAACTCAGCAGCCTTTCGTCCCGACTGTCGAAGTCCGGAACCTCGCCCGAGACGGATTTCACGCAGAATAGTTCCTCACCCTCGGCATCCAAAAGGAAAACGTATACCCTTTTGGTGGAAAGAATCTGTGAAAGTCCTTGGAGCAGATGATCCAGCATCGGAATCCTGCGGAAGAGCGGCGCCTACGCAATATTGAGAAGTTTTTCGATCGAAGATTTCAATTCCTTGAAATTCACCGGTTTTTCCATATACGCGTCCGCCGAGTCTTCCCCATCCCCTAAATACGCTTCAACGGCCTGCCGTCCCCCCATAGCCGTAAGCAGTAAGACGCGGGTTTGTTCACATCCGGCCATCCCACGGATCGCTTTTGCGAGTTCGCGACCGTCCATGTCCGGTAAGACCAGGTCGACAAGGCAGAGGTCAGGCGCCGCCGTTGCAGCGGACACAATCCCGGACTCACCATCATATGCCGTTGTAACCTCGAAGCCTTGGGCGTCAAGAAACAACTTGACGGTCTCTACCATGTCGTAGTCATCGTCGACGACCAAAATGCGGACAGCCATTCTCTTCACTTAACGTAAAAGAGGGCAGACTACTCTTTACTCCGACTACGGACACACATGACGGTGCATGGTGCTTTTCTTACCACCTTTTCCGCAGTGCTTCCGAAGAACACATGCGCCAGCCCGGTTAAACCTTGAGAGCCCATGACGATCAAATCGACATCATTTTTTTCAGCAAAGTCCACAATTCGATTCGATGGGTATCCGTTCTCGATGCGTACTTCGTAGTTGGTATACTCGTCTAGACGCGCTCCGTAGATTTCCGCGATCTTTTCCTGGGAAGAGGTCATCACCTGTTCGGTGAATTCGATGGACGAGTAATTGGGAACGAACTCCTCGAACGCAGGGGATGGTGAAACTATGGGTGGGATCACGTGCATCAGAAAAAGCCGTGCACCGTTGGTTTTCGCCAGCTCTAGAGCGACGTCGAAAGCCCGATCCGCGCCCTCGGAAAAGTCCGTACAAAACATGATAAACTTGAAGAGCTTCATATCAATCCTTTTCCCAGCCTAGTTTGTTTGCACTTTCAATCAGTTATACAATTCTACTGTACGGGCGTCGGATAGTCAACGATTTCCGGAAGGCAACGGGATGGTTGCATCCGGAGGTTATATTATACTCGGTATTATGACCCTGAACGTGGTGCCGCAGTCCGGCTCGCTTTCCACTTTGATGGTACCCAAATGCGCGTCTACAATGCCCTTTACAATGTGAAGACCCAAGCCGGAACCGTCGATTTTTCGGGTCTTGTCACTTCGGACCCGGTAAAACCGATCGAAGATTTTAGGTAAGTCCTCTTGCGATATCCCGATGCCGGTATCGGAAACCTGTATCACAAGGCTACCGTCCCCTCTGCCCGCACATACGCGGACGGTGCCGCCTTCCTTGTTGTAACGGATGGCGTTTGAGATCAGATTCGTCACCACCCCTTCCATATGTAAAGGATCCGCCAATATGAGCGGCAGGTGTTCAGGCATTTCAGCGATGATCTTACACCCTTTTTCTACCGCACGAACACGCATCAGATCCACCACCCGCTCGACAATGGGCCTCATGTCCAACTGCTCTTTGTTCAGAACCAGGGTGCCGGCCTCGATTTTCGACAGATCCAACAGATTGTTCACCAGCTTTAAGAGGCTTGTGCTTCGTACATTTATTCTTTCCAGCGCATTTTCCTGAGCAGCGTTGACGGGTCCGAGGGTTTGCGACAATAAAAGGTCCATATTCTGAAGCACGGCCGCAAGTGGAGCCCGCAACTCGTGGGCCACCATAGCGACGAAATTGGACTTCATTTTTTCAACCTGCTTGATATATCCGATATCTTGAAGCACCGTAACGGTGCCCATGGGCGTTCCCTCTTCGTCTTTGACCAGACCCGTACTCGCCCGCACATAGGTATCTTCTCTCAGTTCCATCTCTTTGGTAATGGAACTGACGGCCGAATCCGACAACTCGAGTACCTGTTGGACCATGTCAGCGAGCAGGACATTATTCGTAGCGTTCAGCAGTTTCTCGCCCAGCAGCACTTTTGATCGAAGCCCCAACAATCGAGCGGCCGGGGCATTGTTCAGTATGATTTCGCAATTGCTGTCGGCAATAATAACCCCGTCGGTCATAGCTTGAATAATGGTCGATATTCGGCTCTTTTCCGTGGCTATATCCCGTAGACTTCGTACCCGTTCCTCCCGAAGGTAAGCCGCTTCCCTCTCGAGGCGGATTTTTTCCCAGGCGCGACTTACCGTAAATCGCAACTGATCCGGCATGAAAGGCTTCGTAATAAAATCGTACGCCCCGCTTTTCATAGACTGAACCGCCGTTTCGATGGTTCCGTGGCCGGTAATGATGATAATCAGAACCTGCAACTCACGTCCGGCAACCTCCTTGAGTACGGCCATACCGTCCATCACCGGCATTTTCAAATCCAACAGCATGATGTCGGCGCTCTCGCCGATCAGCAAGTCCAGGCCCTCGCGGCCGTTCGCTGCCTTGAACACCTGATAGCCATCCTTTGAAAGCGCCCGGTCGCATCCTTCACGAATAATCATCTCGTCATCTACCACCAGCACTTTCGGCTTTTCGTCCGTCATTACGCTTTGCCCGCCTTGGCCCTTAGGACCGTTCTTACTGACAGCGATCTATAATCTTTCCGAGCCTGAAACAGGTAGTTCCACCCGAAAGGTCGCACCTTCTCCCAATCGGCTTTTCGCCGAAAGGTTTCCTCCATGTCGACGCACAATTCCGTAAGCGGTACTCAGGCCCAAACCGGTACCTTTTCCGACTCGTTTTGTTGTGAAGAACGGATCGAAGATCCTGGAAAGATGCTCTTCGGATATGCCGCTTCCCGTGTCCTCGATTTCAGCAACGATCGTCCTTCGCTCGTTGTCATAATAAGATCTGAGTGAAAGCGTTCCTTCCCCTTCCATGGCATCGACGGCGTTCACCACCAAATTGGTGATGACCTGATTCATGAGCCCGGGGTCTCCCTCAGTAGTCGGTAACTGGGGGTCGAGGTCCATCGAGACCCGAATGTTGTGAAAGAGAGCTTGATTTTTGAACAGCGAAACCACCTTGTGAATGTTCTCATTCAGGCTGAATTGAGTGCGTTCCTTGCCGGACTGGCGGCTGAAGTCCAGCAAATTCTGTACGATCTCTTTGCATCGAAGCGTCTGGTCGACGATGTGCTGCAGGTCTCTTTTGCCCATATCATCCTCCATCCCTTCGAGAAGGAGACTCGCGTACATCAGGATTCCCCCCAGAGGGTTGTTGATTTCATGCGCAACACCGGCAGCCAGTTTTCCCAGAGAAGCCATTTTTTCGGACTGAACGAGCTGCAGATGTGTTTCCTCGAGTTCGCGCTCCATCCTCAAGCGTTCTCTTAAGTCCGTGAAAATTCCGACCGTGGCCACCTCTTCTCCATCTTCATAGATCATGGCCGCCGACAGGTTGCAGGGGATCTCCTCGCCCGTTCTATCCCTAAGGCGCACCTGTATGGTCGTCAGCTTTCCTTTGCCTCCGTATTCATCGCTTCGGATCTTGGACATGATTTCCCGGGCCATTTCAGGAGTAGCATAAATTTTTTCTATATGCATTTTGCCCACTACTTGGTCGGCCCTGTAGCCCAGCAACTGCTCGGCGCCCTCATTGAAAATCAAGACGCTGCCTTTGGTGTCGGCTCCGAGAATTCCATCCACGGAACTCCTGATGATATTGGACAAGAACGTGTTGGACTTTCGCACTTCGTTCAGGATTCTCAGGTGTTCCGTCTGGTCGCTTAACTGTACAAAAAGTTTCGGGCCATTCGGGGTCTGATGAGACCCGATGCAGACTTCCGCCTCCCGGATTGTCCCAGCCGGCGACTCCAGCATGAATAGGGCGCATCTCCTTGGATAGTCATCAGAGGCCTTGCTCAATCGCTCGAGCAGGCGAGACCACGATTGCCGATCAGCCTCGTTCAGAATCGATGGGAATCGGGTTCCAATTAACCGATCTCTCTCCATTCCGGTCATTCCACTCGCCAGCTTATTGGCGTACTCCACCCGGAAATCCTCGTCCAACACCAGAATACCGTTGTTTCCCATCTCGAAGAGAAACAGCACGAGTGATTTGAGCCACCCCCGCTTTGAGCTGTCTTCTTCCGCGGAACTTCGCTCCAACTGATCCAGCCACATCAAACCCAGATCCTCATGAGACACGAACAGACTCCTCCGTAGAGCTGTTGTTTTTTACGGAACCGGCCTACTGTTCAGGGAATTGAAACATTAGCGCCGGTGAGCAGGTACTTCAGATCGTCGTCTTCAAACCGAAGTCCGATTCCGACAAAGAACGACTCCTCGCTCTGGTCGCTGAATATGTCATCTTAGCCCGCTGTCGGATATATATGATCGAATAAGTCAGCGTCTACGTGGAACTTAACGTGAGGATTGCGATCCTTATTAAAATCAAAAGCCTCAGCGGTCAGTTTCGGGTTGTCATCAAGCAGGTAATGGTCGTCCAAACCGAAACCGCCGGTGGATTCAAGCGCGCCTCCGCGAATCACCGTATCATAATAACGCTTGGCAATCTGTGCAAAAAACTTCAGCTCATCTTCGTCCATCTGTCTTTCAGTCATATACTCGAAGGTCGAGCCACCGTCCGGAAGGTGTGTTACCGTTCCCGTAGTCTTTGTTCTAAGCATCCCCCGGGATCACCCACAACGCTTAGCAGATAATATTTGCCAAATTTAGGCTGAATGCGAACATTCACCTACGTTTTCCAGTATTTCGCGAAGAGCAACTTCACCCTCGACCCGTCCCAGCGCGGAACATCCAATAAGCGCACTGCTCCGACAGCATAAGAATCCTGCCCATTTCTTCAACTAACCGGATGGCGGTCCCACCCAGCCGGGCGATAAGCGCGAGCATCGGGTTCCTTCGGACTTCTGGTGATTTTTTCTGTATATTAAACGACTTCTCATTCGTCAAGTCCGGAGGGGGTGTGCGACATGAGAGGAGAGGGGGAAGATTTTTCTTTTTTTTGCGCCTAATAATGTAGTAGTCTTTACTACAAGAGAAAGGAGGTGTTCCATGTCGGTTCTGG
>Ga0209164_1005131_pt1 | contig 11298 bp, 12 predicted proteins | sample MTBNYHSulfiMetaG_FD_187458 | JGI IMG/M metagenome (GOLD analysis project Ga0209164, IMG submission 187458) | Enrichment culture microbial communities from rom New York Harbor, USA that are MTBE-degrading - MTBE-NYH (New York Harbor Sulfidogenic)... | ecosystem: Environmental > Aquatic > Marine >... | reverse complement strand
GCGGCTGCGCGGGCTTCGTCGATTCGCCTGTAGCGGTACATGAGGAGCGCTCGTGTGATCTCCGGGACCCGTAGATTGAGAAAGGGGAAGATGAACAGCTCGTCCCAGAAAATGTGCCCCCGGTAAGCTTCACCGTGCCAGCCCCTGGACGGAACTCCCACGTCCATATCCATGGTGTGCATCGAACTGCTCTGGAGGAGGTGAAAAGTGTACAGATGGAGGACCATCCCCGTGCGGTCCACCTTGGGGAGTTCTTTCTCTTCGTAGAGGATCTCAAATCGCCGCCAGAGATGTTTCCATGCCAGGACATGCGTTTCTAGCAACTCGTCGAAGCCCTCGGCGCGGTCGATCAAATTTCTTGCCTCGAGTCCGCATTCGGCGCAGGCGCGATCTCTTGAAGTGAAGAAGCTGATCACCTTTTCCAGGCAAAAATCCGAGCCTTTTTCCGCTTTGACCTTGAAATGTTGCGCGATGTAGCCGGGCTCTTCCCTGCTTTTTCTTTCGACATCTACCGTCTCGCCGTCGCTGCAAAGCCGGGTTCTGGCCGCCTGCGCGATGCTGAGTTCAGATTGGTTGGTGTGCACCTTGAGGAAAACGGTCTCTTTATCGACAACCCGGGTTTCCAGGGGTTCCAGGTGCTTGCTTTTGAGTCCTCTGTAACGGGGCACGCCGTCGTTTACGACCCTTCCATCGAGGGCAGATCGAAACTCCACCATTCCGGACCAGTTTTCAGGACTGAATGTTAGCTCGACGGCCGCCAAGTGAGGCTCGGCCATGTGTACTAACCGCCGTTCTTTGAGCATGGTGCGCCTTCCGTCCTTGTCGCTGAAGTGCACGCTGCGCAGGAGGAGCCCTCGCTTCATGTCCAGCTCCTGACGATACTCCAGGATTTCTACATTAGTCAGATCGAACCACCCTCCTCCGGCGAAACGGAAGCTGAGGCAGAGCCAGTTCGGCATGTTGACGAGGTCTTCGTTCTCTATCACCCTCCCCTCGATTTCCGTCTTCAGGCGGTTGTACCCACCGGCCAGGTAGGTTCCCGGGTAATGGATGTCGTCGGCTCGTGATTCGACGGAGGCGCCCCTCGTGGCGAAGTAGCCGTTTCCCAGGGTGCAAAGCGCTTCCCGAAGTTTCTCCTGGCCCGGCTCGAAGCCCTCGTAGACTAAAGACCAGACGCTCATCAAGCTTCTCCCTTCCTTGCGGAAACGAGTTTTCCGAGAAACCGCTCCACTTCACCGGGATTTTTCAGGCGGTATCCAGCCTCGGTGTGGCGATGCCGATCCATGACGACTATACTGATGCCCCGATCCTTCAAGACCCTGAAAGCATCCTCGTCCGTGGCGTCGTCGCCGATATAAAAAGGAACTACACTCTCCTTGTCGACATCCAGTTCCCTCAGGAACCATAACAAGGCCTTGCCTTTGTGCCAATCCATCCTGGGCTGGAGTTCGAAGATCTTCTTCCCCCCCGACATCCTGAGATCCTCGTGAAGCCCGGCAACTTTTTTCACGGTCTTTTTTACGGATTCGACATCCGATTCTTCCGCCACCTTCCGGTAATGGACGGCGATGGAAAACCGCTTCCGCTCGACCCATGCGCCGGAAAAGGTGCCCAGCTTCTCTCTCAGTTCCCTCTCGGCCTTATCGAGAGAAGGCAGAAAATCAGCGCCCTTCTCGTGTCTTGTCTCCATGCCCTCGGGACCGCTGATGTCAAAGCCGTGGCTTCCCGCGTAGTAAAGGGTTCCAATGTCAACGAGCTTCCGGACATCGGGAAGATCCCGGCCGCTTATGACGGCCACCGGCACCCGCTCGGACAGTTCCACCAGGGTCTTCCTCATGGGATCGGAGAGAAGAGCCTTGCCGGGGTCGTCCACGATGGGAGTCAGGGTCCCGTCATAGTCGAGGAAGATCGCTAAATCCTTGCCTTCGATCTTTGACAAAATCTCTTGAATGCTTTCCAACGCTGACGGTACAGACGCTCCAAGACCAATATTCTGATTTCCGACGTTTATGGAGGAAAGGCTGGTCACCACGACGTCCGCCCCCGCAGCCTCCAGATTTTGGCCGTGCCCCGCCCGGTCGACGCCGATGACAAGGGCAAAACGGCCTCTTTTCCCTGCTTCGACCCCGGAGATCGCATCTTCCAGCACTACGGTGCGATCCGGGCCGACATCGAGCCTTTCGCAGGCCGCCAGAAACATGTCCGGCGAGGGCTTTCCCTGGACCCCAAGTCGCTGCGCGTCTACGCCGTCGATTTTCACATCGAAAAGATCCAGAATTCCTGCAGCTTCCAATACAGGCACGCAATTCTTGCTGGAGGAAACCACGGCGGTCTTGAAGCCTCTCGATCGGAGTTCCCGCAGCAGATCTACTGCGGGGTCGTAGAGTTCCACGCCCTCCTCTTCGAGCAGTTCGTTGAAAAACCGGTTCTTGCGATTCCCGAGGCCACAGATGGTTTCCTTCTCCGGTCCGTCATCAGGGGCTCCGTAAGGAAGCTCTATTCCCCTCGATTCAAGAAAGCTCCCGACACCTTCGTACCTTGGTTTTCCGTCCACGTACCGCAGGTAATCTTCGCGGTCGAAAGGTCTCCGCTCCGTCCCGGAACGCTCGCCGAGATATTCGTCGAACATTCGCTTCCAGGCGTTGAAATGGACTTTTTCGGTTCTTGTAATGACCCCGTCCAGATCGAAGATAACCGCGTCGTAATCGGATATCGTAATGGTCAGGTCCTGGTCCATAGCAAGGCCCCTTTGGAGAGATAAGATTTCACAATAAATGCTACAGGGCAAGTTTCTTGCTACAAATGGGGTTGATCATGTATTGAGGAGCGAGGAGGGCAGTAAACAGCAAAAAATGCGCATGGCGCACGGTGAAAAGGAGGGCAGCCCAAGGCGGCTGGCTCTTTGGCCCCACGGGTGACCGAACCTCTCTCGCTGACCGGAGAGCACTTGATCTGCTTTGCTCCTCCCGCAGGCCTGTGGGTTTCGCGGGATTCAACTCCATCTCGCAATCCGGGAAATGGGTTTTCACCAATGCGATCAACTCTTCCGCGCGCCCCGGCGCATTCGCGCAGGTCCGACCGTTGTCCGGGCTGGTTTGAAGACCCGGGCAGGGAAACTGCCAAACCCAATACAGTTCAAGGCTGCCTGAAATACAGAATGGACCCCATTCAAGGCAATTCTCGTTCCATCTATAATAAAAGGAACCTATTGGGAAGAACGACCTTAGGTGTTGAATGTCCCCGGCCATGCAAAGGCGAAGGCAAGAGGAGATCGAGCCGAAATGAGATGCAATATCTGTAAATTCTGCGACGAGACAACATTTCAGACACTTCAAAATCATGGTTGGAAAAATGAAGTATGACAATTTCGGCACAGTCACCTCGGTTCGCAGCAGCGTGGTTGATGCGCGGTTTCCAAGGAGGCTGCCGGGCCTCTTGACTGTGTTGCGAGGTGGCGATGATGGTAGCATCATCATCGAGGTGCTGGCTCACCTCGATGAAAACACCGTCCGGGGCATAGCGCTGACTAACACCCAGGGGCTTGCCGAAGGTTCGGCTCTTCTGGATACGGGCAATCCGTTGAAGGTTCCGGTGGGAGAAAGACTCCTGGGAAGAGTTTTCAATGTCTTCGGGGAGACTATCGACCGAAAGGAGGCGGTCACAGGGGGAGAGTGGCGTTCCATCCACCAGGAGCCGGTTCCTCTGGAGCGCCAGTCGACGAAGTCGGAGATTTTCGTGACCGGCATCAAGGCAATCGACATCCTCTCACCCCTGGAGCTTGGCGGCAAAGGGGGCCTCTTCGGCGGAGCAGGTGTAGGAAAGACCGTCCTGATTATGGAGATGATCAACAACATGGTGGCGGGCCATGAGGGCGTCAGCCTGTTCTGCGGCATCGGGGAGAGAGTACGGGAGGGAGAAGAGCTTTACCGGGAGATGGAAGAGGCGGGAGTTCTGAAAAACACCGTCATGATTTACGGGCAGATGAACGAGCCTCCCGGAGCACGTTTTCGGGTAGGTCACGCCGGACTCACCATGGCCGAGTATTTCAGGGACGAAAAGAAACAGGACGTGCTCCTCCTCATCGACAACATTTTCCGTTTCATCCAGGCAGGGATGGAGGTTTCGGGCCTCCTGGGCCAGCTCCCTTCCAGGCTGGGCTACCAGCCCACACTCGGAACGGAGCTGGCTGAACTGGAGGAAAGGATAAGCAACACGGCAACCGGCGCCATCACTTCAGTGCAGGCCGTGTATGTCCCCGCCGACGACTTCACGGATCCTTCGGCTGTGCATACCTTCGGTCATCTTTCGTCCACCATCGTCCTGTCGCGCAAGAAGGCCAGCGAGGGTTTGTATCCCGCCATCGACCCCCTCCAGTCCGGCTCCAAGATGCTCGTTCCCCAGGTGGTGGGGGAAAGGCATTACCGGATCGGGCAGGAGATGAGGCGAAGCCTGGCAGAATATGAAGAACTGAAGGACATCATTGCCATGCTTGGCATGGAGGAGTTGTCGCAGGAGGACCGCCGAACTGTGAACCGTGCCAGGAGATTGGAGAGGTTCCTGACCCAACCCTTTTTCGTGACGGAACAGTTCACGGGCAAAGAAGGCAGAATGGTGTCTCTGAATAAGGCCCTCGACGGGTGCGAGCGAATCCTGAACGATGAGTTTTACGACTATCCCGAGAGATCGCTTTACATGATCGGCGGGATCGAGGAAGCGAAGAAGCCGGTAAATCATCAAGCAGTGAGCCGATGATCAGTAATCAGTAAGTCAGAGATTAGTGATCAGTAGGCGAGGCGCGACTTGCAACGTCGCTTTTCGTACCTGCGGAGGAAAATGAAACTTAAGGTTCTGCTTCCAACCGAAGTGCTCGTGGACGAGAAGGTGAGAAAGGTGACAGCGGAGGCGGAAAACGGTTCCTTCTGCCTTTTGCCCAGGCACATCGATTTCGTGGCCGCCCTGGTTCCAGGCCTGCTTTCTTTCGAAAAGGAAGAAGGCAAGGAAGTCTTTGTTGCAGTGGCAGAAGGAGTGCTGGTGAAATCGGGACAGGACGTGCTGGTTTCGGTGAGAAATGCGGCGAGGGGAGCAGAACTGGGGGAACTGCGGCAAATCGTGGAGAAGAAATTCAAAGTGCTCGACGACAAGGAGAAGACGGCCCGCACCGCAATGGCGAGGATCGAAGCGGGGTTTGTGAGGAGATTTCTGGAGGTCCGGAGACGTGGCTTATGATTCGGAAGAGGAAAAAGATTTCTCGGAAGAGATAAACGCAAAAGAGAAGCGCAAGATCAAGGCCCGTCGTGAAAAACATCGCGGAATCTGGTTCGGACTTGGCATGTTCGGCATGGTGGGTTGGTCGGTGGCGATTCCCACCCTGATCGGAATCGTCGTGGGCATATGGATCGACAAAACGTGGCCGGGCCCCTATTCGTGGACCCTCATGTGCCTGGTGCTTGGTATTATCGTCGGGTGCATCAACGCGTGGTACTGGGTGAAAAAAGAGAGCGGCGGGGGAGAAGAATAATGACCTACAAGACCGGAGAAATAGCTGTTTGTTTTTTGGCAGGAGCCGCCTTGGGAACTATCTATTTCACCGGGCTCTGGTGGACGGTTAGAAAGGTTCCTTCGGCGCAAAACCCCGCTCTCCTCAGCCTGGGAAGCTTTCTGCTGCGGACAGCGCTGGTTCTGGGAGGTTTCTATTCTGTCATGGGAGGGCAATGGCAGCGGTTGATGGTGTGCCTGCTCGGGTTTCTCGCGGCCAGGGTCGTCCTGGTTAGACGTTTGAGGGCCGGAAGACCCGGTAAGGGAGTAATGAGTGCCCCAGGAAGACGAAGTCCGGCGGAATGAAATTTACACAGAAGGACATCAGAGAACTGGCGGCCCGATGGCTCCCCTCGGACAGGGTGCCCCACCACATTCGTATTCACACAGATACCAGCGATTTTTTCCGGATAGAATACGATGATGCGGTCATCCTTCGGGGACACCCCTATCTCATAAGGCACAATGCCAAAGAAGGGCGCTTCGGGGTCGATGAGGAAGTCAAATTCTGGGTCAAAAGGGCTGTCGATCTCGGGGATGGGAGTTACAAGATACTGAAACTGGTCTTCTATGAAAAATTCAAGGTCACAGTAGGGGGTATCGAGTTCCAGTGTTTTCGGAGTCCCAGGAAAGAAGCAAGGATTCTCGAACTCGTCGGCGACCACAAGAATTTCATGCATGGTTTATCGACTGAGGATGAGAAGCTCAACATCGTTCGAGTGATCGAAATGATCAAAGGAAAGAGGATGGATTCGCTGATCGCCGAGACGGAAGTGGATCATGAAACCTACTTTCATAACCTGTTTCCCCGGATTTTTCAAAAATACATAGAATGTGTGGAGGCTATCCGATTTCTTCACGACCACGGTGAAAAGCATGGAGACATACGGCGCGACCATATCCTCGTCGATGCTGATACAGGGTCCTATCGCTGGATCGATTTTGATTTCAATTACCGCCACAGGGAAAACATTTATGGGTACGATATCTTCGGACTCGGAAACATTCTGGCTTTTCTGGTTGGGAAGGGAGATGTCCTGCTCCACGACCTCAAGAAAGCTGGGGCTTCCTGCCTGGAGAACTTTCAGGGGGAGGATATGAATATCATCTTTAACAATCGTGTCATGAACCTGAGAAAAATGTATCCTTACATCCCCAAGGCCCTAAACGACGTTCTGATGCATTTTTCAGTCGGCTCAAAATGGTTTTACGAGGATACATCGCAGCTTTTGAACGACCTCGCCGCGGTTATCCCATCTGCAAAGAAATCTCGGTGAGAGGAGGGACGGGAATGAGCGAGGAGATGAAACCCTACAACAAGAATATCCTGATTGCAGTAGATGAATCTGAGAACGCCAGGCGGGCGGTCTCTTATGTGGCGCAGCTCTTGGGCGGTGCCGAGGGGTTCAAGGTGACCGTGTTGCATGTGATCCCTCGTCCCGAAGAGGATTTTTTCCCGAATGAAGGAGAAAAGGAGCAATGGCTCAGGACCTATCGCGAAAAGATCGAAGGCATCCTGGAGGAATACATGGACATCCTCATCAGGGGCGGTTTCAAGGCCGGATCCGTATCTACAAAATCTGAGCTACGTTACTGCCCTTCCATGGCCGAGTGCATTCTTGCCGAAAGGGACAAGTCGCATTACGACACCATTGTGGTCGGCAGGCAAGGGCTTTCGAGAAAGGAGCGGTTTTTGTTCGGCAGCATTTCGAACAAAATCGTCAACCATGCAAACAACTGCGCTGTTTGGGTGGTGGCCTAGGTTAAGGAGGGCGACCATGGACTTCATGACACTGAAAGACATTACGCCGGACCAGGTTGTTTTCTGGCAATGGCGCTGGGTGTCGGTCAATGCGACGATTTTTTTCACCTGGGGAGTCATGGCCTTAATGGTGCTGGGTTCCTGGCTGATCACGAGGAACCTCTCATCCGGACCGAAGATATCCCGCTGGCAGAACCTGCTGGAGGTGCTTGTTGACGGCATAAGAAACCATATCCGCGACATCAGCCAAGAGGAGCCGAGTTCATACATCTACTTCGTGGGGACACTTTTTCTTTTCATCATGGTCTCGAACCTTCTGAGCTTCGTTCCCGGTTATGTGGCCCCGACAGCTTCGCTTTCCACCACGGCGGCGCTTGCCATATGTGTGTTTGCGGCAGTTCCCGTTTACGGCATCCTGAGCAGGGGAGTCCTGGGTTACCTCGAACAGTACATCAAGCCGACTCCCCTCATGCTGCCCTTCAACGTCATCGGAGAGCTCTCGAGGACCCTGGCCCTGGCTGTTCGCCTTTTCGGCAATATCATGAGCGGCATGAAGATAGTGGCCATTCTTCTGGCAGTCACACCGCTCTTTTTTCCCATCGTCATGCAAGCCTTGGGGTTGCTCACAGGCACGATCCAGGCTTACATCTTCGCGGTGCTGGCAATGGTTTACATTGCATCGGCGACGCGAGCCCACAGAGAAAAAGAACTGGAAGGCAAAGAGAAAGGAGAGGAGTCGTAATGGACAGTATCAGTCTTATAGGGATGGCCTCGATCTTCACGGCTGGAATCACCATCGCCATAGGCGCAGTCGGGCCTGCCCTAGGGGAAGGGCGAGCAGTCGCTCAAGGGCTTGCGTCCATCGCGCAGCAGCCCGATGAGGCCAACAGCATTACCCGCACCCTGTTCGTGGGACTTGCGATGATAGAATCCACGGCGATTTACTGCTTCGTCATTTCCATGATTCTGATCTTCGCCAATCCCTTCTGGGATCACGTAATCAAAGCAGGAGGATAGCCGTGCTGGTCGACTGGTTCACCGTCATAGCCCAGATCGTCAACTTCCTTATCCTGGTGGCCCTCCTCAAGCACTTTCTGTATGGCCGCATCATTGGGGCCATGGATCGAAGGGAGAAAAGGATTCAGGCCAGATTGAAAGAGGCGGAAATGAAGAGGAAGGAAGCGGAGGAGGAGGCCGAAACGTATCGCCGGAAGAACGAAGAACTGGATGAAAAGCGCCGTCGGATGCTTTCAGAGGCCGAGAAAGATGCGAACCGGAAACACAAAGAACTGATCGAGAAAGCCAGGGAAGAAGTGGAGCAAACCCGGCTTCGCTGGCAGGAATCGCTGGAAAAGGAAAAAGACGCTTTCCTGCGAGACCTGAAGCATATGACTGCGTGGCAGGTCTACGTTTTGTCCCGGAAAGTGCTCAAAGACCTGTCGGATGCGGACCTGGAAGAACGCCTGGTCGACGTCTTTGTTTCCAGGATAAGAGGGCTCGAAAAGGCGGACAAGGAAAAGCTGGTGAAGGCATTGCGGGAGGGGGAAAGCAAGGCGACTGTTCGGTCCGGGTTCGAACTCCGAGCCGCCGCCCGTCAGAAGATCACTGGAGCGGTGAGGGAGGAAATTGCCGAGAGCGCTGATCTCACCTATAAGACGGACCCGGAAATGATCATGGGCATTGAAATCAAGGCGCAGGGTGAAAAGGTGGTCTGGAGCGTGCGGGACTATCTGTCGCAACTCCACGAAAGGGCCAAGAGCGCCATCGAAGAAGAGAGCCGCAAAGGGGAAGAAGAGAAAGGGGAAAGAGAAGCTAAGGAAAAAGCATCGAATTAGGGCAAACAGAGGGATGGAAAAACCGGCGGCAGGCCCGATGGGGCGGGAAAAGGCAGGAATGGAGAAATACAAACTGAAAAGCGTTCTGGATGAAACATTCCAAGTACTCGAACGAAACCTAAATGAGTACCGGCCGGGGTTGAAAACTCGGGAGGTGGGCGTAGTCACCTATGTGGGGCCGGGAACTGTTCGGGTGAGAGGCCTCAGGGGGGTCAAGGCGGATGAGCTTATTCGCTTTGCGGATGACCGCTTGGGAATGGCTTTCAACGTCGGTGCCGATGAAACCGGCATAGTGCTCCTGGATGAAAGCAAAGGGCTGGATGCGGGGGACGAGGTGGAGCGCACCGAAAGGATTCTGGATGTCCCCGTGGGTCCGGCTTTGCTCGGGCGCGTTGTGGACGGTCTGGGGCGCCCCCTGGATGAACTCGGCCCACTCAAGAGCGAAAAAAGGCTTCCGGTGGAGCGACCGGCTCCGGCGATCATGGACCGGCTTCCGGTGACTGTACCTCTTCAAACGGGGCTCAAGATCGTGGACGCACTGATCCCCGTGGGTCGGGGACAGAGAGAGCTGATCATCGGCGATCGTCAGACAGGCAAAACCGCCATTGCCGTGGACACCATCCTCAACCAGAAGGGGCGGAGCGTTGTTTGCGTGTACTGTGCCGTGGGCAAGAGATCTTCGGCGGTAGCCAAGGTGGTGGCTGATTTGAGGGAAGGGGAAGCCATGGAGTACTCCGTCGTCGTGGTAGCCACTGAAGAAGACCCTCCGGGCCGCCAGTTTATCACCCCTTACGCAGCTACGACCATGGGAGAGTATTTCATGAGCCGGGGCAGAGACGTCCTGGTGGTGTATGACGATCTGACCAGGCACGCCCGCGCCTACCGCGAACTTTCTCTGCTGCTGCGAAGACCACCGGGGCGGGAGGCTTACCCCGGCGACATTTTCTACATCCACTCCCGGCTGCTTGAACGTTCCACTCATCTGAAGGAAGACATGGGAGGAGGATCTTTGTCCGCCCTGCCGATTGTGGAGACGGAAGCCCAAAACATTTCCGCCTATATTCCGACGAACCTGATTTCCATCACCGACGGACAGGTGTACCTGTCACCCGATCTCTTTCAAAAAGGTATACTGCCTGCGGTTGACGTAGGGCGATCCGTGTCCCGGGTGGGCGGAAAAACTCAGTTGCCCGCTTATCGTGCGGTTGCCGGAGACCTCCGGCTGTCTTATTCTCAGTTCGAGGAATTGGAAACCTTCGCACGCTTCGGGACACAGATGGATGAGGAAACACGGCACACCCTGGAACGGGGCCGGAGAGTCAGGGAAATCCTCAAGCAGTCCCAATACAGTCCCATGCCTGTGCCGGATCAGGTCGCCGCCCTGGTGGCGGTCAATGAAGGACTGTTCGACCATCTGCCGCTGGAACAAGTCAGGAATGGGGAGAAGATGGTTCAGAAGGCCGTAAGGGAGGAGTTGCCGGAGTTGTGTGAAAAAATAGAAAAAGGAGAAAAGATCGGTGCCGATGATGTTTCTGCGATCAGCAACGCGGCGCGCAACGCTCTTCAGTGAGCATGATGGTCGAACACGAAAAGAGAATGCTTGGAAAGGATGACACGATAGACATGATTCAAATCCGGTCAATCCTGTTCATCCTGTCCAAGAAAACTGCGAGTGACCCGTGGAGACCCTCGAGGATCTGAAAAGAAGAATCAAGAGCACCGAAGAACTCCAGTCCGTGGTGCGGACCATGAAAGCCCTCGCCGCGGTGAAAATTCGGCAGTTCGAGAAAGCGGTGGAGTCCCTTGATGACTACAACAGGACCGTTGAGATGGGTCTGCAGGTGGTTCTGAAAGGCCGTGAGGACGTTCAGATCGGCGCCCGGAGTGTGAAGAAAAAGCGTGTAGGGGCCTTCGTATTCGGGTCGGACCAGGGAATGTGCGGCCCGCTCAATGATCAGATCGTCTCTCACGCCATGAAGGAAATGGAGGGGATTTCCGGCCAGGAAAGGGAAAACCGGCTCGTCATGGCAGTCGGTCACCGGGTCTCGGCAAAGATGGAGGAAGCAGGACAGGCCGTGGAGGAGTACCTTTCAGTGCCCGGCTCGGTGACAGGGATTTTGCCGAAGGTGCGCCATCTTCTTGCGAAGATCGACGAATGGCAGACCG
>Ga0209164_1005130_pt1 | contig 11299 bp, 8 predicted proteins | sample MTBNYHSulfiMetaG_FD_187458 | JGI IMG/M metagenome (GOLD analysis project Ga0209164, IMG submission 187458) | Enrichment culture microbial communities from rom New York Harbor, USA that are MTBE-degrading - MTBE-NYH (New York Harbor Sulfidogenic)... | ecosystem: Environmental > Aquatic > Marine >... | reverse complement strand
CGGGTCTTTGACGTTCACGCGTCCTTGAGCACTAAAGGCAAACCGGACACTACAACCACCACTTTGCTCGATATCCGGGCTATCCGCTGATTTACGAAACCCACAGTGTCTCTGTAGGCACGGGAAGTGGGATCGCCGGGCACTATGCCCCACCCAACCTCATTCGAAACGACGACGACGGCGCCGCGGACTTTCGACAGAGTCCGGATGAGGTCATCAACATGATTCGATATGGCTTCCTGTCCGTCACCGTAGTTCATGTACAGGTTATTTATCCACAAGGTCAAACAATCAATCAGAATTACCCTGTCTTCGCGGTCTGTCCGGTTCAGAACTCCCGACACATCAATGGGTTCTTCGATCGTTCGCCAGTCCGATGACCTTTCTTCCTTATGCCGCCGAATCCGCTTTTCCATCTCTTGATCAAGACCCTGAGCCGTAGCCAGAAAGATTTTCTCTTTATCCGGTAGTACATTACAGAGTTCCAAAGCGAGTCGACTTTTCCCGCTTTTTGCGCCTCCTGTCACGAACAGGCAACCTCGATCAAATGTCTTTCCAAACATGATTCTCCTTCTGCGCCGCTTGGGGACTTCCGCACGCTTTGTTTTCACAATAACGGACGCCGCGTACGCGCATAAAGCCGTCTCATTCCGAAATCCAGGCCACACTCCATGTACCCGGTCCCATATGCGTTCCCGCCGCCCCGGCCATAGGTACCCGATGGACAGGGGCGCCCGGATACCGATTCTTGAGCTCGTGCTCCGCATTCTCGGACCAAACGGCATTGTCTGCGTCCGATACCAGAAAGAACGGCTCGGCGGCGTTCACACCAAACTCCTGTATCTTTTTCAGTATGAAGTCCAATCCCTGGGCATGGGTTCGGACTTTTCCCCACGGCGATGCTATGCCGTTAAAGTGTCCAATAAGGGGTTTGACGGAAAGGGCAAGACCAAGAAGGGACCGGACTCTGCCGATTCTCCCCCCTCGAGCCAGATACATAAGCGTGTCCAGAACGATAATCTCTTTGGCCTTTGACACGGCTTTCCGAGCCACGGACTCGAGATCTTCGCATGTGGCCCCCGGTCTTCTGGCTGTGGCCACTTTCAGGACTACGGCCGCCATCTGACCGGAAGCGGCTTCGGTGTTCACAATCCGAATCCGGTTTCCTTCCGGATGATGCTGTTTGATGTTCGATGCGATATCGAAGAGCTGGGTGTAACCCGGGGAGACCGCCAGATAAAGGACGGTTTCATATTCGGACAGCTCCTCGTTTATAACGGCCTGAACCTCTTCCATGGTAGCGTGAGATGTAGTAGCCACGTCGCGGGAATCGCGCATGCCGGCGTAATACGAAGGCAAGTCCAAATCATGATCGCGAAAGCTCTGATTTGGGGTGACGACATAATTCTGGATCACGCGGATTTGAAGTGTATCCGCCATCTCCCGACTGACGCAGCTCGCACTGTCTGTTATCAGACCGACTTTTTTCATGATTCACTCCACGGATACCAGACACAGGCAGTGCGTCTGTCCACCATATTGCTGCTCTACTACAAGGTCGGAAAAACGTTGGACCAGAGCGGCCTCGAGATCGCGGAAAAGGGCTGTTTCCAGTTTCGCCCCTGCGTAGACAGTGACCAATGAGGATTTTTCTTCACGTAACGACGCTACAAGAGCTTCTCCGGCTTCTGTCAAATGCCGGTAAGGAGCGGAATGCGCTCCTCGCCGGTTCATTTTGAAGCGGTATGCCCCCGTTTCGGAGTCGGTGATCAAACTGCCCGAAACCGTCTGATGCAGCGCGCCGGCCAGATGACGACGGTTGATTTCCTCGCTTTCATTTGGATTGAATGCGAGGCCGGCCGCCACGACCTCGGCCTCGTTTTCGACCAACACCAGTTCCCAGGGCTTGCTGAGACGGCCTAAGTCTTTCTGAAGGACTGATGAATGGGCGCCATGTGTCATTACGATCAGCAGTTTTTTGCAACGAATCCGTTTCAGTTTTTCCACCAAGTATTCGGTTGAAAGAGGATGTCCTTCCACGTCCAGGACGAAATCCAATCCCATGCTCTCGAGTATGCGGGCAAATCCCGAACCGGTAACCAGCGCTGCAAATCCGGTTGGACGAAGGGATTCCCGACGTTCCTCGAATATACGTGCCTGGTAGCGCATATCTTCCACGGACATTTCCAGAACGAACACGTCTTCAGGAACCAGGTTCCGAACGGCGAAAGGCTGGTCCGTATGCAAGTGCAATCGGACCTGTCCTTGGTTCCATGCTCTTTCGAGAGAATCACAGAACGATTGGAGGCGTTCAAGAACGCTTTCAAGCCCTGCTATGGGGCCTTCGAGAAGCAATTCCACGCAGTAGCTCGATGAATACTTGTCTAACAGGTTCGGCTTCCGTCCTTCGCTATTGAGGCGTCCCATATCCAGATGGCGGGCGATCCAGTGACTGGAGGAGGGGATCTCTGCTCCGCGCTCTATCAGGGTCATACCTTCGAGAAGGAGTACCAGGCCCAATCCCCCGGCGTCGACTACACCCGCCCGATCCAATGCGTCCAGCTGGTTGGGGGTTTTCAGAAGCGCATCCCCGCACACGCGCAGCAAACGTTCGAGTCCTTTCGTGTCGAGCAACGACTCCGATCGCGCCGCTTCCCTTGCGGCTGCGTCCAATAACGAGAGAATAGTGCCTTGCCTGGGGCGTGCTACGCAGGCGTATGCCAAGTCCCGCCCGCTTCGCCAAGCCTTCGACCAGGAATCTGAATTCGCTATGTCTTTCCCCCTCAACGGCGCTAGCCAGCCTTTTAGAAACTGGGAAAAGATCATTCCAGAATTGCCTCTGGCGAACTGAATCGCCTCTCTGGAGATCAGGTCATATAAGGCTTGGAAATCCGATATGGATTTCGTCTGCAGAACGGTAAGCATTCCGGCCAACGTGGCAACCAGGTTCCTGCCGGTGTCACGGTCCGGAACAGGAAATACATTGATGGCATCCAAATACTCCCGCTGCAAACATACATTGTTAAGACCGCCACACAAAGCGTCTGCAAATCGACTTGCATTCATATGGGTCAGGGTGAACCTTTCCGGATGTATTCAAGACACGCTTTTAAAGGAACTTGGTCGGAATCTTCATCAAATCTTTCGCTATCATTTATTCATTTTAGGGATATTGGGTCTTACGCGAAAGATGGCATCAGTCTTGAAAATACGGCCTGCAAAGTGAAGAGCCATGAACCTCCGCGGCGAGGCTTTTCGCCCTTAAAACTCGTCCGACTTGTCCGATGCCTGCTTTGTGGGAGCTCATGACATATGCGGCTTGGCCGGTCGTCCTGCCGGCAGACAAGTGGGGCTTCATGAAGATTGCGGGGTCAGAGAACACGTTGAAGGCCGAATCCCAAAAAAACCGTTTGAGCAGCCAACGCCGCTCTGGAAGAGCTATTATAGGGAATGATTTTAGAAGATCAAAAGAATTTTTCCGTTTTCTAAATCCGGGCGATGGAAGCCTCGCACGGGACCCCGGAGTCGCAACAGACATCACGCTCTGAACTTCGGAAGGGGGGCCGGGCGAGTGATCCGATGGTTGAATACAAGTCACAGTCCTGATATCATGCAGACTAAACATATTTCCTTTGGCTCTATCCGTGAGGATAACAGACGCATCGCACGAAGCTGATTCTGAGGCTCCCCACTAAAGATCGGCTATGGATCCAGCCGGTCCGATACTTTGGTGCTCGATGCGGATCAGGAGATGGACATAACCATGCTTGCATCAAACCTGCTAATCTTAGTCGGAGTCCTGCTTCTCGCGTTTGTTTCAGTGGCGCTGCTCGTTCAGAATCATAAACTGAAAGGCTCCATCGCAGCCGCAAACCGTGAAGCGGCGACCCGCAAGGCACGGTATGCTGAAGAACACGATAAGCGCGTTCAGCGGCTGAAGGAGGAGATCCAAAAAAGAGAACAACTCATCAAGCGCCTCCAGGAAGAACTGAGGAATCTTAAAGAACAGCAGAAACCGGACGAGATTCAGTCCCGTATTTTATCTCTGACCTCGGAAAAAGCCGCGTTGGAAGAGGAATTCGAGCTCGAGAGAAAAAACCTCGACCCGGATCCCCCCGAAGATATACGGGAGGTCATCAAACTCAAAGAGGAACTGAGCGAAGCTCGAGTTGAAAGGACCAAATACAGATCTCTGTTAGAGGAATATCAAAAACGCTATCAGGACATCCTTTCCTGGGGCAACCGTACTAAAAAAGAACTCAAAGAATTGGAAGATCAGAATCAGGCCCTGGAAACGCGCGTACAAAAAATGAAAGACACGATACGTGAGTATCAGTCACGCGTGAAAGGTCCTTTCTCCTGAAGCGCCCTTCTTCGATTCATAGCAGAGGCGCTCCAGACAACGCAGCCACTGGCTTGTCACTTCTTTTGGGGCTGTTCCTTCTTGACGGTGACCAGTTCGTAGGCCCGACTACCCAGCCCGATTTTTTCAGCATAATCCAGCTGGATATTCCAGTCGATTTGGGGATAGATGCCTCGAAATTTGTCCGCATGGCATTCGTCCTTCCCATCCAAACAGGATCCCGCCATTATGGAACGTTGGTTCACAAGATCCACGGAGGCCTGGTCAATGGCCACCGGATCCGTGGAAGCCAGAATCCCGATATCACCTACGATAGGAGCGTCACAGTGTCCATAGCAGTCGCACGCCGGTGATATCTGCGTAAGGAAGTTCACAAATAGACTTTTTGGTCCCTTGTCGCTAAGTACTCCTTTGGTGTACTCCACCATTTTCTCCATGAACACTGGAATGGATTCATTCCATTGAACATTGATGGCGCCTTCCGGGCACACGAGAATGCATTCTCCACATCCGACACATTTCTCCGGATCGATCCAGGACTTATCACCCTCCTCGAGAGAGATGGCCTCCTGCGCGCAGTGATCTATGCATTCACCGCATCCGATGCATCTCTTCTTGGAGACTTTCGGGGAAACGTTCGAGTGCTGTGCGAGTTTTCCCTTGCGGGACGCCGACCCCATGCCCACATTTTTTATGGCGCCTCCAAATCCGGAAAGCTCATGCCCTTTAAAATGGGCTACACTGATCAGGGCATCCGCATGGACAATTTCAGCGCCTATGGCGACGGTCTCGAAATGTTTTCCGTTTATTGGAACTTCCACCGCCGAGGACCCCAGAAGTCCGTCTGCAATGATTACGGGAGCGCCTACCACCGAAAATGCAAACCCATTCTCAATAGCGGTATTCAGGTGTGAAACGCTGTCACTCCGAGTACCCACGTAGAGCGTATTCGCATCCGTTAAAAACGGCCGGGCGGCCAGCGATTTCAGCCGATCGACGATATGGCGTATGAAAACGGGACGGATATAGGCGGTGTTCCCCCGCTCGCCAAAATGCATCTTGATTGCCACCAGGTCTTTGCCAGAAATCCTTTCATTCAGCCCCACGCGATCCAGCAGAAGATGCAATTTGTCAAACAGGTTCTCTCGGACGCTGGTCCGCATATCCGCAAAATAGACTTCGCTCGACATGCTCTGTTCCTCCTTGGGTTACAATGAATAACCGTTTCTGCAGGGAATCTTTGTTACACCGGGCGGAGTAGAATTGTCTCACCGCCGGGAAAAAGCGTTTTTGATATCCATCATTGGGAATGATTTTTTCGGGTTTCCGTGAGGCTGCAAAGAGAGGCGGTGCGACTCCGGTCGTCAGCGTCCTTCCGGAACCCACGGTGCTTTGTGCTCTTTGCTGCAGTTGGAAAAAAAATCGGCTTTCGACTTATCTCCGGAGAAGAGGTCATTACTCTATCCTGTATGGCTCCTGACCTATGCCTCTACTCATGTACTCGTGCTCAGGAAAAATATAGCCTTTATCGGATCCGATTTCGCGAGCAGACGGGGAAACCCGGAACCTCAACTGTTCCAGGACCCGCGCCGGGCATCAGGAAGAAGCGTAAACCGGAAATTTGATGATAAAAGATACTCCTTTGCCGGGGACGTTGTCCACGCTTATGTCACCTTGGTGTCGGGTGACGATTTTGTGTACAATGGCCAAGCCGAGACCCGAACCGCGCACCTTGGTGGTAAAAAATGGGTTGAAGATGTTGTGCAGAATTCCGACGGGTATGCCTCCTCCCATGTCTTCAACAACGCTGGTAATGAACGTCCGATCGCTTTCCGTGGTGTAGAAGGTCTTGATCTTCAATAGTCCTCCCGACTCCATGGCTTGGATGGCGTTCAGGAACAGGTTGAAATACACGTGCCGAATCTGGCGGCTATCGCCGAATATTTTCGGAGCCGCAACGAGGTCCTTTTCGACTTGAACGTGGTTCTCCTGAAGGTCGAGCCGTAAATGATCCAAAGCTTCATTGATGACCACATTTAAATCGAAGTACTTGAAACCTCTAACGGTGTCCTGGGAAAAGTTGAGCACATCCTTCAACGTGTTTTCGAGCCTTGCTACGCCTTCAACAATGAAATCGATGTAGCGTTTAAGCTCTGACTCAGGAGCGACAATACCGGCTGCTCTTCGGGCAAAACCTCCTATCGATACCAGCGGATTCCGGATTTCGTGGGCAATGCCTGCGGCGATCTCCCCAAGAGCCGCCATCTTTTCAGACTCGATCAACTTCTCTCTGGCCTCTTTCAACTCTCGATTGACATGTTCGATGAACCCATAAAGACGGCTGTTCTCCAACGCGAGGCCCGCCTGGTAGACCATCATGCACAGATTCTTGAGTTCGTCTTCGGAAACCGGTCTGCCTTTTAGGGCGTGGTCCACTACGATCACTCCGATGTCCTTGTCTTTGGCCAGCAGCGGCACGGCCGCGTAAGGAAATTCAAGGAAGGATCGAAGCGGACCCTGGGGATTGAAGAATGAATCTCGAGGGTCTATGACGTTTATAGGTCTGCGTTCGGCCAGACATTGGGCAGGTGCTCCGGACTGGTGCACGAAGTCGATTTGTATGTCTTGAACTCGGGGCTCGGTTTCGCACGATTGACTCTCGGCGCGGTCATCGTTTGCCGGTTCCGAAGCCTTCTCGACGCGGGAGAGGCATTTATGCACTCGTAACGTTCGGCTGTTTTCGTCCAGCAGGAGCACCGCACAGCGGTCGAACCCTAATCCTTCAGAATGAATCATGGATTTCAGAATAATGTCGAGGAGCTCTTCGAAATCCACGGTGGTCATCATATTGCTGGATATGTTGTACAAGGAACTCAACGTCTGCACCATAGTAGCGTTGTTCCTGGCCAGGGACTCCACTTCCTTGAACATGATGGACTTGTCCAACGCACTGGAAATAAAGGAACCGACCGAATGAAGCAGTCGCCGGTCCTCTTCATCGAACGCGACATTGGCCCCATCCTGCCAGGAGATCTTGTCCGCTGCGCACAGGTCCCCCGAAAACGCGTTCCCGAGTCCGAGGTTCACGCAAACCGAAGGATACGTGTCCGTGATTTTTTTCCCGAACGTGGCCCTGGCGATAATCTCGTTGGCTCGATTGGCAATGGAAAGCTCAGCCCAACGCGCACTAACAAGACGCGCGCAAATCGACACCAAATTGCCCACCAGAAGTTCGAGGTTCATGGTGGACGACATGGCCTTGCTCACTTCGAACAAAGCGTTCAATTCCATTACTCGCCGCTTGGCTTCCACGGTCATCCGGAAGTCTTGTACAACTCCTCCCACCTCCAGGCTCACTGCCTTCAGGAGGTCGATTCGTGCTCCGGTAAGATGTTTCGTTTCGCTGTTTACAAAGACCATTGTGCCGTAGAGAAAGCTGTCGTCGGAAACGGGCATTGTGATGATTCGCTTAGCCGAATCGCCGGCGCGCGTCGATTGGGTCGGCGGTTTCAGCGTGCCGACGTGTAGCTTACGCTCGGAACCCGCGCGGCCGATCATTCCTTCTCCCAATTTGTACGATTGCTCGCCCGTCCAGTTTTCGACGTAGTCCCCGGCGACCTGCAAAACTAGGGAGTCCTGACCTTTGTCCAGAAGGAAAAGAAATCCTTCCTCCAGGCCCAGCTCTCGGGCAACCGTTTTCAGAATGTGTTGCAGTTTTTTTTCAGGGCGGACTCTGGAATTGGCAATGCGGATCACCTTGTCCAGAATCCGGGCCCGATTAATGCGCTTCTTTTCGGCCATGGTCGTCATACTTTGCGTGCGATGCTTTCATAAATGTCGACATATGCTTTGGCGGATTTTTCCCAGGGAAATTCCTCCCGCATCGCGTTTCGCACCAAACGCATCCAATGTTCTTCGTTACCAAAATAATTCATGGCTTTTCGGAGCGAGTCCAGAAGAGCTTGGGGCGAGTAGTCGTAGAAGCGGAATCCAGTTCCCTGCCCGGTTTCCGGGTTGTACTCTTTTACGGTTTCGCTCAATCCTCCTGTGGCGCGAACCACGGGAACGGTTCCATAGCGCATACCGTATAGATGATCCAGCCCACAAGGCTCATATAGGGAAGGATTCAAAAAAAGATCCGCGCCGGCTTCGATCCGGTGAGCCATCGAATAATCATATGATATAGACAGTCCCACCTTTCCCGGATGGCGTCCGGCCATTTCTTTCAGAAAGCTGTGGTATCTGTCTTCCCCCTTGCCCATAATCACAAATCGGAACCCCATGTCGATCAGATCGTCGAATATGCCGGCCAAAAGGTCGAAACCTTTTCGACCGACCAGCCTGGAAATCAGCGCCACTAAAGGAAGGGAAAGATCCGTGTCCATTTGATAGGCGGAAAGAAGATCTTGCTTGCACAACTGTTTAGGTTCTAAATTGTCGATGCCGAAATTGGCGGCTATGTGGCGATCCAGGGACGGATCCCATCTATTGTAGTCTACACCATTCATAACGGCGGAGAGATGATCTTTTCTGGAGAGGAGCACGCCATCCAGTCCGAAACCGAATTCAGGAGTCAGAATTTCTTTGGCGTACGCATGACTGACCGTTGAAATGCGGTCTGCGAACACGATCCCTGCTTTTGTTAGATTCATGTTGCCGTAAAACTCCAGGGCCTCCATGTTGAAGTATTCCCACCCCAGCCCCGTTAGGTGCATGTCCAGACTCCAGAAAATGCCCTGATTTCCCAAGTTATGGATGGAAAATAGACTGCCGGCTTTCTCAATTTGTGGGACCTCTCGATAGAGACTCTTCATGTACAGAGGCGTGAGACCGGTTTGCCAATCATTGCAGTGAATCACATCCGGTTGGATCCCCAACTCCTTACAAAGTTCGAGGACGGCTCTGGAGAAAAAGATGAAGCGTTCCGCATTGTCTTCGTAATCGCCATATTCGTTACCGTAAAGCCCCTCCCGATCATAGAGGTCGTCCTTTCGAATCAGATGAACAACGACTGATTCCGATATATCGGACCGGTACAGGCGGGCTTCTTCGGTTCGAAAGGATATGGGCACAAGGAGGGTATGGCCCGTATCCGTAATGATTTTGCCGCATTCTCCAGCTTCCCTGTACATCGGAGTGACAACGTGAACCTCGTGGCCCAGTTTGGCCAATGCTTTAGGCAAATGATGAGATACGTCGGCGAGGCCCCCCGCCTTTGCAAAAGGGACCACCTCGGACGAAGCAAACAAAATGCGCATAATGGACTCCAGATGATGGAAGACACCGCATGGTTAGAGTATGATACGAGTGTATCTCAGGCCACGAGAAAAAACAAGTTGGACGGAGAAGCCCGCTGTTTGCGAATTGACCGACTTTCAGTTACGTGTTATGAAGCCATTGGACCGATTTCCGGTTACGCTGGTTGCCAAGGAGTACTGAATGCTTAGCCTGATGCGAAAACATGCCACGTCGTGGCTTATAAAAACTTTTATGGCGGTTATCGCCATCGTATTTGTCTTCTGGGGTCTGGGTAGTTTTCGTGAGCAGCGGGCCGGACGCTATGCGGAAGTGAACGGGGACGTGATATCCAGCTCTGAAGTGGCTCGCCTGTATGATAATCTTCTCGAGCAGGCGAAGAGACAATATCGGGACTTCCTCACGCCGGAACTGCTGCAAAGACTGAATCTGCGAAAGGAAGCCGTCAATCGTTTAATTGAAGAACGGCTGGCGATTCAAGAGGCGGTCCGACTCCAGCTGGATGTCACGGACGGCGAGGTTCGGGCCCAGGTGCAGAATTATCCACTGTTTCAGCGAGACGGTCGATTCGATCGGGATCTCTACTTTCGAATGCTGTCCGCAAACCGTATCCAGCCGGGAGAATTCGAAGCCCAGCAAAAAAGGGCTCTTTTGGTCGAAAAGCTGCGTAACACCATCGTATCCATGGCTGTAGTCGGGGAAGCTGAAGCGTTCGATCAGTGGCGACTGGAAAAGGAGATGGCCGTGATCGAATTTGTTTCTTTGGATCCGGATTGGTATCTGAAAGACGTGACCGTCGACGAGAAAGAGATAGAAAAATATTACGCGAAGAACAAGAAGGCTTATGAAGTGCCCGAGCAGGCCAGGATCGGATATATAAATTACGGGCAGGCGGATTTTGCCAAGCAGATTAACATTTCGCCTCAGGAAATTCAGGATTATTTCCATTGGCATCCTGAGGAATTTCAGCAGGAGAAAGAGGTACACGCCCGTCATATCTTGTTCAAAGTACCGGAAGATGCCACACCGGAACAGGAGGAATCCGTCAGGCGAAGTGCGTTGTCGGTACTGGATTTGGTCCGGGAACCGAACGCGGACTTTGAACAATTGGCTATCCAGTACTCCGAAGGTCCTACGGCTCCCAAAGGCGGCGACTTGGGATTCTTTAAGAGAGGCGCAATGATCAAGCCCTTCGAGGAGGTAGCTTTTAATATGGCGCCGGGGGAGATTAGCGACCTGGTTCGAACTTCCTTTGGATTCCATATCATCAAAGTCGAGGAAGTCAAAGAGCCCGTTGTGCAGACGTTGGATGAGGTGAAAGGAGAAATCGAGGCCAGGTTGAAAAAAGAACAAGCCAACGATGTTGCTTTTGAAGCTGCTGAAAACGATGTGGAGGAAGTTTTACAGGGAAGGTCCCTTCGAGAGATCGCCGAGGCCCGGGGAGTGGAATACGTGGAATCTCCCTATTTCAAGGAATCCGGTCCCCTACCCGGTCTGGAAAACGTGAAGAATGCCGCGAGTGCCGCCTTTTCCCTGGAAATCAACGAGGTGGGACCCAAGCTGGAAACACCGGACGGATATGTGCTGTTTCAGCTTCTGGAAAAGAAGCCCGCCTCGATCCCGGAACTGGATTCGATACGTGAGCGTGTTACCTCGGATCTGAAAAAAGAGAAAGCCGAG
>Ga0209164_1005129_pt1 | contig 11301 bp, 9 predicted proteins | sample MTBNYHSulfiMetaG_FD_187458 | JGI IMG/M metagenome (GOLD analysis project Ga0209164, IMG submission 187458) | Enrichment culture microbial communities from rom New York Harbor, USA that are MTBE-degrading - MTBE-NYH (New York Harbor Sulfidogenic)... | ecosystem: Environmental > Aquatic > Marine >... | reverse complement strand
CCATAGCCAGATGAGATTGAGGGAATTAATCGGTGATAAACACCAATTACTTGCATTGCTCCAGTCAATCCCGCAAAGATACCGCATAATATAAAAGAAAGAAGCATATAGCGAGAAGTGGGAATACCCATTTGAACGGCCGCTTTTGGATTCTTACCAACCGCTTTCAATCGCAATCCGATAATTGTATTTTTTAATAGAATAAAAACAATAAGAACAGACACAACAGCCAAGACGATCGACCAAATGCTCAGGCGAAATCCGGGAATTGTTGGCAGCCAAAGAGATTCCTCAAAGGGTTTGGTGCCGCTCATAGATGCCACACCAGCCCTCTTCCAGGGGCCGAAGATCAAGTAAATTGTCAATGCCGTTGCAATGAAGTTCAATCCAAGTCCGGCAAAAATCTCACTTACGCCTCCAAAAAATTTTAAACCACCCGCCAGCATAGCCCAGATTACTCCACCGGCAATTCCAGCCAGGAACCCTATTAATAGAATAACAACACTCGGCCAACCAGAATCCTGCAGCAAACGCAACATCCAGGTTGTCGCAATAGCCCCGAGTGTGATTTGCCCTTCTATTCCGATGTTCCATAATCCTGCTGTGAAAGTAATTACCAAACCACAGCTTGTCAGAATCAAAGGCACCCATGCTACCAATGAATCTGCAATCTTAATTGGGGTAGATACTGCTCCCAGGAAAATATTGGCAAAAGCTTCTGATGGGTTAGCTCGGGCAATCATCAACACAATTGCAGTGAATAAAAATGCGATCAGAATTCCGGCAATGCGAAAGAGATAGTTAGTAATCTTATGATTTCTGATCACTTCGGCCAATCCTTTCCCCCGATCATCCTCCCCAGTTTTTCTTCATTCAAACCTGAGGAAGCTAATGGTTGAGAAATCTTACCACTAAAGAAAACCAGAATTCGATCAGCATAATACGTTAGTTCATCCAGATCTGCGGATGAAAAAATGATCGAAGTAGTAGTTTGGCAGCGTTCTTTGAGAATTGTCCAGATCCAATTTGCCGACTCTACATCTAACCCACGCGTGGGATTCTCAAGCAATAAGATTCGAGCAGAATCATGTAATAACGAAAGCAACAACCTCTGCTGATTACCGCCCGAAAGTTCCTCAGTATTTGTAAACGGATTTCCCTTAATATTGAACTGTTCAATACGCTTTTCACTGATGAGACGGCTCTTTCGGGGGTCAATGAAAAATTTTTCACTGCAATCAGACAAAATATAATGTTCTTCGAGTGTCATTCCAGGCACAAGACCTTCCTCCATACGGGCAGAAGGTACATACAAAATCCCTCTTTTCTGAAACTCAATACAATCTTTCCCACTGATCGTCTCACCATCCAATTGGATTGATCCTTCGGTAGGCTGCCTTAAACCTGCCAGTGTTTGCAGGAACTGCCGTTGCCCCGAGCCCTCCATTCCGGCCAAACCGATTATTTCGCCTTCGAAAAGGTCAAGGTTTGCGTTTTCTATTGATATGCGGAAGTCATCAATGTTTAAATGATCGATGCTTAAATTGATTTTTGTGGTTTGGACTTGTGATTTTTTAACCCTTATGATTTGACGTCCAAACATTAATTTGACCAAGTCATTCTCTTTGAAAGGAGCGGTTCGGGTGTCAACAAAACATCCTTTGCGCAAGACAACAACTTGGTTGCATAACGCCTTTACTTCCTCAAGTTTATGAGAAACAAAGATGATCGTTTTTCCCTTTTGTGCCAATTTTTTCAGTGCGCCAAACAGCGTCTCTTGTTGGCTTGCGCTGATTCCAGTAGTTGGTTCATCCAGAATCAGTAATTCTACCCCCAGCCACAGGAGACGGATTAGCTCCAATTGCTGTCTTTCACCAACCGTTAGCTCTCCAACCATTCCATTAAGGTCTATTTTGAACCCCAGCTCTCTCTGAATTTCGAATAATTCGGAAAAATCTCGCCGGTTCTTTTTATTGCCAAACCTTTGATTCCAAATCAATAGGTCTTCTTTGATCGCCATGGAAGGGAAATCTTGTGGATCCTGATGCAGCATTCCGATACCCAAGCGCAAAGCATCCATTGGATCGGTCAGCATTTGGAGTTGATTATTAATCATGATCTCCCCGCTATCCATGCAAATCAAACCGGACAGGATCTTCATCAATGTGCTCTTGCCTGCTCCGTTCTCACCTAGCAGACCCAGAATCAAGCCCGGTTCAATCGTCAGGGATATATCATTATTGGCGTGCACACTACCAAAATGCTTGTGAATGTTTTTTAATTCTATATACATCGACAAAAAAATTCAGGGAAGGACCAGCCAGGTGTCCTTCCCCTACACGGATCTTAAGTTATTCAGCCGCCACGCTTTGGCCGATCATGCCTTCAACCAATTGCGGCAGATACCATACCTGCAAATCTGTTCCAACTTCACCTTCAGCCAAGAATACAGTCCCGTCCTGCAGATTCATAGGACCAGTCCACAGGTTTAGCCCGCCCGCTAATTCAGCAATGAATTCATCCACTTTGGCTGCGTTTTCTGCGCTGAGTGCATCACCTTTAACAAATCCAATCATGGAAGTGTCAGGATTGTTTATATCACTCCAATCAGGGGCTAGCCATTCCCAAGTATTCGTCCAAGTTCCATCGATTGCTTCTTGAATAGCAGCCATATATGCAGGACCCCAGTTAAAATAGGGCACTCCCAAGCAAACCTCAGGAGCTTGTTCGCAGGCGCCTTCGTAATCATAAGGAATCGCAAATACATTCTTGCCTTCATCAGCGAATTTTTTGGCTTCCACCAATGCCTCAGTAGTATCGATACCCGAGACCACCACATCATAACCGGCATTGAAGAATTCATCCGTCACTTGAGAAGGATCTGCAGTTACGCCGGGGATGTTGAACCAGAAGCCGATCCATTTGACCTCAAAAGTGAGATCTGCCGGATCCTTACCCGCATAATTCTCCCAGCAATACTTTGCACCCAAATACGCGGATGCAGTCAACCGGCGGGTTTCTTCATTGATCAAAGGGCCAAGGTAACCGATCTTGCCTGTTTCAGAAGTCATGGCAGCCGCACAGCCGGCAATCATCTTGCCGTATTCCATGCGTCCCATGATGTTCTTCATATTGGTGAGTTGCTGAAAATTCTTGCCTTCCTGCCATTGGGTATCACCAGTTGAGTAAATGACTGGCACTTCTGGATGGTTGGCTGCGAATTCCACTGCGCTGTCTTTCATATCGTCTGAATTGAAAATGATCAGCTTGGCTCCCTTGGAAACCAGTTCCTCCGCTAATTGGGCAGCGGTCGTACCCGGGCGATCGGCAACGTTGACCTTATCTACATAGATCATGGATGTGCCAGGGATTTTTTCTTCGACGTACAAACCCGCATCATAGTGCGCCTGATCCCAACCTTTGTTATTGTATGCCCCTACCATTAAAATTCCGAAAACATATTCTTCAGGGGCTGCCGCTTCTTCCTCTGCTGGAGCAGCTTCTTCCACTGGCGCAGCTTCTTCTTCTGCCGGTTCTGCAACAGCTGCTGGTGTGCAAGCGGCTATCAACAGAGCGAAGACCAATACAAATAGTGAAAACTTGAATAACTTATTTGTGCCCATATTTCTCCTCCATTATCTTTATACGATTATTGAGCATTTTTCCTGGCGCGTATTCATAAAAACGCTCATCATTAATTGTAGAGCAATTACTTGCTCTGTCAACCAGGGGAGGATTCTAATGCAAACAAAATGATTAATCAATTGTTTAGACAAATTTTAAGGTAATCATCCGACAAACCAATCAACCTTGCACAATCCAGGTGCCCGTCTCGCCTTTCAAAGCTCTGCCGATATTCTCAGGATTGGTAATCAGAGCTTGTTTGCCACCAGCCTCAAGGAACCAAATGATGGCTTGAATTTTTGGCGCCATTGAACCTTTAGCAAAATGGGTTCCTTCTGCCAAATACGCTTTTGCTTCAGAAAGGGTCATGCGGTCAATGATTTTTTCATCAGGTTTTCCAAAATTCAGTGCCACCTTTTCCACCGCTGTAGAAATGAGAAATAGATCAGCCTGAATCTCTCGAGCTAGCAGTGAGCTGGCGTAATCTTTATCGATAACTGCAGCGACACCTTTTAAATTACCATTTTCCGTAACGACCGGTATCCCTCCCCCTCCTACTGTTATCACAGTATGCCCCGCAGCGATCAATTCTTTTACTGAAGGCAGTTCAACAACCTCCTGTGGAATAGGTGAAGCTACTACTCTTCGCCAACCGCGTCCCGCATCTTCCACAACAGTCCATCCTAATTCCACCGCTCGTTTCTGGGCCTCTTCTTCTTCCATGAATCCGCCAATCGGCTTGGTTGGGTGTTGAAAAGCGGCGTCGGCAGCATCCACTCTCACCTGCGTGATAACTGTGGATACTGGTTTGGAAATCCCGCGTTTGCGCAATTCATTCTGCAGTGTTTGCTGCAATGCATAACCGATCGCTCCTTGGCTGTCTGCGCCACATACATCTAATGGAACCTCATGCATGCCTTCCATCCGGTGAGCAATTTCCGAGCGGCGCAAGATAAATCCCACCTGTGGACCATTGCCGTGCCCAATCGCTACATTCCAGCCGCTTTCAATCATATCGGCGATATGGAATGTAGTCTCCTTGGCTGCCAGATATTGATCTTCAACCGATAATTTGCTTTTATCTTTGATCAGAGAATTTCCACCAATGGCAACAACTGCTACCTGATTCTTCATAAATCTCCTTTTTTAAAGGTTTCAGCCCATGGTCAACGCCATGACTGCTTTTTGAACGTGCAAACGATTCTCAGCCTCATCGTATACAACCGAGTTTATTCCATCGATCACTGCATCAGTCACTTCAATGTTGCGGTCTGCCGGTAAAGGATGCATATAAATCGCATCCTCTTTTGCTAAATTCATGCGTTTTTCATTGGTGATCCAACTGGCATACTTTTTGGTGATTTCTTCCCCTTCTTTAGCATCTGAGGTATGCACCAGTGGACCCCATGATTTCGCGTACACAACATCCGCATCCTTGAACGCTTCATCCATATCGTGAACGACTTCAAAACCAACTCCCGCTTTCTTGGCTTCCGTCTGGGCTTGCTCCATGATCTCGGGCAATAATCGAAACTCAGGTGGATGTGCTAACACAACGTCACAACCAAATCGCGGCATCTGCAAAATCAGCGATTGCGGAACAGAAATCGGTTTGGAATAGGATTGCGCATATGCCCAAGAAACGACCATTTTCTTTTTACGCAAGTCACGTCCCTTCTTCTCCCAGATTGTCATTAAATCAGCCAGGCACTGGAAAGGATGATAGATATCACATTGCATATTTAATATCGGTACGCGTGAGTATTTGGCGACATCATTCAAATACTTGTTTCCAATTCCCCAATCACAATGCCGGATGGCAATTCCATCAAAATAACGGCCGAATATTTCTCCAATTTCTTTAGGAGTATCCCCATGGGAAATCTGGGTGGTTTTACTCTCGATAAAAGCTCCATGCCCTCCGAGCTGGGCAATACCGGCCTCAAAAGACCCGCGGGTGCGGGTGGAGCTGAAGAAGAACAACATCGCCAGAACCTTGTCGCGCAGATATGCATGCGGTTCATTGAGCGCGCGTTTACGTTTCAAATCAAAGGCAACATCCAGAACCGTCTCAACTTCTTCCCTGTTGAAATCTAGGTCGCCGATCAAATCACGCCCATGTAAAAATGTCTGCATTTTTGCCTCCAAAATGATAAGTAATCTTATCCATTCTTTTTACCCTATCAGTATTTTTTTTTTATATCAAACAATATAACCAACCTATATACAAAGTGTGAATCTGTTTATCTATGCTTCATTCGTAAAAATTAATTTTCTATGGAATGCGCGGACACAGCCAAGCATCATTCCATAGCTCCCAACACCAACGCCAGCAAGGCCATGCGCATGACCACACCATTGAACGCCTCTTCCCAATAACGAGCATGCCGCGTACTGTCCACATCAGACGGAAGCTCATCCATACGGGGCAATGAGTGCAGGATGATCGCATCACTCTTGGCTTTTTCACCCAGTAATTTCCGCGTAACCTGATAATTCGCAGGGGTCATGCCTTTTTGTTCACTAGCTTCCTGGCGCGCTTTAGTGTAATCCGGTTGAACCACTGGTTCCATATAAATAACATCTGCTTTATCGATCACATCCGCCACATGACCAGCTTCTGAATAACGCAGATTGTATTGATCCAATTCCTTCTTGAAGTCATCTGTTAATGACATTTCTGGTGGAGCCACATAAATAACCTCAGCATCGAATTGGGTTAGTGCATACGAAAGCGAATGCATGGTGCGCATGCGCATATCGCCAATGCACAAAAAAGTTAGTCCGTCAATGGTACCCATCTCGTTTAAGACAGTGTAGAGATCGGTCAATACTTGAGTCGGATGCTCCCCCCAGCCATCACCTGCGTTGATGACGGGTACGCTTGAAAATTTTGCAGCTTCCGCAGGTGCGCCCTGTTGGAAATGGCGCATCACAATCACATCGCCGTAATACTCCAGCATGTGAACGGTATCCTTAATGGATTCTTGATACCAATCGCCTGCGCGTGTCATCTTTGCATCCGAAAAACCGGTTACATGACCCCCCAAGCGGTGCATGGCAGCCTCATGCGCCAAACGTGTCCGTGTGGATGGTTGATAGAAAGCTGTTACCAGGGTTTTTTCTGCCAGCATGTCTGAATTGCGCCGCTCGCGTGCGATTGGTTCCAATTCGCTGGCAGCCTCAAATACGCGGAAAAATTCCGCGCGCTCAAAATTCTTGAGCGAGAGGATATCACGACCTAAAAAACTACGCATCTTTACCTCCAAAAAATTTTTTTTATGACATACCAATTGTTCGTAAAACGTGAAAGCGAAAATACCCAGGCAGAAAATAGGATAACGAATGGTCAATTATCTTCCCTCCCAAGGCATAAAGTTCCGCTTCAAACATCAACAGCACATCCCCGCGCTGAATCTCTAATGCGCGTGCTACTTGAGAAGGTGCTGAGACTGCATTGATCTCTGTGAATGATTTTTCTAGTGGTGGTTCTCCGCGTTTGATCAGCAGATCCAGAATTGAACCGCTGAAAGAACTCTCAAGTTCCTTTTGTGTTACCACACCGCGTGGAAGTGTATCTTGGAGAAAAGCTATCGCACGTCCCTCAGCGTGCATTACACGGGTCACCTGTACCAAACCGGTACCTTTGCGAATCCCGAATGATTTTGCGCGCGTTTCATCTGCCGGAATGTATTCGATATCATACTTTCCCATCGAAATGCTCATTTCAAGCCGCTCAGCGATCTTGTCCAGTGATTCGAGCACTTCCAAACCTGTCTCAAATGTGCCGCTTTTGCCTACCACAAAGGTACCCGCGCCCTGTCTTCGCACCAATAAACCTTGAGCCTCAAAAGTCCGCATCGCCTCGCGCAATGTTGAGCGCGATACACCCATCTGTGCAGCCAACTCCGGTTCTGTGGGCAACTTTTCTCCTGGTTTTGCCTCCGCGATCCTTTCATCCAATTCACGCTGCAAACGTGAAAAAGGGCTGTCTCTATTTTCTTTGCCCACAATCAACGCTGACCCTCCATCAAACGTGCAGCAGCACAATTATGCTGACGGATATGATTTTTCAGATCAAGATGCTGCAGCTCTCCTTCTTTCACCAGGAATTTTCCTGCAACCACATTGAAATCTACACCGCGTGGATTGCAGAATAGGACTGCTGACAATGGATCACACCAAGCACCTGCGTAATCCAGATGATTTAAATCAATGGCGATAAAATCTGCACATTTTCCTGGCTCCAGCGACCCAATATCTTCACGACCTAAAACGGCTGCTCCGCCAATAGTCGCCATTTCCAATGCCTGACGGGCGCTGAGAATTGACGCCTCAGAACCCGAAAGTGAAGCACCGCTAAGGCCGGCGCGTACACGTGCCAACAGCATAGCTTGTCGTGCTTCAGCTATGAGGTGGGAAGAATCGTTGGATGCCGAACCATCCACACCCAAACCCACTTTAACACCCACAGCCAACAGCTCCCAAATCGGCGCGATACCGGAAGCCAAGCGCATATTGGAGGATGGGCAGTGCGCCACTCCGCAGCCGCTTGTAGCATATAACTCCATCTCATCTGAATTGACGTGCACCGAATGCGCAAACCAAACATCTCGACCGATCCAGTCCAGCGATTGCATATATGCTACTGGTCGATACCCAAATTGTTGCTGGCAGAAAACTTCTTCATCCTGAGTTTCAGCTAAGTGAGTATGCAAATGAACCCCGTACTGGCGTGCCAGCGCTGCGGATTGCTTCATTAATTCGCCGGTTACTGAAAAAGGTGAACAGGGCGCTAACACAATCTGCAACATTGATCCAGGTCGATCATCATGATATTGCTCAATCAAACGCTGTGAATCCTTGAGGATAGTTTCTTCACTGTCCACCACTGAATCCGGCGGCAGACCTCCCTTTGATTCTCCCAATGACATAGATCCACGCGAGGCATGCAAACGCATGCCCATTTCCTGCGCGGCAACAATCTCATCATCCAAGCGTGAACCATTTGGAAATAGATACAGGTGATCAGAAGCGGTTGTGCAGCCTGAAAGCGCCAATTCAGCCATAGCTGTTTTTGTGGAAAGAAAGATATCCTCAGGAGTCATGCGCGCCCAGATTGGATAAAGTGTTTTTAACCAGTGGAAAAGATTGGCATCTTGAGCCGCCGGTATGGCACGTGTGAGAGTTTGGTAAAAGTGATGGTGAGTATTGATCAATCCCGGCAAAACCACATGATCGCTTAGATCAAGCACATCATCTGCACTTCCGGGCAGTTCAGCAGTGAGTCCTACCTGGTCGATGAATCCATCTTTGATAAAAAGTCCTCCCTGCGCGATCTCATGCCTTTTAGCATCCATAGTCGCCAGCAAGTATGCATTTTTTACCAAAAGAGTTGCCATCAATTACTCCTTGAATTATTTCATATTATAACTTAATTGTCCGACAATGTTATTATTTCCATTTTTCCAAGATTGTCGAAATAAAAATTGTTCAGGCGTAGTTAACCTGAATTGAATAGTTTTTATATTTTGACAAACCATATCTTTCACCACATCATTGCAGGGATATCAGCAACAACTGAACTTTTAAGTTGTTGTTGTACGACTTGTGAGCAGCACACCCGCAATTGCTAACCCACCACCGAAAATTTGCATCAGGGGGGGATGCTCACCTAACAGCAAAGCGCCGATCAAGCCAATCACAGGTACTAAATTGATATATGAAGATGCAACACTGGCAGGCAGCACCTGCAGGGCATAATTCCAAAGATACATAGTCAATCCGGAAGCGACCAGACCCAGATATAGAATGCCCAGCCAGGCCTGCCAGCTTGGTTGTGAAAGTCCATTTTGCCAGATTTCCCAGCCGATAAATGGGGCCAGCCACAAAGCGCCTGCCGCCGTGCTGGCAGCTGTGGTCAGCACAGCCGGATATTCCCCCGCCATCCTGCGGCCTTGAATTGTATAACATGCCCACGCTAACGCGCTGCCAAAGATCAACAAATTTCCCAGCCAAGGTTTAGCAGCTGCCGCAGAATCTGAGCCATCCAAACTAACCAGCACCACACCAAACGTCACCAAGAGGATTCCAAGAATTTGTGCGGTTTTTAGGCTTTCCTTTAGAAAGACAACCGCTAGAAGCGTGGTTAGAGCAGGGACAATCGCCAGGATCAACACCGTGCTGCTAACAGAGGTAAGTGTCATGCCCACATTCTGCAGAGCATAATAGAGCGTCGTTCCGGTTAAACCAAACAACATGAATCTCGGGTGGAAGATATCCTTCACACGGAAGCCCTTTTGTTTGGCAAAAGGCGCTAGCAGCAGGAAGGCAATTACGAATCGCAGCCCGGTTAATTGCAGCGGCGCTATCTCCCGCAGCACGAGCTTGGTGATCAGGAAAGTTGAACCCCAAATCGCGATGGTTATGAATAAAGCCAGGTAAGCATTTCGATTATTCATGAGGGGTGATTTTATCATCTTAGATAACAGCTTCCCTCATGAAAACGAAAGTTCTCAAGAGAGATTGAAAGCTTTATTCAACTGGTAGTGTTTATGCCAAAAAGGTTGTCCTACGCCATGATGAGAATAAGTGTTGAATGAGAAAAATGGGCATGCAATAAAATGGCATCAATATTACCAATAACTCCTGCTCTAATGACAGATCATTTTGCGGTTGACCTTTTATTCGGAACCGCAGTGCGTCAAAGGCATTCCCCCATGCATTCCCTACCATAATAGCGCGGATATACGCCAGGATAGCTTTGCTGCGTGATTCTCCATAAGTTTTGAATAAATTATCCAGTTCCTGTGCTTGGGGTTGCCCAGATTGTTCAGCGTAGTGCTGTGCGAAAAGCAACGCTGTTACTTCTTCGGTCGGTGCATGGGCAAAAACACCTCCTAAAGTATCTTGGATTTCTTCGTGACTCAATCCAACTTTCAATGCTGCCTGAGTATGGAAATAGGAACAGTATCGACAGCCATTCACTTCCGTGACTGCCATCATGATCCGTTCCCCAAATTGATGGGTGATAAAATGCCCGCGCCGTGCGCTGCGCATATCTGTCAAACTCACCATCATATCTTCAAGAAAACGCCGGAAATCTTTTGAACCATATAAACGTTTCATGAATCTGCGCTTTTCGGATTGTATTCTTGCGTTGGATTTAATGCTACTTTTTTCCATCAAGACCTGCTTCTTTTCATTTTCTCAATTGAAAAGGCAGCCACATGGGCACGCGCTGTTGATAGGTTCGATAATCCTCCCCAAATACTTTTAACATGCGTCTCTCTTCATCCTTTGCCAGCCATTGATACATAGCCAAAACGCCAATCCATGCTATACTCGCCATTACAGAAAGGCTCAGCACAAGCACTGCTATGTAGATCAAGATTGCTCCAAGATATATTGGGTGCCGCATGCGGGCAAATAGATCAACGGTAATCATGATGGGGTCTTCATGGTAATCCCCGAATACAACACGAATGCCGTGCAGAGCCAACCATCCGCCAATTGTCAGCAGCACGAGGCTGATTGGCAGCCTCCAACTTATGGAAACAAGATTGTTCAATTTTTGTGGAAATCCAATCAAAAAATAATCCAACAAGCCAGCAATAAGAAAAATCATCAACGCAATCAGTTGGCAGGTGTCACCCAGAGGATGTTCACCAGCCAGGT
>Ga0209164_1005128_pt1 | contig 11302 bp, 11 predicted proteins | sample MTBNYHSulfiMetaG_FD_187458 | JGI IMG/M metagenome (GOLD analysis project Ga0209164, IMG submission 187458) | Enrichment culture microbial communities from rom New York Harbor, USA that are MTBE-degrading - MTBE-NYH (New York Harbor Sulfidogenic)... | ecosystem: Environmental > Aquatic > Marine >... | reverse complement strand
CCCCGGCTCGGCGATCGCCCTTCTCGACCGCTTGAAGGATTACCCCTGCGGCTTCTGCCTGGACGTGGGTCACGCCCACGCCTTCACCTCCCTGCCGCCCCATCAGTGGGTGGAGCGCCTGGGCAGCCGGATCATCCACCTCCACATCCACGACAACCCCGGGGACGACGACCGGCACCTGCCCCCAGGGGAGGGCACGATCGACTTCCCGGAGCTGTACGCCGCCCTCCTGGAGCACTGCCCGGGGGCCGTGCTCTCCCTCGAGCTGGAGACCGGGGGCAAGCGGATCCTGCCCAGCCTGAGCTTCTCCCGGCGCCTCCTCGCCCGCCTGGGTGGCTCCTGAGAGCGGCGATTCGCGGGCAGCCCCACGCCGCGGTTCCCGGCGAGACGTTGACAGCGCACCCCCCCGAGGATAGCATTTGCCCATGAGAAACCCGCGATCCCGGGATCGAGAGGCGCGCGAGCGAGCCCCTCTCGACCGGCTGCTGAGCCCCGAGGACCAGAAGCGGATCCTGGACAGGATCAGGGCGATCGAACAGGCCAGCTCCGGGGAGGTCCGCGTCCACGTTTCCGACAGGCGGGTCCGGGATCCCCTCGCCGCGGCTCGCAGGACCTTCCACGCTCTGGGCATGACCCGCACACGGCTCCGCAATGGCGTGCTGGTGTTCCTGTCCCTGCCGACCCGCAGGTTCGCGATCGTGGGCGACGAGGGCTTCCACCGCGCGGCCGGCCCGGAGCTCTGGGAGGAGCTCCGCGACAGGATGGCGACCCGCTTCGCCGCCGGCAGCTTCGCGCACGGTCTGCTGGAAGTCCTGGACCGGGTGGGAGCGGTGTTGGCGGAGCATTTCCCTCACGAGGAGGGAGACGTCGACGAGCTCCCCGACGAGATTTCGTACCCCCCGCCGCGCTGGCGCGGCCTGCCGTGGCTGATCGCCGCCGGCGTCCTCGTGGCCGCCGCCCTGCTCTATCTGGCCTGGCGGCTTTTCTTTGCCGGCTGGTCGTAGCCCCGGCGACCCGGCCCTACCAGCTCCCCGAGGACCCGCCCCCTCCGAAGGACCCCCCGCCGCCCCCGAAGGACGACCCCGATCCGGAACCGGAGGAGGAGGAACGGTAGCTCGACTTGAAGTACTGACCGTCGAAGTGCCCCTTCTTCTGAATCACCTTGCGCATCAGGGCGGTGCCGATGTAGCCGGCCAGGAAGAGCTCGAGCATCTCCCTGCGCTCATCCTTCGAGGAGACCTCCCGCATCAGGGTCTTGAGCTTTCCGTACTCCTCGGCGACCTTCCGGTACGAGAGCCGGTAGGGCAGCTCCCGTGCCCGGAACAGAAGCGGCGCCACGAACAGGGCGAACAGGTGCAGCCCGGGCACGATCAGGGCCAGGCGGGTCATCGGGATCGCCGCCAGGGAGGGCAGGATCGGGACGCAGCCGATGAAGGTCAGAAAGGCGGTCTGCCCCTTGAGCTGCTGTCCGGTCCGCTTCTTCCAGACCCGAAAGAGCGCGGAGTTCATGCCCATGGCGCGGAGGTCGTCGCTCCGCAGGCCCTCGTACCTCTTCTTGAACAGCCTGCTGAACACGCGAGTACGGCCGAGCAGGATCGCAATGATCAGAACCATGAGCAGCGGCACGGACAGGAACACCAGGGCCCCGGTGCGGCCGGTCAGCTCGGACGTGGAGGCCGGAGGCTCGAGAGCCGGGTCCGGGGTGAACTCGTCCCCGGTCTGCCGGATCAGCGCGAGGAGCCCGGCGGTGATTCCCTCATAGTAGTCTCCGGACCTGAAGCGCGGGACTATGGTGTCGTCGATCACCCGGCCGCAGAAGGCGTCGGTGAGCACGCCTTCCAGCCCGTAGCCCACCTCGATGCGCAGGCGCCTTTCCTCCAGCGCGACCAGCAGGAGCAGGCCGTTGTCCTTGCCCGCCTGCCCCAGCCCCCACGCAGAAGCCACCCGGATCGAGTAGGACTCCAGAACCTCTCCCTCCAGGGAGGGGATGACCAGCACGGCGAACTGGTTGCTCGTGGCCTCCTCGTAGTCCAGGAGCAGGCTGTTGAGCTGCTCCGCCTGCTCGACCGTGAGCAGCCCGGCCCGGTCCGTGACCGGAGCGCTCAAGGGGGGGACCTCCAGGGCGGACAGGCCGACCGCACAGAACAGGACGGCCAGAGCCGCGATGCATCGTGCCTTCATGATCTTCTCCCTGCTTGCCGCGGCCCGATCATGGGCTCAAGAGCTGCCGCCGCACGTCCTCGAGGACCTCCGCGAGGGCCTCTTCTACGATCCTTCGGCCCCAGTCGGCGTCGGTGTGCGCACGCGGGTCCTGATCGTCGCGCACCGTGTGATCCGGGGTCGGGGACAGGTCGAAGGTGTCACCATCCACCACGGCGTGGTCGACGTTCCGCAGGGGCCCCGAGGCGGGAAGCCGGGACAGGTCCGTGCACCCCGGCCAGAGGTACGACAGCATCGAGCTCTCCTCCGCGGCCGCATGCCCGATGGCTCCGGCTATGAGAGACCGCGGGAAGCCCGGGTACACCCACATGAGCCTCTTCGTCCCCTCGCCGGCGCGGTTGAGCTCCGCGCACAGGCGGTCGAGGACTCCCCGCTGGTTGTCCGCCCCGTGACCGTTGACGATGAGCACCCGGAGAAATCCCATGCGCTCGAACAGGGCGGTCACGGTGTCCCGGACGACCGCGGCGAACACCTCCTCGCGCAGGTACGGGCTGCCGACGGCGTTGCCCGGAAAATCCATGCCTTCGATGTACTCGTGTCCCTGGAACCCCAGGGAGCGCAGCATCTCCGGGCTGCGCTCCCGCTCGGTGCCGATGAAAAGCGGGGGGAAGTACGGGCAGCGCAGCTCCGCGGCCAGCCGGCGGGCGAAGCCGTGGGCGAGCAGCGGATCGCAGCCCATGGCCATGTGCGGCCCATGCCACTCGACGGGCGCCAGCGGCAGGATGACCAGCCCCAGGCGTTCCCGGGCCTCCGCTACCTCTTCGGGGAACAGGTAGGCCATGTTCCAGTCCCCCTCCTCGATCGGCCTGACCGGCCTGGATGCTTCAGGTTTTCCCATTTCGTGGCTCCGTTGATAGCGTGCACGGCTCCCGTGAGCACGCCCTCCCGATTCCGGCAGAGTATATCACGGGGGGATCGGCTCCGGAAGCATAGGGCGGCCCGGTCATTGCCGCGCCCCCCGAGATCGTGCTATACCTGACTGCTCAGCGGTTTTTCCGGAACGCAGCCGTGGCCGGCCCCCGGCCTCTCCGGGAGACACCGTCCAGACAAGTTCGGGAGAGGTCGGCAGTGCAGCAGTATGACGTCGTGGTCGTCGGTGGAGGTCTGGCCGGAGCCGCTGCGACCTTCCACCTGACCGCCCGGGGCCTGCGGGTGGGGCTCTTCGAACGGGAAAACCTGGCCGTCGGCGCTTCGGGGCGCAACGGGGGGCAGGTCATCCAGCTCGATGGCAGGGACCGCTCCCCCGAGGCGATCATGAAGCGCCTTCGCTACTCCCGCCGGACCATCGCCCTCCTGAAGGAATACCAGTCGATACTCGAAGCGGACTTCGAGTTCCGGCAGGTGGGCAGCCTGGACATCGCCACCTCGGAGGACGAGCTCGAAGAGCTCCGGCAGCTGTGCGCCATGCAGTTCGCCGCCGGCGACACGGAGGTCGAGCTCCTGGACCGCAAGGCACTCCACGAGGTCTCCCCCTGCCTCAGCGAGGAGTTCCCCGGAGCCCGATTCCGCTGGAGCGACGGCAACCTCTACCCTTTCGACCTGGTGCGCGGACTGGTCTACTGGAGCCTCGACCACGGGGCGCGGGTGCACACGGGCCGGAACGTCGGGAGCGTGGCGGTCGAGGGCGCGCGCGTGCGGGGGGTGGAGGCCGGGGGCGAGAAGGTCGCGGCGGACCGGGTCGTCCTGGCCACCAGCGCCTGGACCCGGGAGCTCTTCCCGCAGCTCAACGTGATCCCGCTTCGCTCCCACGCGGCGCTCTCCGACGCCATCCCCGAGATCCAGGCCCCGGCCTTCGAGGTGGTGGTGGACGGCGAGATCGTCTACGGCTCCTCTCAGTTCCGCAACGGACACCTGCTCCTGGGCGGCGGTCCCGACCGCCCTCGCACTCTCGATGAGCAGTTCGACTACACCATGAGCTTCCTGGATACTTTGAAGAACGCCTCCCTGCTGGCCCGCGTGTTCCCGAAACTCGCAGGCGTGCACATCCTGCGGTGTTGGGCCGGCACGATGGGAACCACCCCCGACGGCTTGCCCCTGGTCGGGGCCTCCGGGATCGCCGAGGGGCTGTTCGTAATCGCGGGGTTCCCCAATGGAATGGCCTTCATTCCCTATCTCGCCAGTCTGCTGGCAGACATGGTCGCCGGCGAGGAGCCGGAAACGGACCTGCAGATGTTCGACCCGCAACGCTTCGCAGACCTGGCGGTTCGCCTGCCGGATCGCTACAACTACACGATCCTGGCGGACTGCCTGGGACGACTGTAGCGGCAGCGGGGCGACCGGCAGATCGCCGCCCTGGAGGAGACCGACGATGAACCGAAGAATCCGCAGACACCCGATCCTGGAGTTCGACACCGGGCGCGCCAGAGTCCACATCACGGTCAACGGCCGGCAGGTGGAAGCGTTCGCCGGCGAGCCGATCGCGGCCGCGATCCTGGCTGCCGGAATCCGGGTCTTTCGGCGCACCGCCAGGCTCGACAGCCCCCGGGGAGTGTACTGCGCCATCGGCCGCTGCACGGATTGCGTGATGACGGTCGACGGCACGCCGAGCGTGCGCACCTGCGTAACGCCGGTTGAGGACGGGATGGTGGTGGAAAGCCAGAGGGTGTGAGGTGAGGCCGGAAACAGAGACCGAGCTCGCGGTCGTGGGTGCGGGCCCGGCGGGGCTGTGCGCCGCCATCGAGGCTGCCCGCCGCGGGGTGCGCACGACGCTGGTGGACGAGAACCCGAGACCTGGCGGGCAGCTGTTCAAACAGATCCACAAGTTCTTCGGCTCCCACCGCCACGGGGCCGGGGTGCGGGGCTTCAGAATCGGCGAGGAGCTGCTGGCGGAGATCGAGAGATCCGACGTCCGGGTCCTGCTGGACACGGTGGTCTTCGGGTTCCACGACGACAACACCCTGGGTCTCTACCGGGGCGGCACGGTGCTTCCCCTGCGGGCCAGAAGGACCGTGCTCGCCACCGGGGCCCTCGAGAAGCCGCTGACCTTCCGGGGTTGGACCCTGCCCGGGGTCATGGGAGCGGGTGCCGTTCAGACCATGATCAACCTGCACGGCGTGCTTCCGGGGGCGCGCGTCCTCATGGTGGGCTCCGGCAACGTGGGCCTGATCGTGGCGTACCAGCTGATCCAGGCGGGCGCCACGGTGGTCGCGGTCGTGGAGGCCCTGCCCGCGGTCTCCGGCTGGCATGTCCACGCCGCCAAGATCCGCAGGCTCGGCGTTCCGGTCCTGCTCTCCCACACGGTCCTCGAGGCCCGGGGCGGGGATTCCGTCGAACAGGCGGTGATCGCCCCCATCGACGGGCGCTGCCGCATCGACGGGCGCGGCGAGCGGCGCCTCGACGTGGACCTGGTGTGCATCGCCGTCGGCCTCCGGCCCCTGTCGGAGCTGGCGGAGCTGGCCCGCTGCCGGCTGGGGTTCGTGGCGCCCCTGGGAGGCTTCCTTCCCCTCCACGACGAGACCATGAAGAGCTCCCGCCCGGAGGTCTACGTGGCCGGGGACCTCGCGGGCATCGAGGAAGCCTCCACCGCCATGGAGGAAGGCAAGCTGGCCGGGCTCTCGGCGGCCCGCTCTCTGGGGAAGCTCAGTCGGCGGGAGTACGCGAGGCTGGCGGAGGAGATCATGGACAACCTGGCCGAGCTGCGCCTGGGGTCCTTCGGGGAGGAGCGCAGGCGCTGCAAGGACGAGATCCTGCTGCGCTACAGAAGCCTGAACGCTGCCGAAGCTTCCGCGGGTGGGAGGTGAGGGGTGGCCAGAGCTGACGGCGCGCTGTCCCTGGAGGAGATTGCCGGGTGCCCCGGCTGGCCGGGAGAGGACTGCATCGAGCGAAAAAGGGTGGCCGTGCTCGAGTGCGTCGAGGACATTCCCTGCAACCCCTGCGAGGCCGCCTGCCCTGCCCACGCCATTGCCATCGGCTCCCCGATCACCAACCTGCCGGCCATCGACGGCGAGCGCTGTACCGGCTGCAGCGTCTGCGTGGCGATCTGTCCCGGCCTGGCCTGCTTCGTGGTCGAGAAGAACCACTCAGCCGACCTCGCCGCGGTCGCCATGCCTTACGAGCTGCTGCCCCTGCCGGAAGTCGGAGACACCGTGCGGGCCCTGGACCGCGGCGGCCGGTACCTCTGCCCCGGGGAGGTGGTCCAGGTTCAGAGGGCCAAGCGCTTCGACAAGACGGCGGTGATAACGGTCACGGTGGAAAAGCGCTTCGTCAACCACGCCAGGAGCATGGAGGTTTCCGATCGTGATCAACGACCATGACATCATCTGCCGCTGCGAGGAGATCACGCGCGGGGAAATCCTGCGCGCCATCGAGAAGGGTGCGGACAGCCTGGACGCGGTCAAGCGCATGACCCGGGCGGGGATGGGGCTGTGCCAGGGAAGGACCTGCTCCGTGACGGTGCGCGATCTCCTGAAGTGGAAGCTGGGCAAGACGGACGAAGAGCTCCCGGGGGCGACCACCCGCCCGCCCCTGCGCCTGATCCCGTCGAAGGCGTTCCTGGAGGCCAGACAGGTCTTCGAAGGCCCAGGGGAGGATTGAGCGCGGGGGCGGTCCCGCCGGCCCCGGCAGGACCAGGTCAGGGTTCGAAGCGCGGGTTGGGATTGGCCCCGACCTCTTCCACCATGGCCAGGAAGTTCTCCGGCGGGATCAGGGGGTTGATCTCGCTGGAGGTGGCCACGAGCATCCCTCCGGTCTCCAGGACAGCCGACTCCCGGATGTGGCGCCGGACCTCCCTGCGCACCTCCTCCGGGCTGCCGCGCTCCATCAGGTTGACCCCGTCCACGCCCCCGGCCCAGACCAGTTCGGGCCAGCGCGCCTTGAGCTCCAGGACCTCCATGCCGCAGCCCGGCTCCAGGCAGTAGAAGCCGTCCACCCCGCAGGCCGCCAGCTCCGGTACGGCCTCCAGGTAGTTGCCGTCGGAGTGGTACAGGACCCTGTACCCGAGGTCGTGCCAGGTCGCGGCCAGGCGCTCGACGTAAGGGTAGTGGAAGCGCTTCAGAAACCCGGGGTCGAAGATCGGGCCGTGCTTGGTGGCGAAGTCCTCCGGGATCAGGATGACCGGTGACAGCGCCGGGTCGGCCACGGCCCGCACCCGGCGGATCTCGTTGTCCAGGGCCGCCTCCATGTACTCCTGCAGCAGCCCCGGATGGTCGAGGGAGAAGAAGGTGAAGATCTCCAGCCCCATGGCGTCGAAGAGGTCGCAAAAGCCGGTGAAGCTGAAGTCGATTATCACCGTCTCCCCCACCCGGCGCTGCAGCTCCCCCATGCTCCGACGGTATTCCTCGCGCACCCGGGCGGCGTCGAACGCGGCCGGCGGGCCTGCGGTGTCGCCCGCTCCGGCCTCGCCGGCACGCTCCACCTGCACCGCCGTGTGGTCGTTGAAGCCGCTGTCCCGCATCAGCTCGATCCTGCCCCGCAGCCACCGGGCCGCCCCGTCCTCATCGGCGAAGGGCCGGGCAACCCGCCAGCTGGTCCAGTTGTCGTGCTGGATCACGAAGCCGTCGGCGGTGGTCTCCCGCTGGGTTCCCTTGATCTCGAAGATGGGAAAGCAGGTGTCGAGAGTGAGCCGGATCGCCTCACCCACCTCCTCCGGGCCATAGGCGAAGCCCTCGATGGGCCGGCCCAGGATCCGCCCGAGCACCGGGCCGTTGTAGCTGAGCTGCTCGTGGATCGCCGCCCGGTCCACGGGCTGGTGGTTGAGCGTGCGGAGCACCCGTTCACGCTTCGGAATCCTGTCGCCGGGGAATACCTTCTCGAAACTCATGCTCCTCCTCAGGTGCAGTAGCGCTCCCAGGACGCGGCCAGCGCCTCGATGTTCTCCAGGGGCACGTCCGCGCTGGGAATGGCGTAGATCATGAGCCCCCCGTCCGGGCTCCCCACCTGCTCTCGTACCTGCTTCATCTGGGCGAAGATGTCCTCGGGGGTGCAGCAGGGCAGCATCTGCTCGTCGATGTCCACCAGGGCGCACAGCCGCCCGGAGTACGCCCTCGCGATTCCCTCCACCGTGTTGGCCCGGACCTGGGGGTCGTGGATCGAGACCCCGCACTCGATCAGGTCGTCGACCAGCGGCAGGATGTTGCCGTCCGAGGAGTACCAGACGTGCACGCCCGCATCCCGGCAGCGGCGGAACATCCTGGCGTACGCGGGCTTGAGGTGCCGGCGAAAGGTCTCGGGACCGATCAGGGGGCCGTTCTGGGTGCCGATGTCCCCATGGAACCAGATCACGTCGATGTCCCCAACAGCCAGCCAGCGGTCGATGTAGCGGAGGTTGTACTCCAGCACCCGGTCGAGCAGCACCGGCAGCTCCGGCGGGTCGGTGACCAGGTCCACCAGGAGGTTCTCGAGGCCCCGGAGGAACTGCAGCCGGTCGAAGAACCCCCCGTGGGCGAAGGACTGCGGCGCCGCGATCACCGGCAGGCCGGCCGCCGCCTCCGCGCGCTTGGCCCGCGCCAGGGCCTGCCAGTCGATCTGGGTGAAGGGATCCGGGACGCGCAGGGCCGGCAGGGCCGCCCAGTCCGCCAGGGGGTGCTCGATGACCTGCCCGAGCACCCCGTCGTGGGCGTTGTACCAGAGGCATCCCCAGTCGTCCCGGACGGATCTGCCCTCCACGTACAGGGGGTCCTCGGCCAGCTCCCGGGATCCCTCCACGTCCAGGCCCTGGAAGGCAAAGGGGTGCCGCTTCACGAGCTCCCGGAGCGCTTCACCGTGTCGTTTCCAGACCGAGGGGAGGAGCTCGAAGAGGATCGGAACCCAGGCCGGGCGGCGGAGCTCGATCGCCCGCAGGAAGTTCTCCCGGGGCGTCATCGCGGCTCCTGCAGCCCCTGCAGCCGCCGCCCCTGCAGCCGCCGCCCCTGCAGCCGCTCCAGCCCCTCCAGGTGGGGCCGCTCCCTGCGCAGCCACCTCCGGATCTCCCAGCGGGCGAACAGGCTCAGGTAGACCGCTCGCAGGCGCCGGGAGAGCAGCCGCTGCAACACCCGGCCCAGGGTGTAGAAGCGCCGGTGGGCCTCGATCAGGGCCCCCTGGAGCTCCTCGGGGGTGAACCCCCGGGGGCGGTGCTTGACGTGCAGCCCGTCGAAGCCGCCCCACTCCCGGTCGAGGATCCGCCCCTCCCCCTCGAGCTTCCGGAAGAGCTCGGTACCCGGGATCGGCGTCAGGGCCAGGAACTGCACCGTGTCGATCCGCCGGGCAACCGCGAACTCGACCGTGGCCCGCACCGTCTCCGGGGTGTCGCTGTCGAAGCCCAGGACGAACATGCCGTGGACGTGGATCCCCCGGCGGCGGATTTCCTCGATCGCCCGCTGCATCTCGGCCACCGACTGGCCCTTGCGCATCTCCAGGAGTGCCCGGGGGTCCACCGACTCGAAGCCGATGAACAGGTAGGTGCACCCGGCCTCCGCCATCAGATCCAGAAGCTCGCCGTCCCGGGCCACGTCGGCCCGCACCTGGGTCATCCAGCTGAAGCGAAAACCCCGCTCGATCATCCTCCGCAGCAGCTGCTTGGCCCGCCGGGGGTTCGAGGCGAAGTTGTCGTCGTAGAAGAACGGAAAGTGCCGCCGCCGGTCGTAGCGCTCGAGCTCGGTGATCACGCTGTCGGTTGAGCGGTAACGGTAGCGCCGTCCGAACATGCAGGTCACTGAGCAGAAAGTACAGTCGAAGGGGCAGCCCCGGGAGGTCTGGACGGGAACGATCTCCCGGCCGAAGGGGCCGCCCATCTTGTGCCCCCCCGTGTCCAGGAGGCGGAAATCCGGAACCGGCAGGCTGTTTAAATCCTCGATCAGCTCGGGCAGAGGGTTGCGGCGCACCTCCCCGTTGGCCCGCCAGACCAGGCCCGGCACCTCGGCCAGATCAGCCTCGCCGTTCAGGGCCTCCACCAGCCGGGGGAAGGAGGCTTCCCCCTCCCCGCACACCACGAAATCCGCGTGCTCCAGCCCCTCCTCGGGAAGAAAGCTCACGTGTGGTCCTCCGATCACGACCGGAATACCCCGGGCCCGGAAGTGGTCGCCCAGGCGGTAGGCCTCGGGCACCGTCGGCGTGATCGTGGAGATGGCCACCAGGTCCGCCTGCCCCCCGTCCAGGCGCCGTGCCAGGATTTCCCGCTCGCTCAGGAACAGGACCCGGGTGTCGAAACCCCGATCCCGCATCAGGGTGGCCAGCAGCAGGCTCCCCAGGCGGGGGATGCGGTAGCGGGAGAACAGGTGCACCCGCTTCTGGATGGGCTCGAGCAACACGATGCGGTGGATCATGGCTGACGGCCCCCATCATAATGGGCGCCGCGTCGCAGAGTCTACGGGCTCAGCCGGGGTTGAGGTACCGGTCGTAGGGGTAGCCGCCGAAGGTCGTCGGGCGGCCGGTGGAAAGGCGGTAGTCCGCGTAGCCCTCCAGGGTGGCCAGGGGCCTGTCCTTGCCGGTGGAGAACTCCAGGAACTCCAGGAACTCGTCGCCCGTCAGGGGCATCTCGATGGCGTCCGCCATGACTACGGTGCCATTGCCGCCGTTTTCCTTCGACAGATACAGCATCGTATCCGCCCTGCGGAACAGCTCGTCCACGTCCCCGCAGGGATGCCGGAGCTGCATTCCGAGGCCCTGGGCGACCCCGATCGAAAGCGTCCCCACGGGCAGGCTCTTCCAGCGGGCGGCCAGCTCCTCGAGCCCTCCCCGATACAGGGAGTCCTGGCGCTTCTTCTCGACCAGCTCCTTCTGGGCCATCAGCGCGGGAACCCGGCTCAGCTTCTCCGCCAACACGCCCTGCTGGACCGACTCGGCGTAGCGCTGGCGGATCCTCGCGGCCCGGCGGAAGCCCGCCGCGTAGTCTCCCCGGACCACGACGATGAGCTCGTCCCCGCCGAAGCGAACCGCCGGGTCCCCTTCCCGGCCGGTGGACAGCACTGCGTGAGCCGCGGCGCGGAGCACCTCGTCCCCGACGGCGTGCCCGAGGGTGTCGTTGACCGCCTTGAAGTGGTCGAGGTCCATGACCAGAAAGGTGAGGGCGTCGCCCGCCTGCCGGGCTTCCCGGAACAGCCCCGGGGCCAGGCGCAGGTACTCGCTCTTGGAGATCAGGCCGGTGAGCTGGTCGACCTCCTCGAAGTCC
>Ga0209164_1005126_pt1 | contig 11303 bp, 8 predicted proteins | sample MTBNYHSulfiMetaG_FD_187458 | JGI IMG/M metagenome (GOLD analysis project Ga0209164, IMG submission 187458) | Enrichment culture microbial communities from rom New York Harbor, USA that are MTBE-degrading - MTBE-NYH (New York Harbor Sulfidogenic)... | ecosystem: Environmental > Aquatic > Marine >... | reverse complement strand
TACCCGATGGTCTCGTTGCCGTGATCCATTGCATTCCTCCGCGCCGACGGCCGCCCTTTCGGTAACGGCCTTCTCCTGAAATCCCTCCTCCCTCCGGTGGCCGGAAGAAAACGGGGGCTGTCAGAACAATATAATGAAGCTTAAGGAGTTTAACAACCGAGGCGGGAAATTAATCCTCGCCCCGGCTTCCTAAGACCTTGACTCCCGGCACCTGTCGGATTAGAACGATAGCGTGCCGGATAAGATGGAGGCTGTTATTGTATGGATTTGGATGAACTCAGCATTAATACGATACGCGTACTCTCAGCCGAGTGCGTTGAAAAGGCCAATTCAGGCCATCCGGGAATGCCCATGGGCGCCGCGGCAATGGCCTATGTGTTGTGGACCCGGTTTCTCAAGCACAACCCTTCCAATCCCGAGTGGCCGGACCGAGACAGATTTGTGCTTTCTGCCGGCCATGGGTCCATGTTGCTTTACGCACTCCTTCATCTCACGGGGTATGATCTGCCCCTCGCTGAACTCAGGAATTTCCGCCAGTGGGGGAGCAGGACACCGGGCCACCCCGAGCATGGACTGACGGCGGGTGTGGAGACCACCACGGGCCCCCTGGGGCAGGGCTTTGCCAACGGCGTGGGCATGGCTGTCGCAGAGCGGTTCCTTGCAGAAAGGTTCAACCGCCCCGGGCTCGAAATCGTCAATCATTTCACTTACGGGATAGTCAGCGACGGCGATCTCATGGAAGGCATCTCTCATGAAGCCGCATCTCTTGCAGGGCATCTCGGCCTCGGCAGGCTGCTCTATCTTTACGACGACAATCATATATCCATCGAAGGGAGCACCGATCTGTCTTATACCGAAAACAGGCTGGCGCGGTTTGCCGCTTACGGGTGGCATGTGCAGCAGGTTGCCGACGGCAACGCGCTTATGGCGATAGAAAACGCCATTGTTTCCGCTCAGAGGGAGACAAAACGACCTTCACTGATTGCCGTCCGCACAAGCATAGGCTACGGCAGCCCGAACAAGCAGGACAACGCCTCAGCCCATGGAGAACCACTGGGGGCCGAAGAAATCAGGCTGACCAAAGAAAAACTGGGTTGGCCGCCCGACCGGGATTTCTATATCCCCGAGGAGGCCCTGGCCAACTTCCGCCGGGCGGTGGAAAAGGGATCGGAGCATGAGGCAAAATGGAGAGCCCTGTTCCTTTCTTATGAAAAGGCCCATCCTGACCTTGCCGGAGAGTGGCGCGGGTGGATTAAGGGAGAACTCCCCGAGGGCTGGCAGCAGGATATTCCGGAGTTTGCGCCTGACGAAAAAGGAGAAGCTACAAGAAACGCATCGGGGAAGGTTCTCAACGCCATCGCACGGCATGTGAAGAACCTGATCGGTGGTTCGGCGGACCTCGCCCCTTCCACCAAGACCTTGATCAAGGAGGCCGGGGATTTCCAGGCCGGTCATTACGGCAACCGCAACCTCCGTTTCGGCGTGCGGGAACACGGCATGGGCGGAATCCTGAACGGTATCGCTCTGCACGGAGGCTTGATTCCCTATGGCGGAACCTTCCTCATCTTCTCCGATTACATGCGTCCCGCGATTCGCCTTGCCTGCATGATGCGGCTGAAGGTGGTCTACGTGTTCACCCATGACAGCATAGGCCTTGGCGAAGACGGTCCGACTCATCAACCGGTCGAACACCTCGCCGGCCTCAGGGCTGTTCCCAACCTCACCGTCCTTCGCCCCTGCGATGCCACGGAAACAGTGGAAGCCTGGCGCCATTGCCTGGAGTCCAACGGAGGGCCCGTGGCCCTGGCCCTCACGAGGCAGGCTGTTCCCGTGCTTGACCGGGGCCTCTTCGGCGCGGCCGAAGGCCTGCATCGCGGAGCCTACGTCCTCTCGGACTGGGCGGAAGGAGATCCCGAGGTTATCCTTATCGGGACCGGTTCGGAAGTACATTTGGCCCTGGAGGCGGCAAAAAGGCTTGAAGGGAAAGGCATCCGGGCCCGTGTGGTCAGCATGCCCTCGTGGGAACTGTTCGACATCCAGCCCGATGAATATCGTTCTCAAGTCCTGCCGCACCATGTTCGCGCCCGCCTGGCTGTCGAAGCCGGCGTCGCACAAGGGTGGAGTCGTTACGTCGGTGAAGAGGGAGGGGTGATCGCCATCGACCGTTTCGGCGCCTCGGCGCCTCATAGAACCCTGTTTGAAAGCTTCGGTTTTACCGCGGACCGGATCGTTGAAAGGGCTTTAGAAATCTTGGAGAAACAGAAAAGACAGTAAGCAATATGCAGTAAGGAGTGAGCGAGGGCAAGTTGAAGTTATTGGTGTTCACTCTTTACCGCACCCTCCTTACTCCATACTTCATACTACCTACTGTTTGGTGCTCACTCACTTGATGTCCCCGTGGTAGCTTTGCACCGACTTGACCGTCCCATGTCCCTTTCTCACCGCGCGAATCCCTTTCGCGGCGGCAAGGGCGGCGGAGAGGGTGGTGATATAGGGGACCTTGTACTGGACGGCCGACTTGCGAATGTAGGAATCATCGTGCTTGCCGAGCCTGCCCACGGGCGTGTTGATGACCAGACTGATTTCCCCGTTCTTTATCGCATCCACGATATTGGGCCGTCCCTCGTGCAGCTTGGAAATCGGCTCGGACTCGATGCCTTGCTCGGCCAGGAATCTCCCTGTTCCGTTCGTTGACTTGATCCTGAATCCCAGTTCCGCGAACTGCCTCGCCACCTCAAGCACAGCGGGCCTGTCCTTCTCCGAAACCGTGATCAATACTGTTCCCTGCAGGGGCAGGACCTGCTGCGCCGCCTCTTCCGCCTTGTAATAAGCCAGGCCGAATGAGTCGGCCAATCCCAGCACCTCGCCCGTTGAACGCATCTCCGGGCCGAGGACCGGGTCCACCTCGGGCAGCATGTTGAAGGGAAAAACCGATTCCTTGACCCCGAAATGGCGGATGACCTTCGGTAAGGCGTTTAGGTCTTTCAGCTTCTTTCCCAGCATGAGCTGAGTGGCAATGCGGGCCATGCCGATGTTGCACACCTTGGAGACCAGGGGCACGGTCCTCGATGCGCGGGGATTGGCTTCGAGAATGTACACCACATCGTCGGCGATTGCATACTGGATGTTCATGAGCCCGACCACCCCGAGTTCCACGGCGATTTTCTTCGTGTATTCATATATCGTGTCAAGGTGCTTCCGGGGTATGCTGATAGGAGGGATAACACAGGCCGAGTCGCCGGAATGAACGCCGGCAAGCTCGATATGCTCCATTACCGCCGGGACGAAGGCGTCTTTTCCGTCTGCAACCGCGTCGGCTTCCGCCTCGATGGCGTTTTCAAGGAACCTGTCGATCAGAATGGGCCGCTCTGGGGTCACATCCACGGCGGCGGTCACGTAATGTCTCAGCATATCTTCATCGTGAATGACCTCCATGGCCCTTCCTCCTAGAACATATGAGGGGCGGACCATCAGCGGATATCCGATTCTCTTGGCCACTTCGAGGGCCTCTTCCCAATTGCTCGCCATTCCCGACTCCGGCTGAGGGATGCCCAGTTTCCGCATCATCTGGCGGAACCGATCCCGGTCCTCCGCCAGGTCGATCGTGTCCGGGGAGGTCCCCAGGATCTTCACTCCCGCGCTCTCCAGCTCGGCTGCGAGGTTGAGCGGAGTCTGGCCCCCGAACTGCACGATGGCTCCCTCCGGCTTCTCCTTCCGGGCAATGCTCAGCACGTCCTCTACGGTGAGGGGCTCGAAATAGAGTTTGTCGGACGTGTCAAAGTCGGTGGAAACCGTTTCCGGGTTGCAGTTGACCATGATCGACTCATATCCTTCGTCCCTCAGGGCAAAGGCGGCGTGAACGCAGCAGTAGTCAAACTCGATTCCCTGCCCGATTCGGTTCGGGCCCCCTCCGAGAACCATGATCTTCTTGCGGTCGCTGCTCTTCACCTCGTCCGGAGCATTGTAGGTGGAATAGTAGTAGGCGGCATTCTCGACACCGCTCACGGGAACCGACGACCAGCTCTGGAGGATTGAAAGAGACGTCCTCCTCTCTCGGACGTCCGTTTCAGGAACGCCGAGAAGCTTCGAGATCTGGCGGTCCGAGAAACCGTCCTTCTTGGCCTGGGCGAAAAGATGATCAGGGATGTTTCCTCCCCTGAAAGAAAGAATCTTTTCCTCGAGTTCCACCAACTCTTTCATCTGCCCGATGAACCATGGCTTGATGTGCGTCTTCCTGTAGAGATCCTCGACGCCTGCACCCTTTCGGAGCGCTTCGTACATTATGAACTGCCGCTCGCTGGTGGGTTCTGCAAGGAGTTCCATCAGCTCGTCCAGGTTCTTCTTGTTGAAATTCTTGGCAAAGCCGAGTCCGTAGCGGCCCACCTCCAGGGAGCGGATAGCTTTCTGAAATGCCTCCTTGTAAGTCTTTCCTATGCTCATCACCTCGCCGACGGCTTTCATCTGGGTCCCCAGCCGGTCCACCGAGCCCGGGAATTTCTCGAAGGCCCAGCGCGGGAACTTGACCACTACGTATTCCCCCCAGGGGGTGTACCTGTCCAGCGTGCCCTTCCGCCAGTAGGGAATCTCGTCCAGGGTCAAGCCTCCGGCCAGCATGGCCGAGATGAGAGCGATAGGGAATCCCGTTGCTTTCGAAGCGAGGGCGGATGAGCGCGATGTCCTCGGATTGATCTCTATGACAACTACTTTGCCTGTCCTCGGGTCATGGGCAAACTGGATATTGGTTCCGCCGATAACCTCGATCGCCTCCACAATGGCATAAGAGTATTTCTCCAGCCGTTTCTGGAGTTCCCGGTCGATGGTGAGCATCGGGGCGACACAAAATGAATCCCCGGTGTGAACTCCCATGGCATCGACGTTTTCTATGAAACAAACCGTTATCATCCGGTTCTTGGCATCCCGCACAACTTCGAGCTCCAGCTCTTCCCAGCCGAGAACGGATTCCTCCACAAGGATCTGTCCCACCATGCTGGCTGCCAGGCCCCTGGATGCCACAACGCGCAGTTCCTCCACATTGTAGACGTGGCCTCCTCCCGTGCCGCCGAGGGTATAGGCAGGACGGATGACGACGGGATACCCGAGTTCGGCAGCCGCTTTTTCCGCCTCTTCCACGCTGAAAGCCGGCCGGCTTCTCGGCATCTCGATGTTGAGCCGATTCATTGTTTCCTTGAAGGCGATCCGGTCTTCTCCCCTTTCTATGGCCTCCGCCTGGACGCCGATGATTTTGACGCCGTGCTTCTTCAGTATCCCGCTCCGTGCCAGTTCCGAGGAGATATTCAGCCCTGATTGGCCGCCCAGGTTGGGAAGAATGGCGTCCGGCTTTTCCTTTTCGATTATTTCCTCGAGGGTCTTCGTGTTGAGAGGTTCGATGTAGGTGGCTTCAGCCATGCCGGGGTCCGTCATGATCGTGGCCGGGTTGGAATTCACCAGAATGATTTCGCAGCCGAGATTTCGAAGAGCTTTACAGGCTTGCGTTCCGGAGTAATCGAACTCGCAGGCTTGGCCTATCACAATCGGCCCGGACCCGATGATCATCACTTTCTTCAAGTCGCTCCGCTTCGGCATAGAAAATCCTTTCTTCACTCTAACGGTCCAAGGCGCAAGGCCCACAGTACACGGAAAAGAACCGAATCATTCTTCGTCGTGCGCCGTGCACCATGCCCCGTGCGCCTCTAAATGCGCCCTTCCTCGGCGGGCGTGCCCGGGTCACCTTCTTCAGCCTGCTCCGACTCTCCTATGAGTCTCGACAGATACAGGATGGAGTTGCGGACTTCCTTGACGGACAGGGCAAGGTTTTCAATCGCTGCACTCTGCTTCGTGGAAGCCTCGTGGATTTTCATTCCGATCGCCACGTTTACCAAGGTTGCCCCAAAAAGGAAGGCGCTGAGAACCACAAGAAGCCAGAGGGCGTGAACGAACCCGCTCCGTTCATCTCCATCTCTCCGGGAGATATTTTCTCCCGGCCGAACCCGGTTGCCGCACCCTGCACAGCCCTCTCTTTCCCCGAAAGTCCGCACCGTTTCCGGTTTTTCAACTTTTTTTCCCATGACTTTTCCCATAATGAAATCCGGCGCTCCGGAATTCATGAACTTAAAGAAGATACTCCATATTCACGTTGTGGAGGGAGTGAAAAATGTTCCCCTTGATTTTCCGGTTGCTCCTGTAGAAGTGATGCAGCATGGCCTTGATCTCTTCCCGTTTTGACGAACCCGCAGTGGGACACCCGAGCTGGATATCGGGCCAACGCATGATTGCCGCATAACGCCTGATAAGGTCGGCGTCAATCATGTAAAGAGGCCTTATGATGCAAAGTTTCCCTTCAAACAGATGCTGAACCGGTTTCATCGTGCTCACGGAGGCACCGTAGAAAATGTTTAGGAAGAAGGTTTCAATCACGTCATCCTTGTGATGCCCGAAGGCTATCTTGTTGCAACCCATGTCCGCCGCCAGGCTGAAAAGGGCTTTCCGACGAAGACGGGAACAAAGAAAGCACGGGTTTTCCCTGTTTTCGGGGCTGTGGGCAATGGGTCCGAAATCGCTTCGAATTACACGGTGATCAAACCTGTGTTCTGAAAAAAAGGCCTCCATCCGGCCCGCCGAGTCGGCGCCGAAACCGGGGTCCACATGGACGGCCGTCAGCCGGTACGAGACGGGTATCCTATCCATCCTTTCTCTAAGAAGCCACAGCAGGGAAAGGCTGTCTTTGCCCCCTGATACCGCCACCATAATATGATCATCTTCGCCGATCATGTTACGGCTGTGGATTGCCTTTCCTGCAAGGCGCTTCATTTCTTTGGCCGCATGATTCATTTGCGCTTGGGTTGTCTCATGAAGATTTCAGGCCGCGAGTCGAAGGTTGAAGGTTGCTTGTCGTGGGGGTGTTCAGTGCTTCGGTGTTCAGTGTTCAGGTCTGGGTCCCAAAGAGCCCTTCCTGAAAGCTGAACACTGAACACTTCTTCTCACGTACGCTCTTCTCTCTCTCCGAACAAATTGGTTCCGATCCTGACCAGGTTTGCCCCCTCCTGAATGGCCACCCTGTAAGAATTGGACATTCCCATGGAAAGGTATTTCATCTCCACTCCCGGGAGATCCATTTCCCTGACTTCATCGAAGACCTCTCTGGTCTTCCGAAAGTAGGGTCTTGAATCCTCAGGGTCGCCCGTAAACGGTCCCATGGTCATCAAGCCCATGATCCTGAGGTTCTTCAGAGAGCTTATTTGCTTGACCAGAGCCGCAGCATCAGCCGGCATGACCCCTGATTTTTGGCTCTCCTCTCCGCTGTTGATCTCAATCAGAACCGGCATGATCCTGGGCAGCTTCTCACAGGCTTTGTCAAGTTCCAGGGCGAGCTTCATGGAGCTCACGGTTTCGACCATGTCAAATATCCTGACCGCCTTTTTTGCCTTGTTCGATTGAAGTTGGCCGATCATGTGCCATTTGGCCCGGTGCCCGATCACATTGAAGGCTCTTTCAGCTTCCTGGACATAGTTCTCCCCCACCATCTCCAGGCCCGCCTCTATCGCCTCAATGATCTCTTCCGGGGAGCGCGTTTTCGCCGCCCCCACAAGCTGAACGCCCCTCGGCAGCTCGGCCAGGAGCTCTTTCACTCGCTCTCCGATCACCGCCATGTTCCCCCAGAAGAGCTATACATCAAACTGGTCGGGCTGTAAAGAAGCAAGGGAAAAGCCGCCTGCTATGGCCCAGGGCTCAAAAAAAACCGCCCTGCTGCATCACAGCAAGGGCGGCCGGAAACTGAGACTCCTAACAGGAACAACTCCCGCAGGATCCGCCTTTTGCAAGGCTTGAGGAAATGGAAAAACCCGAGCCGTACGAAGATTCAACAAAGTCCACGGTTACCGGTTTCGCCTGTTCCCAGAGCTGCTTGTTGATGAGGTAGGTGATTCCGTTATTGTCCACCCTCTCATCGTCGTCTTTAGGCTCATCCAGAGCCATGCCCAGAGAGGGCCCCGATCACCCGCCTTGGGACAGAAATATCCTGATTATCCTCTTGTCATCCTTGCCCTTGAAAAATTCCTGAATCATCTCGTCTGCTTTGGCTGTAACCTCGATCATTTCTTCCTCCTTTAGGATTGTCTGCACCCGTTTAAATTCTAGGTAAAAGCTAGACATCCCCTCAGCGGGTGTCAACTCAAAATTGATGATCTCGCACAAAGCCCTTTAGAACGGCTCCTCTGAAAGCCTCTGTTTCAGCCATAGCAGGACTTTGTCAAACTCCTCCCTGAGTTCGGCCATAGCTTTCCCCCTGTGGCTCACCCTGTTTTTCTCTTCTATGGACATCTGAGCGAAGGTTTTTTTCAGGGGCGGGTAGTAGAAAACAGGATCATAACCGAATCCCCTGTCTCCTTCCATTTTTTCGGTGATTTCTCCTTGGCACTTCCCCTCGTAAACAAGAGCGGGCCCCCTCGGTACCGCGATGGCGATGACGCACTGAAACAGCGCGGTCCGCTTTGCGATTCCTTCCATGGTTTTCAGGAGTTTCCGGTTGTTCTCCAAATCATCGGCTCCGTCGCCCGCGTATCTTGCAGACCGGACGCCCGGATCTCCTCCCAGTGCCGGAACCACGAGGCCGGAGTCGTCGGCAAGGGCCGGAAAACCGAGCACCTTAGCCGTGAAGTGAGCCTTCTTGTAAGCATTCTCCTCGAAGGTTTCCCCATCTTCCTCGACAGGGGGGATGGGCCCGAAATCATTGAGGCTCATGATTTCCACATCAAAACCCGAAAGGAGTTCCCTGAACTCCGAAATCTTTCCCAGGTTTCGAGTGGCCAGAATCAGTGGTCTGTCAAGCGCCGCTTTCCTGTCTTTCATGCCGCCACACCGTGCAAGAATATCTCAAGAGCCTTTCAGACTCTCCGGTTTTCAGGAGTAGCAGGGCGGGCCGCCGTCTCCGCCTCTGGGGAGTTCCCTTCAGGTTGCTGCCTCGTTGGCCGGTCCTCGGGCTATTGCCCCGGAACCTCTTCCCCTAGCTTCTCCATGAAAAGCTTCCGGATCTCGTCGAGCCTTTTTTCATCAACCGCTTCAAATCGAAGGACGAGCGCGGGTTGCGTATTGGATGCCCTGACCAGGCCCCACCCGCCGTCGAACAGGACCCTGGCGCCGTCCACGTCGATCACTTCATAGTCCTTCTTGAAACCTTCCGCGAGACGGGCCACCAGTTGAAACTTCTGCTCATCCGGACAGTCTATCCGGATCTCAGGCGTGCTCACCAAAACCGGCACGCCGGCCAAGCGATCCTGCAATGATTTCTCATCGCGGGTGAGGATTTCAAGCAAACGGGCGCCGGCATAGATCGCGTCGTCGAAGCCGTAGTAGCGGTCCGCGAAAAACAGGTGTCCGCTCATCTCACCGGCGAGCAGGGCTCCTTCGTCCCTCATCTTTCCCTTGATCAGGGAGTGCCCCGCTTTCCACATGATGGGAATACCGCCATGCTTTTCGATGTCGTCGTAGAGGGTCTGAGAGCACTTGACTTCGCCGATGATCTTGGCGCCCGGCCTTTGTTTAAGTATGTCGCGGGCAAAAAGGATCATCAGTCGATCTCCCCAGATGATTTGCCCGTCCCGCTCCAACACGCCGATTCTGTCCGCGTCCCCGTCGAAAGAGATGCCCAGGTCTGCGTCTTTTTCCTCCACTATCCTGCGCAAGTGCTCCAGGTTCTCTGGAATGGTTGGATCGGGGTGGTGATTGGGAAAACGGCCGTCGGGCTCGCAAAAAAGCTTCTCCACTCCGACACCCATCCTCTCGTAGAGCTGGGGGGCGACGATCCCGCCCACGCCGTTTCCTGCGTCGACCACGACTCTTCGTTTGACCGGGCCGGCCTTCACACCCTTCAGCACTTCTTCCAGGTAAGGGGAGATGATTTCCTCTGTCACCAGCCCGCCGTTTCCCTCGGCGAAAACTCCCGATTCCCCGATCATCCGGATTTTCTGAATCTCCTCGCCGTAAATCGTGCTCTTGCCGAGGCACACCTTGAATCCATTGTATTCGGGCGGATTGTGGCTCCCCGTGATCTGGACGCCCCCGTCCACTTCAAGGTGATGGAGAGAAAAATAAAGGAGAGGGGTCGGAACCATCCCCACATCCACCACCTTCATGCCCGACCTGATGAGCCCCTGTGTGAGAGTCTCAGCCAGACCGGCGGAGCTGAGGCGGCAGTCTCTCCCCAGGGAAAGGGATTCCGCACCTCGTTCCCGAAAATAGGTACCAAGCGAACGGCCGAGGAGGTAAACATCCTCGAGTCCCAGTTCGTCGGAAACCTTCCCGCGAATATCGTATTCCCGGAAAATGCGCGCTTTCAAAGCAAATCGTTCCTCCTCCTGCGCTTGAGATGTTCCGTGATCCTCCGGACGTCCTGGGACTTCCTTATGTCCGCGATCAGAAGTGCATCCTGAGTGTCCACCACCAGGCAGTCCTTGAGGCCGAGACATGTGACCATTCTTCCGCCCTTGCTCGAAACGAAGCTCCTCTCGCAGTCTACGATAACACATTCCCCCTCTGTCAGGTTTCCTTCGTCGCTGAGTTCATCTTCCCTCAGCTCGTATACCGACTCCCACGACCCTACGTCGCTCCATCCGCAGTCGCAGGGCACGACAAAGACGGGATCAGTGGTCCTTTCCATAATGCCGTAGTCGAAAGAAACGGATTCCAGTTCCTCGTAAACCGCCTCCATCTCCCCGGGGAATTCCTCGGTGCCGAGGGTCGGGATCAATCGCTTCAGGCCCTGATGAAGGCGGGGCAGATGCTTCTCGATCGCCTTCATGATCGCGGCGGGTGTGGCAACGAAGATTCCTGCGTTCCAGAGGTAATCTCCCCTGAGCATGTATTCCCTGGCCTTGTCCGCCGTCGGCTTTTCCACGAAAGCCGCGACCCTGTAAGCAGACTGCCTCCAGAAGTCGGGCCGCTCCTCTTTCCACTGGATGTATCCATAACCGGTCTCGGGCTTTGTGGGTACTATGCCGAGGGTGACGATCGCACCGGTGGAAGCTATCTCCGAGGCCCTGCACAGGCCTTCCGCCAGAGCCGACGGCTTCGCGATGAAATGGTCCGCGGGCATGAATGCGACAGGTCCCCGGCATCCAAGGTGGGAGGCATAGACGGCGCCAAGCCCTATGCAGGGCGCCGTGCTCCTTCCCACCGGCTCGGCCAGGATGTGTACGCCCCGGCCTTTGAACAGCGCCTTTGTCTCATTGAGATGCTCATGCCCCACAATCAGCACGATTTCTTCGTCATCCACCAGAGAGTCCAGCCTGGTGCAGGTCTCCGCCACCATG
>Ga0209164_1005123_pt1 | contig 11308 bp, 7 predicted proteins | sample MTBNYHSulfiMetaG_FD_187458 | JGI IMG/M metagenome (GOLD analysis project Ga0209164, IMG submission 187458) | Enrichment culture microbial communities from rom New York Harbor, USA that are MTBE-degrading - MTBE-NYH (New York Harbor Sulfidogenic)... | ecosystem: Environmental > Aquatic > Marine >... | reverse complement strand
CCTGCGCTGGGCGTTCGAGTACGCGCGCCAGCACGGCCGGAAGGCGCGCGGCATCGGCCCCGACAACACCCTCGGCCTGGTGGGCAAGACCAACGTGCTGACCTACGTCTACGACCTCTGGTCCCGCCGTTTCAACGAGATCGGCGACGAGGAGTACCCTGACGTCAAGCGCGAGTACTACCACGTCGACGCGACCTGCATGTGGATGGTCAAGAGCCCGGAGTGGTTCGACGTCCTCGTGACCGGCAACATCTTCGGCGACATCATCACCGACCTGGGCGCGATCACCCAGGGCGGGATGGGCGTCGCGGCCGGGGGCAACATCAACCCCGAGGGCGTCAGCATGTTCGAGCCCATCGGCGGCTCGGCGCCCAAGTACACGGGCCTCGGCGTGATCAACCCCGTCGCCGCCATCGTCGCCGGCGCGATGATGCTCGACACGCTGGGCGAGAGCCGGGCGGCGCAGGACGTCGAGCGCGCCGTGGCCGAGGTCACCGGCACGAAGATGAAGGGCATGGCCTCCGGCCAGATGGGCTACTCGACGTCCGAGGTCGGCGACCTCGTGGCCGAGCGCGTCTGACGGTGACGGAGGACCACGCCACCCCTTGAGGAGGGACTGAAGCCGCCGCGCGGAGCGCGCGTGAAGGTCAGGAGGACCGATGCCCATCCCCGCAGTCGACAAGATCTGGATGAACGGCAAGCTCGTCCCCTGGGACGAGGCGAGGACCCACGTCCTCACGCATGCGCTCCACTACGGCTCCGGCGTCTTCGAGGGCATCCGTGCCTACAAGACCGAGCGCGGGGCCGCCGTCTTCCGCCTGACCGAGCATATGGAGCGCCTGCGTCGCTCGGCCAAGCTGTACTACATGGAGCTGCCCTACACGGTGGCGGAGCTCGCCCAGGCGACGAAGGACGTGATCGCGGCCAACGGGCTCGAGGCCTGCTACATCCGCCCGATCGCCTACCGCGGCTACGGCGAGATGGGCCTCTACCCGCTCCACGCGCCGGTCGAGGCGGTCATCGCCGTCTGGCCCTGGGGCGCCTACCTCGGCGACGAGGGCGTGCGGCACGGCATCCGCGCCAAGGTGTCGAGCATCCAGGCGCTCGGCCACACGCAGCTCGCCCGCGCCGCCAAGGCCACGGGCCAGTACCTCAACAGCATCCTCGCCAAGATCGAGGTCACGAACGCCGGGTACGACGAGGCGATCATGCTCGACGCCGCCGGGCGCGTCTGCGAGGGCTCGGGCGAGAACCTCTTCCTCGTCCGCGACGGCGTGCTGTACACGCCGTTCCCGGCCGACGGCGTCCTCGAGGGCATCACCCGGGACACCGTGCTGCGGCTGGCCGCCGACGAGGGCATCGAGGCGCACGAGCGCACGCTCGTGCGCAGCGACCTCGTCGTCGCCGACGAGCTCTTCCTCACCGGCACGGCGGCCGAGATCGTCCCGATCCGCGAGGTCGACGACCATGTCATCGGCGATCCGGGGCCGGTCACGCGGCGCATCCAGCACCGCTACCGGGAGCTCGTCGAGGGCCGCGACGCGGCCTTCGCGCACTTCCTCGACCACGTCGAGGCCTGACGGGACACGAGCCGACGGCTCGATGACGGAGGCGACGATGGGCGACCAGCCGGTACAGCTCTACGACACCACCTTGCGGGACGGCATGCAGCAGGAGGGCATGTCGGTCTCGGTCGACGAGAAGGTGCGCATCGCCCTGCGCCTCGACGAGCTCGGCCTGCACTTCATCGAGGGCGGGTTCCCGGCCTCGAACCCCAAGGAGGCCGAGTTCTTCACCCGCATGGAGCGCGAGCGTCTGCGTCACGCGCGCCTCGTCGCCTTCGGCATGACGCGCCGCAAGGGCCTGCGCGCCGAGGACGACCCCAACCTGCGCGTGCTCGCCGACGCGGCCCCCGAGACGGTCGCCGTCGTCGGCAAGACGTGGGAGTTGCACCTCGCCCAGGTGCTGCACGTCGACCGCGACGAGAACCTGCGCATGATCGCCGAGAGCGTCGCCTTCCTCACCGCCCAGGGTAAGCGCGTGGTCTACGACGCCGAGCACTTCTTCGACGCCTACGCCGACGACGCCGGCTACGCGCTGGCGACCCTGCGCGCCGCGGAGGAGGCCGGCGCCGAGGTCCTCTGCCTGTGCGACACCAACGGCGCCGCCCTCCCGCCCTTCGTCGCCGGCGCCGTCGCCGCGGTCTGCGGCGCGGTCGGGGCGACGGTCGGCGTGCACATCCACAACGACAGCGACTGCGCCGTCGCCGACAGCCTGGTCGCGGTCGACGCCGGCGCGCGCCAGGTGCAGGGCACGATCAACGGCTACGGCGAGCGCTGCGGTAACGCCAACCTGGTCTCCGTCATCCCGGCCCTGCAGCTCAAGATGGGGCTCCCGGCCCTCGACGCGGCGCAGCTCGAGCGGCTCACCGAGACCGCCCACTTCGTGGCCGACGTCTGCAACATGACGGTCTCGGCGCACGCGCCCTACGTGGGCCGCGCCGCCTTCGCCCACAAGGGTGGCCTGCACGTCGCCGCGATCAGCGGCGCGCCGCGGACCTTCGAGCACGTCGACCCGGCCTGCGTCGGCAACGAGGAGCGCGTCCTGCTCTCCGAACTCTCCGGCAAGGGGGCGATCGTGCGCAAGGTGCACGACATGGGCCTCGAGCTCGAGGACGAGGACGAGCGCGTCGCCGGCGTGCTGCACAGCCTGAAGGACCGCGAGCACCGCGGCTACCACTACGAGGCCGCCGACGCCTCGCTCGAGCTGCTCGTGCGCGACGCGCTGGCGCCGCACGAGCCGCTCTTCAGGCTCGAGAGCTTCCGCGTGATCGTCGAGAAGCGCGAGGACGGCCGCGCCGTCGTCGAGGCGACGATCAAGGTGCACCTCGGCGGCGAGCGCCTGATCAGCACCGCCGAGGGCAACGGCCCGGTCAACGCGCTCGACACAGCCCTGCGTCAGGTCATCGTCGCCAAGTACCCGCACCTCGCCGACATCGAGCTCGTCAACTACAAGGTCCGCATCCTCGACGAGAACCACGGCACCGGCGCCGTCACCCGTGTGCTCCTCGACGCCAGCGACGGCGAGACCACGTGGGGCAGCATCGGGGTCTCGGAGAACATCATCGAGGCCAGCTGGGAGGCGCTCGTCGACTCGATCGAGTACGGCATGCTGCGCTCGCAGGAGCGCGCGTGAGCGCCGCCGGCGGCGCTCACGGGCCCGCGGGCACGACGTCGGGCGGCGCGGACGGGCCTGCGGGCACGACGCCGCCCCGCGCTCCGGACGACCCGTCGGGCACGGCGTCGGTCGCCGTCCCGTCGAGCCCCCCTGACGGCGCCTTCGGGCGTCTCTCGGTCGGCATGCACGTCCACGAGTGCCGGTTCGCGGGCGGCGTGGCCGTGCTGCTCGACCGGCCGGCGTGGGACCCGGACGCGGTCGAGCTGGGCGCGACCGACCTCGGCCGCGTCCGCCTGCTGGCGCCGGTCGTGCCCGGCAAGGTCGTCGCCGTCGGTCTCAACTACGCCGCCCACGCGGCCGAGTTCGACTGCGAGACGGCGGCCGAGCCGATCCTCTTCCTCAAGCCGCGCACGTCACTGATCGGGCCGGGCGACGCCATCGTCTTCCCGGCCCGGTCGACCCGCGTCGACTACGAGGCCGAGCTGGCGCTCGTGATCGGTCGGCGCTGCCGCGACGTCTCGCCGGCCGAGGCCGCCGGGTACGTCGCCGGCTACACCTGCGCCAACGACGTCACCGCCCGCGACCTGCAGGCGCTCGACGGCCAGTGGACGCGGTCCAAGAGCTTCGACACCTTCTGCCCGCTCGGGCCGTGGGTCGTACCCGACGCGCCGCCGCCTGAGGCGGGCGTCGTCGCCCGGCTCGATGGGCGGGTCGTGCAGGAGGGCTTCGTCGGGGACATGCTCGTGAGCCCGCTCGAGCTCGTCGCCTTCGTCAGCGGGGTCATGACGCTCGAGCCCGGCGACGTCGTGCTCACGGGCACGCCGCCGGGCGTCGGCCCGCTGGCCGCCGGCCAGACGGTCACCGTCGAGGTCGGGGGCGTCGGCCGCCTCATCAGCCTCGTCCGCGGCTGACGCTCCGCGCCTCCTCGGCCCCGTCCGCGGGCGACGGCGGGAGGCCCCCGCAGCCTCTCCTCGAGGTGCTAGAATCTGAGACCACCGATGGCCCCTTTCGCTCATCTCCACGTCCATAGCGAGTACTCGCTGCTCGACGGGGCCTGCCGCATCCCCGCCCTGGTCGAGCGTGCCGCCGAGCTCGGCATGGAGGCGGTCGCCCTGACCGACCACGGCACGCTCGGCGGCGTCGTGCAGTTCTACCGCGCCGCCACCGAAGGCGGTCACGGCGTGAAGCCGATCATCGGCCTCGAGCTCTACGTCGTGAACGACCGCCGGGCGCGCGGCGGGGTCAAGGAGCGCTACCACCACCTCACCCTGCTGGCGGCCGACAACGAGGGCTACCGCAACCTGGTGAAGCTCTCCACGCTCGCCTTCCTCGAGGGCTACTACTACAAGCCGCGCGCCGACTGGGAGCTGCTCGAGCAGTATCACAGCGGCCTGATCTGCCTCACGGGCTGCATGAGCGGCCGCATCCCGGTCGCGCTCCGGGACGGCAGGGAGGAGGACGCGCGCGCCGACCTCGACCGCCTCGTCGGCCTCTTCGGCGCCGACAACGTGTACGTCGAGCTGCAGGACGCCGGCCTGCCCGAGCAGCGCGATCTGCTCCCGCGGCTCGCCGCGCTGGCGGCGCAGGCCGGCCTGCCGACCGTCGCCACCAACGACGTGCACTACCTGCGCCGGGAGGATTCGTTCGCCCACGACGCCCTCCTGTGCATCCAGACCCAGAGCTTCCTCGCCGACGAGGACCGCATGCGCCTCTCGAGCGACGAGTTCTACCTCAAGTCGCCCGAGGAGATGGCCGAGCGCTTCAAGGACTACCCCGAGGCGCTCGCGACCACGGCCGAGATCGCCGCGCGCTGCAACGTCACGCTCGAGTTCGGTACCTACCGGCTGCCCACGTACCCGGTGCCCGACGGGCACACCGAGAACTCGTACCTGCGCGAGCTGTGCGAGGCGGGGGTGCGGCGCCGCTACGGCGCCGACGTCCGGCCCGAGGTCCGCGAGCGTCTCGACTACGAGCTCGGCGTCATCGCCGACATGGGCTTCGACGCCTACTTCCTCATCGTCTGGGACTACGTCGACTTCGCCAAGCGCGCCGGCATCGCGGTCGGGCCCGGCCGCGGCTCGGCCGCCGGCAGCATCGTCTCGTACGCGCTCGGCATCACCGACATCGACCCTCTCAAGTACGACCTGCTCTTCGAGCGCTTCCTCAACCCCGGCCGCAAGTCGATGCCCGACATCGACATGGACTTCTCGGTCGAGCGCCGCGGCGAGGTCATCGAGTACGTGGCCCAGAAGTACGGGCGCGACCGCGTCGCCCAGATCATCACCTTCGGCACGATGGCGGCGCGGGCCGCGGTGCGCGACGCCGCCCGGGTCATGGGGCTCCCGTACGCGATCGGCGACCGCATCGCCAAGATGATCCCCGAGCAGGCGCCGCCGGCGACCTTCAAGGAGGCCATGCTGCCGGGCGGCGAGCTCCGCCCGGCCTACGACGCCGACCCGCAGGTCAAGCAGGTCGTCGACCTGGCGATGTCGCTCGAGGGCCTGATCCGCAACGACTCGATCCACGCCGCCGGGGTGGTCATCAGCGACAGGCCGCTCACCGAGTACGTGCCGCTGCAGCAGAAGGGCGACGCCGAGGTCGTGACCCAGTTCGGCATGGACGACGTGGCCCGGCTCGGCCTGCTCAAGATGGACTTCCTCGGCCTGCGCAACCTCGACGTCATCGAGGACGCCCTCAAGATCATCGCGGCCACGCACGGCGTGCGCGTCGAGATGGAGACCCTGCCGCTCGACGACCAGAAGACCTATCGCATGCTCGCGCGCGGCGACTCCACGGGCGTCTTCCAGTTCGAGTCGGGCGGCATGCGCGACGCGTTGCGCGAGGTCGTCCCCACCGCCTTCGAGGACCTCATCGCCATCGTCGCGCTCTACCGGCCGGGGCCGATGCAGTACATCCCGGCCTACGCGCGCAACAAGAAGGACCCGGCCTCGGTCGTCTACGACCACGAGGCCCTGCGCCCCATCCTCGAGGCGACCCACGGGGTGACGATCTACCAGGAGCAGTACATGGCGATCGCCCGCCGCGTCGCCGGCTTCAGCCCCGCCCAGGCCGACGACCTGCGCAAGGCGATCGGCAAGAAGGACAAGAAGCTCATGGCCTCGCTCAAGGAGCCCCTCATGCAGGGGCTCACGGCGAGCGGCGTGCCGCCGGCCGTGAGCCAGCGGCTCTGGGCCAACTTCGAGGCCACCGGGGACTACTCGTTCAACAAGAGCCACGCCGCCTGCTATGCGCTGATCAGCTACCGCACCGCCTGGCTCAAGGCCAACTACCCGGTCGAGTACATGGCGGCCCTCGTCTCGAGCGTCATGAACACCAAGGACAAGGTGCCCTTCTACGTCCACCTGTGCCGTGAGATGGGCATCGAGGTGCTGCCGCCCGACATCAACGAGAGCGCCAACGACTTCACCGTGGTCGAGGGCAAGATCCGCTTCGGGCTCAACGCCGTCAAGGGTGTGGGGGTGGGGGCGATCGAGGCGATCGTCGCCGCCCGCGGCGGCGAGCCCTTCACCTCGATCTACGATTTCTGCGCCCGCGTCGACTCACAGCACGTCAACAAGCGTACCCTCGAGGCCCTGATCAAGGCGGGCGCCTTCGACTCGACCGGCGACCCCAGGCGCGGCATGCTCGACGCCCTGCCGGCGGCGATGGCCGACGGCGAGCGCCGGCGCAAGGACCGCGCCCAGGGGCAGGGCGGCCTCTTCGAGATGATGGCGCCCGACGACAGCGCCGCCCAGGCGCCGGCGGTGCCGTCGCGCGAGTACGACCAGGCCACGCTGCTGCGCCTCGAGAAGGAGGCCCTCGGCCTCTACGTCTCGGCGCACCCGCTCAAGGGCCTGCGCCAGCAGCTGCGCGACGAGATCGACATGCCGGTGTCGGCGCTCGACGACGCCGCCGACGGGTCGATCCTGTGGACCGGCGGCGTGATCACGAGCGCCCAGAAGAAGGTCAACCGCCAGGGCGGGGTCTGGCTCGTCTTCCGCCTCGAGGACGTCGACGGCGGCTGCGAGTGCGTCTGCTGGGCCAGCACGTACGAGCAGTTCCGTGACCTGCTGGCCGAGGACGCGATCGTCAAGGTCAAGGGGCGCGTCGACCGCAAGACCCAGGACGAGGTGAAGCTGATGGTGCTCGACGCGCAGCCGTTCGGCGGCGTGAGCGAGTACCACCCGCTCACCGTGACCATCGACGCGGGGCGCGTGCCGGCCACGGCGCTCGGCGAGATCAGGCAGGTGCTGGCCGACTTCCCCGGGGAGGTGCCCGTGGTGCTCAACATGGTCCGCGGCGACGAGAGGGCGCGCCTGCGGGTCGGTGACGGGCTTCGGGTGTCGCCCGCCTCCGGCCTGTACGCCGAGCTCAAGGCGCTGCTCGGCGAGAGCTGCATCGAGCTCGGCGGGTTCCCCTGCGGCGAGGCGGTGGGTCGGTGATCCCCGAAGGCATGCAGGACATCCTCCCGGCCGAGGTGGCCCAGTTGCGCGGCATCGAGGCCGCCGTTCGAGCGCGTTTCGCCGCCTACGGCTACGAGGAGGTGCGCCTGCCGATCCTCGAGTTCGCCGAGACCTTCGAGCGCGTCGAGGACGACACCCTCGAGGCGGGCTACCGGGTGTTCGGAGAGCACGGCCGCCAGCTCATGCTGCGCACCGACCTGACGGTCGGCGTCGTACGCATGGCGGAGAGCCGCTACCGCGACAAGCCGCTGCCGCTGCGCTTCTCGTACCTCGCCTCCGCCTGCCGGCCTTGGGCGCCGCAGCGCAGCCAGGACGGCGAGTTCGTGCAGGCCGGGGTCGAGCTGCTCGGCGACGACTCGGCGGCGGCCGACGCCGAGATGGTGACCCTGCTCTGCGACGTGCTCGCCTCCCTGGGCCTGCGCGAGCACCGGGTCGTCGTCGGCACCATGGCGTTCAGCGCCGCCCTCGTCGAGTCGTTCGGCATCGGCGACGACGACGAGCAGGCCCTGCTCGACGCCCTGCACGACCGCGACTACCCGCTCCTCGAGGCGATCCTCGACAACGTCGGCGTCGACGACGAGGCGCGCCGTGCCCTGCAGCAGACCGTCGACGTGAGCGGCGCCCGCGAGGTGCTCGCCCACGCCCGGCGGCTCTCGCGCACGGCTTCGATGGAGCAGGCTGTCGGCCGGCTCGAGACCGTGCGCGACCTGGTCGCCGCCGCGGGGCACGAGGACGCGCTCGCCTTCGACCTCGGCCTCTTCCAGGACCTGGCGTACTACACGGGCGTCGTCGTCGAGGCGTACGCTCCCGGGGTGGGGCTGCCCATCGCCACCGGCGGGCGCTACGACGGTCTCGGCGCGCACTTCGACTGGGACGTGCCGGGCGTCGGCGTCGCGCTGTCGGTCGACCGGTTGCGGCTCGCGCTCGAGGAGGCGGGGGCGTCGCTGGCGGCGCTCGCCCCGCCGCTCCAGTTCGTCGGTGGCCTCGAGCTGCCGGAGCAGACGAGGGAGCTGCGGCACGGCGGTCTCGCCGTCGCGGCTTTGCCCGTCTCCGCCCGGCCCGCGGCGGGGCCGGTGCTCCGGCACCAGCGCGGGCGCTACGAGCTGGAGCCGCTCGAGGGGCCCCCCGTGAGCGGCTCGTGGCGTGACGTGCTTCAGGCCCTGGGGCTGAGGTGAGACTCGGGATCGCACTCGGCCCGCCGAGGCGCACGGCCGCCGCGGTCGAGCTCGCGGTGCGCGCCGGGGCGCCGGCGGAGCCGCTGCGCGGCCTCAGCCACCCCGAGCTCGTCGTGCGTGGCGGCCACACGGTCGCGCTCGCCCGGCCCGGCGACCTGCTCACCCTCTGCGGGCGCGACGCCCTCGACGCGGCGATCCTGGGCGCCGAGGTGCTCCTCGAGCGCGGCCCTGAGGTGGTCGAGCTGCTCGACCTCGAGGTGGGCCTGGCCCGGCTCGTGGCGGCCACGTGCCCCGCGGGTGGCGGCGAGGCTCCCCGTGAGGGGAGCGGCAACGAGCTCTCGCGGCCGGGGAGCGGCGACGAGCTCCCGCGGCGCCCGCTCGTGGCCACCGCGCACCCGCGGCTGACGCGGCATTACCTCGAGGCGCACGGCTGCCAGCCACGGCTGGTCGAGTTCGTCGACGAGCCGTGGCTGGCAGCCCGGCTGCTCCGCCTCGACCTGGTCGTCGGGCTGGTCGACGAGGGCGAGGAGCCGGAGGCCCCGTTCGCTGTGCACGGAGAGGTCGTCGCCGGCGGTCTGCGCCTCGTCGCGGGTCTCGCCGCGCACGCTCTGCGCGGCGCCGATCTGGCGGCGTTCGCGCGCCGCACGCGAAGGGCGGTCGCCTCGTGAGGGCGATCGCGTGGCCGGGCGATGCGGCGCGCGTGGTCGCGGAGCTGCGCGCCCTGGCGCCGCCCTCCGGGGCGGTCCGTGAGGCCGTCGCCGCGATCGTCGCCGACGTGCGCGAGCGTGGCGACGCCGCCGTGCGTGAGTGGACGGGGCGCCTCGACGCCGTCGAGCTGCCCGGGGACTACGCGCTGCCGCCCGGCGAGCTCCAGGCGGCGCACGTCGCGGCGTCGCCGGCGCTGCGCGCGGCGCTCGAGCTCGCGGCGGCGAACATCCGCGCCTACCACGAGCACGAGGCGCCGCGGCCGTGGCGGGCGACGCTGGCCCAGGGCCAGGTCGTCGGGCAGGAGGTCGTGCCGGTCGCGACCGCCGGGCTCTACGTGCCCGGCGGCCTCGCCGACTACCCGTCCTCGGCGCTCATGACGGTGCTCCCGGCACAGGTCGCCGGCGTGGAGCGGGTGGTCGTCTGCTCGCCTCCGCGTGCGGGCGGCGGGGTGGCGCCGGGCGTCGCCGCCGCCTGCGCGCTGCTCGGTGTCGAGCACGTGTACCCGGTCGGTGGGGCGCAGGCGGTGGCGGCGATGGCCCTCGGCACGGGGGTGGTCCCGCGCTGCGACGTGATCGCCGGCCCGGGCAACGCCTACGTGACCGAGGCCAAGCGCCAGCTGGTCGGCGAGGTCGGTATCGACGGGCTCGCCGGCCCCAGCGAGGTGCTCGTGGTCGCCGCGGCCGGGGCCGACCCCGAGTCGCTCGCCGCCGACCTGCTGGCGCAGGCCGAGCACGGCGCCGGCGCCATGGCCTGCCTCGCCGACGTCGGGGGCACGCTCTCCGAGCCCGTACGCGCCGCCGTCGAGCGGCTCGGGGCCGAGCTCGGCCTGGGTCACGAGCAGCTCGTCGCCGTCTCCTGCCCCGACCTCGACGCGGCCCTCGAGCTCTGCGCCGCCTTCGCCCCCGAGCACCTCGAGCTGCACCTCGACGACGCGGCCGCGCTCGTGCCCCGGGTGCGCAACGCCGGCGCCGTCTTCGTGGGCCCCAACGCGGCGACGGCCTTCGCCGACTACGCCGCCGGCAGCAACCACGTGCTTCCCACCGGCGGTGCCGCCCGCTTCGGGCAGGGCCTGTCGGTCGCGCATTTCCAGCGCCGCGTGGCTGTGGTAGAACTTGACGACGCTGCGGCCGCCGCCCTCGCCGGCGCCGTGGCGACGATCGCCGAAGAGGAGGGCTTGCGCGCCCACGCGCGCTCGGCGGCCCTCCGTACCGCCCGCCCCGGGGAGCAGCCATGAACCCACGCCGCGCAGAGGTCCGCCGCACCACGAAGGAGACCGACATCGGCCTCACGCTCGCGCTCGACGGGTCGGGGGCCGCCGAGGTCGCGACCGGCATCGGGTTCCTCGACCACATGCTCGAGCTCTTCGCCCACCACGGCGCCTTCGACCTCACCGTGCGCGCCGAGGGCGACCTCGAGGTCGACGGCCACCACACGGTCGAGGACATCGGCCTCACCCTCGGTCAGGCGCTGCGCGAGGCGCTCGGCGACAAGGCCGGCATCCGCCGCTACGGCTCCTGCCTGCTGCCCATGGACGAGGCCCTCGCGATGGTCGTCGTCGACCTCTCGGGGCGGCCGTTCTTCGCCCACGACCTGCAGTTGACCGGCCTGCGCATCGGTGAGTTCGACGCCGACCTCACGGCGCACTTCCTGCGCTCGCTCGCCACTCAGGCCGGAGCGACGCTGCACGTGCGCCTGCTCGCCGGCAGCGACCCGCACCACATCGTCGAGGCGGTCTTCAAGGGCACGGCGCGGGCGCTCGCCGCGGCCTGCGACCGCGGCGAGCGC
>Ga0209164_1005120_pt1 | contig 11309 bp, 10 predicted proteins | sample MTBNYHSulfiMetaG_FD_187458 | JGI IMG/M metagenome (GOLD analysis project Ga0209164, IMG submission 187458) | Enrichment culture microbial communities from rom New York Harbor, USA that are MTBE-degrading - MTBE-NYH (New York Harbor Sulfidogenic)... | ecosystem: Environmental > Aquatic > Marine >... | reverse complement strand
GGGGCTCAAGTATCAGCGTATGGAGTCATAGTAAGGCCCTGAGCATCGTGAAGTAAGGGGTGAGGGAGGACCCGGCAGGGGCTCTCCGGCGCTCGCCGGGGCGTGTCCATGGCCCAGCCGGACGCCGCTGCGGGTGGCCGAAACGCTCCCCGCGCCCCAATTTGCCCTCATCGCACCCGCACCCATCGAACCAAACCACGGAAGGTTCGTCCATGATACCGCGCCGTCTCAGCAGAAGACCCTCCGGCTCCAGGCGGTTGCCCATGCCTCTCGCCCTCAGGGCCCTGTTCCTGGCTTGCGGGCTCGCCTGCGTTTCGGGATTCCCCGGCTTCCCGGGCTCTCCGGGCCTCCCCGGACCTGCCGCCGCCCAGGAGCTGAAGCCCCTCACCCTGGACGACTACGCCCGGTGGTCCACGGTCACCCAGGTGGCCCTGTCCACCAGCGGTCGTTGGATGACCTTCGGCTACGCGCCCAACGAGGGGGACTCGAGGCTCTTCCTGCGGGACCTTGACGACGCATCCTCCGATCCCGTGGAGATCTCGGTGAACGGTACGGGACCGGCGTTCAGCCGGGACTCCCGCTGGTTGGCCTTCGTGGCCACGCCCCCGGAGGGGGAGAGAGGCGCCGGGGCCCAGGGCCAGCAAGCCCGGGCCTCAGCCCCGGGGCAGCCGTCCCGGACCCGGACGCTGCACCTCCTGGATCTCTCGGGCCGGAGGCTCGCGGACCTGGATCTGGCGGATGCCCGGAGGCGGAAGGTGGAGAACGTTGCCTCCTTCACCTTCTCCGACGATTCCCGCTGGCTGGCGGTGCATAAGGCCCGGGCGGGGGCGGCGCCGAGCGGGGCGGCTGGCGCTCGGGGAGGCGGGGCGCCCGGAGGGCCCGCCGGCGCGGCTGCCGCGGGCACGGGTGACGAAGCGGGCGTCCGAGGCGCCGACCTGATCCTCCTTGACCTGTCGTCCGGGTCCATGACCAACCTGGGGAATGTGGGGGAGCTGGCCTTCAACGAGGCTGGAACCCACCTGGCCTTCGTCGTGGACGCGGAGGGGAGGGCCGGCAACGGGGTGAGCGTCATGGAGCTCGCGGGGATGCGGGTCCAGCCCCTGAGCACCGGGGACTTCCTCTACCAGGGTCTGGCCTGGACCGAGGATGGGACGGCGCTGGCGGTCTTGCGGGGCACCAAGCCCGAAGGGAAGGTGCAGCGGGAGAACGAGCTGCTGACGTTCGCAGGGGTGGCTCCGGCGGTCGCCGGGTCGCCGGGCCGGGGCGCCGGTGCGGCTCGGGGCGGTCCCGCCAGCGTTTCGGCAATCCGCCCCACCCCTGTCATCTACGACCCCGCGGCGGACCCCGCCTTCCCCGAGGGGTTCGTGCTGAGCGAGTTCCGCCCGCCCTCCTGGAGCAAGGACGGCCGGCGGGTGTTCGTGGGCATCAAGGCCCAGGAGGACGAAGTGGGCCGCAGCGACGAGCCCCGGGCCAACGTGGACGTCTGGCACTGGATGGACCGGCGGGTGCAGTCCATCCAGCAGGTTCAGGCCGCCCGGGACCGGAGGGCCACCTTTCTGGCGGCCGTGAACCTGGAAGGGGCCCGCTTCGTCCGCCTCTCAGACGACGACATGGAGCGGGTCCAGCTCACCGACGATGGCCGCTGGGTCGTGGGGTTCGACGACTCGCGGTACTGGATGGACCGGGACCAGCCGGCCAGCCGGAGCGACGTCTACCGCATCGATCCGGGGACGGGGCAGAAGACCCTCGTGGCGGAAGCCCTGGTCAGCAGCATGGGGATGTCGCCCGACTCCAGGTGGTTCCTCTTCTGGCAGGACCGGAAGGTCCAGGCCTTCGACCTGTCCTCCGGGGAGACCCTCGACCTGACGGCCCGGTCGGGGGGAGTGGACTTCGAGAACAAGGAGTATGACCAGCCGGTGGAGAAGCCGGCCTACGGGGTGGGCGGATGGTCGGCGGATGGCGCCTCCGTCTTCCTCAATCACAGGTTCGACGTCTGGCAGGTGTCCCTCGGGCAGGGCGCGTCGGTGAGCCTCACCGGGGGGATGGGGGAAAGGGAGCAGATCCAGTTCAGGATCATGGATCTGGACACCGAAGACGACGGGGTGGACGCGTCGAAGCCGATCTTCCTCTCGGCGTACGGGGAGTGGACCAAGAAGTCGGGGTACTTCCAGGCCCGGCCGGGGCGGGATCCCCAGGAGCTCCTCTTCCAGGATGCCATGTTCGGGACCGCGGGTTTCCGGGGCTCCGGCATCCAGAAGGCCGTGGACTCGGACCGGGTCCTCTTCACCCGCCAGACCTTCCATGACTTCCCGGACTACTGGGTCTCGGACACCCGCTTCCGGAGCCCCCGGAAGGTGACGGACGCGAACCCCCAGCAGGCCGAGTACCTCTGGGGGAGCCGGGTCCTGGTGGACTACACGGACCAGCGCGGCAACAAGCTCCAGGCCACGCTGGCGCTGCCCGCGGGTTATACGCCCGGGCAGCGTTACCCCATGATCATCTACTTCTACGAGAAGATGAGCCAGCGGCACCACGAGTACTCCCAGCCGGTATACGATGACCGTCCCCACATGTCCACCTACGCCAGCAACGGATACCTGGTCCTCATGCCGGACATCGTGTACGACATGGGGTATCCCGGGAGCTCGGCCCTGGACGACGTGGTTTCGTCGGCCCGGGCGGCCATCGACGCGGGGTTTGCCGATGCGGACCGGATCTGCCTCCAGGGGCACAGCTGGGGAGGGTACGAGAGCTCCTTCATCCTGACCCAGACGGACATGTTCACCTGCGTGGTGACGGGGGCCCCGCTGACGAACCTGGTGTCCATGCACAACATCCTCTACAAGCAGTCGGGCAATCCCAACGCCAGCCTCATCCAGTGGGGCCAGGGCCGCATGGACACGACTCCTTTCCACGACCTGGAGCGGTACATCGCCGAATCGCCGGTCCACCACGTGGCCAACATCACCACGCCCTTCCTCATCCTCCACGGGACGGCGGATGGGGCGGTGGACTGGAACCAGGGGCTGGAGTACTACATCGCGGCACGGCGCATGGGGAAGGAGGTCATCCTCCTCTCCTACCCCGACGAGCCGCACCACCTGGGCCGAAAGGAGAACCAGAAGGACTTCCAGATCCGGATGCGGCAGTATTTCGACCACTACCTGAAGGGCGCTCCGGCGCCCCGGTGGATGACGGAAGGCGTGCCCTTCCTGGAGAAGGGTAGGGTGGGACCGGAGGATGGCGGGAAGGGGTAAGAGGGGTTCCGCAACTCGAAGGTGAAAGGAGGGACCATGGCGAACCGGGCGACGTACGTTCGGGGTGGTTCGATGCGAGCGGCCCTGCCTGGATTCCCGCGTTCGGTGGGCTTGCCGGGGGCCGCGTGTAAGCTTGGCTTTTTCGGTTTCCTTGCCCTGGCGCTGGCTCTCCCCGCTGCTCTCGCGGAAGCCCAGGTGAGGGAGCCCCCGGCGGGAGCCCCCGCCGGAGCGCAGGTGAGGGAGCCGCTTGCCCCGGGCCTCTACGCGGAGATCCTCACGGCCAAGGGGCGCATCGTCTTTTCCCTGGCCTTCGACCGGGTCCCCATGACCGTGGCCAACTTCGTGGGGCTCGCGGAGGGAACCATCCGGAACCAGGCCTTCCCGCCCGGGCGGCCCTACTACGACGGCTCCGCCTTCCACCGGGTGGCGCCGGGGCACGTCATCCAGGCGGGCAATGCGGCCTCCGACGTGGCCGATACGCCTGGGTACAGCATCTGCAACGAGATCCACCCCAGCCTGGGGAACGGCCGGCCCGGGATGGTGGGGATGGTCAACAGCGGGCCCCACACCGGGAAGAGCCAGTTCTACATCACCCTGGGGGACCGGTCGTACCTGGACGGGGACTACGCCGTGTTCGGGGAAGTGGTGGAGGGGATGGACGTGGTCCGGACCATCGAGCGGGGGGACGTCATCGAGTCCCTTCGGATCATCCGGGTGGGCGCCGATGCCCTGGCCTTCCGGCCCACCACCGAGAGTTTCCGCCAGATGCGCCGGGAGGTCTGGACCCGGGTGCAGGCCCAGGATGAGGCCCAGCTCCAGGAAGACCTGGCGTTCCTGGATCAGAGCTGGCCCCACGCCGTCGTCACGGAGAACGGGGTGCGATACGTCGTCCTCCGGGAGGGCAGCGGTCCCCCCCTGCAGCGTGGGGACACGGTCATGGTCCGCTACACGGGCCGGACCGTCCGTGGGCTCTCCTTCGCCAGCACCGAGGGGTCCGGGGTCCCGGATTACTTCTGGCCTGGCCAGACCTCGGGCGGGGTATTCCCCTTCGAGGTGGGGGGGCGCCTGCTCAATCCCGGGTTCGACTACGCGCTGCCGGAGATGACCCGCGGGGAGAAGCGTCTTCTCATCGTGCCGGCGAACGTGGGGTACGACCCGGTGGGGTTCTACGGGTTGGAGCGGCCCGGGGAGCGACGGTTCGTCATCCGGCCAAAGTCCATCCTCATCTACGAGGTGGAGGTGCTGGGGGGCTGAGCTCAGCCCATTGCCCGCAACACCCTCTCCGGCGTCGTGGGCAGCGTGTACGCCCTCTCGCCCACCGCGTCGTACGCGGCGTTGGCCACGAGCCCCCCATGAGGGTGATGGCGGGCTCGCCACCCCCCTGGGGGGGCATGTCCGGATTTTCCACCAGGATCACCTCCACGGCGGGCGCCCAGGAGAACCGAGGCAGCTTTTCGGTCGCGAAGTTCTCGTCCAGGATCCTCCCTCCCCGAAAGCGCACCTCCGCGGTCAGGCAGGAGTAGCCCAGCCCCATCGTGACGCATCCCTCCACCCGGAGGACGGCTCCCGCAGGGTTCACGCACTCCCCCATGTCCTGGGCGCACACCACCCGCTCCACCTTCACGCTACCGGTGGCCCGGTCCACCCGCAGGACCCAGAGGAGCTTCCTGTCGGGCTCCACGGCCAGCTCCACCCGCCGGCCGTTCAGGTGGAATCGGATGGTCTCGTCTCCGGTCTTCCTTCGTGGGCCAGGAAGTCCGCCGGTCTCGCGCGGGAACGCTGCGTCGTCCATGCCAACCCCCGTTTGGAGGCGAGTGGTGGCCAGCCGCCACCGGCCCCTGCGGCCGAGTGGCTCGATTGTAGCCCGGGGGTGCCATGGGTGCAGATCGGGAGGCTGGGGACGCGCGGCCGCGGGGCCGTCGCTCAAGATCCTTGCTGACGCTCCAGCCCGTTCCTACATATGGGCATCCATCCGATCCACAAATCGCGCAGAAGGAGGATTCTCCCATGGGAGGCATCAACGTGTCCCGCTGGCTGGCGGGCGGAGTCGTGGCCGCCGTCGTGATGTTCGTGCTGGAGGGCGTCGCCAGCGTCTTCTACATGGAGGACATGGAGGCTGCTTTGGCGGCCCTGGGCCTATCCATGGAGATGACGGCGGGAATCTGGGTCGTGGCGGTGCTGGTGAGCCTCATCTCGGGTCTCGTCCTGGTGTTCTTCTACGCCGCCGCTCGGCCGCGCTTCGGCCCGGGGCCCGGGACGGCGGTCATCGTGGCGGTGGCCTTGTTTCTCGGCGGGTACCTCCTGAGCATCCTGGGCTACGGGATGATCGGGATGTACCCGACGGGCATGCTGGTATGGTGGGGGGCGGTGGGCCTCGCGGAGATGATCCTTGCGGCCCTTGCGGGGGGATGGGTGTACCGGGAGGCGGAGGTCTAGGATAGGCTCCCGGGCCCATGCCGGCGGCCCCCATGGCCCCGTTGCAGAAACCGTACTCGGCGTTCGCCATGTGCCCGATGATCTGGCCGAAGGACCGGACCTCCTCGGTGGGCCGGTACCCGTAGAGCTCTTCCGGCTCGGCATCCTTCTTGCCCATTTCAAACGGTGTTCGAAAAGGCAAGTCCCGTCATGCCAACCCGTTAACCGGGCGAAGGCGGTAGCTGCCGGGGTCTGGTGAGACATAGTGGCCCAAGTCTGTCTCCCTCTGCCCCGGCGTCGGGACCGGGATCCCTCCAGGACCGGAGAGGGCACGCATGGAATCCAAGGTCGCCAAGCTCAAAGTGAAGCCGAAGCCGTTCCTCTTCCCGGAGTTCTGCAAGGGGTGCGGCCGGTGCATCGAGTCATGCCGGTTCGGGTGCATCACTGAAGGGACCGAGATCAACCCGGAGACGGGCCTTAGCCCGGTGATCATCGATCTCGAGAAGTGCACCGCATGCGGGCTGTGCGTCAGCGCCTGTCCCGAGCCCTTTGGCCTCCACATGCGGGTCGTGGAGGTGGACGAGATCGCGAACGAGGCCCTGGAAGGGGTGCATTCCTTCCAGGAGCTGGTGCAGCTCTTCGACAAGGCCGACTACGAGCTGGAGGACCCTTCAGAGCTCTTCGGGCCCCGGGAGACAGACTCCCCGGAGCCGGAGGCGATTCCCGACCGGTGGCTTCCCTTTACCCACGACGAGCCGCTGGTTCTCAAGGGGAACTACGCCTCGGCGGTGGGGGCGATCCTGGCGGGGTGCCGGCACGTCTACGGGTACCCCATCACCCCCTCCACCGAGGGGGCTGAGCTCATGGCCAAGCTGCAACCCCTCATGAACGGGGTCTTCTTCCAGGCCGTGAGCGAGGTGGCCACCGTCAACATGATGTACGGGACGGGCGGGGCCGGGCTCCCCTGCATGACCTTCACCTCCTCGCCGGGCTTCAGCCTCATGCTGGAGGGCGTGTCCTACATGGTGGGAGCCGAGGTGCCCGCCGTCTTCGTGAACGTCATGAGGGGGGGGCCGGGGCTGGGGAACATCGCCCCGGAGCAGGCCGACATCAAGCTCGCCTGCCGGGGGCTGGGGCACGGGAACAGCCACGCCATCGTCATCACCCCCTCGACGCCCCAGGAGATGCTGGACCTGACGATGCTGGCCTTCGAGCTAGCCTTCAAGTACAGGAACCCCGTCGTCATCCTGGGTGACGGGTACCTGGGCCAGATGACGGGGCGGGTGAACCTACCCGACAGGATGAAGAAACCGGGCATCCCGGAGTGGGCCGTCTACGGGGACTTGGAGCACCGCCGGAACCTCATCTGCTCCATCGCCCTGTCGGAGCCGGAGCTGGAGAGGCACAACATCCATCTGAACGAGAAGTATGCAGAGATCCAGGCCAACGAGCAGCGGGCGGATCTCTTCCACACGGACGACGCCGAGATCCTGGTGGTGGCGGCCAACACCCCAGCGCGCATGGCGAAGGGCGCCGTGCAGGAGCTGCGTGACCGGGGGATCAAGGCGGGCCTGTTCCGGCCCATAACGCTCTGGCCGTTCCCCGTGGACCTGCTGAAGCCGGTCCTGGAGCACACCCGGCGGATCGTGGTGGTGGAGGCCAGCAACGGCCAGCTAGAGGACGAGATGCGTCTGGCCCTCAGCAAGGCCGACATCCATCCGCCGCCCATCCAGCACGTCCGGCACTTCGGCGGCATCCTCCCGCAGCAGGGAGAGATCGTGGCGGCGGTACGGAAGGGAGAGGAGGTGGCGAAATGAGCGTGTCATCGTTCTACGACCGGTTCGAGCGTCACGCCCAGGGCGTGGGAATCAAGGGGCACGCGACCCACTACTGCCCCGGCTGCGGGCACGGGCTGGCCCACAAGTACATGGGGGAGGCCATCGACGAGCTGGGAATCCAGGACCGGACCATCGCCATCTCCCCGGTGGGGTGCAGCGTCTTCCTCTACTACTACATGGACGTGGGGAACTCCCAGGCCGCCCACGGCCGGGCTCCCGTGGTGGCCCTGGGGCACAAGCTGGCCAACCCCGAATCCGTGGTCATCAGTTACCAGGGGGACGGGGACCTGGCCTCCATCGGGCTGGCGGAGACCTTCCACACCGCCCAGGTGGGCCTGCCCATCACCATCATCTTCATCAACAACGCCATCTACGGCATGACCGGTGGCCAGATGGCTCCCACCTCCCTCCTGGGCCAGGAGACCGCCACCACCCCACGAGGCCGGGAGAAGACGGCCGGCCTCCCCCTTCGGATGGCGGAGCTCATCGCCCAGCTGGATGGGCCGGTCTACGTGGAAAGGGTGGCCCTCTTCAGCGCCAAGCAGCGGGTGAAGGCGAAGAAGGCCATCAAGAAGGCCATCCAGCTTCAGGTGGAGAACAAGGGATACTCTTTCGTGGAGGTCCTTTCCGAATGCCCCACCCACCTCAAGATGACGCCCCTGGAGGCGGAGAAGTGGGTGGAGGAGAACATGGTGCCGGTGTTCCCTCTGGGCGTCCTCAAGGACTCCTCGGAGGCCATCACACCGGAGCTGGAGTTCAAGCTCTCCCGTCCCACGTTCGAGATGGACGAAGTCAGGGCCCTGATCATCGAGGGGGCCGGGGAGAAGGCGCCCCGGCACGCCGCCTCCTTCCCGGAGCACATCGCAAAGGACGACGTGTCGCTGAAGTTGGCTGGAGCTGGAGGGGACGGCGCCCAGACGGCGGCCCTGCTCCTGACCCGCATGGCCATCAACGAGGGGTTGGACTCCACCCACATCCCGTCCTACGGGCCCGAGTCCCGGGGCGGAACTTCCTATGCCGACGTTCATATCGCCAAGGAGGAGGTCCTGTCGCCCGCCTCCCCCCGGCCCAACATCCTGGTGGCGTTCAACGCCCCCAGCCTGGTGAAGTTCGGCCCGGACGTGGCTGCCAACGGAACCATCATCTATGACAGCTCCGTCATCTCCGACCCCCCCTCCATCAACGGCACGGTGAAGATGTACGGGGTGCCCTTCACGGAGATCGCCGTAGGGATCGGCCGGCGGGTCATCAAGAACGTGGTGGCGTTGGGCGCCCTCCAGGCCGTGACGAACCTCTTCCCGGAAGAGACGTTCCTGGCGGCCATCCGCCAGGCTCTGGCGTCCAAGTGCGCCATGATCCCCATGAACGAGGAAGCCTTCCAGTGGGGGCGGAAGGCGGTACTGGAGGGGATGAAGGACTGAGCCTCCTCCGAGCCGTGCAGGGGATTCCGGGAGGAGTCCCCTGACCCAAAGCGCGCCCTGGATCGGCTGCGGTACCTGACAACCGGGGGATCCCCCCTGGCCCTCACGGTCTTCTCCCAGGGGCGAGGCCGGTCTGCGCCAAGGGGTAGGGCCGATCTGAACCATGGAGCGAGCTTGCGGTGTCGGGCCCTCGTCACCGCACCATCGTCATCACACCCTCGTCACCGCACCATCGTCTCCGGCATCCTCACCGCCACCACCCTCCCCCGGGCCGTCACCACCCCGCCCGCCGAGAGGGTCTCCTCCAGGATGACCTTCCGGTCCGTGATCTCCGTCACGCGTCCACGGACCTCCAACTCGGGCCCCAGGGGGGTGGGCTTCAGGAATTCGACCTGGAGGGAGGCGGTCACGAACCGGGGCGCCTCGCCGTCCCCGATCTCCCTGCCGTCCCGCCGGAGCGTGGCCGCCGCCGCGCCCCCGGTGCCGTGGCAGTCCAGGAGGGAAGCGATGAGCCCACCGTAGACGTATCCGGGGATGGCCGTGTGGAAGGGCCTGGGGGTGAGGCGGGAAACGGTCTCTTCCCCCTCCCACACGGTCTTGAGCTGGAGGCCATGCTCGTTCAGCCTCCCGCACCCGTAGCAGTGGGCCACGTCCTCCGGGTAGAAGTCCTGGACGGCCGGGTTCGGGCTGGCTTTGTCTTCCTGGACCAAGGGAGACCTCCGCAGGTAGGGGGCCGGCATGGGCGTTCCACCGGCCACTCCTTGTCGAGTGGAGCATCGGTGGATCGCTGGCCGGGCCCGGGGTTCAGAGGTGGGGCCTCCGCGCTCCAGGCGCAAGGCCCGGTGTCGGGCGGGACTCCCATTGACGGGCCGGGGGCCCGGGCATTAAAATGTGCATATGCACAGATTGAGTCAACCGGGCCGTGGGCGGCCCTGCCCGTCCGGGCCCACCTCCCGGAGACCCCGTGCCACGACCTCGCAAGGAACGCCAGTGCCGGCATTATCATGGAGACCGGGTCTTCAAGCCCCGGAGCATCCCCATGCGGGACCTGGAGGCGGTGAGCCTGCGAACCGACGAGTTCGAGGCCCTTCGTCTCTGCGACCTGGAGGGCCTGGACCAGGAGTCCGCGGGGGAGCGCATGGGCGTCTCCCGGGGCACGGTGCAGCGGCTGGTGAAGTCCGGGAGGGAGAAGGTCATGGGGGCCCTGGTCAGGAACGCCGCCCTGGTCATCGGGGACGAGGACCATTCCCAGGATTGAACCTCGAACGCAAGGATGCGAATCGATGAAGCTATGTGTCCCGACCATGGACAACCGGGGGCTGCAGGGGATGCCATCCGATCATTTCGGGAGCGCCCCTTTCTTCACCTTCGTGGACACGGAGTCGGGATCGGTGGAGGCGGTGCGGAACGGGGGAGCCCATCACGTCCATGGCGCCTGCAAACCGCTGGATTTCCTGGGTAAGCGGCCGGTGGACGCCATCGTCTGCCGTGGGCTGGGCCAGAGGGCTTTCGGCCGCCTCCAGGGAGCGGGGATCGACATCTACGTGACCCTGGAAAGAGATGTGGGGACCTCGGTGGAGGCCCTCAAAGCCGGGAGGCTCCGGCAGCTCACCTCCGAGGAGGCCTGCCACGGACACGGGGAGGGCGACGACCACGGGCACGGCGGTCACCATCACTAGTAGCACTGGCTCCGGCGGTGCTCCGGCGAAGGTCTGGTCTCCCTTCTTTGTCGGGTCCCCCGGGGCTGGGGCGCTGGCACGCCGACGCCGAATGCTGGCGGCGGCGTGCCAGTCGCTTCCGGCTCACGGATCCAGGCCGGCCTCCCTCCGCTTGGTCCGAACCCAATCCGACACGTGGCCTCCGAACCGAGCGACAAACGGCTGCAGGTGGTCGTCTCGCCTCACCCAGCCCCGGCAATCCGGCGATCCGCAGCTGCACCGGAAGGGAGCGAGCAGGTTGTTCCCGTAGGTCGCGTAATCGACCCTGATCTCCTCCCCTGGAGCGATTTCCCTCCGGGCCACCAGGTCCAACCCCTCCAGCCACGCGTTGGGGTCGCAGGAGTGGCTCACCGGGTGCCAGCCGGCCGGATCCTCGGACCAGGTCACCCAGACCTCGTCGGTGAGGGGCCAGGCATACTGACGGAACCAATCCAGCCGCCGATCGTCCCAGGTGGCCTCCACCCAGCTCCGGGTGACCAGCGTGTGGGGGGTTTCCTGGAAACGGATGACGGTCTCTCCTGCCGCGAGAGCCCTGGTGGCGAACACGGCGTGGCCTCTTCCCGGGGCGGGGAGGATCTCCCATCCCCGTTGCCGCCTCGCGTGACGGACCAGGGCGCTTCGCACCAGCAGATCGGTGAACCCCTGGTGCCCCCGGGGGTC
>Ga0209164_1005117_pt1 | contig 11312 bp, 4 predicted proteins | sample MTBNYHSulfiMetaG_FD_187458 | JGI IMG/M metagenome (GOLD analysis project Ga0209164, IMG submission 187458) | Enrichment culture microbial communities from rom New York Harbor, USA that are MTBE-degrading - MTBE-NYH (New York Harbor Sulfidogenic)... | ecosystem: Environmental > Aquatic > Marine >... | reverse complement strand
ATTCACGGGGTGGCCGGAATGCTCCGGAATCGGTGGCCGCTTTCCACCGGAATGACCGGCCGGAATGCTCCGGAACAAGTGGCCGGAATCCACTGGAACAGGTGGCCGACTTCACCGGAATACGCACCTTACTATCATCACGTTGTGTGATAGCCAAATCTGCCAAATGTTTTGCTACAGACTTCATAATATAGAGAAATCGTCATTTCAGTCTTTATTGCTTTTCCGAGTCAATCGCCGTTCAATCTTTGTAAACATCGACCTTCGTCTCCAGGCATTTCCTCAGAGACAGGTCATTCACACCGATTTCAAACCAAGTGGTCGGCTTCTGGTAGAAATCGAGTCCCCGGCCGATCTTGATGATCCAGCCGTTGTCCAGCCGGATTTCTCTGTCATGGAGATTTGGATTGAGCTTGATATTCAGAATCACGTCGATTTCAAGAAGACTCTGTTTCACGGCGGCGAGGTTGTCTCGCATTTCAGAAACGTTGGTTTTTTCGTCGTAGCTGGTAATCAGACTGATGCCGCGGATGGTGGACAGCCTCACAACGGTTTCACAGAACCGCACGAAATTCTGGATCTGGTGAGGCAGGCGAATGTAGGGGTCTTCAACGACGATTTCGCGTGCGCCTTTCAAATATGGCCCCACGATGGATGCATAGTCGTGACCTGTATCCCCATAGAGAATGGTAAAGTGTTTTTCCGGGAGTTCTTCTTCAGTTGAGGGCTTGTCATGAGGTGGTTCGGGCGCTTCGTCGATTACCCCGGGCGTCGGCAACGGCTTTTCTGAGACGTGTCGTTGGTTATCAGCTTCTGCAGGCTCCTTCCGGTGATCCGTAGATTTCTCTTTATTATCCTCCTTCAAACCAAGCAATTTCCTTACAGGTTGTTGGGTCGCATCTACCCCCCTGGATTCGGGACAATCCACTACGACCTCTTTTCCCTGAAGGTTGAAATAGGAAAGGTTAATGTTGGCGAACTCGTCGTCCGGCTTGCGTTTGTTCATCTGTTCTTTGATCCTGCGGCGGCCCTCCAGGGCATAGGCCGTGTATTCTTCAAATTCCTCATCAGTGATGTCCCCCGCCGGGTGCAGGATCTTCAGAAACGCGCACAGGGTCTTCTTGACCCCTTTTTCATCACGGCCTTCTATGGCTTTTCCAGGTCTTATGCGTGAACTGACCTCTTCGTACCGGCTGGTGTGTTTCAACTGGTAATGAAAGGCCTCGGCCAGGTAATCTGTGATAAAACCGTAGTTTCCGGTCAGATAGTCGCTGGCATTCTTGGGGATTTCCCATCCGGGCACGTAACAGGCAAAGCGATCCATCACCGCCAGATCGAATTCTTTGGGCAGGGGGAGAAAGAGGTCGTGATCGGTTGAACGGACGAGCTGTTCAATGGAATGATCGATATTGCCCACAAAGGCCATGCTGGCGTCGGCAATCACCTCAACGCCTCTTGAAAACCTTCCGTTGGCCATGTAGTCCTTCATAATCTGAATGGTATCTGGGTCCTTGATCCGTATGCCGGCCACCTCATCGAAGGCCACCGTATCCCAGAAACCCACCAGACCGACCTTCTTTCGGGCATTATTGTAAAAAAGGACTGCCTTGGTGGACTGCCCCCCACTCACCAGCGTCGCGTACGGCGAGAACTCGCTGAAAAAGTAGGATTTCCCTGTCCCCCGTGGACCCAACTCGATAAAATTGTAGTTGGCCTCCACCAGGGGCGCCAGGCGGGCTATATAGTGCATCTTGAGCCGATTGGAAAGCCTGGAGGGTTCCAGACCAACAGAGCGGATGATGACGTCCAGCCATTCATCCCGGGTGAATTTGAGCCGCCCCTCACTATAGCGCCCAAAATCAAAACGGCTCAATTGAATGGGCTGCAACTCATCGATAATAAAAGCGTAGTTATCCTCATCAAACTCATTGTAGGCGATGGTGACCTCCGCCCATATCCCGCCCTCCAACAGCCGATCATTGTCGCGATAAAATTTCTCACCCACGGCAATGCGCTGGGAGTTGAAATTTTCCAGAGAGGCCCAATGGCGTTTTTCCTTCTCCACGTATCGGACATGCACCTTGTCAATAAATCGGTGTTTACCTTTGGTGGCCACTTTGGACTGGGCCGCATTCGCCTCATCCGGACGTACATAATTTTCCTGGAGTGTGGCGATAACTGCTTCCATGCCTGCCTGGATTTCAGAAGGCGCATCACTGGCACAGTAGCGTGCCAGGAGGAATTCCAGCACAAAGGTGGGCACATTGGTGCCCTTCTTGATGCGATGCAAAAGGTCCTTTCGCACCACGCGGCCCTCAAAGGCCGCTATGAGCTTTTTATCTAACGCATCCATTGGGTTACACCACGTAATCTGTTTCCAGCTCCAGCTTGCAATAGGTGGCCAGGGTCGCCGGGTTCAGTGCCTTGACCGTGAATTTCCCCTCAAAATCAAGCAGCATTTTGAGAGTCACCTGCATCCGTTCGCCCGGTTTGATGGTAATCGTCCCGGTGGCCGGATTGACGACACCCCCTGCCTTTGCCTCTCCCACCAGGTTGCCCTTCCGGTCATGAGCCTCCAGGAGCAGCTCCATGTCAAGACCCTGAGGGAATAACTGCATTTGATCCATTTCCGTCTGCATATCGATGACCGGCAGCCGCGTGGTGATCCTCTTGGCTCCACCTTTATAAGACAACACCACGTTGACTTTCTGCTGTTCCGGCGGTTTGTGCCCAAGGCGGATGGCGAGCACCGGCACGATACATTCCTGGAGAGAAATGCCGCCATGAAAGTAAAGTTGACCAGCCCGGTAAGGCACAAGCCCCCATGGTCCGGCGGCCTGGTCAAAGCTACCCCGGATACCCAGGTGTTCAGCCGAAAGGACAAAGTTTGCATCATCACCCACGCCGTTGCCCAAGGCAAAGCGATCATGAATAAATGTCCAGGCCCCTGCCGGTTTGGCGCACACATCCCCGGCTTCGGCATGGGTGTTCAGAAAAAAGCCATGATCCGTGGCAATCACCACCTCTTGAAATCCTAACGCCTTGAGCTTGTGAACGGCCACCCGGATTCGCTTGAGGGTATCATGGATCAGACGGAGGGCGGTTTCCGCGGCGGTCTCCATCTGACTGTCGATTTCCGCGCTTCTGAGGATGAGAAGATCAACAGTGTCCGGCAGGGGCTTACGCATTCGAATAAACGTATTCAGGGTCATCTCGAAAAACCGCTGACCGAAGCGTTGGCGCAGCACGTCCATCCTCTGATTGACATTGGAAAGCCGCATCTCTCCCAGTGCCGGAATGATGTCCCCATTTTGCTCCAGCAATCGAAGCGTCTTTCCAGCCTCAGGCAGCAGGCCAGCCATCCCCACCCGGGTGGTGGTCGGCAGCAGGGCATATGCTGGGGTCAGGTCCACCGAATCATCCTCGCCAAGCTCTCTTTTCAACACGACACCCAGTTCATATCGCAGGGCATCCACCAAAATAACAGCTACCCGGTGACCGGTCTCCTGAAGCCGGGGCGCCACCCACCCATCGAACACATCTCCGTTGGAGGGACGTCCCAGGGGCGGCCATCCGGTCTTTTCCACATGTCGAACAAAGAGATCATGAACTTTCGCGGCAAGGCGGCGATAATCATTCCTTCCCTTCTCGATAATCTCGGTGACCGCAGCATCCGCTTCCAGCAGATCCGCCACGGCCTGCTCGAATTCTCTGTGCAGCCTGTCCACCTCCCGGAGACTGTCGATATAAAAATCGATCAGTGCATTCAGATCCCGTGCATTATTAGGAAGCTGACGTTCGTTGTCATCGCAGGCCTCGCACAGGGCAAGGGCTGCCTCCATGAGCCCCCACTGGGCCTGGCTTTCTCCTTTTCCGATCCAGACCGAGTGCCTGTGACGCCCCAGAATGGACCGGGCCGTGTCCCGATCATCCTGCCGGATGGCATCCATGGCCTTCCCGATGAAGGTCCTTTCCTCAAACGGAAAGGTATCCCGAACCCCCAGATCCCGAATAGATCGGCAGTGTCGGGGCAGTTCTATATCGCGCTCGATGCTTTCGGCGCGGTCTATATAGATGGGCTGGGCGCGGCGGTCGTTGCGCAGCCGATCACAAAGCGCTTCCACCAGTGGTCTGGCTTCAGGACGCGCCTTGGGGACATTGGCCAGAGAGTCGGGGAGCACCTCTGGCAGGTCGAACACGAATTCGCTGAACAGGAGAAACCGCCACAGCTCGTCCGCTATGGGGGGCCAGGTTTTCCCCCTGCTGACCAGTTTAAGTCCCATACTCGACAGAAACAGCTCCTTTGCCTCGGATACCCACGATTCCTGCCCCTTGAGGTCATCTTTCTGGGCCGCTGACGGGTTCAGCAGGGCAAACAGGATGTCCACTGCGGATTCAACCCCCAGAAGGACCTGAAGGTTCGGCCATCCCTTCCCACTCCCGACGGCGTCAATCACCTGGAACCCTGGATTCGGATCTTCAGCAAAGATGCGGCGGATCGCTGTGCCATGATCCGGCCTGGCCCGAAGGCAGATGTTCATATACTCGTCGCCATCTCCATCCGGGAAAACGTTGCCGCAAACCGTATAAAGGGCAAAAGGGTCGTGCTGCTTTTCTTCATCGTTCACTGGTGCGCCTGTGGGAACATAAACCAGCATACCCTCCAGCTTCGTACCTGTTGCGCCCAGTTCGTTGAACACCCTTAACGCATTTTCCCGGGTCAGTATGCTGCTTTCGGACGCATCGATCACCCGCAGGGTTTCCGTCCCCATTTCCAGACAAAGATCCCGGTAGCGGACATCCGGATCATACACCACCAACACCCCGTTTTTCTTCAACCGGGGCAAAAGCACCTGGTTTTGAATAAAATCCTTGAGTTTCATCTGAATCGTCCCGATGTCCCGTTCACAACAGTTATTTCATCCTTAGATGGAAAAAGTGCAATACCGATTTTCTTATTTCACTTTTTAACGCTTAAAGTGAAATAATGGCTTTCATGTTTCACTTTCTCTGTCTGCAAAGATTTTGAAATACGGTTCAAACAGGAAAAGTCTATTACGCCGTTGCCCCGTAATTTCCTTTAAGATTTCCATGTCCATGAATCTGGCGACCAGGCTCCGGGCCGGGTTGAACTGAATGCCAAGGACATCCATAACCTGCCGGATAGAGACCGCTGGATGTTCATAAAGGTGTGAAATGAGTTTGCGGCCGCTTTCCGCACGTCTCCCCAGTGTCACAATCCGACGTTCAATGTCTTGCCGGAGACTCAGGATCTTCTGAAATGTTCGTTTCCCATTTTCCGCGGTTTCAGAGACGCCCTGCAGAAAAAACCGGCACCAATGACCCATGTCGTTTGATTCGCGAACCCGGGTGAGGGCATCATAATAGGCGCCCCGCTGCTTTTCCAGATGGGCCGAAAGGTAAAGCGATGGTTTTGCCAACAGTCCGTGACTGACGAGATACAGGGTGATGAGAAGGCGGCCGATGCGCCCGTTGCCGTCCAGAAACGGATGAATCGTTTCGAACTGGTAATGACTGATAGCAATGCGAATAAGGTGAGGGACCTGGATCTTTTCATTGTGCCAGAACACCTCCATATCTGAAAGGAGCTCGGGCATATCCTGGTGATGCGGCGGAATATAAGCGGCGTCGGACAGGGAAGCACCCCCGATCCAATTCTGACTTCGGCGGAATTCACCGGGCGACTTCTTTTCACCGCGGACCCCCGACATGAGCGTCGCATGGGCATTGCGCAGCAGGCGAAGGGAAAGAGGCAGTTTTTGCAGCTCCTGGATTGCGTTATTCATGGCCTGAATGTAATTCTGGACCTCTTCCCAGTCGTCGCGCCGCTCGGGTATCACCTCTGCTTCATCCAGCACCACATCATCCATATTTGTCTGTGTTCCCTCAATGCGGCTGGAAGTGTTGGCTTCCTTGATTACGTGCATCCGGATAAACAGATCCACATCAGGAACAATCAGGGTAAAGGCGTTCAGTTCTCCAAGTGCCCGGTTTGCTTTTTCCAGCAGCACATTGATTCGTGGATCATCCCACGTCCATTCATGGTTGATTTTGGCAGGCAGAAAGCTTTTGTACTGATACTGCTGCCGGTAGGCCCCTGACTTGAATTCTTCAAACTTCATTTTCGTTCCCGCCTTCAGAAATTCCCCACCTCATGCAACAGGGACATAAAAAACCTATCTGGTTGTTTTCTCATTTATAATCCGGCGCAAATCATCTTCGGACAGATCTTGGGGGATCCATTTGGTCTTGACCTTTCCCTTTTTATCTTTGCCCACCTCCACCTCCTCCCAGAGGTCTTCTTCCAGATCATGGGCAATGGCATAGCTCCTGTCTTTGTGGCTGGCCCGAATGACCCGCTCCGGCCAGATGCTGAATGCCAGGTGAGCCCAGTCATAGTCTCCCTTTTCCAGCTTCTTCCAGGTCTCCTTCAGGGTTTTCTGCCATGGCTTGTGGAGAAAGAGCTTCCACAAGGGAGAGGCCGTAATCTGAACCCCGTCATTGAGATTGGGTTTCCAGAACCGGGCAATACGGAGCAGTTCGTCCCGGAAATCCCTTAATTCCAGATCCAGATCCGTCAGCCGAGTATATTCCTTCTCCTCGGCTCCGGGCAGTTTTCCTCCGGCCGCGGCCCTCCGTCGCTGAAGTTCCGCCAGTTCCCCGGCCACTGCCGCCAGTTTGGGCTCCACAAAATCATTGACACAGGTATAGAGGATCTGGTCGGTCAAACGGTGGTAATAAATCCAGAGGGTGTAGGAGCCGGACGCGGTGGAAAGGGGCCAGTAGATGGGGGCCTGCCGCCGGCTCTTGGAATAGCGCTTCAAATGGTCGGCAAAAAACTTGGCGGGTTTGCTGAAATAGTCGAGGAGAGATCGAACTCCCAAGATCTCACACGCCTCCTGCTCAATATCCCCGGCCCGCTCCTTCCAGATGACCTCCATGGCCTCCCGAACCCGCCCAACAGTATCCTCACCATGCCCTTCGTCATCTACCAGAATGCCGGACCATGAGATGCGCATGGGATAGTCAGCCGGTACGTCTTCGGGCGTAGCAGGAAGGCCGTCAGCGTTCTGGAGCATGCCCGGGGGGCAGATAGGAAGAGGGGCAAAAGGATCGGGAAGTTTAAGAGGTTGTTTCTGGCCAGTTACATAGCTAAGGTCCCAACGGCCTATACATAGACCAATGCAATATGACAAAATGCTCACCACACTTGATTCGGGAATGACCTGGACAATGCCGAGTTTAGAATCATCGAGGCCCGGCTCCACGTCACTCAGGAAGTGTGATTCAATGACGTGGCGATCTTCCTCTGACAGGCTGTAGGCCTTGTACACAAAATCGTTAATGGTTGCGCGTTCACGCTGATCATTCTCCTCCAATGCATTGGTCTTTCTATCCAACTGTGAAACTGCGTTTGCAATAGAACATTCAGTGTATCCGATTAGATGAGGAACTAAAAATACATGGCTTGTTTCATTCCCTGAGTCACACCATTGCCGTCGTTGAATACAACTCTGGGCAAGTGCGCCGAGACGTTGACGAACAGCCTGAGTCAACTTCGGGAAGGGAACTCGCTTAATAAAACCTACTTCCCATGCGCGGCTTCCATGCTGAATAAAAACGAAGAACTCAAAACAGCGAGTGTTCATTATAGCCAACATAGTGCGAAGGTCTTCATGTCCGTTGTCAAAAACAAAAGCACAAGGCCCTTTGTCCGCAAAGATCGAACCAGCAGGGAGCGCACGCACGCTGAAACCTTTTATTGTGGATCGAGGCCATGTTACACCGGGACGAAAAAAGTGTTCTACAGAAGCGGGTCTTTCCAAGGGTCTATGCTCAGTTCCGATAAACCCTCGATAGGTTTGTCTGGTATCGTCCCAATCAATGAGAAGATGAATATCAGAAAAATACGGGCTGTATTCGCCGCCTTTAGCCAGTGGCACCCACCGAAGAGGTTTCCCAAACATGATTCCCGGTATTTCCCAAGAAGCTCGGATATATCTCATGTCGTCACCTGCTGGATTAGTGACGCAAGCATGTCTGCCGTCTCCGGCAAACGGCCGATAAGTATGAAAGAGTTTACGGATACGTGGCGTGACCCAGTAGGCGATAGGCGAGCCCGGAATACTCTTCAAATCCACGACGGACACTATGTATGCTCGACGATGGAACTTACCTTGTTGAAGATGCCTGATACTTTCTTGAAGCACAGACGCCTTGTCGACCTCTTTAAGTAAACGGGCAAAGAATGCTGAGTCTCTTACGCAAGCGGGTTGGCAATCCTTGGCAAGAACATATGCCGCAGTCTCAACTAGAGCCGCATCAAGTACCCCATGCCCAAGATCAGCGGTTACTTTCAGGGGCACTTTGTTAATGAGTAGATGTATGCGCCAATCGCGAAATGAAGAGAGGAAGAAACATGTGCGAGAAGTGATCGTGCCAATTAGCCCTTGAGAATGGATTTGACACACAGCTCGCTCAATGAACTGACAAAAAATATCCTGGTTAGCGCGCGGATAAACCTCCCCAAGCCACTTGCGTGTATCTCTGCACGGTTCACCAAACGGCGGATTCATCAACACCAGTTCAAACCGCTTCCGGCAGATCTCGATAAAGGCAAATCCTCTGGCCGCATCCTCCGCAAAGAGCCGTCTGCGGTAACCGTCTCCGGCTTCGGCGTGGACCGCATACTCCTTGAGGGCATCGAGGATCCTTTCCTGGGCCGTTTGCCAAAAACGCGTCTTGTCCGGCAGATCGGCAAAATCGAAAAGGGCCTGCTGTTTGGGTCTTTCCATCTGGGAAAAAAGCTTGGCCTGCTCTCCGCCTGCAGCCCGCCTCAAAAGCTCCTTGCTGAATTCTTCCCTGGCATTTTCGACGGCCTCCTCCAATTCCTCTTCGATCTTGAGGAGGCTGCCGGCTTCACCAGCCAGTTTCATCTTATCGAATATGATCTCCAGGAGCTGACCCAGGACCCGGGGTTTGAGTTTTTGGGAGAATTCTTTGAGGAGGTCCTTTTCGCCAGGCATGGGTTCGGCGCACACGATGTTGGACTTGAGAATCCGGGGGCGGTTCCCTGGTTTGACGCCCTGTTCCTGCCATGATCGCTGCGCGCGCAGCCAGAGTGATAGTCCGGCGATCTGGACCGCTCGGGGATCGATGTCCACGCCGTGTATGTTGTGCTCGATGATGAGTCTCGGTACATCCCGCCTCAACGCTTCTTTAGATGAGTATGCCGAGTGAAGCGGGCCACTAAACGAGGCCTTTTCCTGACCACTGACCTCTGACACCTGATCCCTGACCTCCGGCCACTTCCCGCTTTCCTCAATTTCCCAGGCTTCTTCGTAGATTCTTTCGTACAGGTCAAAGGAATACAGCCCAAAATGCATGGACCCGCAGGCAGGGTCGAGCATCCGGATTTCCCTGGGATCTTTCAATGGCCGGTGTGGGATATAGACAGGTTGTCTGAGCAGCTCCTCCTGGGTCATTTCAGATTCGGGCTTTCCGCCTTCGGCTTCGGTTGGTGCCGCAGGGGCCTCTTCACCCTCGGCCAGGAATATCTCGGTGGGCCTTCGCACCAGATAGCGGCATGAATCCTTCAATGAGGTAGCGCCCTTGGTCATCTCATACCAGATGCGGCCCAGGGTGTTGTCGGTTAGGAATTCGACCACATAGCGGGGGGTGAAAAACTGATTGCGCACGGCCAGTTCCCGACTGTTGCGGGGGGCCTGGGACTCGGCCCGCATCTTGCGGCGTTCTTCCACCGTATTGAAATACTGGTATATCCATCCGATGGTTTCGTCTTCGGTCCAGAGGGAGGCGATTTCAGGGGCATTGATTTTATCCAGCAGATGAAGGAGGGCAGATTCTTTGGGAAAGAGGCGGCCCATGGGGGAAAACCGGTCGAACAACACGGGGAGATCAATGGCAAACTCATCAAAAAGGCTGAACAGGTAACAGCGGTACGCCTCCCCGGTTTCGCCAAGGGCGGTTCCCGACACACGCGAATAAAGCTGAAACCCCTTGGAATGGTAGCCGCTACCGACGGATTCAAATATGAATCCCCGGGCCTCGGCCATGCGGACGGCGCAGAGACGATTGAGCACCGTGAAGGCCTGCTCCCGAACGATCCGTTCCATGGCCTCGGAAACCCCGGGCGAAGGGCTGCCCGATCGATAGTGGGACAGGGTCTCTCTCAGGATTCGGGCGGTCTGTCGGCGGGTGTCGTCCAGATGGGTGAGGCGGTCCATATCGCTCACCTCACCCGTCACAGGGTCCATGCCGTAATCGTTTTGCAGTTGCCGGATAAACTCCTGGGTCAGGTGTTCCCTGGCATCTCGTACAAAATTTTGAAGCCGGTTCCGCGTGCTCTGATCAAACGCCATTTTGGTCAATTCTCGGTTTGGATGGTCACTTCAATTTCATTATACCTGGCCAGCTTTTTCAGTTCCTGAAGCTGATGGATCAGGTCTTCCAATTGATCGAGGCTCGTCAACGTTTTGGGCATTCGCAAGGTCTGGGACATGACCTTTTTCCCATCGCGCAGAGACTTGTTCTTTGCCTCTTCTGCCCGCTCCTTGATGCGTTCCTGCCCTTTTCGGATGATGCGGCGTTTCAGTTCATCCACTTGGGAACCAATGACAAACTGCTGGTCCATCAAACGCGCAAGGCCCTCCAGGTCATCGGTTGCCTGGATCTCCAACTCTTCGAGTCTTGCCAGCATATCCGTTCGTTCTTCCTGGGTGAGTTCGGACCACTCGTCCAACCGCTGCAAGTCTTTTCCAGCCTCCGCTATAATGCCCTTTTGCGCTGCAAGCATGGAGGTCGCCGTGTCACGTACCCGCGCCTCCATATCTGTCAGGCTGGAATTGAAATCGGCCGCGTGTTTATAGAAATCCTCCCTGGAAAGACGTTCCTCCACTTGCGTAATCGTTTCGGATAGGGCATCGCGCAATTGACCGGGGGCTCCGGAAGCCGGCAAGGACTTGATTTTCTGGCAGTGACTCCGGACAGAGCGCAGGGTGGTTTCAAGGCCCTGTTTAAATGCAGCGTGAACCGCCCCTGCCCATTTCAGGTTTTCGTAGAGGCTCGATTCCTCGGCGCCGAACCGTTCCGGGGCATCGGAGGCGTCGGTAAAAAGGAGGTCTGCGATATCCCTGGTGAGAGACTCCACGCGGTCAATGCCGGGCAACTGAAGGGAGGCCAGTTTTTCACCCAACGGGGCAACCGCAGATTGACATCTGGGGAGGTATTTTGTGGCGGCCTTGCTGATCTCCTGTTCGAGGGGCACCACC
>Ga0209164_1005115_pt1 | contig 11313 bp, 9 predicted proteins | sample MTBNYHSulfiMetaG_FD_187458 | JGI IMG/M metagenome (GOLD analysis project Ga0209164, IMG submission 187458) | Enrichment culture microbial communities from rom New York Harbor, USA that are MTBE-degrading - MTBE-NYH (New York Harbor Sulfidogenic)... | ecosystem: Environmental > Aquatic > Marine >... | reverse complement strand
GGGGCGTGTCGAGGTAGCCGTCATCGTTTAGGCTGTCAATGATGAGCGAGCCGATCGCCCGTTCCTGCTCGGTGTGGGTCGCCAGCTCCAGTTGCCACTTGAGATGCTCGTTCAGCGTCTTGCTGTGGGCAATCGGCATCTCGGGCATTTCCGGCTCGGTCTCGGTAAAGCCGCCCGTCGGGATGAAATCGCCCACGTCGCTGGAGTCCTGGAAGTAATCCTCCCAATGGGAGTCAAACTCGATTTGCCGCAGGGAGGGGTCTTCGGAGGCGCCGACCGCCGGTTCTTCGGCAGCGCCGTTGCGCAGCGGCTCACTCGGCTCTTCCGAGGCCACTTCCATCGACGGCGCTTCTTCCAGGAGAGGATTCTCGACCAGCTCTTTCTGCAGCAGGTTGGTCAGCTCGAGGGTGGACAGTTGCAGCAGATGAATCGATTGCTGCATCTTCGGCGTCATAATGAGCCGTTGCACTTGCCGTTGCTGCAAATGTAAGCGCTGCTCCACCGAAGACTCCCACCGAAAAGAGATCCGCCAGACCGGAAAAGCATTGGTCGGCTCACGCTGTTCTAACTTATACACCGCAGCATCTGTTTTGTCAACGGACTTTGAAGCAAAAAACGAACCAAAAAGTGGGCAGGATCATATTGACAGAGAATTAGTCTTAAGTTATACTGGATATGTCCATCGGTGAGGCGGTCTTAACGTCGCACTCAAGGTGGGTATCGCGGCGCTGACGACCGTTGCGTTGGACGCCATGCCCCCGACGAGCAGGCTTCCCGGCCTACGGGAGAGTCGCTGGGGACGTTGATTTGCGATGGTCTTCTCCTGAACCCAAGGATGTACACAAGTGAGGCTGTCCAAGACCCGCGTACGCTGTAACTCGCTTCACGGGACGCCCGAAAAGGCACCGGAGCCGAGGCTCGCCCCGGTTTCCCTGGCCTTCGATCGGCGCAGCCGCGTCTATGGCGCGCTGTTGCACCAGGCACAGGATTTCACCCAAGGGAGCACCTGGGCCGGCTATGTGTTCGAATCTCCCCAGTGGGTGATGCTTTTCGAGAATGCCGGGATTCCCGTCGAGGTCCTCAAACAGCAACGGATTGCGTGGCTGGCCGATGAGGTGCAAGCCTTGCGCCACCTGCGGCTTCGCTTCTCCCTGCCGACCCTGATCGGCTCGGGCCTGTTCGACCCGGACGGCCGATTTCGATTCGCCAGGCATCGCATTCTCATTCCCTTTCGCCAAGGGCGGGAGATGGTCTACCTGGTCGGCGTCGACCCGGAGGTGGGCTTTGCGGATGTCCTCCTGCCCTCCCCCACGTGGCCGATGCCCTACCGGGTTCCCCAGCTTGAGCCTGAGCCGGCTCCCCGCCGGCTTTACCTCACTCTGGAGCTGAAAACCGCGCTGCGACTGGGCGCTTTGGGCTGCGCCGCATGGGCGGTCCAATCTCCAAAGCAACTGGATGAGGCCTGGCTGGAGCGTCTCAAGCAGCGGGAGGTTGTTTTCTGCCTCGACGTCGAGCGCATGGACGGCAACGTGGTCGGCCTCTACCAGCGGCTGCTCGAAAAGTACTGCACCCGCTTTCGCTGGCAGACGTTGGGGCAGGCCGAAACCGAGTGGGTGGTGATCCAAAGCCGGGAAGAGCGGGCTCAAAGGGTCGAAGGCAACACCCGCCTGCGCCCTCCCGACAGCAACCCCTTCCTGGGTCGCCTGACGCGCGCCTTCCGGCGACGGAGCGGAAGTCTCCGCCACTTGTTCTCCCTTTAGAGATTTCCGGAACAACCCGCCTGGGGCGGTGCGGTGCCATTCCACCTATCCTTGGCGCGATGCTATAATCGATTGAGAACATCCCACACCGGCGCGGCCGGGCAACGGAATCCAGCGGTGAACTTGCCTTCCTCCCTCGGAAAAGAAAAGGGTTGCTCGATGGCCGTCGTGGTAGCGACCGGCGAGGAAGGAGCGCCGCTGGTCGCCTCCCTCGGCGACCGGTGCGAGTGGAGCCTGCGACCCGGGCGGGTGGTCCTCGGCGATTTCAAAGGCCGCCGATGGGGGGTGGTCGAAACCGGCGTCGGGGCAAAGCGCATGCGCCGCGCTCTCGAAGCGCTTCTCGAACTCCTGCCGGTCGAGCGGCTCCTGCTCGCCGGCGTCTGCGGCGGGATTGCCCCTTGCCTGCCAACCGGCCGCAGCTTCTTCCCCCGGCGGGTCCGCGACGCCCTGGGGAATTTTTGGCTGGAGACAGACCAGGCCGCCTGGAAATGGGCTGGACCGGCGTTGAGCAACACCTTCACAGAGGGAGCCTTGGTAAGCGCCGAGCGCCTCGCGGGCCGTTTAGAGAAACAACGCCTGCGGGAAAAGAACCCGGATGCACAGGCGGTCGACCTCGAAGCGGTCGAGTTCGCCCGGGTCGCCGCCGAGCGGGGCATCCCGTGGGCGGTGCTCAAGACGGTGGCCGACCCCTACGATTTGGACCTTCCTGCCGAAGTCCATTTGCTGGACAGGGTTCCGGGTCTCTCACAAGCGGTGCAGACGGCCATCCGGGAGAATACCAGATTGGTGCAAAGAATCTTCACCCTCTGCCCGCCCACAGAAGCGCCACCTTCTGACAACCTTCATCATTGCGAGTGACCGGAAAGAGCGTGGCAAAGTCTCGGCGGCGTAATGCGAACTACAGGGCCATTCGTCATTGCCAGCGACCGCAGGGAGCGTGGCAATCCCGGGGGCGTGATGCGGACCCCGGCAAATGAGTTGCCGGGCTACTGCGCTTGGCGGCTTTGCGTCTTTGCGTGAGCAATGATCTGGATCGCTTCTTCGAGGGGAACGCGGACTTCCTTTTCCTCGCGCATATTCTTCAGGTTGACCACCCCATCCTGAAGTTCGCTCTCGCCCAGGGTAACGACAAAAGGAATCCCCATCTGATTGGCATAGCGAAACTGTTTCTTGACCCGCTTGACCGGCTGGGCCACCTCGACCTTCAGCCCGGCCTGCCGCAGCCGCCGCGCTACACCGAGGGATTCTTTCTGAGCGCCGATGGGAATGACATACACTTCGGTCACGGTCTTGGGAAGATCATCCGAGCGCTGCTTCAGCGCTTCGTAAAGAACATCCAGGCCGAAGCTCAGCCCCACCGCCGGATAAGCACGCGGATCCTCGGCCTCCAGAAAGCGCCCGATGATCTCATCATAGCGCCCTCCGGCCGCCAGCGAAGAAGCAATACCCTTCTGCTCGACCAGGAAACACTCGAACACCGTGCCGGTGTAAATCTCCAGCCCTCGCGCCAGGCTGGGCACCAGGCGCAAGCGGCCGTTGAATCCGGCCGCGGGGAGCAGCTCGAGCAGCCCGCGCAGCTCGGCGATCCCCTGCTCAGCCTCCGGTCCCGCCAGTTGCTCTTCCAGCGCGCTGAGCACCTCTTCCGCCGAGCCGGTGATGTGAAAGAGCTGGTCCAGCCGGCTCAGGGTTTCCTCCCCGACGCGTTTCTCGCGCAGCTCCTCGCAGACTCCCTTCCAGCCGATCTTCTCCAGTTTGTCAATCGAGAGAATGGCCGCGGGGATTTGCCGGGCGGGAACGCCGCAGTGTTCGAGCGCCGCCGAGAGGATCTTGCGGTGATTGAACCGGATAGTGACCGGCAAGTCGAGCCGCTCGAAAACTTCCGCCGCCAGGGCGATCAGTTCGGCTTCGGCGCTGACGTCGCTCGTGCCGACGATATCCACGTCGCACTGGGTGAACTCCCGCACGCGGCCGCTGCGCACCGGCCCGTCCCGGAAGACTTTGCCGATCTCATAACGCTTCAGCGGCAGCAGCAGTTGGTGGTGCAGCCCCTCGTAGAAGCCGATGATGCGCGCGAAGGGAACCGTCAGGTCGTAGCGAAGGCCGAGCTGGCGCTTCCCCTGGTCTCTCAGGCGATAGGTTTCCTTGAGGATCTCGGCTCCCCCGGCATACTTCGAGGCCAGCAGCTCAAAGGAATTGAGAATCGGGGTTTCCAGCGGGCTGTAGCCGTAACTTTCGAACGTCTCCCGCAGCACGTCCAGCACCCGCTGGCGCAGGATCTGTTCCGAGGGAAGATAATCCCGAGTCCCCTTGAGCAGGCTGAGCTCCATGCCGATTCCTTTCCAGCGGCGGTCCTTCCCCGGCCCTTCGGGAAAGCGCGGCGGCCTTCCCGCCCCAAGCCGGTGAGCGACGTAGTGTAGCAAATGGCCCGGAATTGACAAGCCGACCGGGGCGGCGACGCACCGCCCGGGATTGTCATTCTGAGCAAAGCGAAGAATCTGATTTCATAGCTACAGGGGTGGTGTTTGATCGTCGGGCGGAACGCCTCAGCCGTCCACCGGCAGGCGCAGGTAGATCTCGGTGCCTAAGCCGGGCAGGCTCCACAGCTTCAGCCGGCCATGATGGAGCTCAACAATCCGGCTGACCCAGAAAAGTCCCAGCCCTGCACCCCGGCGAGTGGAAAAGAAGGGAAAGAACATCCTCGCTAAGGTTTCGCCTGAAAGCCCCTCGCCGCTGTCACCGACCGTAAGAAAAACATCCCGCGGGGTATGTTGAGCCGAGAGGCCAACTTCGCCCGGCGTCGCCGTCTCAGGGATAGCCTCCAGGCTGTTGCGCAAGAGATGCTCCACCAGCTCTCTGAGCAAGGCGCGAATGCCCCGCACGGGAGGCAACCGCTCGGGCAATGTCTCGATATAACGGGTTCGCCGCCGGGCAAAGCGCTCCTTCATCCCCTCGGCGGCTTCCCGAATCACCCCCCGCAAGTCAACGCTTTCCCGCGTTCCTTCCAGGCCGTCCGCGATGCGCTCCAGGAGCTCCAGGCGTCCATCCATGCTTCGCCGCCGGGAAGGCTCCTCGACCGCTGCGCCCCCTGATGGAGGAGCCGCTGCCCGGCCTGCCGACACCAGATAGACGCGCAAGCCGGCGACTACTGCCCGGCACAGGCGGTGCCACTGCAGGATCTGCTCCCACTCGCCTTGGTTGGGAAAGAGGAGGTCGGCGGTGAAAATCCGCTCGGGATCAAAGTCGCCCTCTTTCGACGGCGGCGACGCAGGGAAGTCCGGCGCCCGAACGTCGGACAGAAACAGATGGGAAATCTCTTTGAGAGTCGGGCTCATCCCTCGCCAGGATGGACACAGAGCAGCGGTGCTCAGAGTTCAATGACCGAATTGACCCCGCCGAAGCCGTCCCTGTCCTGCAAGGGATTCTCGGGGTCCACCGTCCAGGCATTGTCCACAACAAATTTGTACTGGTGCTTGCCTCGGGGCAGCGCCAGCGAGGCGTACCAATAACCCTCGGCGTCAGGGCCTCGCAGCTGGACCTTATCGGGGCACCAATCATTGAATGTCCCCACAATGGACACGCGCCGGGCCTTCGGCGCCCGCAAGCGAAAGAGGACTTCTTCCTGCGCGGCCGCAGGTTCCATCGCCCGCTTCGGCACCGCCTCGTGAAGCTCCAGCAGCGCCGCCTGCGATTCCTGCTCGATGATTTCATCGGCCAGCGCCCGGAACTCCCGCGCCGAGCGGCTGTGGCGAGCATACTGGATGACCGGCTGGCCGCAGTAGGCCGCCTCGCGAACTTTGCTGCTGACGTGAATGAAGGTGCGCAGAAAAACACCCGGGAAGCTGGCCCGCTGTTCCTCGGCCATCATCCGGGCAAATGCCGAGCGCCCGTCGAAGTTGGTCGCCAGGCCATAGAGCATCAGCTCCTGCCCGAAGCGCTCGCGCAAGAGGGAGATCACGTCGAGCAGGCGCTTGACGCCATGCTGCGAGAAGTGGCTCGCCTCCCCGGGCACCAGCACCTCGTGGGCAAACCGCAACGCATTAAAGGTCAGCAGGCCGAGGCTGGGGGGACAATCCACCACAACGTAGTCATAGTCCGCCCGGACGCCGGCCAGCGCGCTGCGAAGGCGCTCCTCGCGCCCCTCCCGGCCGGACAGCTCCTGCTCCAAAGCGCTCAAGAGAACATTCGAGGCGAGCAAATCCAAGTGGTCGTCAATCCTGATGCGAGCCTCTTCGAGAGGCCGCCGCGCTTCATCCCGCAGCGTCAGCAGCTCGTACATCCCGCATTCCACACGCTCCGGATCGATGCCGAAGCCCAAAGCGGCATGGCCTTGGGGATCCATATCCACCAGGAGCACCCGGCGATTCTGCTCGCCAAGACAGGCACAAAGGTTGACGGCGGTGGTGGTCTTTCCGCAACCGCCTTTCTGGTTGGCCACCGCGATTGTGCGTCCCATGATCTCCTCCTTCGCCCCCCGCGGAAGATCATTGTTCGGCTCGGGACAACTTGAGGGAAGCGTTCTCTGTTAAGTTTCCTGTTTCGGTCGAAGAATGCACCTCAATACACATTGGGTATAGCGCAACATATAGAAACCCATCTTGAGGGTAACCCATCATCTTGAAAAGTCAAGAGAAATCTTAGGGAAGCCGAAAGAAGATCCTGCCCAACTGCTATCCCGTTGCCGCAGGGAAATCCCTTGCAATTACACCCCGGGTATGGCATAGTTGGCTGCCTTCCATGGGAACCCTTTCAGGGTTCCAATCGTTTTTGTGAAGCAGGGAGGAAACCTTGTGATGAGAAAAGCGCTTTTGAGAGGTATCTTATTGAGTGTATTAGCTTTAGCTCTACCCGGGGTTCTGGTTTGGGCTGACGGGAACGAGGCGGCCCCCAGCTCCGAGGTGAAAGCCGCTCCGCAGGCGAAGGCGGAGGAAAAGAAGCAAGAGGAGGGACCTTTGGCGAGCATCCCGGACGTGTTCAAGGTGAAATTCGATTGTTCCAACGGATCCTTTGTCGTCGAGTGTCATAAGGAGTGGGCGCCCTTGGGAGCGGAGCGATTCTACCAACTGGTCTCCCAAGGCTTCTTCAACGAGGCTCGGTTCTTCCGTATGGCGAAAGACCCGCAGGGGCAGCCTTTCGTTGCCCAGTTCGGAATCCATGCCGATCCGGCCGTGCAGGCGAAATGGCGCGACAAGCGGATCAAGGACGACCCGGTCAAGACCTCCAACACGCGGGGCACCCTCTGTTTCGCCACCTCCGGCCCTCACTCGCGCACCACACAACTGTTCATCAGTTACAAGGACAACTCGTTCCTGGACAGGATGGGATTCGCCCCCTTCGGAAAGATCGTCGAGGGGATGGACGTTGTGGACAGCCTCAACTTCGAGTATGGGGAGCGGCCCAACCAGGGGCTGATTCAAGAGCGGGGCAACGCTTACCTGAAGGAGCAGTTTCCCAATCTGGATTACATCAAGAAGGCGGTCATCCTCGATTAGGCCGGCTGGCATCCGGAAGGGAATCGGATAAGAAAACACTGAGCGATCAGGAAATCATTGAGTGGAGGATGAGATTCGATGGCCGAGCTTCCAGCAATCACCGAAGCGAATTTTGAGCAGGAAGTCAAGAAGAGTGAAGTGCCCGTGCTGATCGACTTCTGGGCGCCATGGTGCGGGCCGTGCCATATGGTCAGTCCGATCGTGGAACAGCTGTCGAAGGACTACAGCGGCCGCCTCAAGGTCGCCAAACTGAATACCGACGAGGCCCAGAATATCGCCGTCCAGTTCGGAATCCAGAGTATTCCCAGCCTGGTTCTGATCAAGAACGGCCAGGAAGTCGACCGCATGATTGGGGCTCGGCCCAAGCAGGCCATCGCGGACTGGCTGGACTCCAGACTCTAGCTTCGACCGAAATGGCGCCGGAGAGATTGGTTCTTGAATCGCGTTGGGCCGTGCTAGGCGGGGAGGTAGCGGTGCCCTGTACCTGCAATCCGCTATAGCAGGGCTGAATTCTCGACCGAGGTCCGTGGTTGTCGGGGCCGGCATCGGTAAGCGGCAGTGATGGCCGGGTCCTACGCAATGAGTCGTTCCGAACCGGGTCAGGTCCTGACGGAAGCAGCCCTAAGGGACTTTTCTCATGTGCCGTGGGGGTGCCTGACCGGAGTTGGCTGCCGGTGTATCGCCCGGTAACGGCGGATCGACGAAGAGTGCACGGCCCACGCCTCGGCTTCCTTCGAAGGGCGTCCTTTCCGAGGGTCACTGAAGAGCGGCCCCATCCGAGGCACAGGGGCGAGGGGTGTTTTCTTCGCCTGATTTTGCCGCAGGTCGGGGTGGGGGTCGTCTTATCGAGCCGGGTTGCCTGTTATTGATTCCGCTGTATGGGGTGCTTCGCTTGAGCCACGTGGGTCGAAATGCCTTCTAAACCGCAAACGCCGTTTTTGGCCACTGCCCGCCGGGGGCGGCCCCAGCGCTTCGCCGACGTCGTCGCCCAGGAACACATCACCACGGTGCTCCAGGGGGCGCTGGAGCGGGGCAAGGTCTCCCACGCTTACCTTTTCTCCGGGCCTCGAGGCGTCGGCAAAACCTCCACGGCCCGCATCCTGGCCAAAGCCCTCAACTGCGAGCAGGGAGTTGTGCGGGAACCCTGCAACGAGTGCCGTTCCTGCCGCTCGATCACCGCCGGCACGCACATTGACATCATCGAGATTGACGCGGCGAGCAATCGCGGGATTGACAACATCCGCGATCTGCGGGAAGCCGTGCGCATCGGGCCGGCGGTGGGGCGCACGAAGGTCTACATCATTGACGAAGTCCATATGCTGACCCTGGACGCCTTCAACGCCCTGCTCAAAACCCTCGAAGAGCCGCCCGAGCACGCCAAGTTTGTCCTGGCCACGACCGAAGAACATAAGGTGCCCGAGACTATTCTCTCCCGGTGCCAGCGCTTTCACTTCCGGCGCATCCCCGTCGTCGCCATTATCGAAAACCTGAAGAAGACCTACGCCGAGGAGAGCCGCGAGCTGGACATTCCCGAGGCGATCTTCAGTTATGTGGCCCGCGCCGCCCGGGGCAGCGTCCGGGACGCGCAGAGCCTGATGGACCAGATCATCGCCTTCTCCGAGGATCGGGTCACCCTGGAAGCGGTCGAGACTCTGCTCGGCGCGGTTGAGTTCGACACCCTTCTGGCCTACGTCGAGCGCATCCATCGGGGCGATCTCGACGAGGTGCTGAACCTCATTGATGAGATCAGCCAGCGGGGCCGGGACCTGGCGCAGTTTGTGCGCGACCTGATCGAACTCTACCGCCACCTGATGGTCGCCCAGTACGCGAAGGAACCCCAGCGGTTGATTGATCTCGCCCCTGAGCAACTGAAGGCCACGGTCGAGCTGTCCGGCCGGCTCGAAACGGAGACCCTCCTGCGGGCGCTTGAGGTCCTTTTCACCGCCGAGGGCCAGCTGAAGAGCACGGTAGACGACCGTCTGGTGGTTGAGCTGGCTTCCTTCAAACTGGCGAAACTGACCGAGTCGGTCACGCTGCGGGATCTGATAGCGCGAGTCGAAGGCTGGGAGGCTACTGGCGCCCCTGCCGGCGCTGCTCCCCGGCCCGCTGCGAAGGCCGTCGCGCCGCGCGCTTCGGCGTCGAGCTCGAATCCTTCCCCGGCGAACCCATCCGAGGCTGTCGCCTCGCCCGCCCCGGTAGCGCCGCCGAGTGCGCCGGAGGAGCCGAGGCCGGTGCGCATCGAAATGGTAGACCCCAAAGGGAGCATCCCTGCGCCGCTTTGGCGCCAGTTCCTTGAGCAGCTCCATGAACACAGTCCGAAGATCTACAGTTATCTGGAGGGCGCCCAGCCTTTGGGCCTTCAGAACGACCGGCTGACCATCGCCATACCCAAGGTCCACGGGTTTCAGTATCAGCAGCTCAAGGGCAGGAAAAACACCGAGAAAATCCAGCAAGCCCTCGGGGAAGTCTTTGACAAGAAGTTGAGCGTCGAGTGGGTGCTGAAGGAAATCGAGCTGGTCTCGGACGCCGATGCGCCGCCGGAGCAGGGCGTCAGTCCGGCGCAGCTGATCGAGGAGGCCCGGGAAGATCCCCGCGTCCAGCAAGTGATGGAACTGTTCGACGGCCGGGTGATTGACCGGCGGGTGCGCCGGGGTAAGCGGGCGGCCGGCCCCGCGCCCGGCAAAAGCCCGAAACCGAAGGGAGAGTGAATGCGATGACCGGACTGGGAGATTTGAGCCGGATGATGAAAGAAGCCCAGAAGCTTCAGCAGAAGATTCTGGACAAGCAGGCCGAGATCGCTCAGATGGAAGTCACCGCGACGAGCGGCGGGGGGATGGTCACGGTCGTCGCCAGCGGCGACCAGCAGATCAAATCCATCCAAATCGAGCGCGAGGTCATCGACCCGGCCGACCCGGAGATGCTTCAGGACCTGGTGCTCGCCGCCATCAACGAGGCCCTGGCCAAGAGCAAGGAACTCGTCAAAGAGGAGCTGGCCGGCCTGACCGGCGGCCTCAATATCCCCGGCTTGTTTTAGCCTGCCTGTTGAGCGCAGCAAGCAGCGCCCCGATAGGTGTTCGTACGAGTCTTTATTCAGCCACGAATGAACACGAATAAACACCTAAAACACACGAAATCAAGCCAGGCAATTCACTCCTTATGGCGATTCATGCATCACCATATCCTATGTTGTGGCACAGCCGTCCCTGGCTGTGCAGCCCAGTAGGCCACGCGAGCCGAGCGTGGCCCCCCGCTCGAACAGCACGGGTCCGCCTCGGCTCGGCGGACCTACCCACTGATCAACGGGCGCAGCAAGCAGCGCCCCCACAAGCAACTCTATCCGATTCCTCGAGTAGCCCGGTTTATCGGGCGTATCGAGAGGAATCGCTGCACGCCGCAGGCCTCGCCTCTCGATACAGGCCGGCTTCGCCGTCCTTACTCGAGGCTTCGGGGAGATCTCCCGCCAGCGGATCAATCTCCCGCCACCGAATCAATCCGGTGGCTAACCTTTTCGAGCGAGCTGAAGCCTCGCTCCATACCACCCGCGACGCGATGTTGCCGGGCTTCAGCCGGCTTTGCCCTTAGACACCTTCTTCAGGAGGTGGCGCCCCTCGGAACACACTCCACCCGATTCCTCGAGTAGCCCGATTCATCGGGCGTATCGAGAGGAATCGCTGCACGCCGCAGGATGAATCTCCCGCCACCGAATGAATCCGGTGGCTAACCTTTTCGAGCGAGCTGAAGCCTCGCTCTTGATAACCGCTGCCTTCCAGGCCGCCAGCCAGCGTTCATACTGCCCGCGCGCGGCAGGCCAGGTCCAACTCTGCTCTTCGGGCGCTCCCCAATAGAAGCTAACCCACCCGGCGGCCCGCTCGCCGGTCGCTTCCAGAAGCGCCTGCAAGATGTCTTCGAGCGGGATTTCCTCGGGCGCCCACATCGGGTAGCACTCCTCCACGAGCAAGGGCTTGTCGGCCGGCAGGCGGGCCACGCGCGCGCGCCACTTCTCCCGGTTGACCTTCAGGAAGTCCTCCTGTTCCTCGACCGGCTCGGGATAGAGATGCACACAA
>Ga0209164_1005112_pt1 | contig 11318 bp, 16 predicted proteins | sample MTBNYHSulfiMetaG_FD_187458 | JGI IMG/M metagenome (GOLD analysis project Ga0209164, IMG submission 187458) | Enrichment culture microbial communities from rom New York Harbor, USA that are MTBE-degrading - MTBE-NYH (New York Harbor Sulfidogenic)... | ecosystem: Environmental > Aquatic > Marine >... | reverse complement strand
ATATCCATAATCGCTTTTACAGCGCAAACCTACCGACGCTAGAGGCTACTTTAGATATTGCGCTAAGTAGGATGCCGTACATGACTAAAGTAGGAGATCACGAGACCTACATTTTTGATCTTAGTGGAGATTACTTGGCGAAACTTTACGATGAATATGGAGAGGGCATTCTTCAGCAAAATGTTCGCATGTTCGAGGGAGATAGAGGCACAAATTTGGCAATTGCTAAGACCGCATCAAGCGCTGAGGAATCCAAGGACTTTTTCCATTTTAATAATGGCATCTCGATCATATGCGATTCCGCAACCCACAAGCCATTCAATAATGAGCTGAGCTTGGAAAGACCGCAAGTCGTTAATGGCGGCCAAACGATTCGGATACTCCATCGCTGCTATACACAAGGATCGTTAGAAAAAGACGTTCACGCAGTTGTGAGGGTAATCACAACAGGGAAGGATAAGCAGTTCGCATCAAATGTTGCAGTAAATCTTAATAATCAAACAAGGGTCGATAATACCTTTTTAAGGTCAAATGACCCTAGAATTGTCCAATTGCTACATTCACTGTCGACACTTGGATACTTTCTTGAGCGGCGCGCCGGCGAGATTGATGCGATGCTTCCTGAAGAGCTTCAGGAATTAGAACATAAGTTCGGCAGTCCATTTTCCAATCACGTGATTCCGTTAAAAGACGGAATGCAAGCCTATGTCGCAACCTACTACGGCGACCCTCAGCTGGCTAAAAAGGATCCAGCGAAGATATTTACAGACGACGGCGGTAGCTTCTCCAAAATTCTTCAGTTCGATCTCACTGCCGAGAAATTTAGGGATGCGTACCGGCTAAGTAGACTTGTGTCGGCTCAGGTAGATCAGTTTAAACGCCTCAAAAGAAAGCGATATTCGGATGAGGCTGAAAGAAGAAATACTTACATTAAGGAATTCGGGGCGTTTGTAGGGTCAGTGTTTCCGGAACTAGATTTGGCAGTTCCTCAAATATCAATATTTGGGATGGCGTTGTTGTTTGAAAAGAACAAAGTATTGGGCGGAGGTAACCTAAAGGAATTTATAGACCATGCAAGTGCGGACCCGACTGAGATTTGGCGTGGCTTTATCGAACTGATCTCAGTGCGTAGTGCTTTAGGCATTGAGAAAAGTTGGCCTACCTTACTTAAATCAGGAACTTTTTACAGAGATGCAGTAGCTCATTTGAAGGCAAGTTGGGCGTAGCAGTGCTGCGCTCTAACAAGCCTCTGAATACGGAATTTTACTCGCTGCGCTCCCAAAATCCCGGTGAGTGGGGTGATGGGCCTGTTCCACGGGGCCATTGGGGCGGATGAACAATTTAGGGAAAGATTGAATGGCAAGGCGAAAGAAAAAGAAATTCTACTCCGGAAAGACAAATAGTCTTTCGTCTATTCAAAATAATAGTAAAAAAGATCTCAACAAAAAATTTACTCATCTTGTTCTTGGTGCGTTACTCGCAATAGCGACAGGCGTGATAGGGTGGTTCTTAACTGCACCAAACGTATACTTCGTTGAAAATGTTTATCCACCAATACAGCCATCCGTTCAGAGCTTTAATCCGGGCAAATTTGTTGTTCGTGGTGGGATGGTGACGAAGTTTAGAAACATTTCATTTCGACAAGCGGCTATTGCTGTCGAGATTGTTCCAGTGGCAGCCGCAATATTTCCTGAATCTGATTCAAAAATGATTGAACGTATAGAACGAATACCGGAAAGCTTCGATGAGTCAAGAGCTATAGTGGATGTGTCGCCTAGTGCAATACCGCAATTTGCGTTAACAGAAGTTCGTGCAGACGCCCTATTTCATTTGAAGTTAGTCGCTAAACGCGCTGTCTATATCTATAAGCTAAAATGGAAGGTTGAAGGACAAGGGGAAATTTATTCCACATGCATGCGGTTCCCTCTCTGGTCAAATGAAATGTCACCTGTAAGCGACAAAGATTCATATTCTATCAAGTGTGACTAAATTCCACTGCCAACGAATCCTGGGGACTCCTTACTTAATCCCAACCAAAACATTCTGCGGACAAGCCGCAGATGTTCTCGTTGGGTATAAAAATAATGAGGAACAGGCATGGCGCGAAAAGTAACACCATCACAGTTAAAAAACATGATACGCCAAGCTCAGAACAAACAAAGGCAGGCTATCAATAAATACAACCAAGAAGTCACACGACATAATCAAAAGGTCAAACAAGCTGTAGATCAATACAACCGAGAAGTACGTGCTTACAATGCTCGTGTTCGCGCTCACCGTCAGAAAATTCAAAACGAATTATCAAAGTTATCACGCCAGCCAACAACAACGAAATTTGTTGTTTTCCGAACTTCTGTAACCACTCTACATGAGTCATACTCCCGGTTAGAGCATCGGGCAGAATCACAACAATTTGACTCTCGCTTCAACCACGTTCTTGATCTTTCCGAACGTGAAGCATCAAACAATCTAGAGGTTATGAACGCTCTTTTGGGAGAGCACCCAGACCCAAACCAACCTGTTGAAGGGGATATAGAGTCAACCCTTACAGATGAATTGAGGAATATATCTACAGATTTGAACGATCGGTGGAAAGGCGCAGTCTTTTCCTTAAATCCACGCAATCCTGATGCCGCACGGCATTTCTGCACAAGTGCACGGGAAGTAATCACTCAGATTCTTGAAATTAAAGCCCCTGATTCTGAGGTTATTAGCTTGTTTCCTCATTGCGACAGAACAGAACAAGGGAAGCCAACTCGAAGGACAAAAATAAAATTCTTCCTGCATAGAAAGGGTATTGAAATTGATGTGCTGGAGGATTTCGTAGAGAACGACATGGGCAATATTATTGAGCTATTTCGTGTATTTAATGACGCTACGCATGGTTCTGCTGGTAGGTTTGATTTATATCAACTATCAACAATAAAAAAACGAGTTGAGGATGGTATCAAGTTTTTAACCCAATTAATAAACTGACATTGACCAACCAGCGGGTCAACCTGACCGCGGGGACGGTGGCGGCGCTGACGCGGCAATTAATGGTGGCGCGTTCAGATTACCCGAAACGTTAAGCCTAAAGAGAAGCCAAATGGCACTGAATAAGATATCCGACGCTCCGGGCGGATTCCCTGATTGTCACGCAACAAGCCTTCATGATTTCTATGACTGGGTCGATGATGTAAAAAGTCGTACACATACCGATGTTCTGATCTTCCGAGGACAACAAAAAAACTGGGAGATGTTACCGAGCATCAGCAGAAATGGTTCACCGAAAAAAATAATCGAAAACGAGAAAAGATTATTCGAAGAATTTAAACGAGAGGGGGAGCCTTGTCTTCATCGTGTTCCAGACAATGATTGGGATTGGCTGGTAGTTGCTCAGCACCATGGATTGCCTACAAGACTTCTCGACTGGACTTATGACCCTATTGTCGCCTTATGGTTTGCACTCGAAAATTACGATGAGAAGGACTCTGCCCCAGAGGTTTGGGCATTGAGGCCATTGAAGGAAGATGTAATAGAAGACCTGAAGGCATCAGAGCCATTTCGGGGCACAAGAACCAAAATTTTTAATACGAATTTCACAATCCCTAGAATAAGAGCGCAAAAGGGATGTTTTGCCCTATTTAAGCATTATGAGAAATTCCCCAACGGGTTTATTCCACTTGAGAAAAACAGACATTTAAGGGTCCGTGTGGAGCGCGTCAGAATTGCTAAATTTTCAGCTGCGAATATTGCGAGCCAAATTAGGGAAATGGGATATGTCAGAGATAAGCTATATCCAGATATCGATCGAGTTGCTCTGAGAATCAGAAATAAGGTATTTCAAACCTATTCTCAACAATAACATCCTGCGGTCAAGCCGCAGATGTTCTCGTTATGATCCAATAAGGAAATACCATGAAACTGGTAACCGACATTAAAGAAATTCGATACTGCCAGCAGCAACTGGAAAAAATATTAAAAGGCTCCCTAACAGCTATGGGGGAGCATAATATAGGGTTCCCTGGTGGTAATATGTTTCACCATGTTTGGTCGAATTCTGACTTTTGGTATACATCATTTGAAATTACAGACGAAATGGAATCTGTGCCAAGATTCTGGAATGCCTTTGGTGTAGCGAGTGAATTGAGCGACAAAAAATCAAATAATATTGCAGTTGAAATTAATATACCTACACAGGGTATTAATAGAATGGTTGCCGGATTCTTTGCAACAACCCCAAATAACAAAGAAATATTCCTGTTCCATCGTGGTCGAATAGGTGGTGGCAGAGCCGGTATAGGAAAGAAAGCATTTTTAGGCTGGTACCCTGATAATACTATTGAGGTAGAGGGTAAAAACAATTCCATAGACAACGGTATCCTTGTTGGGGAGATTAATTCAAAATCATTCTTAGATGATCTTGCTAAATTTATCAAAAATGTCGCTCTATTCCGCGTGATTGCAACATCAGGAGAAATTGATCAATCTACATACATGTCAGATGAAGAATTGCGCAAGAAAGCAGAGCAAGAGGCCACAAAAAAGCCGAAGAAGAAAAAAATCAAATCGGATGTTTTTGAAAGGAATCCATACATTTCAGAGCTAGCAAAAAGACGAGCAAAAGGGAAATGCCAGCTTTGCTTGTCCTCTGCCCCTTTCTTAACCAAACTTGGTCGACCATACTTGGAAAGTCATCATGTTGTGTGGTTGGCAAATGGAGGAGAGGATACAATCGAAAACACTGTTGCTCTTTGTCCAAATTGCCACAAAAAAATGCACGTCCTGAATCTAGGGGAAGACGTAACAAAGCTTAATAAAATAGCTGCAAAATCATAACAATAGGGTCAACCTGACTGCGAGAACGTCGGCGGCGCTGACGCGGTAGACTCTGGTGGCGCAGCAGGTTACTCCAGGCGTTAGAGGTAAGGAAAAGGAGTAATCCAATATGTCGAAAATTTATGGAGTATTGCTCACAAATCAAGGTTGGCAAGATTTGGAGCAAGGATTAAAGCCTTACTACAGTGAAGGACCTATCGGCAAATACATCTATTGCTCTAATGTGCGCCCGGATGGTCCTTATTTCGTAATGGAAGCGATTGTAAAAAATTCTGATGGAAGCGATTTTAACGCAGAAATACTGATTCCCCATCATTATGTAAAACTTGTTATCTCAGCGTCAGAAAAATCTCAAATAGGGTTTATATCACAGTAAGTCGGGCGTTCGGTGACTAAATATTATTTGGAAATATCTTAACTAGTGAGCAAAGTGGCCGCACGATTATCTTCCTTATTAGAAGATTTGACCACTCCATAGGATGAGGCTTATCAAATTGAGGAGGGCTAGATGTCTTTTTTAAAAAAGTTATTTGGGGAAAAATCAAAAGAACAAGAAATTCCAGATATTATGACCTTAGCTTCACTGGCCGCAACATCAATTGATGATGCAATTCAAACTAATGGACTTCAAGCGATATTTCGGCCAAACACAGCAATTGTACTAAGTCGTTTTAATGGAGTGGGATTAAAATGGACTCCAAATTTAGAAATTAACGACCACGTTCGGTCATTTGTTTATTTATCAGATTTTGAGGAGTTGACGAGTAATATCGAAAAAGCTTTCGGACTTGATATGGCCAAACTCCTCCCTCCAGATAAGGCTTTGGAAATGATAAAAATGATGGCTAGTAGTATGGTCGCCCAGCAAGCAATAGATCAGTTAGCATATGCTTTGGCTTCAAAATTACGAACTAAAGTTGGTCTTCCCCCAGGGTTATAAAAAAGCGAGGGGGGACAGGTCTCCGTTTGACTAACCTTGGTTTTATTCGCCAAGTCAACATATCTCTTGAACTAAGGGTTACAGAATCCCGGGGACGCGATATTAAATTCCAACAAAAACATTCTGCGGACAAACCGCAGATGTTCACGTTACAGATAAAATTATTAGGATATTTCAAATTGCCGTCAAAATATCTGCTTCATCCCTCATATTATTGTGAACGCATTTGATAATCAACATGGTCAGACTGTTGAACAGATCGCTATTTAATTTTCTTCTTGCCTTTTTCGGCGACATGCATGAAAATATTAACAATTAATCTGGCTCATTTTCAATGAGATACCCCTTTCAAAGGCTTAGCTGAACACATATCTGTGTTTCTTGAATTCCAGGTTCCATTGCCACGTATCTGTCCGCAAGACGAAGTTTAATCGCGGAAGCGAACTTCTTTTTTGTCTGCTGGTATAGTATTGCGTGGTCCCTAATTTCCCCTTTTCTACTTTCACTATTCTGCCGATGATCCAGTTTTTCGAGATCATACTCGGCAAATAGAATCATCATTCGAACAAAACAGAAGGTTTTGTGTGAAGCCAACCCCATCAATCGGGAGCGAAACAATAATGCTCCCGGTGGAGCATTATTGTTTCCCTTCCACAGCAGACAGGAGGAAACAACAATGGCAGCAACACTCAAGGAAAAGATCGATTTGATCAACGAAAGATTACGGTCTTTCGGCAAGGATGCGGTCCAGGAAACCAAAATGACCGGCAAGGACGGAAAGGTGATCGGCCAGATCAAATATGGCTACCGGTCCCAGTATGTCTTTGACTGCGTCAACGAGGTACTTGGGCCGGAGAACTGGCGATATGAACTGACCAAGGAGGAGATCTTCGAAACCCAGGCGGTTGCCGAGGTGAAGCTCTTTCTCAAGGTCGATGGCGAATGGTTCTGCAAGGGCTCCCAGAAGGGCCAGATGCAGATCGTCAAAGGCAATGTCGGCGATGCCCAGAAGGGTGCCATTACCGATGCGATTCAGAAGTGCATGTCGCTTCTTTCCATCGGCAGTGATTCCTACAAAGGTCTGCTGAAGAACGTCTATCTGCAAAGTCCGGGTAATCCCAAGCCCGAAAGAAAACATGCTACAGAAGCACCTGCTGACCAAAGTGGTAACTCTGCCGCAGAACTTCCCGAGATTGCCGGTGTCATCTTTGAAAACCGTCAGGGTGTCATTGTGGCCATCGGGGAGAAACTGTTCGATAAAAGGCAACAGCTCAAGGCAGCAGGATTTACCTGGAATAAATCAGAAAAAATCTGGATGAAAGCAGCTTAACTAACCCGCATATCTCACAAGCAATCTGCTACTAAGGCTGTAAGCATTACGACTACCGCGTTACGCTTGAAAAATATCCTCAACATACTGACAGTATGCTTGCGGGTGTTTTTCAGCGCGTGCCTTGTATTCAAAACACTTCCAGCCTTCTCGCAACGATCTTTGCGAGAAATGCGGGCTAAAACCCAACAACACCCGCTACCTGAGGGAGTGATACCATTCCCTCAGCGGGGATCCCCGTATCCTCCCTGAATATGCAACCATGGAGGATACCATGACAGATCCATTGATGGTTCCTACGAAGTACATTCTCAAGGAACTTCTTTTCACACCATTTTCATTCCTGAAAAGGTTTTTCACCAGAGGCAAAAGTAAACATCGCCCGGCCGATGAACCCCTTCCCGAAGTGATCATTCACTTGGAAGGCGGCTTGGTCCAGGCAGTGTATGCCGCCGAAGATTTGGATATTCGAATCTTCGATCTGGACATGCCGGATTTCGCAACCAGGCAGGAACTGGATGAGGCGAAAACGCTTGCCGCTGGTTTGGAGAGCCGGATTCAGGTCCTCAAGCAGGTTTATTGACAGAAAAACCGGTTGCCTACTGTGGCCGGCGACAACCCGCACCCATGGGGATGCAGCTTCTCCCCATAGTGGGGATTGCTCTGTTCCCCTCTATTTAAGCAAAAGGAGATGAATCATGTTGAACAAGACTATGCTGATCGGAAACTTAGGCGCGGACGTGGAAGCCCGTGAGACCAAAAGCAAGGTGGCGGTTGCCAACTTCCGGGTAGCGACCACTGAACGGTGGAAGGATACCCAGGGCAACCAGCAGGAAGCCACCGAATGGCACCGGGTCGTTGCCTTTGGCCGCCTGGCGGAAATCTGCGACGAATATCTCGTCAAGGGTTCCCGGGTGTATATCGAAGGCCGGCTGCAGACTAGAAAATGGGAAGACGGCGACGGTATTACCCGCTTTACCACGGAGATAATCGCCCGCGAACTGAAAATGCTCGGCGGCGGGGATAAGGCGGAAGGCGTTCCGACCCCGCCGGATGAAAGTCCTGAACCGCCAACGGCTGATGACGTGCCGTTCTGATCAACACTACCAACCGCGAAAAGTCTGGATTCTGCTCCGTCAGAGTCCGGGCTTTTCATCAAGGAAAAACATAACCGGAATACATCCTCAAAACCCTGCTGGGGGCAATCACCCCCAACGGGGGTCTTGCCTCCGGCTCAGCCAAAGGAGCAAGACAAATGGGATGGACATACACGCACCGGGGCAGCACCCCGGTAAAGCAATTTCTGGCCGATCACGTCAACTGTGAGAACGAACACGCCAGATGGCTGATCCTGGATATCGCCATCGTCAAGATGCGTACGGCATACATGGCGGTCGAGATCATCCGGCGCAACAAGGAGTCCGGCCAGCTGGACATGACGACCCGCAAGGTTGTCGCTTTTGTCTTTCTGCTGGATTACCGGCCGCGCGATCCGGACTATGACATGGGATACAAGGATATGGATGAATCCATGGGACCCTGCGAAAGCGAATGTCCCGAAAGGATCCTTAATCTCCTTACCCCGACCGACTACGAGTATGCCCTGGCCTGGCGACAGCGCTGCCGGGACAACATCGCCCGCAAAAAGGCGTTCCGTCTCACCAAGGATGCGGTTATCGAAACCAGGCCGATTTCCTTTCAGGACGGCCGGGCGCGAACCCGTTTCAAGGTCATCAGCTGCAGACCGCTCCGGCTGCTTTGCCTGGAGACCCATACGATATGCAGAGTGTCTCGGAGGACACTGCAAAGTATGCATGTCCAAAAAGTGGGAAACACCCCGTCAACGATAATGAGGTGAAAGTATGAAATCAAGAATAGAACTGGCTGAGGCCGTCCTCAAGGAGTACTGCCGCTTAAAAGGCGAGCTTCTGGACAGCTATGAAACCGGCATAACCGATCTGATCACCGACCTCATGCATTTGGCCCACAAGGAAGACCTGGACGGAATCGTTCTTTCCGGAATGGCCATGCTGCATTTTGAGGCGGAGAAGATGGGAATGCACAACTGAAAAATAAATACGGAAAACAATCCCGTCAGGGGCAATACGCCCCCGGGGCGGTCTTGCCCCTATCACAAACACGGAGGCAAGCTATGGCTATACTCATTACAACCGATGGATCAAAAGCCGAGGTGGCAGCCCAGGGAAACCATTTCACCTTGGACGAAATGTATTCTCTCCTGGAGTGTTCCCATGTGGAAGCGGTTTACCTGGAAGACGGTCGCATTATGTGGATCGACGAGGAGGGCAAGTTCAAGCCCCACCAGGTAAATATTCCAGCGACTCTGCTGCTGCAGATGTCCGGCGGCATGCCGGGAGATTACATCGCCGGCATGGCTTTGATCACGGAAAGAAACGAAGTGCAGTAATGAACATATAAGTACAAAAATTCCCCAAGGGGCATGACTTGCCCCTTGGGGTGTCCTGCCTCTTTCTTATCAAGGAGGCAAGACATGCTCTACATTCAGGATCAGAGCGGGGGATATCAGCCCGCTCCCAGAGAGAAAATCTTATCTGAAGCCAGTCGACTCAGCGGATACCGGCTCAGGCGAGGTTCCTTCATCAGGTCCTCGGAAGATGCAAAGAATGCAATCCGGCACAAACTCATAAAATACGAGTGTGAGGTATTCGGCTGTCTGTTCCTGGACAGCGGTCATAAGGTACTGGCTTGGGAGGAGATGTTCCGCGGTTCCATCAACTGTGCCACGGTTCATCCCCGGGAAGTGGTCAAGGAGGCCCTGCAACTTAATGCCGCGGCGGTCATCCTGGCCCACAACCATCCATCCGGAGACAACTCGCCTAGTCCCCAGGATATCGATCTCACCCACAAGTTGAAGAACATTTTACAGGTGATCGATGTCCGTGTGCTGGATCACCTGGTGGTCGGTGAAGAGGTGAATGCCTTTTCCGACTTAGGACTATTAAACTGAAAATCCCTGACCAGGGGCAAGCCTGCCCCTGTGGGGAATAGCGTCTTGCCCCATTAATAAAATTTAAGGAGGCAAGACCATGACAGCACCCATACCTTTAACCAACGAGCAAATTGTAACTATCGCCCCGGCAGCCGGGTCCACCGCACCCATTGACGGCGTGTCAAACCGGTATTCGTTTATGCCGACCCTGACTGCGGTCGATCTGCTTCGCGATGCCGGCTGGTTTCCAGTTCACGCGGAACAAAGCGCTGTGCGCAAAATCAGCCGTGACGGCTATCAGCGGCACGTGATCCGCTTTGCCAAGAACGGACTGTTGTTTGACGGCGAACGCGTCGACCTGGTTCTGTATAACTCCCATGACTGTGGCTGTGCCTTCAAGCTGATAGCCTCGGTCTGGCGACAGATATGCGGCAACGGGCTGATGGTTGCATCGGAGTTTGCCAACTTCAGCCACAAGCATATCGGTTTCAATCCTGAAAATTTCATGCATTCGGCCGGAGAGATAGCAGCCGCGGCCGGAACAATTGCCGACCAGGTCGACGCAATGAAGGTTATTGAGATGACTCAGGATGAACGAGGCATATATGCCCAGGCTGCCCATAACCTGGTTTTCACCGAACCTGAAAAAGCCCCTGTAATTCCCGAGCAGTTACTTGCCGAGCGCCGCTTTGACGATAAAGGCAACGATCTGTGGACGACCTTTAACGTGGTGCAGGAAAATATCATGCGCGGAGGACTGAAAGGGATGAAAAGAGATAATGAAGGCAGGTTGCGCAGAGCAACCACCCGGCCGGTCAAGGCAATTGACCGCAATATTCAGCTCAACCAGGCCCTCTGGTATCTCACAGAGAAGATGGCCGAGCTGAAAGGGGCGGCGATCAGCCCTGCTATCATCTCTGCCTGACTTGTTTTATATCAATCCTGTAACGCAAGCCGTCTCCTCCGGGGGACGGCTTTTTTATTGTAAACTGTAAAGATACGAGTTACAATAAATTATGATAAAAAGCTTTCGTCATAAAGGTTTGGAAAAATTTTACACTTCCGGCAACAAGGCCGGTATCCAAACCAAACACGCACCTAAGTTGCGAAGGATACTTGGTCTTCTGGACGCTGCAACTAAACCTGATGATGTGAATCTTCCCGGTTTCAGGCTGCATCCTTTGGCCGGAAAACAAAAAGGCTTTTATTCTGTATGGGTCAACGGCAACTGGCGTGTCATTTTTCGATTTGTCGGT
>Ga0209164_1005111_pt1 | contig 11318 bp, 9 predicted proteins | sample MTBNYHSulfiMetaG_FD_187458 | JGI IMG/M metagenome (GOLD analysis project Ga0209164, IMG submission 187458) | Enrichment culture microbial communities from rom New York Harbor, USA that are MTBE-degrading - MTBE-NYH (New York Harbor Sulfidogenic)... | ecosystem: Environmental > Aquatic > Marine >... | reverse complement strand
TGAGTTGGCTAAGGTATATTTGGCAAACATCGGTGAATAACCCGTCTCTATGGAGTCCCCATTTCTTGCCTTGGCCCGGAAACTATAGCTTGTGTTGGGTGAAAGAGAACCACTGGTCCAGAAGTTGTTATCCCGTTTCCACCCGGAGTTGGTTCCTTTGACCGTGTTCTCAATCAGGAGACCTGAATTCCCGTAGTTTAATCCCGGTGGCGTGTTGATGGATTGTACCTGGAGGCTCGTCGAGGCCAATGTCCCAAAACTTATCCCTGCTGGAGAATCAATTGCGGTATAGGCATAGAGAGTTGGAGTTGAATAATCGGTTTCATTGAGAACCCCATCTCTTGCCTTGACCCGGTATCCATACTGATGGTTAGATAGGAGCCCTGAATTGACATAGGAGGTGCCTGGCTGCCATCCTGAATCCATTCCGCCTGTGCCTCCTGTGGGGCTACCGGTGAAGTTAAAATAGTATTGAATAGGCGCTGTAAGATCTGTCGCAATGGTTGCTCCCATTGAAATCGAATTGTTTCCGGTCTGATAAGGTGGCGTTGCCCAGGTCATGGGATTGGGGGTCGGCGATGTGATATCCCCCCCGGGATAAATCCATTGAATTCCTGACTGGTCGCCTGAGGCCAAGGTTCTCTTTACTTGTCCAAATGAGCCATATCCATACATAACTTTCCCTGAGTCGTTGGCTCCATAAAGATCAAGCAGTCGAAGCCAGTGTCCCAGTTCATGAACCGCAATGCTCTGGAGATCCATCTCGTCGTTAGAAGGTGTCAGGTCAGTGCTGAAGGGAAATTCGGTATTGAATTGAATATCGGCTTCGATCATGACATCGCCACTAAAATAGGTAGTAGCCTGTGCAATGATCGAGCTGCTACCAAGATTGGCAAAGCCGATGGTATTGTAACCATCGTATTTCAACCCCCGCGTTGTTCCCCCTGCATATTGGAAAGAAAGGTTTGCACCTGCTCCACTCCAGGTATTGGCCGCTGCCTGAAGGGCATTGAGAGATCCGCTCGGTCCACCAGTCTCGTTGACATAGTAGGGGACCGGAGAGCTCAGCCATTTTGCTTTGCCATACCCGAATGGTACTGTGAGAGGCCAAAAGGACTCAAAAACACCGGAACTATTGATGAAAGCCGCCGTTCCATTAGGATTGTCCCAACTACCCGGGGAGTGGTAATAATTATTTACCACCCCAGTCCAAACCTCTACCTGTATCTGAGTGTCTGACCATGATTTAATTGCCGAGTTATCATACATATAATTAGAGTCTTTATACCGGAAGGCAATGGTGGGAAGGTTGCTAGAACCCCGTGAATCGCCAAAACCGCTTCCTGAAATAGTGACCACGTCACCCGTTCCCGCTGAAATGGTAGATGGACTTACTCCAAATATCGTAGCATTGGCTATATCTTCCTGCACGGATAATAAAGAGGGTTCTTGATTAAATGATTCTTCAAAAGAAATCTTTATCTGACCCGCCCCATAAGCTCTTATCCATGACAAAAATCTATCCTCTGAAGCGGATTGGAAAGGGCCTCCTTCTGTGATTGGTTTTTGGAGGAAATAAACCCCATCCGATCCTCCCGTGACATGCCCGGAGGGTTCTAAGAGGATGATGCCATAATCTCCCACCTCAAATTGGGGAGTATCAGAAAAAAAATGTGTCTGGTCACCTATGGTCCCCCCGGGGAGAGTGATAGTCATTTCCTTCAATCCATATCCCTTGATATGTTCATCAACGAGAATGGTGACATCGGTGTAGATGAGGCCCTTTTTGGAATCCCAGTAACTTCTTACATCCATCACTTGACCTCGAACAATCTTCTCGGAGAGATCAACCCTTCTGGCCCAATTTGTTTTGACACGCAAGGCTTCTACTGGCATTGCTAAAAAGAGACAAATAAAGATACAAACAGAGAAGATAATTCCGAAAGGTCCCCATTTATGATCGTCAGGTCTAAAGGTATCTGTGGTCATCATTCTTTCTCCTAATGAAGCATTCTTGTTTTTGTGATCATCTTGGCCGATATTTTTTACCATCCATGACTACTTGTGTTGGACCTGAGGCAGGGCAGGCGGTCCTTCTTTTGAGGCCTTAGGATCACCCGCGATATAAGCCCTCAGCCAGAGCAAAAACTTTTCCCCTTCTTCTCCTTTGAGACGGAATACGCCATCCGGTCCACCCATGACCTGCTCGGAAGATTCTAAAAAGATGACATGATCATCTCCTACACTAAATTGAGGGGTATCAGAAACCCGTTGAACTTTATTGCCCACTCTCCCACCGGGAATTTTAAGTATCATTTCTCTGGGCCCGTTTCCTTTAAGATATTCTCTAATGAGGATGGTGATGTTTGTATAGATGTTGGTTTTGTCGGGATTCCAGTAACTTTCTACAGCGACCACTTGACCCCTGATAATTTTTTTGGAAAGATCAACTCGCTCTCCCCAAGTTGTTTTAATACGTAAAGCTTCTGCTTGTCCGGTAAAAACGAGGAATGTTAAAAAAAATGCTGATAAAGATATCAAGAATTTCGACATCGCTTTATACTAACCTTTGATCTTCTGCAATTTCTTTGCCATTCTGATCGTCCCATTCAGATTCAGGCAATATCCTAATATCTATAAGGTTATTTGATTGGGAAGAGAAACCTTATCAAGCTTCGCACTGGACATTGACACATAATTGTCATTTAGATAAAAAATGTCACTTAAAGTTACCTATGACCAACGGAGAGATTTATTGATAGGTTTAATGGAAGGAATCGTCACTCTGAAATAATTTTGGAGGCAGGAATGACTTCTTGGCAGATAAGGAAAAAAGGACAGGGCCATTAGCGACCCTGTCCTTTTAAAAATCATTCCGTAGGGAAATTGCGGTGAGTATTACGATTACCATTACGGTAACGGTTAGGGGTCTTGCCCTTAATCAAAATGCGGACTACATCTGCACCAGCAAAAACAGTCCTTCCTTCATCCGCAGAACCCGTAATCTCCAACACAATGCACTGTCCATCGGTAATCACCCCTTCCTCGATGTCAGTTGAAAGGGCCGCGATAATATCTTGGGTTCTAAACTTGACCGTTAGATCCGGGCAACCGTCTGGGCCCGATATGTAACAATCTTCGCAGCTTAAAAGGTCGCCTACGAATGGAGCAGCTACGTCTTCTACCTTTGAACGAATAGGAGCAGCCAGTTCCGTTCCATCAAAGAGCAGGCGTATTGATGCAGGGTCAATCGTAGTAACATCAAAATCCTCGGTGCCAAGAATGGCAACCGTCAGAACCCCCTGACTCTTTATATTTATCGGATTCGGACAACTCCCAGGTTTGATGTCTACGGCAACTTCCGTTTGGGCAAAAACACCACAGGGCAACAGAAAAATAAACATTCCAAACAGTAATAATAGAATAAAGGACCTCCTAAAAAAATGTCTAATCATTTTAAATTCTCCTTTCATTCAAGATTTCCATTGGGTAAGGGTTCAAGTCTTTCTTGCACCTCACCCTCAGATAATAAATACTCAAAAAATTGTTAATGGTCACCTCCTTTTTATATGTGAAAGATTGAAAATAAATTCTGCAATATCGATACCAAGTCTTAATGAGCATTTTGAAGAAAATAGAATTTAATAGAAAAAAGTCATGTAAATTGAATCATCACCTTCAATTGACAATTTGTTCAATTTTGGAAAATAGTCCACAGGAAAATAAAGGTCTTGAATCTTGGCTTATTTTTTAAGTTTCTCTAGGGCTCCCATCAAATCTTCAAGAGGGGGTCTCTTGTTAATATCGTGGACATCAATATATCGAATGATTCCCTTTTTATCGATGACAAACAAAGCCCTTTCGGATACCCCATCGGACCGCAACACGCCATATTTTTTAGCCACACCTCCATGGGGCCAGAAATCGGAAAGGATTGGAAACCATAACTGACCCATCTGGTTGGTCCATGCAAAAAGGGTCGGAAGGTTGTCAACCGTAATTCCGAGAAGGATCGCATCATATTGGTTGAAAATATCTTTCACAATATTGTATCCGGGCCATTGATCAGAACAAACCGGTGTCCAGGCCGCGGGAACGAAGGAGAGGACGACATTCTTTTTTCCACGATATTGAACCAGAGAAATTTTTTCTCCGGAAATTGAAGGAAGAGTGAAGTCAGGGGCTGGGTCCCCAACTTTTACTTTTAGCTTGCTATCTGTTGGTTTAAGTGCCCCCGGCTGATAAATATTTCCTTTATAAGCATCTGAAATGGCAAAGGCCATTGGAGCTGACAAAAAGACAGAGAGAACTCCAATGACTAAAAAGATACGGGCAAATTTCTTCTTATCCATGGTTTTTCCTCCTGCTCTCTACTTTAATCCGGAAGCTTTGAGCACCAGTTCTAAAAAAGGTTCTGCACCTGGATAATTTCCCAACTGGGTGTGTACAATTTGGTGCGTCCCGTCCTCATTAATTTTAACCACCATGAAGTAAGGGGTTCTCACTTCTCCACAAGCCTTGTGAATGGCAAAATCCTTATCCGGGAAAAGTGGAAAGGGAACCTGATAAGTTTTTTTGTATATCTCCACTTCATAAGAAGAGTTTCCGGCACCGATCCCGATTAGCTTAATTTTATTTTTAATGTCTTGGCTGTTTTCAATGAGACGATACAGTTCATTGACTCCGGGCGCATCCTTCTGGCAGTAAGGGCAATACATGCTATAGATTTCAATGATGACCGCTTTTGCTTTGATCTGCGGGATTTTGAATGAGCCACTTCCAGAAAGCCCCAGATAGTTCCTTTCGTCAGAATTCTTAGGAACGGGAAGGTTGATGGCTGGTGGCACCTCTCCCTTTTCAGGTGCCTTATTCGCAGATAAGACAGAAAAGGTAAGGGTTGAGAACAAAAAGATCATGCTGGTCAAATACATTAAGATTTTTTTCATACGTTATCTCCCCATTAGATTCTTACATGAATAAGTCTAAGAATTTATCTCTATCATTGATGAAGCAAGCCCTCCAGGCCGGGTATCGCCCGACTTACTAAGAACCTAATGTATTCGGGGGCATGGAGGAAAATAAAATTTGCATACGGAACCCATCTTTCTTTCAATTATGACATAAAATTAATGGTTGTAAAGGAATTTTCCATCCAAATTTCGAGATCCTCGGTGCGTGATATAGCGGTGAAAATTGGGTCTATTGATAAAGCAAAAAATTTGGTATAATAGAGTAAAGGCAATTAGAAGAACCATGGTGATGAAGGAGGAAAGATGAGCAATCTCTTTATGGGTCTTATCACCCTTGCAATTATCGTCGGAGTGATTATTTTTATATTCATCATGATAGAGTTGAGAAAAACAATTGGAGCCCTGAAGGAGCTTTTGGAGACGACCGAGGAATCTTTAAAACCAACTGTCGTTGAGCTCCAAGAAACTCTTAAGAGCCTTAGGAATGTGACGGAAAATGCCACAGCGATAACCGGGGACATGAAAGTGCTTTCGGGGGCGCTGAAAGATCTTGGAGAGAATGTGAAACACGTGAGCGGGGATGTCAAACACCTGGTGGAATTCGTGGATGGAGTTACTCAATCTGCAGTTGTTGAAGCTTCTGGTCTGAAGGCAGGGGTCAACGCCGGAATTAGGGTTTTTCTAAAAAATCTTTTTAAGTAGGATGGCAATCATGTAAATTCGTTTTTCACCATAGAGTAAAAGGGAAGGAGGATCGTTATGGGAAATCAAGAAAGTGGTCACAGTGCAGGGTGTCTTATTCTTGCGTTTTTCGTCGGAGGTTTGGTTGGTGCAGGGGTCGCCATGCTATTAGCTCCTCAACCTGGGAAGGAGGCGAGGCAGAAGATTAAGGACCTAGCAGAAGAGGCTAAAGAAAAGGCAGTCGAGTATGCTGAGCAGGTAAAAGGAAAAGTAACCTCTACCGTGGGAAAGGGTAAAGAACTTTTTGAAGAAAAAAAATCTTTAGTCACAACAGCCATTGAAGCAGGTAAAGAAGCCTACGAAAAGGAGAAAGAAAAAGTGGGAAAGGGAAGTTGATGCCGCTACTCTTGCTTTAGGGTGGCGATCGTGGCCCCCCATGAACCCGCCTCAGGGGGAGCCATTCTGAAAGAATCGATGAGGGGACACTTTTTGAGAAAGGAATGGACGATATTCATTTGAACCCCCTTACCCTTTCCATGAATGATTCGGACCTCCTTAAAACCTCTCTTCTGACATTCCAGGAGATACTCCTCTAAAAGAGAAGGAATCTCCTTGGGAGAGAAGGTATGAAGGTCAATCCAATTTTCGATGGGAATCCGAACAGCCATGATACAGAAAATAGCATAGCACGATGCCCTGAACCGCATGGTGTTCGGGGAGGGGCATAGCGCATAGCGAAAAGATTAACCCCAAATCAATCAATAGCTGACAGCTCAGAGCCTCCATTACACAAAAATGAGAAAGTTTTTTCTATTCCCTTTAGCAAAGAGAGGTTGGTAAGGATTTTTGCCTCCACCCTCTAACCTTTATCCTCAATCTTCTTTTTGACCATTTTAAAAATCCCATGAAACATCGGTCTTGTGAGTTTCCCCGTCTGAGTGTTTTGCTGGCTGGGATGATAAGTGGTCATGATCGTTTGGCCGTTTGGAAGAGGATAAACTTTCCCATGCCCAAAAGCTAAGGCGGGGATGTCAAGTCCCCTCTGTCTCAAAGATTTCACAGTTTGAGAAAGAGCAATCTGGCCTAATGGAACAAAGACTTTTATATTTTTTAAAAGGTCGAGTTCTGTTAAAAAATGGGGGCGGCAGTTCTCTATTTCCTCGGGCAGAGGTTTATTTTTAGGTGGGGCGCATCGAATCGTTGCGGTCATATAGCAACTGTTTAATTTGAAATCATCATCCCTTCGAAGAGAGTTGGGTTGATTGGCCAAGCCGAATGTATAGAGGGCATTAAATAACCATTCTCCACTCCGATCTCCTGTAAACATCCGACCTGTCCGATTCCCGCCCTGGGCGGCAGGAGCCAATCCAACAATCAGAACCTGGGCGTCCGAATCACCAAAACCGGGGAGTGGTTTTGACCAGTAATCCCAATCTTGATATCTTCTGGGGATATGATCAGAAACCTCTTCCAGGTAGGCAACCAGTCTGGGGCACTTACGACACCTAACCACGATGTCCTGCAGTTCTTCTAATTTTCTTTTTAAATTTTTCAAGGACCCTCCGTCCAATCAATTGGAAGAAATCTAAAATCTCAAATCTGCAATCTTAACCCTATCTAACCATACCCTCCCGCCATTTTTCAAGTGGAAATTCCGTTTTGACAGATGTATTTTTTCTTGTTAGAAATAAATAATATCGCCCTGTTGAGGATGGATGAAAACCAGACTTTCCCAAGGGCAGGCAAGGAGATCGATCATGCCAACCTACTCTCATTCTCAACTTTCTACTTACGAAACCTGCCCCCATCAATATAAGCTCGCCTACATTGACAAGATTGAGGTCGAGACAGAGGGGGTTGAAGCTTTCATGGGTTCGAGGGTTCACGAAGCCCTGGAGAAGCTCTACAGGGATCTGAAGGTGACCAAACTGAATACCCTGGAGGAACTCCTCAATTTCTACCATCAGAGCTGGGAAAAGAATTGGAACGATATGATTCAAATTATACGAAAAGATTACACTGCAGAAGACTACCGGAGTCTGGGAGAAAAGTGTATCACGGATTATTACAAGCGTTATTATCCCTTTGACCAGGGGAAAACCTTAGGCACCGAAGAGTATATCTATTTCCCTCTGGAAGAAGAAAAGAGTTACTGGATCAGAGGGTTTATTGACCGTTTGACTCTCGTGGATAGTTCGATCCTCGAAATCCATGACTATAAGACCTCGAACAGGCTTCCATCTGAGGCAGATGTTAAGTCGGACCGGCAATTGGCTCTCTATCAGATGGGAGTGGGAGGGAAATGGCAGGGGGTGCAGGAAGTCAGACTGGTCTGGCACTACCTCACCTTCGATGCCGAAATACATTCTTCCAGGACACCTGGGGAACTCCATCAACTTCGGGAGACAACTTTAGAACTCATCCGGAGAATCGAAACGGATAGGCAATTCCTCCCGAAAGAGGGACCCCTTTGTGCTTGGTGCAATTATCAGGGATTCTGTCCCAAAAGAAAACATCTCATTGCTGTGGGGAACCTTCTGCCCAATGAGTATCTTCATGAGGAAGGCGTGGTCCTGGTCAACCGGTATGTGGAATTGAAAGAAAGAAAAAGGATATTGAATGAGGAGATCGACACCGAATTGGCCAAGGTCGAAGAAGCCCTTTATACCTATGCCCTGAGAGAAGAACTCGAGGCAATTTTTGGAAGTGATCACGTGGCCAAGATCAAGGTTGAGATGAAAGAAAAGTATCCTTTAAAGGGGGACCCTAATCGGAAGGGACTGGATGAGGTGGTTAAGAAATCAGGGAAATGGATGGAGGTCTCTGATTTAAATCCATGGATGCTGGCAAGGGTGATCAGTCGGGGAGGCTGGCCCCCTTCTTTGGTAAATAAAGTGAAAGGATTTTGTTCCTCAGAGGAGAGTCGTTCCATCACGGTATCCAAACTGAAAGAGAGAGAATAATAAGAAAATAAATTCGAAGCACGAAATTCGAAAAAAGACCTAATCTTCAAAATTTCGAATAATCGAAATAAAAAAAATCAAAAAGGTCTTGGAAATTTGGTCATTTGGATTTAGGATTCGTTTCGATATTCGGATTTCGGATTTTTAAGTATTTGAAAAGATTACATCGTACTTAGAGGAAATTGCGATGGACATTAAAATTGAAAAAGGTAAGCCCGAAAAGTTTCCATGTGAGCTTCTTCTTCTCTTTTCATTTGAATCCCCCGAGGCGCTGGCAGGGCCCATCCAGAATGTGGATCTGAAGTGGAAAGGGTTTATCTCCACCTTGATGAAACAGGGAGATTTTAAGGGAGAGTTATTCGAGTGCCGTCTCTACTACACACAAGACGCTCTTCCCGCCAAAAGAGTAGTGCTGATGGGCCTGGGCAAAAGAAGTGAGTTCGATTTAGAAACATGGCGAGGGGCTGCTTCAAAAGCTGGCCAGTTCATCAGGAATTCAGGGATTAAACAATTTGCTTTTCCAATAAAGAAATTCGATGGTCTTTCAGAGGAGGAATTGGCTGAATCTTTTGTCGTTGGACTTCTCCTCGGTGTTTATCAGTTTAATGAATTTAAGACCCTCGAGCGGGAAAAGATCAGGGAGATTGAGGAGTTGATTCTCCTCGGAGATAAAAATGAAGAAATGAAATCGATTGGCGACGGTCTCAGGGCAGGGCAAATTATTTCAGAGGCGGTCTACTTAGCAAGGGATCTGGTCAATGGACCCAGTAATCAGGTGACTCCCAGTGTTTTAGCAGAGAAGGCACAGCAGATTGCGAAAAACCATTCCATGGAAATTCAAGTCATGGAAGTCAGTCAAGCAGAAGCCATGGGCATGGGAGCCTTTGCGGCCGTGGCCAAAGGAAGTCAGGAGCCCGGGAAGTTCATCATTTTAGAATATAATAAAGGGAAGGAATGGGATACCATCGCTTTGGTCGGGAAGGGAATTACTTTTGATAGCGGTGGAATCTCGATCAAGCCTTCAGAAAATATGGATCGAATGAAAGACGATATGTCAGGGGCCGCAGCGGTCTTGGCAACCATGGAGGCTGCCTCCAAACTGCAACTTCCTCTTCATCTGGTCGGACTCATGCCCGCGACCGAAAATCTTCCGAGTGGTAAAGCCTATAAACCCGGCGATATTTTAAAAACCCTTTCCGGCCAGACAGTGGAGGTGATCAGCACCGACGCAGAGGGAAGACTTATTCTTTCGGATGCCTTGGCATACAGTTTACGGTATCAACCCAAGGCCATCATTGATCTCGCCACATTGACGGGAGCGTGCGTCATCGCACTGGGAGATTATACGATTGGACTCTTCGGAAATGACGAGTTGCTTTTGAAACGGATCGAAGAGGCTTCGGTCAAGACAAGAGAAAAAGTCTGGAGAATGCCCCTCTGGGATGAGTATTTTGAATATCTTAAAAGTGATGTGGCTGATTTCAAGAATGTGGGAACGCGAGCCGCAGGGGCCATCATCGGAGGAATCTTCTTGAGTAAATTCGTAGAAAAAACACCGTGGGTTCATCTCGATATTGCTGGACCTGCATCGATTGAGAAAGAGAGGCCCTATATCCCAAAGGGCGGCACGGGGGTAGGTGTACGATTACTTATTCAGATGCTAAGAGATTGGAAGTCATTTTAAAATTCGAAGCACGAAATCCCCACTTGGTGAAGAACTTGTTCGGCGGGCAGGCGAATTTCGAGATCTGGTTATTATGAACGAGGATCATTTGAGATGAAAGCGTCCGAAGATCAATATCCATTTTTAAGGGCATGTCGAAGGCAGCCGACAGAGTACACACCCATCTGGTTGATGCGTCAGGCGGGGCGTTATCTGAAGGAATATCGGGCACTCCGGAAAAAATATTCTTTCCTGGAGATGTGCAAAAATCCAGAATTGGCAGCTCAGGTAACGCTTCAGCCAATTGATAAGTTTAAACTGGATGCGGCCATCATTTTTTCAGATATCCTGATTCCCCTGGGACCCATGGGAGTTGAGTTTGAATTTGCAAAGGGAGAAGGGCCTGTGTTCCGTCATCCTCTCAGGGAGAGGAAGGATGTTGAGAGGTTAAGAATCATTGAGCCAGAGGAGGATGTTTCTTTCCTCCTGAAGGCGATCCAGATCGTACGGAAGGAATTAGAAGGGAAAATTCCCCTGATCGGATTTTGTGGCGCTCCTTTCACTCTTGCGAGCTACCTCATTGAAGGAGGCCATTCGAGAGACTATCTCCTCACCAAAAGCATGATGTATCAGGATCACGCCACATGGAATATATTCATGGAGAAAATTTCCGAAGTGCTCATTCGGTATCTCAACGCACAGATACGAGCAGGTGTCCAGGCGGTTCAGGTCTTTGACTCGTGGGTGGGTTGCTTGAGTCCACGAGATTATGAGGGGTATGTTCTACCCTATTCCAAAAAAGTTATGGATGGTGTTGGTAAGCAAGTTCCTCTGATTCACTTTGCCACTTCCTCCTCAACCCTCTTGGAGCTGATGAAACGGGCGGGCGGGGATGTCATCGGAGTGGATTGGCGTGTGGATATCAGTGAGGCTTGGACACGGCTTGGGCACCATGTTGCTATCCAGGGGAATCTTGATCCTGTTATCCTATTTGGCTCGGTGGATTTGATTCAAAAGGAAGTCAAAAGGATTCTGCGTGGG
>Ga0209164_1005108_pt1 | contig 11324 bp, 8 predicted proteins | sample MTBNYHSulfiMetaG_FD_187458 | JGI IMG/M metagenome (GOLD analysis project Ga0209164, IMG submission 187458) | Enrichment culture microbial communities from rom New York Harbor, USA that are MTBE-degrading - MTBE-NYH (New York Harbor Sulfidogenic)... | ecosystem: Environmental > Aquatic > Marine >... | reverse complement strand
CGCGCACATTTCGGACAATGATATCGGCCGCCACCGCCGTAGTAAATTCTGGAGCAGTGATTCCGTGTCGGGCGTTCTGCACCGTCAAACCATCAATCACGACGATGCGGTCGGCATCGCACACTATTTCGATCCCTGTTTGCTCATCCGGATTGTCTGGTTCAATAATCGTTTCAGCGCCACTGCGGGTCCGTGCGTCAACCCCGGCCTGGGCGCCCTTTAAGGTCAACGACTTGTCAATGACAACGCTCTCCTCGTACAATCCCGCCGCCACCATGATGGTGTCGCCATCCGAAGCAGCATCAATGGCTTCCTGGATGGTGGGGTAGTCACCGGGTACATCAATAACATCTGCCAAAACCGGCGCCGCCGTCACCAACCACAGGCTCACCACCAACACCAGGGCAAACAGGATACTAAATACCCTTTTCACTTTCCACCTCCTTTGTAGCAGTTCGGTTTTTCCAAAACCCTTATCGTTCGGCAGAGCTTCAGCGGGAAAAAATAGCCCACTTCACATTTCTATATGTGCTTTGCTGGGCCTCGTGGGAACTACCGCAACTCTCTGTAGCAAACACTTGACCACCCACCTGGATGTTAGTCTTGAATTCCTATTTCTAACAGAGGCTATTCTTAGTGAGGCTATTATACCGCTATTGAAGGAATTGTCAATGATTTTCCGAGATTTTCTTACAATTTCATCCGCACTCGGTAAAAGGTCCATAAATTGGGTGACAGGGCTGGGCACTGGCTATCATACCAACTCATAATAGCAAGCTGATAAGCCAGAAAAATCTTCAGTTTTCTTGGGAAACCGAATCTGTTACCCCTATGTAATCGGGGTTTTATCTTTGGGGCGAAGCTATGTACATCTTGTCAGAATTCTCGCCTGTTTTCCAACGCTTGCCCCAATGTCAGGTCATCGGCATATTCCAGCTCAGCACCAAAGGGCAAGCCACGAGCCAGGCGAGTGACGCGAACGCCCAGGGGCGCAATAATCCGTTGCAGGTACATGGCCATAGTTTCGCTCTCTACATTGGGATTGGTTGCCACAATCACTTCGGTTACGGAACCGTCTTTAAGACGAGCCAGAAGCTCCTTTAACTTTAGCTCTTCAGGCCCTATCCCCTGTGTCGGGCTGATAGTTCCATGAAGCACATGATAAACACCGTTATATTTTCCCGTCTGCTCCAAAGGAAGGATATCTGAAGGTTTCTCGACAACACAAATTATAGAGTGGTCACGCTCTTTATCTTGGCAAATCCGACACGGGTCACAATCAGTGTTGTCGAAACAAAGCGAGCAAAGCTTTATTTTTTCCTTCAATGTCAAGATGGCCTCAGCTAAAGCCTTGGCTTCTTCATCAGGGCTGCGTAAGAGATGATAAGCCAGCCTTTTAGCACTTTTGGGCCCGATTCCAGGCAGCTTATTTAATTCCTCAATTAATCTGGCTATAGGTTCAGCGACAAATCTCATTTTGCCCTATTCTTTACGCTATGGCTGTCTGGAGCATAGCGAAAAACCACCAAAGTCTTTGATAGCTGACAGCCGACAGCTAACAGCTCCCTAAAGTAACCCCGGTATATTGAGGCCACCGGTCAAACTGCTGAGGTGCTTATTAACAAGCTCCTGCGACTTGGTAATAGCCTCGTTAACAGCAGTCATGACCAAATCTTGCAGTAACTCAACATCTCCAGCCTCTACCGCTTCGGGAGATATCTCCACAGAATGCACCTTCTGGTGTCCATCCATCACCACCTTGACAGCACCACCTCCACTGGTAGCTTCCACGGTCATGCTGCCCAATTCCTCTTGAGCTTTAGCCAGCTTTGCCTGAAGTTGCTGGGCTTGACGTAATATTGATTTATCCATCTGTCTCCTTTCCTGCGGCTTCGCTCACGGCTACAACTCCTCTTCACTAATCCTGGCTCCCATTTCCAGAGCAGCTTTAATCACCGGGTTTTGCGTCCTTGGCGGGGACGGATTTTCCCTTTTATAATCAACTAAAATACACCGTATCTTATAGGGCCGACCAAAGATTTCATTAAGCTTTTTCTCTACCAGATGTCGATATTTGGCGTCTTCGATTTTCTCCTTATGGAAGGAATAATAAAAACCCAACACCAGTGTATCATCCTCAAGAGCTACAGGGTCGCAGGCGCTGCGCAAAAAGGCGTCCAAATTGCCACTGGAACCTTCCCCTCGCAAAGATTTAATGAACTCCCTCCAGCGGCTACGGAGGTAATCAATGTCCTGGGAAATCCCTTCGCTGGGAACCTCAGTCTCGACTCTGTCGGGATCCAGTGCCACAGAAACTTCAGCTTCCTCTAATGACTCGGTTATCTCAGTATCGTCCGCTGTCTCCGCAGGTTTAGTTGTAGTTAGCTGCTCTTGTCCTGTAGCTGGAGACAAAGCACAACCCAGTAGAGCCAATTCTAAGGGCAAAGCGGAGTAATCATCACTTCGAAAATCTATGCTAGAGAATGACTTAATTACCTTAAGCAGATAATCCAGAGTCGCATCGGTCGCAAGGCTTCCCATCTCAGCTAAGTCTTCGCTGGTAACATCCAGAGCTTCTTCGCATCGCGATTTAGATAGCAACAATCCTCGAAGGTATTCTACCAGGCCTACATTAAACTGACGGAGGTCCATGCCATCGCTATTGAGGCTATTTATAACTTTTAACCCAGCAGCCACATCTCTATTGACTACACATCGTGCTAGTTGCCTAACCCGTGAATCCCAGCTAATGCCAAGCTCCGCTTGAACCTGGTCTAGCTCAATTTGGCTGCCATAGTAAGCAATCATCTGTTGTAAAATATTTTCAGCATCTCGAAGACTTCCGGTAGCAGCACGAGCAATAAGCTCTAAGGCACCAGGCTTGATGTGAATTTCTTCCCTCTCGCATATTAACTTGAGTTTATTCATTATCTCGGTTTGCCGCAGGCGATGAAAATTAAACCGCTGACATCTCGAGACTATAGTGGCTATGACCTTGTGCGCTTCTGTAGTAGCTAAAACAAAGATTACATGCCCAGGTGGCTCCTCCAATGTCTTCAACAAGGCATTGCAGGCTGCCTCGGTAAGCATGTGGACTTCGTCTATGATATATACCTTGTAACGAGCAAGGCTAGGGGCGTAGTTTGCCTTTTCCCTCAGGCTGCGGATTTCGTCAATGCCACGATTACTGGCGGCATCTATCTCTATTACATCCAAGGCTCTGCCCTCAGTGATTGAACGGCACATATCGCAGGCATTGCACGGCTCGCCACCTGCTTGATTAGGACAGTTGACCGCTTTGGCTAAGATGCGCGCCGTACTGGTTTTGCCTGTACCTCGTGGACCACAAAAAAGGTAAGCATGAGCTATCTTCGCACCCTCCACAGCATGACGCAGAGTCTGAGTTACAGGCTCTTGCCCCAACACCTCACTCAAGGTCTGTGGCCGCCACTTGCGGTAAAAAACCTCAGAACCCATATATTAAATCTTATTATACCACCCCCCACTTAATCTCTAAAGGAGAATTTTGTGCTAAAGCATGGGAAAATATCAATTTTTACAGCGCACGCAGAGACTGCCTATCGTACAATGGTATAACAGAAGCAGAGTTTCCCGAGACAGAACTCCACAGCGGCGAGGCTAAAAAACTAGCCTTAGTTGCCTGCTTTATCAGGCTTGTGGCACCGGGTTCTTAAAAACTCTTACTTGCTGATTTGCTTCTCAGCCCAGTCACCTGCCCAGGGTACCTTCCACATTTTGCCAGTTCCCGCCTGGATTACAAGGATAATCCACAATATGACCATCAGGATCCAAATAATAGTGCCAAGCACTCCAGCAAAAATTGCTAGGCCAGGCAAAAAAGTCGCTAAAGCAATCGCCCTGAGCATTGTGTATAAAATAAGATGCGCTGCTGTCAGTACACCAAATGTCATGATGGATTGCCAGGCATGGAATTTAACGAAGATACTTTTCTTTTCAAGGACGATGAAAACTATTCCCGTTATCCACCCAGCCACGTAGCAAAGAAGCCCGGCTACATTGGCTGACAAACCTGTGCTGCTCTCCGCTTCTGGCTTAGCTGCCGTTTCAGATGGCTTCGCAGGGGCGCCAAGCTCAGCACCACACTTGGAGCAAAACTTAGCCCCCTCAGGATTTTCCGCACCACATTGAGAACAAAACATAATAACCTCCTTATGCTGGATTTACATTATATTACGAATATGTCAATGGCCCTTTGAGGCTTCTTGTCACCCTGAGCGTTAGCGAAGGGGCTAGGTTCTTCCCCTTCACGGAGATTGCCTTGAGCACCATAAGATTCTTCGCTGCGCTCAGAATGACAAGAAGCAAAGGGGCCAGAATCACAAGAATACGAAGGGTAAATTTTGCTCACAGGATTTCATCGTGCCGGAAAACCCAGGTGGCAGAAACCACGCTATCACCTTCGGCTAAGCCCATTAGCCTGGCTCCCCGGCCAGCCCTGCCCTGAATTGATACCTGCTCCATAGGGATGTTCACCACGTTGCCCCTAGCCGATAACATCACGAGGGAGCCTCGCGGGGAAACAAGCTTGGACACAGCTAGATTACCCGTTTTTGGGATAACCCTATAAGCCCTCACCCCCTTGCCTCCCCTATTGTGAACAGGATAATTTTTTGTCGGGGTCAGCTTGCCAAACCCTTTCTCGGTCACTGTGAGCACATAAGCATCGGGAAGGACAATGCCCATACCAACAACATAATCGTCAACAAGGCGAATGCCACGAACACCGCCACTGGTTCGAGACGCAGTCCTCAAGCTTTCGACCTTAAATCTAATAGCCTTCCCATTTCGACTCACCAGGATGACCTCATCTTCATCAGCAACTACACCAGATGAAATCAGCTTATCTTCATTTCTGAGCCCCATGGCAATAATGCCATTCCTCCTTATCGAAGCAAACTTGTCCAGGGTAGTCTTTTTTATCACGCCACCCTTCGTAGCCATTAATAAGAACTTATCCGGAGGAAAGCTTGCTATGGCTAATAACACAGTTACTTCGTCTTCCAGGTCAATCGGTAATAAATTGACCAGGGCTATTCCCTTGGCAGTGCGGGAGGAATCTTCGGGAATCTCGTAGCACTTAAGAGAGTAAACCTTACCCACGCTGGTAAAGAAAAGCAGGTTATTATGGGTATCGGCTACCAAAATATGGTTCACTGTATCTCCACCCCGGGTTACCATTCCCATCACGCCTTTTCCGCCACGGTGTTGCAGCCGATAAGTGCTGGCAGGAATCCTCTTAATGAACCCCCTATTAGTCAAGGTAACTACCATTGTCTCATGAGGAACGAGGTCTTCCGTACGAAATTCTTCGATTTCCTCTGCTTTCACTATGGTCCGCCGGGAATCACCATACTTGGATTTAAGCTCCTCAGCATCCTGGGCAACAAGGGATAATACTTTCCGAGGGTTAGCTAACAAATCCTCAAGATAGGAGATATTCTTTATCACAGCGGCATATTCCTCAGTTATTTTGTCTTGCTCTAGCTTAGCCAATCTACGGAGCGGCATATCAAGGATAGCTTGCGCTTGAATCTGTGACAGAGTAAAAGCTGCCATTAGATTGGCACGAGCGGACTCTACGGTTTGAGACTGTCGAATAATCTTGATCACCTGCTCCAGATTGTTTAGGGCAATTCTGAAGCCCTCGAGGATGTGAGCCCTATCCTTTGCCTTATCAAGTTCAAACTGAGACCTCCTGGTAATTACTTGAGAACGAAAGTCAATGTAAGAAGTTAGCGCCTCTTTAAGATTAATTACTTTAGGTTGTCCATTAACCAAAGCAACCATATTGATGTAAAAGGCAGATTGCATCGCAGTATACTTGTAGAGGTTATTAAGTACCTGTTGAGGTTGTGCTTCTTTTTTGAGTTCGATAACAATGCGCATGCCTTCCCTATCCGACTCATCACGCACCTCAGCTATCCCCGAAATCCTCTTCACTTTGACCAGCTCAGCTATCCTCTCTACCAGAGCTGCTTTGTTTACCTGATAGGGAAGTTCAGTAACAACTATTTGTCTCTTGCCTGCCTTGCTAGTCAGTTCGTTGGCTTTAGCTCGAAGTATGATTTTTCCTTGCCCTGTAGTATAAGCATTGTCTATGCCCCCTTTCCCCCAAATTATCCCGCCAGTGGGAAAATCGGGGCCTTTGACCAACTCCATTAGTTCCTCTACAGTAGCTTGGGGATTGTCAATTAGATAGGCAATGGCATCACATATCTCGTCTAAGTTATGAGGAGGGATGTTTGTCGTCATTCCCACAGCTATGCCTGAAGAACCGCTAGCTAGTAAATTAGGCAACTTGGCGGGCAAGACAGAGGGTTCCTGGAGAGAATCATCGAAGTTGGGAACAAAGGCGACGGTATCTTTTTCGATGTCAACTAACATTTCCTCGGCAATTTTGGAAAGGCGAGCTTCGGTATACCTCATTGCCGCTGGTGGATCATTGTCAACGCTGCCAAAATTACCCTGCCCATCAACTAAGGGATATCTCAGAGAAAAATCCTGAGCCATGCGTACCATAGCTTCATATATTGGGGCATCTCCATGGGGATGATACTTCCCCATGACTTCACCAACAATGCGGGCACTCTTTTTGTATGGACTGTTGTATCGTAACCCCAAGCCATCCATAGCGTACAAAACACGTCGCTGCACTGGCTTCAAGCCATCACGTACATCAGGCAGGGCTCGGGAGACGATGACACTCATAGCATAGTCCAGATAGGAGCTTTTCATCTCCTCTTCGATATCAATAGGCTTTACTATTGCAGCTTCCATCAAATCTCAATTCCTCTCTCACCATCTTCACCAACGACGGTGAAACCTTCAGGCAAAGATTCCTCTTCGGGGCCAAGATCTTCTTCTTCCTCAAGATATCCAAGCTCAGGCGAGGCCTCACTTTCGTCAGCAATGATTCCTCGCCTGAGGAGACTTTCTTTAATACGCGTGCGCAGGTGCTCTGTAGCTTTAACAAGAAAGGAGGGACGTCCCACTTGGCTGGGATGTTGATACACTTCTTTAATAATCACCTGTACTTTATCTTCTTCTACATTGAGAATTGCCGCATCGTATCTATTTCCACCTCGCATTAGTTTGATGAGGCGCAATCCCTGTCTCGGCTCCACCTCGCCCAAATATTCTCCACTCTGACTCACCACAATCAGGTGCTGCCCTCTTGCTTCCAAGTGCACTTGGTCACCAAACCCCATCTTAGCTAGGATCTCGCTTGGAGCTACATTATGAAGATTAACCACCCCAGCCTTGCCCATCTCAGTTATGAAAAGGTCAAGAGCAACTCTTCGAGCTTGAGCTCTTCGGGTCGAAGCTTTCTGAGGGTCGCTACTCAAGGTCGCCATAGACTCTGACAAGCTAGTTAAACGGGCAACATTTTTCTGAGCAATAGCATTCTCAGGGGCAAGCTCCAGAGTCTTAAAATAGGCTTCCTTAGCTCGGTCAAAATCCCCTAGCTCTGTCAAAGCGCGACCAACGCGATTATAAGCCTCGACATCAGTAGGAAATTTCTCAATTATGTCCTTGTTTACCGCTTCAGCCTCCTCCCACCTACCCTGAAGGGCTAAATCTATGGCTTCCTTGCTCAGTCGCTGTCTTAAGCGAGCTTTCTCTTCCTCTTCCTGTTGGTAGGAGGCTATATACATTTCCATAACCTTATACTTACGATGTCAAGCCAAGATTGTCAAGTTTCTTTCTCTAGCTCAAAAGCTTGATGCAATGCTTGAACAGCATCCTTAACCCTATCCTCAGAGATAATACAGGTTATCCTTATCTCGGAGGTAGTAATTAGCTGGATGTTAATGCCCTGTTCATGAAGAACACGAAACATTGTGGCGGCATAGCCCGGTGTATTTTGCATGCCAGTACCTACAATGCTAACTTTGGCCAATGTGGAATCGGTGACACATTGCTTACCCCCCACAGATTTAACCACTGGCTCCACGATAGACATAGCCTTAATCAAATCATTTCGAGCTACCGTAAACGTGAGATCGGTAATATTATTAATGCTGGCATTTTGAACAATGGTATCTACACTTATATTTGCTCTGGCCAGGGGCTCAAAGATTGCCGCAGCAATGCCAGGATGGTCGGGGACACCGACGACGGTGACTTTAGACACATTGGTATCATAGACAATACCCCTTGCCTTGTTTTTTACTTCCATAGAGGCCTCCTTACAAATAATGGTACCCGGGCTATCGCTAAAGCTAGAAGCCACCAAGATAGGCACATTATACAACTCTCCCAATTCCACTGCTCTGTTATGCATTACCCTGGCTCCATAGCTAGCCAGCTCCAGCATCTCTTCATAGCCAATGTCCTTTAATTTCCTGGCTCCGGGAATAAGGTGTGGGTCAGCAGTATAGACACCTTCGACATCAGTATATATCTGGCATATTTCGGCATTCAAGCTGGCAGCGAGAGCAACTGCCGTCGTATCGGAACCACCACGACCCAAAGTGGTAATATCCATTTCTTGAGTCACGCCCTGAAATCCAGCTACAATGACAATATTTCCCTTTTCTAACTCACTGACCACTCGTTTCGTGTCGACGCGGAGAATCCGAGCTCGACTATAGCTAGAATCAGTCTGGATGCCTGCCTGAGCGCCGGTAAGGCTGACTGCCTTGCACCCCAAACTCTCCAAAGCCAGGGCTAAAAGGGTACTGGAAACTATCTCCCCAGTGGACAAAAGAACATCAAGCTCCCTATCACCAGGCTGTTCATTAACCTGGTAAGCTAATTTAATCAAGTTATCGGTGGTGTATCCCATGGCCGAAACAACGACCACCACTTGATTTCCTTCGTCTTTTGCTTTAGCAATACGGCGAGCTACATTTTTAATCTTCTCGGCATCAGCCACCGAGCTGCCACCATACTTCTGAACTATCAGTGCCATCTCTTCACCTTCATTTACTCTATCAGCCTGCCCATAATACTATATCCTTCTTCGACAAAAAAGCCTGTGCCTTTAGCCTCTGCTTCGGTAAATCTCTTTGCCCCATTGGCTGTGAATCCCGGCCCCCAGAGTATAAATGGAACGGGGTCAGCAACATGGGTTTGAATCTGGATCGGCGTGGAGTGGTCAGGCAGAATTAGCACCCGGAGGGCATCCCTGTTCCAGGAACGAAGCCGACTCACAACCTCCTTATCCACGCTCTGAATGGCCTCTATTTTGTCCTTAACTAGGCCGGCATGGGCCGACTCATCGGTCGCTTCCACATGAATAACCACCATATCATATTTCTCCAGTGCTTCCAGGGCACCAATGGCCTGAGCAACGTAATCGTTGTCCAGACCGCCAGTCACACCAGGAATATCCAGCACCTGCATACCTATCATTCGGGCTAAGCCCCGCATAATATCCACTCCGGACGTCATGGCAGCATCAAGTCCGTAGACCTCTTTGAAGGCTGGCATATCAGGTATTTTAGCACTACCCCAGAAAAGCCAGACCATGGTAGCGGGAATATCGCCGCGTGCTCTTCGCTCTATATTCACAGGGTGGTCACGAAGCACAAGCTCAGAGCGTGCCATAAGCTTTCTTAACAGGTCGCCCCCAGGCCCTTTGGGAAGAAAGTCATCGATAGCTTTGTCGGGAATATCATGCGGCGGAGTACAGCTAGCCAGGAGGGCATCTTCCCTCCCTTTTATCTTACATATATGTCTGTAGCTCACACCAGGATAGAAATGCACTTTATCGCTGCCCAGTTTTTCATTCAAACTGGCGATGAGGGTTTGGCCTTCGCCAGTGCTAATATGCCCGCAACTATAGCTCCACATCCTCCCGTTGCGAACGGCTACCAAATTGCAGCGAAAAACGGCCTCTCCTTCGTCAATAGGGACGCCCATGCCACAAGCCTCAATGGCGCTCCGGCCCCGATAATATATCTGAGGGTCATAACCTAACACGGACATACAGGCACAGGCGCTGCTAGGTTCCATCCCCGGCGGCACGGTGCGGAGCAACCCGACAGCGCCCGCCTTTGCCGTAGCATCCATGTTCGGAGTATGCGCCAGCTCCAGGCAAGTTCTCTCACCATGAGCAGCCAATGGCCAACCTGACGCCCCATCAATTATTAAGACGCAATACTTCATCCTTGCCCCAATAATTAAAGCATCATATAATAGCATAGGCAAACGGGGCGTAGCGCAGTTGGTAGCGCGCAGCGTTCGGGACGCTGAGGTCGGAGGTTCAAGTCCTCTCGCCCCGATTAGCTCAGTAAAAGGAAGTGCAAGCTGCTTGTGTCTAATCCGCAGGGAGAGGATATAGGTATAGGGGCCAAACATGAGGAGCTACCAAGGCGACACCTGATAAGGTGTCAGCAGGTGCACTAAATTTGACAAGAAATAAGTATTTAATTTATAGTGCCCGATTATCCTTAAATTAAAAGCAGAGTAGAGGGAAACCATGGTAAAAGCTGGAATCGTAGGAGCGACTGGTATAGTTGGTCAGCAATTTCTCGTTGCCCTGAAGGGTCACCCCTGGATTCAAATTGCTGCCCTTGCTGCCTCCGAGAGGTCGGCAGGGCGCAGCTATAAGGAAGCCATAACCGATGCCCGGTCTGGAGCCTTGCGCTGGTTTTGTCAGGAGCCTCCGGTGGAGGAGGTTATGGACATGCCTGTCCAGAATGCTGCCGAGATGGACGTCTCCGCTCTGGATATCGTTTTTTCCGCTATAGAGTCCGACCAGGCGAAGATTCTGGAGCCGAAATTTGCCAGAGATAAAGCGGTTATAAGCACGGCCTCGGCCTTCCGCTACGATGATGATGTGCCCATCTTAATTCCGGGCATCAACTCCGAGCATGCTAAGTTAATTGATATTCAGAGAAAAGCCCGGGGATGGAAAGGCTTCATCACACCTATTCCCAACTGCACCACTACCGGCTTGGCAATAACCCTAAAACCAATTTGCGAGTCGTTCGGTGTGAACGCCGTTATAATGACCTCCATGCAAGCCCTGTCAGGAGCAGGTCGGAGCCCGGGAGTGATAGGCCTCGACATCCTGGACAATGTCATTCCCTTTATTGCCGGGGAGGAAGAAAAGGTACAGCGTGAAACACAGAAAATCCTGGGCAGTTTTGCAGGTAATTCAGTCAGTCCAGCCAGGTTCAATGTAAGCTGCACCTGCACCCGTGTCGACGTCAGGGAAGGGCATACGGAATCGGTCTTTGTCTCCACCCAGAAAGCCGGTGAAGTGGATGACGTCGCTAGGGCGATGAGGGATTATGTTGGCTCACCCGGTGATACTGAACTGCCTTCAGCTA
>Ga0209164_1005107_pt1 | contig 11324 bp, 8 predicted proteins | sample MTBNYHSulfiMetaG_FD_187458 | JGI IMG/M metagenome (GOLD analysis project Ga0209164, IMG submission 187458) | Enrichment culture microbial communities from rom New York Harbor, USA that are MTBE-degrading - MTBE-NYH (New York Harbor Sulfidogenic)... | ecosystem: Environmental > Aquatic > Marine >... | reverse complement strand
TGGGCACGAGCCGGTGTGCCGCAGATCCGACGTGGGGAGATGGATTGCGACCAGCGAAGCCACCGCCGCGGCAAACGGCTGCAATGTTGAGCCCACGGCGAGCGTGAGAAGCGTCTTGTCGAGATCGGTGTTGAGACCAAGCCGTTGCCGAAGGCGCTCAACAACGGCCTTTGGATCCAGAATCGCATCGGCGAGGTCGTCCGATTCGATCGCTGCAAGGCTGGCGCGGAAGATCGCCGACGGCTCGACGGAGGCACTCGCCGGATGACGGCCGATGACTTCAATGACGGTGTCGAGCGATTCGACAAACCAGTCGCGGTCCAGCTGTGGCGTGTCAACCGAGAGCATCGGTGCGCCGTTGGCGAATGCCTGCCGCATCTCGTCGAGGCTGGTTGGCGTCCAGGTTATGTCCGGTGTCAGATCCATCTGGTTGGCCCAGATGTCCAGCAGAAGGTCGACGAGTTCGCTACCCAGATGCGTCCGGTAGCGGCCTGCAGCAATTTCGAGTGTGTGGAGGTCCATGCTACGTTGTGCTCCCTTGCGGTCCGCATCCGGTCAAGCGCGGGTGCGGATCCTGTCAGTTGGCGGCACCGGCCCCAAGAAGCGCGGGGTCGGTGCCGCCCTGCGGTTACTTGGCGAACGGAACCTTCTCGCCGGGCTCGACCTCGATGACGTTCTCGCCCGAAGCTAGCTCTTCCTCGGCCCAATGTCCCCAATGGTACAGGGCGTCCGACTCGCGGACGTAGCCTTTGCCCAGCATCAGGCCCGGTATCCGATGGTACGGCTCGAAGATGCCGCCGCCCAGGTAGATGTGGATGATGATGAGCAAGCTGAACCCGAAGAAGCACAAATCGTGCCCGAAGAGGGCGAGGGCGAAGAGCCAGGTCGGCACTGCGTCACCGGCCCACAAGATGATGCCGGTGATCGAGATGAAGAAGATGATGAGATACATGAAGAAGTCCGACACCCGTTGCCCGGATTTCACAAAGTGCTGCTTGGGCATGTGATACTTCTTCGGATTGAAGAGGTACGGGAAGAACACCTTCATGAACTTCTTGTCGTCCTCATCCCACGGCGCAAAGATGTGCTGCATGGAGTGGATCAGGTTCGACGGCCGCAGAATGAAGCTGATCACCGTCATGCCGATGAACACGCCAGCAAAGACGCGGTGAATGACCTGGCCCGCACGCAGCGTGTCGAAGCCAAGGACCTCGCCGAGACCGGGGATGAATAGGAACGCCCCCGTCACCGCAAGGAAGACGCAGGAGATGATGTTGCTCCAGTGCCACAGGCGCTTCATAGAGTCATGGCGCTTGATGTACTTCGTCATGGTTACTCATCTCCCTTCTTGGACTCGGCGGCGATGCTGACGACCTCACGGGACTCCGGATCGTAGTGCAGTTCGTCGGGGTCACGATCGTAGGAGCGGCTGCGGACGAACGACACCGCCAGCGCGGCAAGCGTTGCCGCAACACCAACGGCCGCCGCCGGCTTCAAGAAGTCCGAGAGCTGCCGGAGCAGCGGCACCTGCGGATCGACCGGCATGCCGTGCGCCTCGGCCCCGTACGGGAGCACCTGAATCACGTGCAGTCCGCCTAGTTCGTTCTCGCCGTAGACGATCGCTTCCGGGAAGGTCGCCTTGATCGCATCGAGACGGGTGTGCGCCGCCGCGATCATGTCGGGCCGGGCGCCAAAGTTGAGCGCGCCCGCCGGGCAGGTCTTTACGCATGCGGGACTCTGACCTTCACCAGTGCGGTCCTGACACATCCAGCACTTTCGCGAGATCGTTTCGCGTTCGTTGTACTTTGGTACGCCAAAGGGACAGGCCGCTACGCAGTACTTGCAGCCGATGCACACCTCCGGGTCGATGATGACGGCGCCGCTCTCCGTGTACTGACACGCACTCGAGGGGCATGCGCTGACGCACGCGGCGTCCGTGCAGTGCTGACACGACACGCGCGAGAACGCCCACGCGATGCCGTTGGGGCCGCCGAGTTCCTCGCGGAAGCCGATGTGCAGCCACGTGTCGCCGTCGTTCTCCAGCGGACTCTCGAAACTCCCGCTGAAGGTGTAGTCGTCGTTGCTCATCGGGGAGGGCAGCTGGTTCCACTGCTTGCACGCGATCTGGCAGCCCTTGCAGGCCGTGCAGCGCGATGCGTCAAAAAGGATTGCCGACTCGGCCATGGCTAGCTCACCGCCTTCCGGACATCGACGAGGAACGCTTTGAACTCGGGTATCGATGTGTTTGAGTCACCAACGTTTGGCGTGAGGTCGTTGGCGCTTGCACCATTGGCGAGCTTGGAAGAGAAGCCCCAGTGCCACGGCATGCCAACCTGGTGCACCGTCTTGCCGCTGATCGTGAAGGGCTTCAGGCGCTTGGTGACCATCGCGTTCACGCTGATGGAACCGCGGTTGTTGAAGACCTCGATGACGTCACCGTTCTCGATGCCACGCTCGGCTGCGAGTTCCTCGGACATCTCCACAAACATCTTGGGCATGGCCTGCACGAGCCACGGAAGGTTCCGCGTCATGCCGCCGGTCTGCCAGTGTTCTACAAGGCGGAACGTCGTGCACACCAGCGGGTAGTCCTCGGCGGTGCCGAGTTTGGAGGAATCCTCGTAGACCACGGCGGTCGGGACGTTCTGTGTTGTCGAGAGCGCGTTGATCGTCGGGGATTCGTAGGGCTCATAGTGTTCGGGGAAAGGCCCGTCTTTCATGGCGGGCGCGAAGAACCGCGATACGGTCTCCACATTCATCATGAAAGCGACGGTCTTCTCCGGCACGATAGGCGTGCCATCGGCACCTTTGAAAGCGAAGTCCGGGACGTCGTTGCGGAGCCACTTGGCGCCGTCCCACTTCACGAGAGGCTTCGCGGGATCGTATGGTTCGCCCTTCGAGTTTGCCGAGGCGCGGTTATAGAGGACGCGACGGTTCAGTGGCCACGCATACGCCCACTTCACGTACTGGCCGAGGCCGCCCTCCAGCCCGTCTACGCCGGCATCCTCGTTGATGCGTGAGCCGCAGCCCTGGTCGGCCGGGTCCATTGAGTCGTTATTGGCGTAGTAGCCGGAGTACAGCCAGTTGCCGCACGCAGTCGTGCCGTCTGCCTTGAGCTTGGTGAAGTTGTCGACGCGCTTCCCGCTGGCAATATCGTAGCCGTTGATCGCTCGAGCGGAGGCGGTGGCATCAAAGTGCCCGTCCTCGTTGTCGTAGTCCCAGTTGAGTTGGAGGACCGGGTCGGCAAACACCCCGGGGTCCGCTTCGTACTCGGCCCTTACCGCCTTGTAGAGACGATTCAGGATCTCGCCGTCATCCAGGGCTTCACCGCGCGGCTCTACTGCCTGGTAGCGCCACTGGATCCATCTGCCCGAGTTCGCAACGGTGCCAGATTTCTCGTAGTGGGCCGCTGCAGGCAGGAGGAACACCTCAGTGTTCACGGTCGCCGGATCAACACCCGGAGCCTTCCAGAAGATCGACGTGTCGGTCTCCCATAGGTCCACGGCCACGATCCAGTCGAGCTTCTCGAGCGCCTTGCGCTCGAAGGTTGAGTTCGGGCCGCCAACGGCTGGGTTCTGGCCCCACAGGAGCAGACCGGTGATGAGGCCGTTGTTGACGTCCTCAAAGATCGACATGTGCGTACGGTTCTTGCTGTCGGTCTTGGGCAGGAAGTCGAAGCAGTAGTCGTTCTCAACAGTTGCGTGTTCGCCCCACCATTCCTTGAGCATCGAGATCAGGAACTTCGGCTTGTTCGACCAATAGCCGGCGTACGGCGTCTCGGTCTCGCAATAGGCCGCGAGGTTCGCATGCTTGTCCGCGTTCGGCAGACCGATGTACGCCGGCAGCTGGTCGTGCAGCAGACCGAAGTCCGTTGAACCCTGGACGTTGGACTCCCCACGCAACGCGTTCACACCGCCGCCCGCCCGACCGATGTTGCCGAGGAGCAACTGAGCCGTCGAGAGTGCGCGGATGTTGTTGGAGCCCTTCGAGTGCTGCGTGAGGCCCATCGCGTACAGGAACGTGCCGACCTTGTCGTCGGCGCCGGTGGCACCGTACGTCTCGGCAATAGTGAGGAACTGCTCCTGGGACATGCCGCAGACGGCTTCGACCATCTCCGGCGTGTACCGTGAAAAGTGTTGCTTCATGAGCTGGAAGACGCACTGAGGATCCTCGAGCGTGAGGTCCTTCTTGATCTTCTTGACCTTGGGAGTGGTAAACGCGGGCACGCCTGGCGCAGAGACCCAGGAGAATGCCCCGGTCGCGCTCGTGTCCCAATCGGACTCGGACTCGATCTGATACGCCCACTTCTTCTTGTCATAGCTCCGAGTCTCCTCGTCCCACCCGGCGAACATGCCGTCGGTGAACGAGTAGTCGGATGTAATGAGCCAGGAGGCGTTCGTGAACGACGTCACGTAGTCGTGGTTCCACAGGTCGTTCTGCAGGATGTAGTTGATCAGTCCGCCGAAGAACGTGATGTCTGAGCCGGAACGGATCGGAACGTAGATGTCGGCGTTTGCCGCGCTTCTCGTGAAGCGAGGGTCGACAACGATGTACTTCGCTCCCCGCGAGCGTGCCTCGTTGACCCAACGCATGGATGCCGGGTGGTTCTCGGCGTTGTTGCTTCCACACGCAATGATGACGTCAGCGTTCTGGAAGTCCGTGAAGTGATTCGTCATAGCTCCGCGGCCGAACGTGTTGCCTAGACCGGCAACTGTGGAGCTGTGTCATATACGGGCCTGATGTTCCAGGTATACGACGCCGAGTGCCCTGGCCAGCTTCGAGGAGAGGTAACACTCCTCGTTGTCGAGAGCGGCGCCGCCCATCCAGGCGATGCCGGGCGTGCGGTTGACGACCCTGCCCTTGGCATCGAGCTTCTCGAACGACTTCTCACGGACGGCGCGAACCCGCTTCGCGATCTCGGAGACCGCCCAGTCCCAGTCTTTCTCCACCCACTCGGACGAGCCTGCCGCCCGGTAGCGAACCTTGTCGAGACGTGCCGGATTGGCGACGACCGCACCGGTTTCTGGCTCGACGACGTTGCGGATGTTGAACTGGGCCGTGCCTTTCGCGCACATCCCACCACGGTTGAGCGGGTTGTCAGCGTCCCCCTCAACATTGACAAGCTCTCCGTCAACAACGGAGCAAATGGCTCCGCAGCCGACGGAGCAGTACGGACAAACAGTGGTTGACTCGGCTGCTCCTTTCAGACGATACGTTGGGATCTTCTTCTCGACTGCGAATGCGCGGGTCAGACTACTGAGTTCGACCAGCGATCCGGCAGCGATAGAAGCACTTGCGGCTTGTAGGAAGCCACGGCGTGTTAGTGCCACCTCTACCCCTTTCATAGTGCCGGCGGGGCAGTTCCACCTACCGATCGCATCTCGTCGCATGCGCCCGGACGGGACCTGCCCACGATGGGGCCTACGGTATGCAGATCGACGGTGGCGCGACAATCATATGCATTGAAGCATCGGCAAACGGCGGCAAAGTGCACTTGACGGCATATAGCTTAATTAGTATGCATTAAGAATCTGAAACAACATGCCAGATGATGATCGAGAACGTCCTCCGGCATCCTGCGGCAATCTCCAATCGGCGCGAGCCCTGTGCTAGAGTTTCGGTACTGATCGCTGCGGCCCACGGGCAATCAGCGGGTCTGTGTTCGTGCGGAGGTGGCCCGCACCGGATCACAGGACAAGAGTCGGGTGCCGACGCATGTCCGGTCCCACGAACAAGGAGGAGTCTTTATGCTCAGAATCAAGAAGGGTGCGGCGAGGTATCTCGCCGGTATCGTCATGGCTGGCTTGCTCATAGGTGCCCTTGCGGCATGCGGGTCCGCCAGCGACTCGGACGGGGAGACGAATGGCACGTCCGAGGCTACAACAACTATTGAGCCCACGCGCCTGGTTCTCGCTTCTACGACGTCGACGCAGGACTCGGGACTGTTTGACGTCCTGATCCCGGCGTTTGAGGCCGCCTACCCCGAGTACAGCGTTGACGTCATTGCCGTTGGAACCGGTGAGGCGCTGGCGCTCGGCGAGGCGAAGGACGCGGACGTTCTTCTCGTGCACGCCAAGGCCAAAGAAGAGGCATTCGTTGCCGACGGCTATGGCACCGAGCGCCGCGACGTCATGTACAACGACTTCATCGTCGTCGGCCCAGCGTCTGATCCTGCGGGAATCGCCGGCATGACCGTTGCTGCCGATGCGTTTGCGAAGATCGCGACGAGCGCTTCCGGATTCGTGTCGCGCGGTGACGATTCCGGCACGCACACGAAGGAGCTCTCGATCTGGAAAAGCGCTGCCATCGAGCCTGCGGGCGATTGGTACGTGGCTGCAGGTCAAGGTATGGGTGACGTGCTGAAGATGGCCTCTGAGATGCAGGCCTACACGCTGAGTGACCGCGCCACATACCTCAGCCTCAAGTCCACACTGGATCTTGAGGTCGTCGTTGAGGGTGATTCCGCGCTCTTCAATCAGTACGGCGTGATTCCGGTCACCGACGCAACGAATGCCGGGGGCGCACAGGCGTTCGCGGACTGGATCTGCAGCGATGGGGGCCAGGCCGTCATCGCCGCATATGGTGTGGAAGAGTACGGCCAGCCGCTGTTCATCCCCAACGCCGAGTAGCATCCAGGAGAAGCTGGTACTCTACGGGGTGTTGCCGTGCGGGCGGCAGCACCCTCCTGTCTACCACAAAGGAGCCATGTGTCGGTCATCTGGAATTCAGTCGTCGAGGCGATCGGGTTGCTGGGAACCGGTGCCGTCGGCGTGTGGGAGATCATCGGACTCTCGCTGCGCGTTTCGGGCGTCTCGCTTCTGATCGCCATGGCCGTGGGCGTTCCCCTCGGCTACCTCATCGGAGCGCGGCGCTTCGTGGGGCGGCGCCTACTGATGATTCTCGTGAACACGGGAATGGGGCTGCCGCCGGTGGTGGCGGGTCTGATCGTCTATATGTTCCTTTCGCGCAGCGGGCCGCTGGGGTCACTGCAGCTGCTCTTCACCGTTCCGGCGATGATCATCGCGCAGTTCATGATCGCAACACCCCTTGTGACGGGAGTGACCGCTGCGGCAATCGGCTCGGTGCCGATGGAGCTGCGGCTGCAAGCCCGCTCGCTCGGCGCCTCGGCGTTTCACGAGGCGCTGCTCGTGGTCAAGGAGGCGAGGCGCGGCGTCATGTCGGCTGTTGTCGCGGGCTTCGGCGGCATCATCTCCGAGGTGGGCGCCGTGATGATCGTTGGCGGGAACGTGGAGCACTCCACCCGCGTGATGACGACCGCGATCGTCCTCGAGGCGCGCAAAGGCAACTTCGGGCTAGCTCTTGCGCTTGGCTTCATACTCATTGCCATCTCCTTTGCGATCAACAACGGCCTCACGGCGCTGCAGCAGTCGGGGGGCCGCTATGAGCGTCAGTAGCGATCGTAGCGGCGCGCTCATCCATGCTCGGGACCTTGTGGTCCGCTATCGGCATCGCACCGTTCTGGACGTGCCGGAGTTCCAGCTCCTTGATGGCGAGACGCACGTGCTGCTCGGTCCGTCCGGCGCCGGCAAGTCAACGTTGCTGCGCGTGCTCGGACTCCTGGAGAAGCCAACCGCTGGCGCGATTCACTTCGATGGCCGCCGCGTCACGGCAGGCGACAGGCGCGCACGATTCGCGATGGCTGCCGTCTTCCAGAACCCGTACCTCTTCAAAGGTACGGTCGGGCAGAACGTGGCCTACGGGCTGAAGCTGCGTCACGTGCCCCGAGCCGAGCGCGAACGCCGCGTTGAAGAGGCGCTCGATCGGGTGGGGCTCGGCGGTACTGCTCGCCAGAGCGCGCTACGGCTTTCGGGCGGGGAGGCCCAGCGGGTAGCACTCGCCCGGGCGCTCGTTCTCGAGCCGCGCATCCTGCTCCTCGACGAGCCGCTCAGCTACCTCGATCCGCTGATCAAACGCCGCCTGGTTGGCGACTTCTCGCGCATCCTCTCTGCCGAGGGCGTTGCGGCAATCTACGTCACGCACGACCAGGACGAGGCGATGGTCGTTGCCGATCGCATCAGCATCATGAAGGCGGGCCAGGTCGTCCGTGCAGGCTCTGCCGAGGAAGTGATGAGCCTGCCCATCGATGCTTGGGTGGCCGAGTTCATCGGCATGGATGCTGCGCTTGTTGGCGTGATCGTCTCGACGGACGAGGGCATCGCCGAGATCGATCTTGGCGGGGTCCGGGTGTACGCCCGGACGGACCTGCCCGCCGGCGTGCGCGTCTTCGTGGGCATCCGTCCGGAGGACATCATGCTGTTTGAGTCGTCAGCCGAGTTGCCCAGGTCTTCCGCGCGCAACTGTCTCACGATGCGCGTCGGATCTGTCGAGTTGCGCGGCGGCACCAATCGGGTAAGTCTTGTGAGCGGCTCGGTCGAGCTGGCCGCGAGCGTTTCGCGTTCGGCCGTTCAGGAACTCGGTCTGCGGCCGGGTGTCGACGTCCTGGGCGTGTTCAAGGCAACTGCGGTTCGAGTCGCATCAGCGTGCGAGGCCGAGGGGTGCAGCCAGTGATGATCATCGGTGTCAGGGAGGCTCGGGTGGCATGATATCTGTCCGCGAAGCTCAGGAGCGTGTTCTCGAGGGTGCCGCACTCATGCCCGTCGAGCGCGTGGCGCTGTTGGAGGCGCTCGGCCGGGTTCTCGCCGAGGACATCACCTCAGACATCGACATAGCGCCGTTCGACAACTCGGCGATGGATGGGTATGCGGTGCGCGCGGGAGATGTGGCCGGCGCGACGACGGCGTCTCCGATTGTCCTCTCTGTTGTGGAGCACATTCGGGCCGGGGTCGCTCCTTCCAGGGCGGTCGGCACCGGAGAAGCCGCGCGGATCATGACGGGCGCACCGATGCCCGAGGGCGCCGACGCCGTCGTAATGGTTGAGAGAACGCAGCCCTCGGCGCACGGCGGCGAAGGTGACACGGTGGCGATTCTGGCACCGGTGGCCTGTGGCGAGAACGTGCGCTACAAGGGTGAGGAAGTCCGCCGGGGCGACGTTATCCTTGCTGCCGGCGAGCGTCTCGGGTCCCCTGGAGTGGGTCTGGCGGCGTCCGTGGGCAGCTCTGCCGTGGCCGTGTACCGGCGCCCGAGGGTGGCGATCGTCTCGACCGGAGACGAACTCGTCGACATCGATGAGATGCCGGGCCCCGGCCAGATACGCAACGCCAACTCCTTCTCGCTGGCCGCAGCTGTGCTGCAGGCAGGGGGCGAGCCGCACGTCCTGGGTATTGCGCGGGACAGCGCCGAACAGACCCGTGCACTGCTCGAGCGCGCGGCGGAGTTCGATGTGATGATCAGCAGCGGCGGCGTCAGCATGGGCGATTTTGATGTGGTGAAACGCGTTCTTGGCGAACTGGGCGAGCTCACGTTCTGGAAGATCGCGATGCGTCCGGGCGCGCCGAATGCCTTCGGCAAAATTGGCGGAACGCCGTTTTTCGGGCTGCCGGGCAATCCAACCTCAGCAATGGTGGGCTTCGAGCTCTTTGTGCGGCCGCTCGTGCGCAAGATGGCGGGCCACGCCGCGCTCATGCGGCCAACGGTCACGGCCACGCTCAAGCACGACATAGCCAAGATGGCCGAGCGGCACTTCTTCCTGCGAGGCCGCCTGCACAAGGAGCCGGACGGGTCGTATGCCGTGGCTCTCGCGGGCAGCCAGTCCTCCGCGCTCCTGACCACGCTTCACCGCAGCAACTGCCTCGTCTCGCTGCCGCAGGGAGAGACCACATTCCCGGCTGGAACCGTGGTGACGTGCATACGCTTCGATGCCGACGAGGACTTCGCCTAGCAGCGGGCGTTTGCCCGACCCAGGGTCAGAGGTACTGCCAGACGTCATCGATGCCGGCCTCGGCGGCGGGGATGCACTCGACGATGCTGTGGTCGCAGGTGCCGCTGTGCGGGCTTACGAGCCGAAGGTCGATGGTCTCAGGCGTCGCGAGCCAGCGCCCTGCGGAATCGATGACTCGCTTGACTCGTGGCCGCAGCAGGTCGTCTTTGTTCACCCGGAACACAACCGCCGTGGACCGGTCGTCGAGGACGACGACGGCGCCCATCGGATAGATGCCGAGCATCGCCACAAACGTCTTGGTCACGCTCGGGTCGTACGCCTTGTTGCGACCCTGCATGAGTACCGCGAGCGCCTTGTCCGGCCTGATCTCCCGCCGGAACGGCCGCCGGGTCGTCATTGCGTCGTAGGCATCGCAGAGCGCCACGATCTTGGAGAACAGGTGCTGCTCCTGGCCACCCTCCGGTCGCGGATAGCCCTGCAGATCCTGGCGCTGATGATGCTCGTAGGCCACGACCATCGGCATCTGGTCCACGAGCTGGATGCGCTTGAGCAGATCCGCGCCCTCGGTTGTGTGATTCTTGACGACCAGCCATTCGTCGGCGGTGAGGGGCCCCTCCTTGTTGAGGATGGCCTCCGGGATGCGCACCTTGCCGAGGTCGTAGAGCAGCGCGGAGAGGCCGAGTGACTTCAGCATGTCGTCGTCAAGCCCGAGGGCCGAGCCGAGTGAAAGCGACAGGATGCAGACATTGAGCGAGTGGTTGAGCGTATATGTGTCGTGACTCTTGATCGCCGTCAGGCCGAGAATGGCGGCCGGATCGCGGAACAGTCCGTCGAGCAGCCCTCCCACGAGGTGCCGAAGCGGCTCAACCTCAAATACGCGCCCGAGCTTCGTCTGTGTCTCAACGTCGTGCATGAGCGCAACGCCACGGTCGTACACGGCGCGCCCGGCAGCCTTGTTCTCGCGGTCCTCTTCTTCGTGCACCGCATCGTCGAGCTCGGTCGTTTCCGCAACGATGATCGATGCTACCCCGGAAGACTCCAGGAAGTCACGCGCGGTCGTGATGGAGGTCACGTCCGCGCTGTTGAGCATGGTTGCTACGACGCTGGCGTCGTGAGGGCCGAAGGTGCGTTGCATGGTGAGTGCCGAAATACCCCGCGAGAGGAGGTCCAGAATGAGTTTCCGGTAGGTAACGCTCTCCTCGGGCAGTACGTGATTCTCGATGAAGAGCGTCTCCTTGTAGACGTTCAGCGTGACCTCGGACAGGCCGAGATCGAACACGGCCGCCGCCGCCTCAGCAAACTCCGTAGCCGACTGCACGACGTGCGGGTGGCTGGCAGGATAGAGGGCAGCGTTGTTCTGGGCCACCGCGAGCGCCCGTGCGAGTGCGCGCGCTGTTGCAAACCGTGCCGCCGTCGCAAATGGCGACTGTGTGGCCGGTGCCGCCGCCGCGATCTCCTCGGCCGTCTCCAGGCGGTCGTCTAGCTCTCGGCTATCGGCCACGCTGAGCACCTCCCTGTGGGATGTTGT
>Ga0209164_1005106_pt1 | contig 11325 bp, 7 predicted proteins | sample MTBNYHSulfiMetaG_FD_187458 | JGI IMG/M metagenome (GOLD analysis project Ga0209164, IMG submission 187458) | Enrichment culture microbial communities from rom New York Harbor, USA that are MTBE-degrading - MTBE-NYH (New York Harbor Sulfidogenic)... | ecosystem: Environmental > Aquatic > Marine >... | reverse complement strand
CGGTCGATGTAGTCCGCCAGGGCCCGGCCCGAGGCGTGGTTGGAGTCGGTCCAGTTGTAGCCGAAGGCGTACACCGGAAGGTCGAAGCAGACATCTAAAGTCGCGGGCCACTCGTGGCCGGCCAGGGCGTCGAGAAGGCTGCCGTAATGCTGCCAGGCCACCGTGCCCCATCCGCGATCTCTTCCCGATTCGGGAACTTCGGCGTTGTCCGGGTCGACGACCAGAAAACCATCGCTGTAGGTTGTATCCCCGATGAGATACTTTTTGCGATCCTCGGGGGTGATAAAAATCCGCCCATACTTTATCAGCATGAATCCCTTGGCGTCCGGATCCCACACCTTATCCCCACCCGCGGCTTGTTTGAGGCGGCTGCCCATGATGCCGGGGACCAGGATGATGGGCAGGGTCTCCTTGTGGATGGCGATCTGATTGATCAATGGATCATTCTCCGGTGCGGTCTTGAGTCCCCGGATGGGCTTGAACAGATCCTGCCAGCCGATGTCGATACGGTTGATGCGCTCATGAGCCATGGCTTTTATCCTGTGTTTCCATCCCTTGAGATCCCTTGATCGCTTTCGCATCGAGGCAAAAGCCATTCAGGCGCAGCCCATACTCTCCGGTCGGCACGTCCCGGTTCCAGATGGCGTTGAAAGACGAATCGAGCGGCCCGGGTTTTGTCATCCGCGTCGGGCCGTCGATGTCATAGCCTGTTTTCAACCATGCGGACAAATCGATCTGTGAATCGGCCGGGGTTTTGGCATGCAGAAAGTTGGCCGACAGGTTTTGGATCTTGGGCGGGCTGGAGTCGTTTTTGCGATTGGGTTCAATGGCCAGATCATCGGGTGACGCTTTCCCGTGTAAACCTCTTCCGGCGGCCGGTGGACAATCGGTTTGACCGGGCAACGCCGCGATCACCTCCTGGGGCTGGCGCGGCGTCTGGATGAAACAGCCGCGGCCCGTGCCCGGGCTGCCGCCGCTGTTGAGCTTGATGCGGGGACCGACCAGCGACACCCCGTTCGCATCGATGGTCAGAAATCCGGCGCCGGCTTTGAGGGTCAGGGCATTGCCGGCTGAAATCACCAGTTCGGTGCCGGCGCTGATATGGATCTGGCGGTCGCTGGCCAGGCCGTAATGGCCGGCGATCTTCTCCTGGCGGTTGCGGCCGACGGTTTGGGACACGCTTCCGTCGACCTGCTGGATGCTGTCGGCATGAATCGTGAGGTGGTTGCTGCCACCGATCGCTTCGATCACATCCTTTTCGATGCGGATATGGGCATTTGCGCCCACGCGGGTGCGGCGGTCGTTGTTGACCTGGAGGTCCATGTCCCGCTGGGCATGGACGAAGATGTGTTCTTGCGCATGTCGATCCTCGAAACGGATTTCGTTGAAGCCCCCGCCGCCCGGTGTGGAGAGGCTTTTGAACGTAGAGATGCTTTTGTGGGCAGGCAGGTCGTAGGGTGGCGGATTTTCGCCGTGAAAGGCCCGGCCGGTGATCAGGGGGCGATCCGGGTCGCCTTCGAGGAAGTCGACCACCACCTCCTGGCCAATGCGCGGGATGAATATGCTGCCCCAGCCCGTGCCGGCCCAGCTCTGGCTCACCCGCAACCAGCACGAGCTGCGATCGCCGGAGCGGCCCCGGCGGTCCCAGTGAAAGTGGACCTTCACGCGCCCGTACCGGTCGGTGTAAATTTCTTCTCCGTCTGGCCCGGAGACGATGGCGGTCTGGGTCCCCTGAACCGTGGGTTTTTGCATGGGTGCGGGTCGGAAGGGCTGATCGGCGGGCAGCGCCTCGAAGTCGTTGATGTATCGGGTGCCCCGGCCCTGGCCGCTTCGTTCGGCCAACACCTGGGGCTGCTCGCCGCGGTGAACGATCGACTGCAGCAGAAAATTTCCTGCACTATCGCCGCTGTCCAAACGGAACGTAAACCCGGGAACAAAGCGGGCCACCACGCCCTGCCCCTGGATCGTGCGGTGGGTCATCACCGACTGCTCCAGGCGTATCCGCGCCAGTCGGCGGCCATTTTCGGGCAGCGCATAGATGCCGGGGTAATCGTAGCGTTCGAGGCGGGCGAAGCGGTCGCACTGATCGCCGGTGGTGAGGTCGAGGGCCGGCTTTTTGAAGTTGAAATCGCGCTGGGTATAGCGGCCGCTCGTGATACGTCGCTCGTGCTGGATCGTCAGGATGGTCTCCCGGTCGGCCGATAGACTGCCTCCAGGGTTCAGCGATATCGGGTCTCCGTCGGGAAGGGGAGGATAACACACCGTGCCGTCGCCAAAGACCATGCGATGGCGATCCCGGCCGTGTTCGAAGAAAAAGAAGATGCCTTCTTCGGCCAGCAGGCGGCGGATGAAATGCAGATCGCTTTCGCGGTATTGAACGCAGTATTCGCGCCGGACATACTTCTCCTGAAGGCGGAAAGCATAGGCATCGGCGGTGATGCCGGCGTCATCGAAGACCCGGGCCACGATGCCGGGTACCTCCAGATCCTGGAAGATGCGGCAGTCGTGGCGCAGATCAAGCAGGGCGGCCTGGGGCACCAGTAGAGCGTCGTAAAGATGGAAACGTCCCGACCGCCCGGTGCGCCGGCATTGGTTAACGATCCCGTGGAACAATCGATCGCCATCGTTGCTGTCGATGGTCAGCAGACCGCTATGGCCCAGGACCGCATCCGTTTCGATCTCCTCTTCGACGGCCAGATTCAACTCCACACGGTACAACTCGGACAGGCTCTCCAGAGCCTTGAAGGCGGCGACCCGAAAAGAGATGCCGTCGGCCCGGAAGTTAAAGCGGGATTGATTGGATGCCGTGTGACCGGCCATTTTTCCTCCGTGCTTATCCTTTGGGCGACCGCCAGTCGTCCGAGCCCGAGGTTCCGGCCGCTTCATGGGTCCAGGTGATGCTTCGGTAGGTGAAGGAGACTTCTTCCAGATGGGTGAAGTGGGCCATGCCCGGGTCCTGGCAGTTGGGCATGTGCGCAGTGATGTCGGTGATGATCGCGTCTTCGAGCTCGATGGTGAAATAGTGCTCCTGAGTGCCGGACGGATCTGTTCGGAACCATTTGAGCGCGCAGGTGTTGAGCTTTTCGCCCGAGCAGAGCGCCGTGTAGAGCATGGGCGAAGATTTGTCGAACACCTTGGTGACGACCAGGGGCCGGTGCACGCGTTGGCCGGTAGGCTGCCCGCTCTGCGGGTCGGTTGGTACGGTCACCTCGTGTTTGAATCCCTGGATCAGAATCTCGTCTTCGTGACCCTCCTGGTAGACGTTTCCCACACTGGTGCTCGTAAAAGCGCCTTCGGTGATGTGGCCCTGGCTGGCGCCTTGGATGGTCAGGTAAGCAGGGGTCGGCATGGGGTTCCTCCTTTTCTCTTTCTTCTTTTCTTGGGTTGGGGGCGTCCTTCACAAAAGGATCAGCCCGTGTAACGTTGGGATGAACCATCGATTTTCTTCAGAATGCGTCCGCACGCCGGAAGAACATACGCGCCCCGGTCGAGTCGCCGCCGTGACGCAAAAAAAGATAACGCAACACAGAATGGGAAATCCTCACATTTCAGATAGGGTCGATTGGCGTGTGTGACAGCCTGTTCATCTCGCCGCGCGGTCCCATGAAAGATGGGCGGAGGTTCCGAGACATGCTTCAGATATGAGAGCGATCGGACCGATCGGGTCTTAAAGCCAGACGGGCTTTCGGACATACCTGCGCGGCAGGGCAAGATGCGATAATCGCTATCGCGGGGCTCAAGCGCGTTAATGGTTGCGATGATGGCATAACCGCTGAGCCGTTTTTCGTCATGTCGACGATCGCGGATGACTTAGGAAAATTAGACCGGGCTGTCAACCCAAAATTTCGCGTGGTTTGATCTTGTGCTTTTTTGGGCGACTCAGGTCAAAGCGTTGATACGGATTCATCAAATTTTAAGACTCGAATGTTTCATCGCGCCAAAGTCGCATTCAGGCTGCGTTCCAATCGGGAAGAATCGCGTCGTTGATTCGTCGCCAGAGGTCATCACCTTCGGGTCGGACCGTGCCCTCCACGCCGATGACCGGCACGGTCCCCATCAGGGCGTTGGCGGCCAGCACCTGGTCGGCCTGCAGCAGCGTTTCGGGCCGGACGATGGTTTCGTGGATACGAAATCCCCACTGGGCCAGCAGCCGGCAGGCGGCTTCGGCCATCACGCCTGGCAGGACGGTTGGCGATGCGGGGCGGATCACTTCGGTGCCATTGACGATCAGCAGATTGGCGGTGTGCGTCTCCGACACGCTTCCGTCCGGATTGAGCACCAGTGCTTCGTCGTATCCGTTCTCCCTGGCCCATTGACCGCCCTTAAGGTAGTAAAGATAGTTGAGGGTCTTGTGGCCGGCCAGGGGGCTCTGGCGCGGATGGGGGAAGATGCCCAGGCCGATGCCGGGCTTGTTCAGTGTCGTCAGGCGGTGGGTATAGGGCCGCGCCGTCACGAACAGGGCATGGTCCCAGGGCGCTCGATCACGGCTGCCGCGGGTGGCCAGGATTTTTACGGCGGCGCAGCGTTGGGACAATTCGTTGGCGGCGACCACCTGGGCGATGATGTCGGCCCATGTCAGGTCGGGCGGGTCGTCGGGCATCAAGGCGCGCCAGCTGCGGTCGAAGCGCCCCATGTGCCCGTCGAGCAAAGGGGCGGTGCCGCGATCCACCCGAATGGTTTCGAAGAAGCCGAAGCCATAGAGCAGGCCCTGGTCGGAGATGGAGACACGGGTGTCCGCCGCACGCAGCAGCCGACCGTTGTGCCAGACGATGGCTTCGGGCGCCGGCAGCGTGCATTCGTTCTGGCAGGCGGCCATGAGGGTTCGCCCCTTGTGAAGGGTCTCTTCGTATTCGGCCTGGGCGTCGGAGTCGAAGACGATGCCGCCGCCGACGGAGAAGCAGAGCGAGCCGCCGGTAATCGTGGCCGTGCGGATGGCGATGGAGAGATCCATGGTGTCGTGGAAGCTGATGTAGCCGATACTGCCGCAATATACATGACGCCGGCATGGCTCCAGCTCGTCGATGATCTCCATGGCGCGTACCTTGGGACAGCCAGTGATCGATCCGCCGGGAAAGGCGGCCCGGATCAGGTCCGCGCTGTTCCGGCCCTCGTCCAATTCGCTTTCGATGATCGAAACCAGGTGGTAGACATTGTCGTAGGCCTCCAGTCGCTTGTGGTCGGCCACCGTGACGCTGCCGGCCTGGCACACCTTGCCGAGATCATTGCGCAGCAGGTCCACGATCATCGACAGTTCGGCATCGTCCTTCGGGCTTTCGAGCAGTTCCCGGCGCAGGGCCTCGTCCTTTTCGGCCGTACCGCCGCGCGGGCGCGTCCCCTTGATCGGCCGGGTTTCCACGCGGCGGCCGTTTTGCAGCAGAAAGCGTTCGGGCGATGTGGAGACGATCTGGTGGTCGCCGGCCTGAACGAAAGCGAAAAAGGGGGCCGGATTCAGCGCGAAGAGCCGCCGGAAGTAGGCAAAGGCACTGCCCTGGAATGGCACGCTGAAACGCTGGGAGAGGTTGACCTGGTAGACATCGCCGGCGCCGATATAATCGATGATCCGTTGTACGGCCGCGCGGTACTGGTCGGCCGTGAAATTGGAGGAGGGTCCTTCGGCGCCGATGGTGAAGGACTCTCTCTCCGCCGGGAAGGTATTCACGGCGGCATTGAATCGAGAAACGATGTGCTCGGCATCGGTTCCGGCCTCCCGCCGCAAAGGGACCACCAGTCGAGTCGATTCGGTTTTGCGATCGTGCACCACGATGAGGGACGGCGCCATTAACAGCATGTGCGGCAGCCGCAGGTCGTCCACGCTGGTTTTGGGCAGTCGTTCGATGTCGTCCTTGAGATCGTAGGCCAGGTAGCCCATCAGCCCGGCGGCCAGGGGGCCGGGCCAATCCCCTTCGGGCAGCCGCACGGTATCGACGATTTCTCCCAGCAGACCGATGGCCGAGCCGGATAGTTCAAAGGGGCGTCCGTCGAGGGTGAGCACGATGCGGTTTTTGCGGCTCCGCAGCGTCATCCAGGGATAGATGCCCAAAAGATGATAGCGGGCGCTGTCCTGCTCCCCACCGCTGAGCAGCAAGACCGTGCCAGGCAAGTGGGCGAAGCGTGCGGCCAGGTCGATGAACGGTATTTTCAGCGTGTAGGGCCGCACGTGCACGCCGGTGAGGGTGGCCGGGGGACTTGGCGGCTTAGTGGGCGATGCGCTGGTCATGGGGATTTTCCAAGGGGCCGAGTTTGAGAAAGTTTTCCACCAGGGTAAAGCCGTGCTCGGTGAGAAAACTCTCCGGGTGAAATTGCACGCCACACAGGGGGTAGCGTTGGTGGCACAGTCCCATGATGGTGTAGTCGTCGCTGCGGGCGGAGATGGTCAGTTCCTTCTCCAGGGCCGCGGGGGCCGGCGATACGGCCAGGCTGTGATAGCGGGCCGCGCGAAAGGGGTTGGGCAGACCGGCGAAGATTCCTTTTCCGAAGTGGGTGACCGGGCTGGTCTTGCCGTGCATGGGATGGCGCGCCGGAACGGTGCGGCCGTCGAATACCTCGTTGAGGCACTGCATGCCGAGGCAGACCCCCAAGATGGGGACCCGTTGGTACCAGTGCCGGATCAGGTCCATGGAGATGCCGGCGCTGGCCGGATCCTTTGGGCCCGGGCTGATCAGAATATAGTCGGGGCAGAGGGCTTCGGAACGGTCCAGATCGATGGCGTCGCTGCGATAGACCTCCACCGTCAACGGGTACTGGCGAAACATCTGCACCAGGTTGTAGGTGAACGAATCGTAGTTGTCGATAACCAGCAGCTTCACGGTTTATTACCCCAAAGAAAACAGCCACCCGACATGAGTCTGGGTGGCTGAGCCTATGGCATAACTCATCTTAGAATCAAGCCTTGGGTGGCTTGATTGAATTCATCGCGATGATTGATAGGTGAAAACTTGTGGGTCGTCAAGCGGAATTGCAAAGGTGGGCAATGGACTATGAGCTGCACCCATGATAGAAATTGCTTTCCACGCCAGGAAAGGAAACGCCGCCCGCCGATGCCGCCGCCATCCACCCAACGCCGACTCATCATGTTCGGCCGCTATCCGCGCCCGGGAGAGACCAAAACCCGGCTGATACCGTTGCTCGGGCCTTTGGGGGCGGCCGAGCTTCAGCGCGAACTGACCGAGCGAACCCTGGCGACGATGACGCGTGCCGGCCTGGCGCGGGTGGAGTTTGCCTATACCGGCGGCACGCCGGCGCAAATGGGGCGCTGGCTGGCCGGTCGGCGGGTCGGCCTTTATCCCCAGGAGGAGGGGGATCTGGGCCGGCGCATGCAAAGCGCCCTGGAAAACGCCCTGCACAGGGGCGCACGCCAGGCGGTGCTGGTGGGAACCGATGTCCCCGGCCTGTCCGCATCGCACCTGGCGCAGGCTTTCGCGGCCCTTAACTCCCACGACCTGGTGTTCGGGCCGAGCCGGGACGGCGGTTACTGGCTGGTAGGAACCCGGCGGCCGGCGGGGGTGTTCGACGGCATCGCGTGGGGGACCGGTCGGGTGCTCGACCAAAGCCTGGATCTGGCCATGCGGCAAGGCCTGTCGGCGGCCCTATTGCCGCCCCTCGACGACATGGACACGCCCGAGGATCTGCGCGCCTGGCGGCCGGATTATGATTGGCGCCGGCCCTACCTGAGTGTCGTCATTCCGGCCCTGAACGAGGCGCCGCGCATCGCCGCAGCCGTGGAACAGACCTTGCGGCCGGGTGTCGAAACCCTCGTGGTCGACGGCGGCAGCCGCGACCTGACACCCATGCTGGCGCGCCGCTCCGGCACCGTGGTGCTGGTCACGCCGCCCGGTCGGGCCGTGCAGCAGAACATTGGCGCCGGAAAGGCCCGGGGCCGGGTACTGCTCTTCCTGCATGCCGATACCCGCCTGCCCGCTGATTTCGACCTCCAGATCTTCGAGGTGCTCATGGATGCGCGCGTGGCCATGGGCGCCTTCCAGTTCAAGACCGATCTGCAGGGACGGACCATGCGCTGGATCGAGGCCGCGGCCCGCCTGCGCACGCGGTGGCTTAAGCTGCCCTACGGCGATCAGGCCCTGTTCATGCGCCGAACGCGTTTTTGGCAGGCGGGCGGTTTCCCCGAGGCGCCCATTGGGGAAGACCTTTTCCTGGCTCGCAAAATGGCCGGCCTGGGCCGCATCGCCCTGGCGCCCGGCCCGGCCATCACCTCGGGCCGGCGCTGGCGCCGGCTGGGCATTGTGCGCACCACCGTCATCAATTACCTCATTGCCGGCGGCTGCCTGGCCGGTGTCGATCCCAAAAGACTGGCGCCCCTTTACCGGCTGGGCTCGCACGGTCGGCGGCGCCGTTGAAAGCGGTTGGGATCTCCCGGGGGTTTCCGAAACAGGCGCGTGCACCCGCTGCCTCCAGTTCGGCCCTGGTGCCATACCCCCAGAGCACGCCGAAAGCGGGAATCCTGTTTGCCTTTGCCCCGATGATATCGTGTTCGCGATCCCCGATCATCGCGGTCTCGGATGAAACGATCGATTCAGAGTGCAGGATGTGGGCGATCAAACTTGTTTTATCCCCCCGTGCGCCATCCAGCTCGCAGCCGTAGATCCCTTTGAAGTATTTTCGAAGACCGAAATGATCGATAATTCGTTCGGCGAAAATCCATGGCTTGGCGGTGGCCACATAAAGGGTGTGGCCCAAGCTTGCCAGAGCTTGAAGCATTTCGGGGATGCCGTCGTAGACCCGATTTTCAAACAGGCCGACCGCACCGAACCGCTCCCGATAGGCAGACACCGTCTCTTCGACCAGTTTTTCGTCATCCGTGCCGAGCAGCACGGCCAGGCTTTTCCTGAGCGGTGGCCCGATGCACCAACGCAGCTCGGCAAGCGGGGGGCACGGCCGACCCATGACCGCCAATGCATGCGCGATGCAGCGGGTAATCCCTTCAAATGGATCGGTCAGCGTGCCGTCGAGATCGAAAAACAGATGCATTGCAGGCCCCATTTCTGGATAGGCACGAGTTATCGTCGTTGGATTGCGGCAGGCAGCTATTTCTTCTTGATGGCGCGATACAATACCAGCAGCAGGATGGCGCCGCCGGTGGCCAGTACGATGCTGCCGATATTAAAACCGCTGACCGGGCCTAACCCCAGAAAGGATCCAATGAATCCGCCCACGAAAGCGCCGCCGATGCCGAGCAAAATGGTGATGATGATCCCTCCCGGGTCTTGGCCCGGCATGATGAACTTGGCGAGTATCCCAACGATCAAGCCCATTACGATCCAGGATAGAATTCCCATCGATGACCTCCTTTTTCAACGCCACCTTCGGTTTAAGGTGTTTCTCCAAATGACGCCTGGGTTCGTGTCCGTTCTTTTAATCGCTTTGTATCAATTTGACCAGCAATGCAAAAGAGCAAATTCCCATGCAGCAATTCTAACTGAGTGCTATTCATTAAACCCGGCATGAGTTGGGCAGGCGGCCGATGCCACCGAACGGTTTTACCCACCACCGTTGCCCAATCCGGCCAAGAGCTAATTCGTCTTGTTTTTCAAAGCGATTTTTGCGACAAAAAAGAATACCGAAATGCCGGTCGATCCCTGATACAAATGCCCCTCTTAGCGACGTGAAGGAGTCCGGAATGAACCTGGAAGGTTCCCCGCCGAAGGACCCAGCTCGAGCGTCCATCCCCACATCCGAACATTGTCAAGGCCTTCTCATGAATGCGCCCGTGGGGGTTTTCATCTCCACGCCCGAGGGCCGACTTCTCTATGCCAATGAGCACCTCGATGAAGTGCCACATTTTATTTTCATTCTTCAGGACGTCACCCAGAAAAAGCAGACCGAAGAGGCCATGGTTCTGACCCAGTTCGCCATGGATCAGGCCCCGGACAGCATTCTCTGGGTCGATGACCAGGGTAACCTGATTTACGCGAACCGTGCAGCCTGCTCGTCCATGGGGTTCACCCGGGATGAGCTTTTGCGAATGAAGGTTTTCGATGTGGACCCGGATTTCCATGCATCGGGTTGGGAACAACACAAGATCGATTTGAAACGATTGGGCCGAATGACCTTCGAAGGCCGCCACCGGACCAAGGAGGGCCGGCTCTTTCCCGTGGAGGTGACCACCAACTATATCGAATACAAGGGCCGATTTCTCGGTATCGCCTTTGACCGGGACATTACCGAACGCAAAAAGTCCGAAGAGGAGCGGGATAAATTACAGAACTCCCTGTTCCAGGCCCAGAAGATGGAGTCCCTGGGTATCCTGGCTGGAGGTGTGGCCCACGACTTCAACAACCTGCTCCAGGTCATAGGTGGGAACATCGAGGTGCTGCTCGGCCAAAAGGACCCGGACCATCCCGACATGAAGCGCCTGAAGGTCGTGACGGGATCCATTGAGCGGGCGGGAAGGCTCGTTCAGCAACTGCTTTTGTTCGGGCGCAAGGCCTTGGTGCAGCGCAAGCCTCTGGACCTGAACCGCGCGGTGGACGAAGCCGTCAAGATCCTGGAGCGCACCGTCCCCAAGATGATCCTGATCAAACGGCATGTGGCGGGTAACCTCTGGCCGGTGAGCGCGGATCCGGTCCAGGTGGAGCAGGTCTTGCTAAACCTGGGAACCAATGCTGTGGACGCCATGCCCCAGGGCGGAAAACTCGTGGTGGAGACCAAAAACATCCTGCTGGATGTCGGTCTCGCCACGGGAATGGGCATGGAAGCCGCGCCAGGCCGTTACGTTCTTTTAACCGTGACCGATACCGGATGCGGTATGACCAGGGAAACCCTGGCATACGTCTTCGACCCGTTTTTCACCACCAAGGAGGTGGGCAAGGGCACTGGCTTGGGTCTGGCCTCGACCTACGGCATCGTCAAGTCCCATGGCGGACACATCCAATGCTACAGCGAACCGGGACAGGGAACGACTTTTAAAATCTATTGGCCTGCATTCGACCAGGAAGGATTTTCGCTTGAATCCCCTCTTGTCCTGGACATGCCCCGGGGTGGTAACGAGACCATTCTCGTGGTGGACGATGAGCCGGAAATAAGGGATCTGACCCGGGAGATTTTGAAATCCTTCGGGTATCGAGTGCTCCTGGCGGAGAACGGCGAGCAGGCCCTGGAAATTTTTGACCGGAAAAAGAGAGAGATCGATCTGGTCCTGCTCGACTTGAATATGCCCGGCATGGGCGGGACCAAATGCGTGCAGGAGCTGTTGTCTCGTGATCCCTCGGCAAGGGTGCTCATATCCAGCGGCTACACGCAGAACGGCCATGCCCAGGAGGCGCTGCTCTCAGGGGCCATGGGGTTCATCGGCAAGCCATACCAGATCAA
>Ga0209164_1005105_pt1 | contig 11325 bp, 5 predicted proteins | sample MTBNYHSulfiMetaG_FD_187458 | JGI IMG/M metagenome (GOLD analysis project Ga0209164, IMG submission 187458) | Enrichment culture microbial communities from rom New York Harbor, USA that are MTBE-degrading - MTBE-NYH (New York Harbor Sulfidogenic)... | ecosystem: Environmental > Aquatic > Marine >... | reverse complement strand
ATATTTTAAACCGGTTGGCGGTTTATATTGAGAAGTCAGAGGCGTTGAAGAAGAAGGTGAAATCAGCCCTGATCTATCCTTCCACCATTGTGGGGGTGGCCGTCATCGTCGTGATGATCCTAATGATCTTCGTCATTCCTGTTTTTGAGACCATGTTTAAATCATCGGGACAAAATTTACCCCTCCCCACCTTGATCGTTCTCACGCTCAGCAAGATGATCAAGAAATATATTATCATTTTTATCCCTGCAGCCATCCTGTTATTTTTCTTGCTCAAGAAATATTATCAAACTTCCGGTGGGAGGGCCGTCATTGACCGTCTCCTTTTAAAATTGCCTGTGTTCGGGCCGTTGTTTAAAAAGATTGCTGTGGCCCGGTTCTCGCGGACATTAGGAACCCTCGTCAGCAGTGGCGTTCCCATCCTCGATGGATTGAGTATTGTTTCAAGAACCTCAGGGAACAGAACTATTGAAACGGCCATTCTCAATGCGAGGGCGAGCATTCGGGAAGGCGAAACCATTGCGGAGCCCTTGAACCGAAGTGGTCTCTTCCCTCCTATGGTCATTCAAATGATCTCGGTGGGGGAATCCACAGGAGCGCTGGACAACATGCTGTCAAAGATTGCAGAGTTTTATGAAGACGAAGTGGACATCGCCGTGGCCAATTTGACATCGCTTCTCGAACCGTTCCTCATGGTCTTCCTTGGCGTCGTGATCGGGGGCGTGGTCATCGCTATGTATCTTCCAATTTTCAATATGGCATCGGCAATAGGTTAAGTTTCCCTCCCCCCTCTCAATGGGATTGAATGGTGAAAACGTGTGGACATGAATTCGGCCCTTTCGCTTGATACGCAGCAAAAAATGCTTAAAAATGTAAAGGGATTGATGTTGGGTCGAATGATCATCCTGACCCTGCTCCTCGCCATTACCTTCCTTTTCCAAATTTCTGAAAAGAAATCCTTTTTCATCCCCATGACCAATCATTTCTACTATTTTATCGTTTTCTTTTATTTGGTCACAATCGTTTATGCGATATTTTTAAAAAAAGTGAGAGATATCTATCGATATGCCTCCTTCCAAATTGTCGTTGATCACCTTTTTATCACTGCCTTAATCTATTTCACCGGTGGCAAGGAAAGCTTTTTCCCTATCGCCTACATCTTCACCATTATCGGAAGCAGCATGATTTTCTATAAACGAGGAGCTCTTTTATCGGCCTCTTTTTCTTCTCTTCTTTACGGGCTTCTGTTATTGCTTCAGCTTCACCAATGGATTAATCCATTAGGTCAACCCGCCTCTTACGACGCCGGCCAAATCTTTTATTCCTTGATCATCTATATGGCCACTTTTTTTATCGTCGCTTTTTTAAGCGGCGTCATTTCTGAGGAATTGAAGAAAAAGAAAAAGGAATTGATCCAGAAACAGGTGGATTACAATCAACTGGAGACATTTAACCGAAATATTATTCAGAGTCTGGACAGCGGACTTCTGACGATCGATCTCTCGGGGAAAATCAATTTTTTAAACCGAACCGCCGAGAAGATCTTGAACCGGAATGGGGGGGAATTGAAATATACTTCTATTTTTAACCTGTTCCCAAACATCCATGATGTCCTTGAACAAATCAAAAAGAAGCTATCAAAACCCTCTTCAGACTACCAGCGTTATGAAACACTCCTGACCAATCATCACAACAAAAAAATTTACCTTGGATTTTCCATCTCTCCCCTTACCAACCCAGAGGGATCTTTGATCGGTCACACCCTTATTTTCCAGGATATTACAAATTTTAAAGAGATGGAAGAACAGGTGAAACGGGTGGATAAAATGGCCGCAGTCGGTGTTCTGGCGGCTGGGATGGCGCATGAAATTAGAAATCCTCTGGCTTCCCTAAGCGGGTCGATTCAAATGTTGAAATCCGAACTCTCCTTGGATCATCAGCAGCAGCATCTCATGGAAATTACCTTAAGAGAATCAGAGAGACTTAACGCCCTGATCACAGATTTCCTCCTTTTTGCACAACCTCCTCAAACCCATAAAATTATTTTTCCCATAGGAAGAATCATTGATGAAACCATTGAGCTGTTCTTTCATTCTCCATCCTTCCATGACGGGATCCGTATCCTTCGACTAAACAACGATGAGGAGATCCAGACCTCCATAGACCCTGACCAAATAAAACAGGTTTTTTGGAACCTCTTCATTAATGCCGCCCAGGCGATGCCCAATGGAGGAGAGATCCGGGTACAATGGAGGAAAGGGAATTCCTGGGAAATCCCCAACCTTCCAGCTTCATTGCAGTTAAAAGGGAAGGAATGGATGAAGATTTCTATCGCTGATTCCGGTAACGGGATTGCCCCGAAAGAGAAAGAAAAAATATTTGAACCCTTTTTCACAACAAAAGAAAATGGAACGGGATTAGGCCTTTCGATCGTTCATAAAATCATTGAAAACCACAATGGTTTGATTAAAGTTGAAAGTGAACTGGACAGGGGGTCTAATTTTACCATCTTTCTCCCCGTCGATTAAAAAAGGAAACTATCATGCTCAAAGATAAAATTTTAGTAGCCGATGATGAACAAAGCATGAGGGAATTTTTAGATATCATGCTGAAAAAGGAAGGTTATAAAGTTTCACTGGCCTCGAACGGAGAGGAAGTCGTCAAGTCCATAGACAATGATCTTTTTGACCTGGTCCTCCTGGATATTCGGATGCCTAAGCTGGATGGAATCTCCACATTGAAAAAGATTAAAGCCATTGCACCGGAGACGGTGGTCATCATGATCACGGCCTATGCCTCTGCGGATACAGCGATTAAAGCCATGAAAGAAGGGGCCTATGACTACATCACGAAACCCTTTAAGGTAGAAGAAATCAAGTTGATCATAAAAAATGCTTTAGAAAAGAAAAACCTTCAAAAAGAGAATATCCTCTTAAAGCAGGTGGTGAGAGATCGTTATCACTTGGGAAATATCATCGGCCAAAGTCCTAAAATGGTGGCCTTGTATGATCTTTTGGAAAAAGTCTCTCCCACTAAAACAAATATTTTAATTACTGGAGAAAGCGGAACAGGCAAAGAATTGGTGGCAAAGGCGATCCATTATAATAGCCCTCGGAAAGAGAAACCTTTTGTGATATTAAATTGTGGTGCCATCCCTGAACCCCTTATCGAAAGTGAACTCTTCGGTCACATGAAAGGTGCCTTCACCGATGCGATTGCGACCAAGAAAGGATTATTTGAAGTGGCCGATGAAGGGACGATTTTTTTAGACGAGATCAGCGAACTCCCCCTCCTCATGCAGGTGAAATTACTTCGTGTGTTGCAAGATAAAGAATTTAAGAGAGTGGGGGGGACAGAGGATATTCGGGTGGATGTCCGTATCATCTCCGCCACCAATAAAGACCTTGAAGAGGAGGTGAGAGAAAAGCATTTTCGTGAAGATTTATTTTATCGCCTGAATGTCATCCAGATTAAACTTCCCTCTCTCCGGGAACGAAAAGATGACATCCCGATTCTGGCCAGTCATTTTTTAAAAAAATACTCGGAAGAATTAAATAAAAATATTTTAAAAATCTCTCCAGAGACGCTTCAGATCCTTCTCCATTATGAGTATCCTGGTAATGTAAGAGAACTTCAAAATATTATTGAGAGGGCGGTCGCATTAGAGGGGAGCGAGGAACTGACTGCCATCAATTTAAATTCTTACCTGAGTGAGCAGCCTCTTCTTAAGAAAGGATCAATGGATATCGAAATTCCGAGCGAAGGAGTTGATCTGGAAAAAATGGTGGAAGATCTTGAAAGAACTCTCTTGTTAAAAGCCTTAGATAAAACGAGAGGGATAAAAAAGAAAGCGGCAGAGCTTTTACATATTAATTTCCGATCCATGCGTTATCGTTTAGAAAAATATGGATTAAATAATGGGGTGGACACTCAGCCCGACTGAATCAAAACGAAGCCATGGTTTTAAATTCGTTATCGATCCTGATCACTTCCTCTTAAACTGTTTATTCAGCTCATCCAGAGGGAGATGAAAAAAGATAGGCCGGCCGTGGGGACAAGTGGTGGACGTGTGGAAGGGAGCGAGGAGTTCTATCAATTTATCCATTTCTTCTTTCTTCAATATAAAGTTTCCTCTGATGGCGGTATGACAAGCTAACGTGATTAAAATGGCATCTAGGGTCGCTTCTCCTTTTCCCGGCTTTTCTAAAGAAGAAAGATCATCCAATATCCCTCTGACGATATCGTGAGGGTCTTCTGAATCGATGAAAGAAGGGATGGATCGAAGGGCGAATAGCTTGTCCCCCATGGATTCGATTTCAAACCCCATCGATTTTAATGTCTCCTCGACTGATTCGAGAAGGTATGATTCTTCGGCAGATAATTCCAATAAGAGAGGAATTAACAATTTTTCTGAAACGACAGATCCGGTTTCATATTCTTTTTTAAATTTTTCAAAAAGAATTCTCTCATGTGCGGCATGTTGATCAATAAAGATTAAATTCCCTTCCCTTTCACAAAGAATATAGGTTCCCCGAATCTGGCCAAGGACGGAATAAGGCAATTTCTTCTTCAAGACCCATGGGAGGCTCTCCCCCTCTTGAACCCTTAGCATCCCTTCCTCTCTTTCATTTGTCAGAAAAGAAGGGGGAGAAAAAGTTTCTTGAATGAAAAAAGAAGGCTGTGCCCCCTCTTGAGAAGATTGCTCCCTTCTCTCGTCCCGGGATATTCCTCCTTCTGACGAAAAGGGACCTTCCTCGACCACCCATCGGAGACTTGTCGAAACAGCCTGGTAGATTTTTTCGGGATCTCTAAATTTTACCTCGGCCTTGGTGGGATGGACATTCACGTCGACGGTAGAGGGAGGGAGGGTGATGAAGAGGATGACGATAGGAAATTGGCGGCTCGGAAGGGTATGGCGATAGGCATCCAACACGGCTTTATAAATCATCCGATCTTTTATAAACCGTTGGTTGACATAAAAATAAATCCCTTCCGCATTTCTCTTTGAAAAGGAAGGGAGGCTCGCAAACCCTGAGATCTTGATCTCCCCATCGTCGAATTCGATGGGATGGAGATGGGAATATATTTCTTTTCCGAAAATAGCTTCGATTCGGACCAAGGGGGATCCTGTCTTGGGGTGTTCGTGTAGGGATCGGCCATCGTGAATGAATTTAAGTGAAATTGAAGGATGAGCAAGACTCAACCGTAAAAAATGATGAAGGGCATGTCGAAGTTCTGAACGGATCGATTTTAGGAATTTCCTTTTGACTGGGATATTGTAAAACATATTTTTGACTTCAACCTCTGTCCCAACGGGACACCCTATCTCTGAAATTCTCTTTATCTCCCCTCCTTCACAGATCCCCTGTGTTCCAATGAGGGAATCGAAAACTCTCGTCTGAAGGGTTACTTTGGAAACTTGGGAAATACTGGGGAGGGCTTCTCCTCGAAATCCTAATGTCTGAATGGCAAAAAGGTCTTCTGCTTTTCCAATTTTACTGGTAGCATATCTCTGAAATGCCACTGGGACATCCTCCCGGTCTATCCCCTCTCCATTATCCACGACACGAATCAACTGGAGTCCTCCAGCCTTTAGCTCAACGATGATCTCTGAAGCTCCCGCATCAATAGCGTTTTCCATCAACTCTTTCACGACCGAAGCAGGCCTCTCCACCACCTCCCCGGCTGCGATGACTTGGGAGACATGGTCCGGCAGAATGCGAATCTTAGCTGGCATCTTATTACTTTTCTATGTATTTAGTCTTTTAAAAAAGTCCTGTGAGCGGTGAAGCATTGAATCCTAAGCACCAAATAATAACCAAAATCCCAAAGACCGAAATTCCCCAAAAACCCAAAATGTTTTGGTGATTAAAATTTGGGGATTGAATATTATTTGGAATTTGAGATTTGAGGATTGAAATTTGACATGAATGACCTTCTACCCTCTGCCGTCATCAATAAAGGTCCCCATCCTTCTAAACTTTTCATATCGGAGGGTCAACAAATCCTCCATATTCATTTTTTCCAATTCTCTCAAGTGCCGCTCCATCACCTCTTTCAGGATTTCCGACATGCCTCTCGGGTCACGATGGGCCCCCCCTAAAGGTTCTTTGACAATCTCATCGATCACTTTCAACCGATATAAATCAGAGGCTTTTAACTTCAACGACTCTGCGGCAACCTCTTTCCCCTTCTCGCCATCTTTCCACAGAATCGCCGCGCATCCCTCCGGGGAGATCACGGAATAAATTGAATGTTCTAACATCAGAATTCGATCTCCCACCCCAATGGCCAAGGCCCCTCCGCTTCCCCCTTCTCCAATCACGATGGTAAGGATCGGTGTTCGCAACATGACCATCATTTTAAGATTTCGGGCAATCGCTTCCGCCTGACCTCTTTCTTCGGCACCCACTCCTGGAAATGCGCCTGGGGTATCAATCATCGTCAGGATGGGTTTTCCAAAAATTTCTGCCATCTTCATTAATCTTAAGGCCTTTCGATATCCCTCTGGGTGAGGCATTCCGAAATTTCGATAGGCCATCTCCTTTGCATCCGCTCCCTTCTGGTGGGCGATGACGGTCACCGCCCTCCCATTGAACTTAGCCATTCCTCCGAGAATGGCGGGATCATCCCCATAGTTTCGATCTCCATGAAGTTCAATGAAGTTATCAAACATCCACTGAATATAATGAGAGGCCTTGGGGCGATCGATATGCCTCGCCAATTGGGCAATTTGCCAGCCGGTAAGGTTAGAAAATATTTCTTTTTGCAATCGATGAAGCTTCTCCTCCAAATATTTTAAATGATCGCTGAAATCGATTTGTTTCCCCTTGGAAAACCTTTTTAGATTTTCGACCTCCCTTTCTAGCTCAATCAGTGGTTTTTCAAATTCTAAATAATGCTTGACCATTCCCATTCCTACTTATTCAAAAGAGATACGAGAAGATTTGAAAAGATTTTGAACAGTGTTTTTAAAATTGGAAGAAGGATCAACCGTATATTGATCGGGAAGAGCCACAATGGTCTCTCGATTGCTTCCGTCAACCAAATGAAGAAGAACCCTAGAGGATCCTCGATGGGTTTCGATAATCTCTTTTAAATGAACGAGTTGGGAGGAAGTTAAATCCGAGAGTGGAATTTTCATATGGAAAGGATTCAACGATGAGGATGGCAACTCTGGAAGAGAATGAACCTCCATGGCTTTCAACTTGATGGTTTCCTCAGATATATCAAGCGTCCCCTTGATGAGGAGTGGGTCCCCTCCTCTCAAACGAGGTAAGGCGGCTTTAAACACCTCAGGGAAAAGGATCACTTCGACGAATCCTTTCATGTCCTCTAAGGTTAAAAAAGCCATCCGGTCTCCTTTTTTGGTAACGATCTCCTTCAATGCACTGACGAGGCCACAGACTTTAACCTCAGCCCCATTCTGAAGTTTTGGGAGAGTGGAAATATCCAAGTCTGTATATTTTTTAATCTCTTCCTGATACCGCGATAAAGGATGACGAAAGATGTAGAACCCGATCGTTTCCTTTTCAAAGGCAATCAACTGATTTTCCGGAAACTCATCGATGTCTGGATATTCATCTTTTCCCTCTCCGGCGGGATGGATTAACATGCTCAGTTGAGGTTCCCCCTTCTTCCTTTGTGCCGATTGGGATCGTTCAAGAAGTTCTCCGAGAACGGTCAACATTTGAGACCGGTAAGCTTTCGAAAAGTCAAACGTTCCGCATTTAATCAGACTTTCCATCACCCGCCGATTCACTTTTCTTAAATCGACGCGGTGACAAAAATCGTACAAGGATTTAAACTTTCCATGATCTTCTCGTTCTCTCAAGATGATGTCAATCGCCGCATCCCCAACGTTTTTCACTGCGGTCAAACCAAATCGAATCTGGTTTCCAAATACCGCAAAATGTCTAAAACTCTCATTGATATCCGGAGGCAAGATCTCAATCTTCATCTCTCGGCATTCAGAAATATACTTGACGATCTTTTCCGCATTCTGCGCCTCACTCGTGAGCAAGGCCGCCATAAATTCAATGGGATAATGTGCCTTCAGATAGGCCGTTTGGTAAGCGAGAAGAGCATAGGCGGCGCTGTGGGATTTGTTGAAACCATACCGGCCGAACGTCTCCATCTGTTCAAAAATCTTTTCCGCTTTCTTGGCAGGGATTCTGTTCTTTTTAGCGCCTTCAAGAAATTTCTCTTTCTGTCTCTCCATCTCGAGGGCGTCTTTCTTCGACATTGCCCTGCGCAGATTATCCGCATCTTCAAGACTAAAATTGGCCAGAGCGCTGGCAATGTGCATCACTTGCTCCTGATAGACGATCACTCCATAGGTATCCCTGAGAATCTCTTCTAAGGCCGGGAGGTCATATCGTATCGACTCTTGGCCATGCCTTCGTTTGATGAACTCGCCTACCATCCCGCTGTCCAAGGGGCCGGGCCGATAGAGGGCCACTAGGGCAATGATGTCTTTAAAACTCTGCGGCTTAAGTTTGATTAAAAGATCCCGCATCCCTGAACTTTCCAATTGAAAGACGCCCAGGTTGGAGCCAGATCCTAAAAGGGCATAAACCTCTGGATCATCCAATGGGACCTCAGAAAGGTCCATTTTCATGCCTCTGTTCTTTTCGATCAGCTGAATCGTCTGGTCCACCACGGTGAGGGTCTTGAGCCCCAGAAAATCAAACTTGACCAAACCAATGGCTTCCACCTGTTTCATGGCATACTGGGTAATGACTTCACTGTTCTGGCCCCGCAGGAGCGGAAGATATTCCATTAAAGGTTTATTTGCGATCACGACTCCCGCCGCATGGGTAGAGGCATGGCGTGCCAAACCTTCTAAAGATTTTGCAATGTCAAACAGGGAAGCGATTCGAGTATCTTTTGCGATCGCCTCTCTCAGGGCCGCCTCTTGTTGTAAGGCCTGATCAAGGGTAATATCAAGCTTGTTTGGGATGAGTTTTGCAATTCGGTCTACCTCTGCATACGGGACTCCAAGAACGCGTCCCACATCCCGGACGACTGCTTTCGCCTGCATCTTTCCAAAGGTAATAATCTGAGCGACATTCTCTTTGCCATATTTCTCTGAGACATATCGAATGACCTCGTCTCTTCCTTCCATGCAAAAATCAACATCCACATCGGGCATACTGCTCTTTCGGCCAGGATTTAAAAAACGTTCAAAAATCAAATCATATTCGATAGGATCCAGGTCGGTGATATTGAGGGCATAGGCCACCAGACTTCCGGCCGCTGATCCTCTTCCCGGGCCAACGGGAATGTGATGGCTCTTGGCATAGTGGATAAAATCATAAACAATGAGAAAGTAACCCGGGTAGCCCATCGATTTGATGACGTTGAGTTCCTCCTCCAACCGCGTCTTATAACGTTCAGAATAATCCTTGAAATTCCTTTCTCCCTGATATCGGGAAAGTCGTTGTTCTAAACCTTCCCGAGCCAGTTTTTCCAAGTAACTTTCAGTCGTCTCCCCAGCCGGAACAGCGATTTTTGGAATATGCCTCTCGTCGAAACGCATTTCAAGGTTGCACTGTTCGGCAATTTTACTGGTGTGAAAGATAGCCTCCGGAGTACTTTGAAAAAGATCCGCCATTTCCTGTGGTGACTTAAAATAAAACTCGTCCGATGAAAATTTCATCCGATGGCTATCCTGTAGCGTTTTCCCTGTCTGAATGCAGAGGAGGACCTCATGAGCCTTTGCATCCTTTTGCTGGAGATAATGGCAGTCATTCGTGGCGACAGCGGGAAGGGAAAGTTCGTGTCCGATCTCTAAAAGTCGCTCATTCACCTCCAATTGATTCTCCACTCCATTCTTCTGAATCTCAATATAAAATCGGCGGTCATTAAAAATCTTCCTGTATTCCTCTGCTGCGTGAAGTGCTTTCTTCATCTCTCCTCGACCTGCAAGAACAGCGATCTCTCCCTTCAGACACCCGCTCAGGGCAATCAGCCCTTCGCTATATTTGTTCAGAATTTCCTTATCAACCCTCGGTTTGTAATAAAACCCTTCGAGATGGGCGAGGCTCACCAATTTCAGGAGGTTGAAATAACCCGTCCCATTCTTCACCAGGAGGGTAAGATGGTAGTTCCCATCTTCCCCTGCTCCGGCTTTTTTCTCAAACCGGCTTCCCGGGGCGACATAAACCTCACATCCAATAATTGGCTTAATGCCATGTTTGATGGCCATCTGATAGAATTCGATGGCACCAAACATATTTCCATGGTCGGTCAACGCCAGAGCGCTCATTCGATATTTTTTTGCCAAATTGAAGGCCTCATCGAATCGAATGGCTCCGTCCAATAAGCTATACTGGCTATGAACATGTAGATGAATAAAATTAGAATGTTCCATGTTTTTCTAAAATTTGAAATCCCTGCCAACCGGCAGGCAGGCGAATATCGAAAATTTTATTGATAAGGAGTAATGCGTCATTCTTTGTCTTGCGGTATTTCGGTGTTGCAGTGCTGTTGTTTTTGATTTAACGGCAACACGGCAAAACAGCATAACAGCAGCACAATGTTAGACCCCTTGCGCCTCACGCTCTCACAGTGCTTCGTATTCGATATTACTATTTTTATTCCCACTCGATCGTGCTGGGCGGTTTGGAACTGATATCATAAACAACCCGATTGACCCCCTTCACCTCGTTGATAATTCGATTGGAGAGATGCTCCAAAATTTTATAGGGCAACCTGACCCAATCCGCTGTCATGCCATCCTGGCTCCCAACCACCCTTAACGCAATCACATTTTCATAGGTCCTCTCGTCTCCCATCACTCCCACAGTCTTCACGGGAAGAAGAACCGCAAAGGATTGCCAAACCCGGTTTAAAAAGTGTTTCCTCGTCATCTCTTGCATGACGACCTCATCGGCATCTCTTAAGATATCCAACCTCTTTCTGGTTACTTCTCCAATGATCCGAATGGCTAGACCGGGTCCCGGAAAGGGTTGTCTTTTTATAATTTCATCGGGCAACCCTAATATTTTTCCCAATTTTCTAACTTCATCTTTAAATAATTCTCGAAGGGGTTCCACTAACTTTAATTTCATCTTCTCAGGTAACCCTCCCACATTGTGGTGGCTTTTAATCGTCGCGGAAGGGCCTTTTGAGGAAACACTTTCGATGACATCTGGGTACAGAGTCCCTTGGGCGAGATAGCTCACCCTCCCCATCTTCTTGGCTTCTTTTTCAAAGATGGAAATAAACTCCTTTCCAATTCTCTTTCTTTTTTCTTCGGGGTCGGTCACCCCTTCCAGTATATTGAGGAAAGAATTTTCTGCATTCACATAGTTTAAGGGT
>Ga0209164_1005104_pt1 | contig 11327 bp, 8 predicted proteins | sample MTBNYHSulfiMetaG_FD_187458 | JGI IMG/M metagenome (GOLD analysis project Ga0209164, IMG submission 187458) | Enrichment culture microbial communities from rom New York Harbor, USA that are MTBE-degrading - MTBE-NYH (New York Harbor Sulfidogenic)... | ecosystem: Environmental > Aquatic > Marine >... | reverse complement strand
GCGGGAACCCAGGGAAGTCAGTAAACCGTCGGCTATGGTCACCGGATTAACAGAAGGAATAAGCTTTTTGGAAATAAATGACCGGTATGCATCGTCAGCTCCTGAAGGTTCTGTTGCAATAACCCGGCATTTATGAAGTAATGTCCTGACCGTAATTGCGGTGCCGCTGATTAATCCCCCGCCCCCTACCGGAGCCATGATAATGTCAAACTTACCTTTCTCTTCTATCAACTCTTTTGCTGCGGTCCCCTGACCGGCTATTACAAAAAAATTATTATATGGATGCACCTCCGTCGCGCCGGTCTCCCCGATGACTTTAGCCAGTGTTGATTCTCTGGCCTCAAGGGTGGGCTCGCAAAAAGTAATCTTCCCGCCATACCCGGCAACAGCTCTCTTTTTTATCTCAGGTGATGTAACGGGCATTACAATATGGGAATCAATCCCTCTGATCTTTGCCGCCAAAGCAAGGGCAGCAGCATGATTACCGGAGGAGTGCGTGGCAACTCCGTTTTTGATCTGGTTACCGCCTTTAGATAAGGAGAATACCGCATTGCAGGCACCCCTGAATTTAAAAGCGCCGGCCTTTTGAAAATTCTCACATTTAAAAAAAAGGTTGCCTCCCGTTATGGTATTTATTGATTGTGAAGTCAACACAGGGGTATTATTGACATACCCCTCTATGACCTCATGAGCCATTTCGATATCGGAAAATTCAGGAAGAAATTTCATTTGTTAAAATTTTAATGGTACGAGACAGAAATCGTCATTTAAATTTTTCTCCGGTTTTAATGCCAGGGCATATCTAATTTCTCCGGGATTTAATCGGTACTGAAAAAATTTACCAAAAAATCTACTCCTGAAGAAAAAATTTGCTAAAAATCAATTTATAAAGCAAAGTTCGTGACAAATTCTCAATAAAAAAGAGCTTTACTTAAAAATCTTTTATCAGTCCTTTAAATTGATTTTACTGATACCGGTGTTTATCCTGTTTATTGTCTCCTCTTTCCCGAGTATTTCACAAATTATAAAAAAATCGGGGCCTTTGTTAGCGCCAACGAGGCAAAGTCTGAGCGGACTCATAACCTTTCCGAAACTCAGGTTTTTACTGTTCATATAGTCTGAAAAGGTCTCCTTTATATGACCTGCTTCCCATTTGTCAATCTTCTGAAACAGCCCTGCAATGTCCGAAAGCATTCCTGAGGTATCTTCTTTCCAGTGTTTTGATACTGTTTTCTCCTCATATGATGAAGGGGCAATAAAAAAATAATCACCGTGTTCCCAAAGGTCCTGAACAAATCCGCATCTGTCCTGGATCACGGCAACAATTTTCGTGATCTTTTCCTCAGTTTCATGAATCCCTTTCTCTTCAAGAAAAGCTTTAAAAAGTCCGGCTAATTCGATCGCACTCTTCTTTTGAAAATACTGCTTATTAAACCACTTTGCCTTCTCCGGATCAAAACGTGCTCCTGCCTTATTGATATGTTCCGGCGAAAAAGCATCAATCAATTCATCCATTGAAAAGATCTCCTGCTCGGTTCCCGGATTCCATCCCAGAAATGCAAGCATATTTATGAATGCCTCCGGAAAATAACCATCTTCCTGATAGCTTCTTGAAATCTGTCCGGTCTCAGGATCCTTCCAGGGAAGAGGAAATACCGGAAATCCCATCTTATCGCCGTCTCGCTTGCTTAACTTGCCCTTTCCTGCCGGTTTCAGGGTAAGAGGCATATGAGCGAAACGGGGCTTACTGTCAGTCCAGCCCAGGGCACGGTACAGCAAAACATGGAGAGGCATCGACGAAAGCCACTCTTCACCGCGAATGACATGGGTAATCTCCATTAAATGATCGTCGACCACATTTGCCAGGTGGTAGGTCGGCATGCCGTCTGACTTAAATAATACTTTATCATCCAAACTCTTTGTTGTATTGAATGTTACACTGCGACGGATAAGATCATTTTCAGTAACATCTTCATCCTCAGGCATCTTAAACCTGATAACATAAGGTACTCCATCCCTGATTTTTTGCTGAACCTCCGCAGGATCAAGAGTCAGAGAGTTATTAAGGTTTTCTCTGGTTCCTATACCGTAAGAAAAAGTATTCTTGTTTGCTTCTGCTTCCTTCCTCAGCTCCTCAATCTCCTCAGGTGTGTCAAAAGCAATATATGCATGACCCGCTTCCACAAGCATATCGGCATATTGCCTGTAGATCTCTTTTCTTTCACTCTGACGATAAGGCCCATACTCACCTCCGATACCCGGTCCCTCGTCGGGCGTGAGGCCACACCAATTGAGACTGTCAATAATATATTTCTCAGCTCCCGGCACAAAGCGGTTTTGATCGGTATCTTCAATTCTCAGAATAAATGTGCCTCCGTTTTTTTTCGCAAAAAGATAGTTAAACAGTGCTGTCCTGACTCCCCCGATATGAAGAGGGCCGGTCGGACTGGGCGCAAAACGGACTCTTACTTTATGATTACTCATAGTTATATTTTTAATAGTGCAAAGATAACTTTTTCTTTTCACTATCTTTTCAATGCATTTCACTGAATTATCCCGGTCATTCTCTTATGCTCATCTGTCCATAAAATTCAGTACTGCCATTATGCTCATTCCATCAGATTAACTAAATTTGTAAATGAAGTAATCTTCTGAGTCAGGTCAGGTGACCGGTAATTATTTGATGAGAATATAAAAAATGATCTGACATGAGACCTGTAAAATTTTTAAAAATCATCGACATGTGAATTGGCCGGCAAGGACTGTTCAATTCAGATATTAAAATCAGATGCTATGTATACAACAATGAAATCAGACCTGCAAAAAACCCTGGATGAACTAAAAGAACAGGGTCTTTATAAAACGGAACGAATAATAACAACACCTCAAAGTTCTGATATTGAGGTTTCTACGGGAGAAAAGGTTTTAAACTTCTGTGCCAACAATTATCTGGGACTGGCAAATCACCCGGAAGTAATTAAGGCCGCACAGGATATTATGGATACGTGGGGATTTGGGTTGTCATCAGTGCGCTTCATTTGCGGGACTCAGCAAATCCATAAAGAGCTGGAGAAAAAAGTTTCTGAATTCCTGGGCACGGAAGATACAATTTTGTATTGTGCCTGTTTTGATGCCAATGCCGGTGTTTTTGAGCCTCTCTTAGGACCTGAATCATCATTAATATCAGATGAGCTGAATCATGCTTCAATAATAGACGGAGTGAGACTTTGCAAAGCCCAAAGATTTCGCTATAAACACTCTGATATGGCCGATCTGGAAAAATGCCTCCGGGAGTCATCCGGTGCCAGGTACCGTTTAGTCGTTACCGACGGAATATTCTCTATGGACGGCGACATGGCTAAACTGCCTGAGATTGTTGAACTGACTGATAAATATGATGCACTTCTGTTGGTTGATGATTCACATGCCACCGGTTATATTGGCAAAACGGGAAGAGGTACTGCTGAGTATTACGGATTAACAGGAAAAATTGATATAATAACAACAACTTTCGGAAAAGCAATGGGAGGAGGAAACGGAGGTTGCACCTCCGGAAGAAGAGAGATAATAGAGATGTTACGCCAGCGTTCACGTCCATATCTTTTCTCCAATACCCTTGCTCCGGCAACCGTGGGAGCCACACTGAAGGCAATTGAAATGCTTTCGGAATCAAGTGATCTTCCGTCAAGGACTATGGAAAATGCCCGCTACTTCCGCTCAAAAATGGAAGCTGCCGGTTTCGATCTGGTGAAAGGTAATACTGCAATAGTTCCGGTTATGATATATGATGAACCTCTGGCAGTAAAATTCGCCGATGAGCTTCTTAAAGAGGGCATTTATGTCATCGGTTTCTGCTATCCGGTTGTACCGAGAGGAAAAGCAAGAATAAGAGTGCAACTTTCAGCCGCTCATAACAGCGAACAGATTGACCAGGCAGTTGAAGCATTTATAAAGACAGGTAAAAATCTGAATATCATCTGACTGCCTTAAAACTTCCGCTGATAAATTATAAATTTGCCGGTCCGGGTCATATATGGATATTTAAAATCCGCTTATCTCATATTCCGGATTATTGACATTGAGGCATCATTACTGACCTTCTTGACCAACTTTTCAAACTTCCTGGGTTTTTGTGCCCTCATTGAAAAAAAAATTAGAAATTTGTACCTGTCTTAATAACTGCACTGATAAAAATCACAATTGACAGAGATGAAGGAGAAGCTGCTTGGAAAAACAATTACGGAATTAAAGGATATAATCAATGAGGCCGGGTTGCCGAAATTTACGGCTAATCAGCTTGCCGACTGGCTTTACAGTAAAGAGATCGGATCAATAGGAGAAATGACCAATCTTTCAAAAGCAGCCAGGGATCTGTTGAGTGACAGATATGAAACAGGAATAAATCCTCCTCTGAAGGTACAGGAGAGCAAAGACGGAACAAAAAAGTACCTTTTCAGAACAGCAGATGAGAAGTATATCGAGACAGCCATGATCCCTGAAGGGGATCGTAAAACTGTTTGTGTAAGTACGCAGGTTGGCTGTAAAATGAACTGCGCTTTTTGCATGACAGGTAAACAAGGTTTCATGGGACAACTGAGTGCCGGGGAGATAATAAACCAGGTGAAAAGTATAGCCGAAGCAAAAGAGGTCACTAATATTGTTTACATGGGTATGGGCGAACCTTTTGATAATCTTGAAGAGGTACTGAAGAGTCTTGAGATACTGACTTCAGAATGGGGATTCGGAATGAGCCCAAGAAGAATTACTGTCTCTACAATCGGGATAATCCCGGCAATGATCAAATTTCTTGAAAAGAGCGAAGCCCATCTTGCTGTCAGCCTTCATTCGCCTTTCAGCACAGAGCGTTTGAAGCTTATGCCTGTCGAATCGGCCTACCCGATAGCAGAGATGGTCAAAATAATAAAAAGCCGGGATTTCGGAAAACAGCGACGCGTCTCATTTGAATATATTCTGTTTGAAGGGTTGAACGATTCAGACCTGCATGTCAAAGAGCTGGCAAGATTGCTGAACGGACTGAAATGCCGTATCAATCTGATACGTTTTCACAAAATACCGGGAATTCAGTTGGAGAGTCCTGATAATGATAAAATACAACATTTTAAAAACAGGCTGAATCAAAAGGGAATTTTAACAACTATCAGAGCCTCCCGGGGTGAAGATATTTTTGCTGCATGCGGACTCCTCTCTACAAAGGAGCTGACTAAACAGTAAGTTCTCCTCCTCCGGAAACACACAGAAAGCTAAAAACATACGTTCTCAGGAAGAAATCATTGCGAATTTCCGGTAATTTCATCATTCCACTGTAACACCATTTTTTCGATGTAGATGTCCTGAAATTGCGGATCGCCTTCCAGATTGACATGTTCAGTAATATCAAGGATTCTCTGAATATCGTTTTCTTCGCCAAAGAGAAATAATTTAGCACCTATTAATGCGGTATTACCAAATTTTACAATTTTATCTTCAGACGTTTCGATCAATCCGGTTCTGATAACATTATTTACATTCAGAAAATTCCCAAAACCGCCTGCAATAAATACCTTATCTACCTCCTTCAGAGTAATTCCCAGACGATTCATCAGTATCTGCAGTCCCGTTGCAACAGCCGCTTTTGCAAGCTGAAATTCACGTATGTCCTGCTGGGTAAGGGAAACTTCCCGGGAAAGCTCAAAGGAGTCTTCACCATTGCTGAATTCCCCAAAGATGCCGATTTTATCCTGTTGAAGGAGGACAGCAATAGCATCTATCAGACCACTTCCGCAAATTCCTGAAGCCTTTGCTTTACCAATGACATGACATTTCAGGGTGCCGTTCACCCAATCAACTGAAGAAATGGCTCCTGTTGCTGCGCGCATTCCCTGACTTATCTTTGCTCCTTCAAAGGCAGGTCCTGCCGCAGTGGAAGCACAGATGATGCCGTTCCTGTTTCCTGCCACGATCTCTCCATTGGTACCCAGATCTATAAGAACAGTATATTCATCACGCTCTGCTATCTTTGTGGCAGCAATGCCTGCAAGAATGTCGCTCCCTACAAAACTGCCTATAGAAGGATAGAAGAGAATCTGAGTATCTTCTTGTAAATTCCAGTTAAGAGCTGTCGCTGAAAAGTTTTGAATTCCCAGATCAGGCGATTCAAAAGGATAAAATGAGAGAGGCTGTACATCTAATCCTGAAAAGATATGATGCATAACTGTATTGCCTACAAGCACCACCCTGGAAATATCAACATTGTTTCTCCTGAGCATCCCCTCAATTACTTTCCCTGTGTCGCCCCTGATAATATCTTTCATCGTATCCTGCCTGCCATCCAGACAAGCCTGGATCCTGGAAATCAGATCAGCACCGAACTTTGACTGCTGGTTTAAAAATGAAACTGAGTCTGCAATATTCCCGTTAGAAAGATTAACAAGTTGAACGACCACGGTAGTTGTGCCAACATCTACGGCAACTCCATATCCTTCACGCGGTATAAAATAAAAAGTTGTATTATCTGCAAGAATGATATTCTCAAATTCCGAAACTTCAAGAGTAATATCTGAATCTGCCGTACAATAACATGCTAACCGCCAATCACTTCCCAGACCGAGTTTTTGCAGTTTCTCCAATTGTTCAGCTCCCGGATCCAGCTCTCCTGCCAAAAGTTTTACCTTACACCTACCACAGGTACCTTTCCCTCCACAGGGAAATTCTACTCCATACTCGTTTAAGATATCAATGAGTGGTGCGCCGGTATTAACGATAATCTCTTTTCCGAGAGGCTGCAGAGTAATTGTAACCTTATCTTTCATAAAATATGGGTAAAAATTAATCTCAAAAAGATTTCTAAATTAATTAAATCCTGCAAATTTTAAAGGGTATTGATAATTTTGCCTGCTCCCTCCGGCTGTATCTCCCTGCTGATTAATTTAACCGCATCTCTTCTTTCCTGAATTTATCCCTGCTCTTTCTTATATTATCCGCATTACAAACTGCCTGATAATGTTTATTATCGTCAGGAAACATAATCTTATATATTTTGTCTGACATGCTTTCCATGGTATTAATGTATAATCATAGATTAGCAAAGATACCTTCCGCCGACATGAAAATTTATGCAGAATAAAACAGACAGATAAATTTTAACTAATATTGTGCTTATTAAATTATTTATAATTAATAAAATGTTTAGTATCAGTTATATCTTATCGCTTGTATTGTTCCTTACTATTGCAAAAAATCTTAATGAAGGAGAACCTGAAAAAGGTTTAAAGGAACTTCACAATAAAATTCTGACCGTTGATACACATTGCGATACCCCCATGGCCATTTTGAGCCAGGGACTGGATTTAGGTAAACGAAATGATCCGAATAAAAGTCAGGTTGATTTTATACGTATGAAAGAAGGCGGACTTGATGCAATCTTCTTTGCTGCATTCACACCTCAGCTTGAACGGACGGAAGAGAATACGGAAGCAGCATATCAACGAGCTCATGCAATGATTGATGCTACTTATGAAGCTTGCAGGAACAATAGTGAACTGGCTGAAATAGCCATCACTTCTTATGATGGAAAGCGAATTGAAGCATCGGGGAAAAGGGCAATTTATATCGGCATGGAAAATGGATTTCCGCTGGGAACTAATCTGTCCAGGGTAAAAGAGTTTTATGATCGCGGAGTAAGGTATATTACTTTGAGCCATTCGGCAAATAATGAAATATGTGACTCATCAACCGACAGGAATGGTCCGGAACATAACGGACTGAGCAAATTCGGCAAGAAGGTTGTTAAAGAGATGAACCGGCTTGGTATTATGATAGATGTCTCCCACATCTCCGATAAATCATTCTTTGATGTCATAAAAATAAGCAAGACACCTGTAATTGCTTCTCACTCAAGTGTCAGGGCCCTTGCACATCAGCCCCGTAATATGAGTGATGAAATGATAAAAGCTTTGGCAAAAAACGGCGGGGTAATCCAGATTTGCCTGCTTGACAGTTATGTAAAAGACCCTGATACTACAACTATTCGTTACAAAACACTTAAAGAGTTGCGCGATAAATATAACAGCTTAAGTAATACTACGAACGAAAATGAGAAACAGCAATTAAGGCAGTTTATACGTGAAACAGGCGAGAAGTATCCTAAAGAACCGGTTACTATTTCAGACTTTGTTGACCATATCGACTATGTTAAAAATCTTGTGGGCATTGATTATGTTGGTATCGGAAGTGACTTTGATGGCGGGGGCGGACTTACTGACTGTGAGGACGTAAGCCGGTTCCCCGCCATTACAGGGGAGATGCTTAAACGCGGCTATTCCGGCGAGGAAATAGCCAAAGTATGGGGTGCAAACTTATTCAGGGTTTTCCGGGAAGTTGAAAATGCATCCCGGCAATAACATCCTGTTGTTTACCAAAAGCTCTACATCATTTTTTCAGAACTACCTGTTTCATCAACTAAGAAGCTTGTTTACATCTGGTGGTAAACTCTTTACTATTTCACTTCTATTACTGCATATTTTGTAAGCTTCCAGAATTCCTCAGGATCCTCTATTTCAAGATATGCAATCTTATTATCCTGGTAAACGAAATGGTATGAGCTGTCAGAGTGCTCTGAAATCACATCTGCTTTATTCACATAGAGAGGTATGGTTTTGGTATGCCTTACATCAAGCTCGGTAAAATACTGATCATTCAGATCTTTGCTTAATGTTTTATTTGCTCCGACTAATCCCAGCAGTCCACCTTCCCTGGTCACCACACCATTGTCCTTCAACTCCTTAAAAGTACCAAAAGCCCAATATGCCTTATGCAGCTCCCTGTCCATCTGATCAATCTGCTCATTCGATCTTTTAATGGAATCACTCATAACAACAACTGTGTCGCTTAAACCCAGAACTCTGGTCTCAAGACGGATTACCTGTTCGCCCATTTCAGCAATCTGATAATCCCGCTCCTCCAGATCTCTTTGAAGCTGTACTATTACCCTGTTTTGTTCTTCCAGTTCATTTGTCAGTTTTGATATCCGTGATCTGAAAGATTTGATCTCCACACCCGATGAGGCCAGCTTCTCATTCAGCTCCTCAATCTTCTTCTCGCTCTCCTCAAGCATGGTATTCATAAGGGCAATGTCCTCTATAATTCTCTCTTTCCGGTCGGGACCACTTTCTCCCTGTTCAAGTTCCAGTTGTCCTCTCTTATCCTTTATGAACGTAAGATTTTCTTCAATCTGACTAATAGTCCCGTCCAGATCATTGATAACAGAATCTCTTGTCTCAATCAATGAGTTAAGATTTGTTTTCTCAGTAACGAGACTGTTGATTTGTGAATTCTTACTAATAAGAATGATCATACCTATAATGATAAGAATCACAAAAACAGCACCTGTTACAACATTTCTAAAAAATGATTTTTCCCATTTTTTAGATCCACCCTCAACTTTCAACTCTTTCTTTTCCATCTGTTTTAAATTTTAAAGTTGCTAAATCATAATATTTCCACAGGAATATGATATAGACTTTTCAATCGAAATGCCAGAAAAAACATAAGAGTTAAATTGCTTATTTTCAATATATTAAATAAATGATACGGATTTAAGACTCTATCCGTATGATAAAATAAATATCAAAATGATAATAAGTGGAGTAAACGGGCTTGACCTATTGACTTTTTTTCATCATCCTGTAGACTGTAGCGACACCAATTCCCAGTTTATCAGCTACAAGCGAAGCATTATTGTCATATTTATCAAGATATTTGTTAAGAATCCGGAGATTGTATTCTCTGAGTGTCATCTCCTGACCAGTTAACTCAGGCATGAGAACCTGGTTTTCAAGGATAATATTCTCTCCGGATATCTCATTCTCTTCATTAAGGGTAATAGCCAGTTCCATAACAGATTTTAGCTCCCTTATATTCCCGGGAAAACTATATGCCATAAGTTTATCAACAGCCGATTTTGTAATAGATTTAGGAGGAAGTCCGTTATCAGGGCAGAATTCATCAACAAAATGTTTAGCCAGAAGGATCACGTCATTTCCCCTCTCCCGCAATGGTGGTAATTCAATATGCAGACCATACAAACGATAGTAAAGATCTTCTCGAAACTCTTTTTTCAGTACCATCTCACGGAGATTTTTATTTGTGGCAACAATGATCCTGCAATCGGTTTTGACAGGTTTGTTGCTTCCTATCCTTACAATCTCTTTTTCCTGGAGAACCCTTAATACTTTTGCCTGTAGTGCAGGGTCCATCTCTGCAATTTCATCAAGAAAAAGCGTTCCTCCATTAGCCTCTTCAAATTTACCGGTTCTCCTGCAGTTTGCTCCCGTAAAAGCTCCCTTCTCAAAACCGAAAAGTTCACTTTCAATCAGTTCCCGGGGTATTGCAGCAACATTTACGGCAACAAATGGTTTGTCGGCACGTGCAGAGTTATAATGAATAGCTTTGGCAACCAGCTCCTTGCCGGTACCTGTTTCGCCAGATACTGTCACGGTAATTCCGGTACGTGTTGCCTTTTCAATAAGACTGAAAACACGGGTTATGGCCTGACTGTTCCCGACAATGGTTTGCGTATAGCTATATTTCTTTTTAACCTCTTTCCGTAAGGAGATAACCTCCTGTTTAAGGCGTTCACCATTTCTTATATTCTGTACTGTATTGAGAAGCCGTTCACGGATATCTTTAGACTTTACTATATAGTCATAAGCTCCATACTTCAGTAAATCTACAACTACCTCAATCTCATTCTGTTCAGAAATTAAGATAACCTGAATATCCTCATTTTCGGCTTTAATTCGTTTAAGTACTTCAAGTCCTTTGATATCAGGAAGTCTGTAATCGAGGGTAATTACATCAGGCGCCTTGTAAAGATTATCAAGACACTCCTTGCCTGTCGTAAATGACTCAATGTCATAATCGGGATTCAGGGAGAGATGGTGCACCAGAAGCCGGTTATACCACTCATCGTCTTCAACTACAAAAATCCTAAAAGGTTTATCTTCCATCATCTGCGGTTTAAAATATGCCTGAATTCATACTAAAAAGCAGAATATTAATCAATGAGGCACTAATACAACTAATACAAATGAAATAATAATTTAAGACTTTATTTAGCTCCAAGGGTTCTTTCAGACCCTCTCAGACAGGCCTCATCTCTTATCAACTCTTTTTAAAGTGTGGAAGATAACTAATTATTTTATTATTCAGGAAGCCGGACAAAAGTTTATTTCTTCTCCCGGCTGTTTAAATAATCAGTTAAGGAATAATTAACCTCCCTTATCTTCTCTTCAGCTAAAATGCACAGCTCTTTCATAACTGAAAGATCA
>Ga0209164_1005103_pt1 | contig 11327 bp, 6 predicted proteins | sample MTBNYHSulfiMetaG_FD_187458 | JGI IMG/M metagenome (GOLD analysis project Ga0209164, IMG submission 187458) | Enrichment culture microbial communities from rom New York Harbor, USA that are MTBE-degrading - MTBE-NYH (New York Harbor Sulfidogenic)... | ecosystem: Environmental > Aquatic > Marine >... | reverse complement strand
GAATGACCGCGACCGCGTCTACTCCCTCGAGACCTGGATGCACGTCACCGAGGACGGGGGCAAGACCTTCACCAAGGTGGGTGAGAAGTTCAAGCACGTCGACAACCACGCCCTGTGGGTCGACCCGTCGAACAGCGACTACCTGCTCGCCGGATGCGACGGCGGGGTGTACGAGAGCTTCGACCGCGGCGCCACCTGGGCGTACAAGGCCAACCTGCCGGTGACCCAGTTCTACCGGGTCGCGGTGGACACCTCGACTCCGTTCTACTACGTGTACGGCGGCACCCAGGACAACAACACCCTGGGCGGCCCGAGCCGCACCCGGAGCCTGTCCGGGATCGCCAACGAGGACTGGTTCGTGACCGTGGGGGGCGACGGCTTCGAGCCCCAGGTCGACCCCACCGACCCGAACATCGTGTACAGCCAGTGGCAGCACGGCGGCCTGGTGCGCTACGACCGGAGAAGCGGCGAGCTGGTCGACGTCAAGCCGCGGGAGGCGCCGGGTGACGCGCCCGACCGCTGGAACTGGGACTCGCCGCTGCTGATCTCCCCCCACTCCCCGACCCGCCTCTACTTCGCCTCCCAGCGGCTCTACCGCTCCGACGACCGGGGCGACTCCTGGGTCGCGGTGTCTGCCGACCTCACCCGGCAGCTCGACCGCAACGCCCTGCCGGTGATGGGCAGGATCTGGAGCGTCGACGCGGTGGCCCGCCACGCGTCGACCTCGTTCTACGGCAACATTGTCGCGCTCAGCGAGTCCCCCCGCGAGGAGGGGCTCCTCTACGTCGGGACTGACGACTGCCTGCTCCAGGTCACGGCTGACGGCGGCGCCACCTGGCGCAAGGTCGACACGTTCCCCGGCGTGCCGGAGCTGTCCTACGTCGCGGACGTCGAGGCGTCCCTCCACGACCGCGACACCGTCTACGCCGCCTTCGACAACCACAAGAACGGCGACTTCCGGCCCTACCTGCTCAAGAGCACCGACCGAGGCGCCACCTGGGCGTCCATCGCCGGCGACCTGCCGGAACGGGGCATGGTGTGGACGGTGGCCGAGGACCACCTCAACCCGAAGCTGCTGTTCGCGGGAACCGAGCTCGGGGTCTACTTCACCGTCGACGGGGGCGCGCGCTGGGTCGAGCTCGAGGGGGGCATGCCGACCATCGCCGTCCGCGACATCGACATCCAGCGCCGCGAGTCCGACCTGGTGCTGGCCACCTTCGGGCGGGGCTTCTACGTCCTCGACGACTACTCCCCCCTGCGCACCGTGAGCGTCCAGGCGCTCGAGCGGGACGCGGTGCTGTTCCCGGTCAAGGACGCCCTGGCATACGTCCCGACCACATCCCGCAAGGACAGCCAGGGGGACGCCTTCTACACCGCCCCCAACCCCCCGTTCGGGGCGGTCTTCACCTACTACCTCAAGGAGAAGCTCACCACCCGGCGCGAGCGCCGCCTGGAGGCGGAAAAGGAAGCGGTGAAGGCCGGCCAGGCGCCGCGCATCCCCACCTTCGACGAGCTTCGGGCGGAGGAGGAGGAGCAGGAGCCGCTGGTCGTGCTCACCGTCCATGACGCCGAGGGCAACCCGGTGCGCCGGGTCACCGCCTCGCGGGAGCAGGGCATCCACCGGGCGGCCTGGGACCTGCGCCACCCCCCGACCGCGCCCACCAGCCTGAAGCCGCCGCGAACCGACCTCGCGCCGTGGGAGTTGCCCGAGACCGGTCCGCGGGCCCTGCCGGGGACCTACACCGTCAACCTGCTCAAGGTCGTGGACGGGGTGACCACGCCACTCGCGGGCCCCGAGAGCTTCGCCGTGGTGCCGCTCGAGCTCGCCACCCTGCCGGCCACGGACCGGGAGGCGGCGTTCGCCTTCGCCGCCCGAGTGGCGCGCCTGCAACGCGCCGTGAGGGGGTCCGTCAAGGCGGTGGACGAGGCCGCCGACCGGGTCGACCACCTGCGCCGCGCCCTCCTCGACACCCCGACTGCCGACCCCAAGATGCTCGAGGAGATCGAACGCCTCGACCGGGACCTGGTCGCGCTCGAGGTCGAGCTTGGCGGCGACGAGCTGAAGGACGCGCGGTGGGAGCCGCGACCTCTCTCCATCTCGGAGCGGGTGGGCATCGTCGCCGACTCGCTGTGGTACTCCACCTCCGCGCCGACGAAAACCCAGCTCGACGGCTACCGGTACGCCGGCGAGGCGTTCGCGCCGGCGCTGGAACGGCTGCGGTCCCTGGTGGAGCAGCGGCTCGAGCCGCTGGAAAGCGCGCTCGAGGCCGCCGGCGCACCGTGGACCCCGGGCCGGATCCCGAGGTGGTCGCCGGAGTAGCTTCCGGCGGTCAGCTGAGCCGCTTGCAGAGCTCGACTGATTGACGTGCGGTCACGCCCGCGCAGCCGTAGGGGCGCGGCATGCCGCGTCCGCGGCGGCGCAACATCTTTCGACGCAAGTTGAAGTTACCAAACGCTTTGCCGTACGTCGCCGGCCGCGTGTTACGACATCGCGGGCGCGGCATGCCGCGCCCCTACGAAGAGCAGCGGCTCTCGGCTTGCGACCTGGATTGTGCGCGAGGCTCAGCTGTCAGCTTCCAGCTCCCCCGCCGTCCTACGGGGGCGGGTGGGGAGTGAACACGGGTCAGTCTGGGTCGGCGTGGACCAGGAAGGCGATGAAGTCCTCGAGCAGGAGACGCCGCTCGGGGGGCGGGTCCAGGAACTCCACCCCGATCTGGGTGCGCTTCTCCCACGGGTGCTGCGGTGGCCTGGCGTAGGCCACCCGCCCGCGGCAGGTGTACAACCCGTTGGCCAGGCTCACCTCCAGCTGCACCCTGGTCTCGAGGCCGACCTCCACCTCCGCCTCCACCAGCATTCCGGAGAGGCTGATCTTGCGCACCTCGAAGTCGACCTGGGTCGCCACATTCAGGGGGCTGTTCTCCTCGACCCGGAAACGGCCGAAGACCCGCTGACCCACTTCCACCACCGCGTTCCCCTCGATCAGCCGACCGAGCTCCTCGGCGGTCGTGGTGAGAACGCCCTCGAAGCGGACGCCGGCGTGGTAGCAGGGAACGATCTCGTCCCCCTCGACCCGGCGGGTCCGGCGCAGGTTGCACCAGGCCACGACCCCGGAGAGGGTGACCAGCTCGGCCCCGTCCCGAATGCGAAACGAGTAGCGCCGGCCCACCTGGAGGGGGTGGCTGCTCTCGAGCGCCATGCCGCCGAGGCTGAGGTTGAGCACCGTTGCGTCGGCGTCGAACAGGAACACGCCCGAGATGTCGTGCACCTCGAAGCGCCGGTGGAGACGATGCTCCTGTTCACTCCGCGCCACCGCAGCCTCCGAACACCGCCGTCAACCGGCGGCCCGCTCCCCTTGTACCACTAGCGTAGGTCCGGGCCTGGCGGTCGTCAAGGGGACCGGGGGCGGGGCGCCACCTCCCCGGGATCCCGCCAGCTCGACCCCGTCCGCACCCCCCCGCAGCCCTGGTCGAATCGGGCCGGAACGAGGGCAAACGCGGCTCGCACCACCACCGGGTCGGCGGCCAGCACCACCGCGTTGCCCGGCACGAGACAGGCCACGGCGCGACGCCATGTCCCCACGTCGACTCCCAGCGCCTCCACCAGGTCGGCGCTGGAGGGGTCGAGGACGTCGCCGAGCAGCCACAACTCGCCGGCGTCGCGGGCCCGTCCCAGCCAGCGCTCGAGGGCCGCGTCCGCACTCACTCCCTGCCGCCGCGCCCCCTCGGCGAGGAGGGTCAGGTCGGTCACCCGCCGCCCGGACAGGTACGGTAAACCGAGCCGCAGCGCCGGATCGCGCCCCAAGGTCATGACCAGCCCCTCGGGGGACACCCGCTCGTGGACGAATGACGCGATCACCGCGGTTCGGCAGTTCTCCGGCCGGGTCCTCGGCAGCGCCGAGCCGACCCCGTTCGACACCAGGAGAAGGGCTGCCGTAGCCCCCAAGAGCAGCTCGCCGCGGGGTGCGGGAAGGGACGCCGCCCCGAACGCGGTCAGCACCGCGAGCAGCGGGATGGCGCCCACAACGTGCTCCACGTTGCCGGCGTCCCACACCATCCACAGTGGCAGCAGGGACGCCAGCCCCAGGCAGGCGACTCGAACGACCCTGGAGGCCCGCCACGACGACGCCGCCCCGAGCAAGGGCAGCGGCAGGAGGAGGAGCAGCGCGGCGCCACCGCAGGCGCGAAGCCACCCGGCAACCGCCGGCGCGAACACCGGCACCCGCTCGAACCAGCGCCACACCACCGCCCCGGCCACCGCAGCGCCGGTCGCGGCCGGGGACGGCGCCGCCAGGTAGCCTCCCATGGAGGGGGTGAAGACCCACCGCCAGAGATCGGCGAGCGAGCGCAGGTCGAGCAGCTGCCACGCGATCGCGGCCACCACCAGGGCCGGCGCCACCAACCCGACGGCCACCACGGCGGCCACCTGCCGGCGCTGGCGACGCAGCAGCCACAGGCTGGGAACCACGAGCAGAACCAGCGCCAGGTGCGACAGGCACGCCAGCGCCAACGAGACCGCGACCCCCACCCACGGTGGCCGTTCACGACTCGCGACCCACACCCACACCAGGACCGCCACCGCCTCGAGGGCGTAGGCCTCGGCCATGGTCCCGAACTGCCACAGTCCGCCCGACACCGTCGCCACCGCCGCGGTGAGCAGGGCAACGCCCTCGCGCACCCCGGCCGAGCGCAGCAGGGGGACCACGCCTCCCACCACGGCGGCGGCGGCGACCACGCTCACCCACGCGCCGGCGTCGAGCACGAACACCGCCCCGGACATCCAGCGCGCCACCCACGCCGTCGCCGCCACCAGCGGCAGGTGGAGCAGGTGGTGGGGGTGGAGCAGCCAGCGGGCGCCGCCCCCTCGAAGCCAGAGGTCCACCCAGTGTGCGAAGACCGTGTCGTCACCCCCGAAGTCGCGGGTCAGGGTGAGCGCGTAGAGGACCGCGGCGGCGGCCGCCATCACCAGGCCCTGCTGCCACGCCGGTGCCGACCGGGCGGGGGTTGGCATGGCCCAGTATAGGACGGGCTCCGGAACGGACCCCGCTCATCCGCGGCGTCGAGTCCCTTCGGCCCCGCCAGCAAACGAAACAGCCGCCCGTGAGCGCGGCTCCCATGGCTCAGCAGCCCCTCCCCGCCGCCCCGTCGGGGACTCGCACGTCCCCGGAGGAGCGATCGTGGGCGTGGCCGAGGGGGTCGCAGGCCCGGCTCGAGCCGGGCCGGAGTGGGGGCGGGGCGGCCTACGCCCACTCGCTCATCCGCGGCGTCGAGTCCCTTCGGCCCCGCCAGCAAACGAAACAGCCACCCGCGAGGGTGGCTGTGGAGTGAAGCTGGCGGGGCCGAAGGGACTCGAACCCTCGACCTCCGGCGTGACAGGCCGGCGTTCTAACCGACTGAACTACGACCCCGCGCTCATGCGTTTTCAGCGGGTGGTGGGAGGTGGGGGATTTGAACCCACGACCCCCTGCGTGTAAAGCAGGTGCTCTCCCGCTGAGCTAACCTCCCCACGGCGACGAACCGCCGGGGCGCTCATGCTAGATCGAGGCCGAGCCGCTTGTCAAGACCGCCGGCGGCCCAGCCCCAGACCGCTTTACAAGGGCTCGCGGTATCGCCTATCGTAGCGCCATGGACGAAGCTCAGCTGACCTGGCGTCTCGGCCGCTGGATCGCGCGTCGCGGCAGCGGTGAGGCCCGCCTGACCGGCTCCGAAGGGACCCTCACCCTGCGCCTGCGGGAGGGGCGGCTGGTGTCGGTCGGCGGCGTCGACCCGACCCTCCTCGCCGGGCGGCTCGGCGTTGCCGGCCTCGGCCACGCCGACCTGCTCGACGAGGCACGGGCCCTCGCTTCCCAGGGGGGCATCCAGGAGATGGAGGCCGTGGGGAGCGCCAAGGAGATGGTCGAGGAGCGGCTCCGCGCCTGGTTCCTCGACCCCGACCGTCAGCTCGAGCTCGTCGAGGAGGAACCCGAGGCCGTCGACGGCGCCACCATTTCCCTCACCCACGCCGTGGTCGAGCTGATCCTCAACGACCCCGGGCGGGAGCTGGCCTCGGCAATCCTGCCCGACCTCAAGGTCCTGCTCCGGCGCAGCGGCAGCTTCATCGACCTCTACGTGCCGCTGCGCCTGTCCGAGGACGCCGACCTGATCGTGGCCAAGATCACCGGCCAGCGGACCGCGGAGGAGATCGCCACCCGGTCGCCCCACGACACCGACGAGGTGGTCCGTCTCCTGGCGGCCCTCGTCGCGGCCGGGATGTTGGAGCCGGTGCCCGTGGTCACGCCGACGCACGAGGTGGAGCTGCTCCCCAGCTCTCTCCCCGAGGAACCACCGACGCGACGGCGGCTGCGCGTCGGTGTGATCCTGGGGATCGCGGTCGGGGTCGCGGCGGTGCTCATCGCGGTCACGTTCATCCTCCTCAAGGTGCTCGAGGGCTCGTCCGCGCCGCCCCCAGCGCGCTGGGGGGTCGTGATCGACATGGGCTGTCAGCCCCAGGACCTGCAGCGGGTCCTCAAGAAGGCCAACCAACACCCCCAGACCCTGCGCGCGGTCAAGGTCACGGCCAGTCAGGACGAGACCTGCTGGCGACTGGTGTGGGGGCATTTCGCCTCGTCCGAGGAGGCGTCGGCCGCAATCACGAGCCTCCCCACCGGGATGAAGCGGCAGGGCTTCGAGCCCCACCCCATCGAGCTGGACGTCGACCCCGAGGAGTCGCCCGCGGCCTCGCTCCAGGAGCAGTGAGCGGTGGTCGAGCTCGAGAAGGATCGTCTCCACCTCGCCCGCCCCCTCCCCGACTACATGTCCACCCTCGCGCGGAGCCGAGCGACCGGCGCGCTGGTGGCCTCCACGGACCAGGCCCGGCGCGAGCTGATCTTCGTCGCCGGCGAGCTCAGGTCCGCCTGCTCCAGCCTCGAGGAGGAGAAGCTCGGTCTGTGGCTGGTCAACCGTCAGCACATCAGCGACGACGAGCGCGCTCTGAGCCTGCTGTCGCAGGGTGGTGGGGGCGACCCGGTCCCCCTCGGCGCGCTGCTCACCCGGCGCGGGGTCATCGACGCGGAGACCGTCGAGCGTGAGCTGGAGGAGCTCACCGTGGCCATCGTCCGCCGGGCGGCAGCGGACGCGCGGACCTGGTGCGAGTTCCGCGAAGGCCTGCGCAGCAACCCCCACGACACCCTGCCCAGCTTCACCACCAGCGAAGCCATCCTCATGGCGGCTCGCGAGTTCCCCGACAGCGGCGCCAAGCTGCGCTCGCTCGGCCCCCTCGACCAGATCGCCTGGCCCTCGAGCGCGCTCGACACGGTCCTCGGCGAGCTCGCGCTGACCCCGCGGGAGGCCTTCGTGCTCAGCCGTCTGGACGGCACCAGGACTCTCGACCAGGTGATCGCGGTCGCCCCGATGGGCCGGGAGGAGTCCACTGCCATCCTCTACACTTTGAAGGTGGCGGGCGTGGTCCACCTCGGGAACGCACCCCCGCCTTCCCACAGCGTTGCGCCCCTGCCCGCCCGCCATCCCCGCGGGGTCGAGCCCATGGCGCATGCGGTCGACGAGAGCAATCTCGGCGAGCGCGAGCGTGGCGAGCGCGAGGAGATCCTCGACCTCGCCGAGCGACTCACCCGCCTCGACCACTACCGCGCTCTCGGCCTCCGCCCCGGGGCCGCGCCGGCGGCGATCGACGAGCGCTGGGCGAACTGGCAGCGGAGGTTCGCGCCCGAGCGCGCTTCGGAGCCCCACCTCCGCGATCTCCGCTCCCAGCTCCAGGCGATCCTGGAGCGGGCCGGCGACGCCTACGAGGTGCTTTCCGAGCCCTCATCCCGGCACCGCTACGACCAGATCCTGGAGTCGACCGGGAGCGAGACCAACCCGAACATTCCCGCCGGGGTGGCCCTGCGCCCACCCGACCAGCGGGCCCGCGAGGAGCTGGCCGAAGCGAACTTCCGGCGGGCAGAGGAGCTCGAGCGGGACGGCGAGATCTACCTCGCCATCCGGCTTCTCGAGCACGCCTGCGCCATGGCGCCCCGGCCCGCCGGGCTGATCTGGCTGTCGCGGCTCCTGCTCCGCAACCCCCTGTGGGCCGGCCGTGCCCTGGACGCCCTGCGCAAGGCGGTGGAACTGGACCCCCACAACGTCGAGACCTGGGTCGAGCTGGCCGAGTTCTGGCGCCGCCGCGGCAGCGCCGAACGACAGCGGAAGGCGCTGGAGCGGGCGCTCGCCGTCGACCCGGACAACCCGCAAGCGGGGTCGATGTACACCCGGCTGCAGGGAGCTCGTGAGCTCGAGCGCCTGCGCAGGCGCTTCAAGCACGCGCCCTGAGGACGGCGGAGGCGACGTGCCGATCCTCGTCGACGGCAACAACCTGCTCCACCGGCTCCCCCACCGGCACCGGGGTCGCCAGGAGCTGCGTCGACTGTGCCTCGACCTGGTCCGCCGCGAAGGGCTCCAGCTCGTGCTGGTGTTTGACGGTGAGCCCCCCGCGGGAAGCCCGGCCCGCGAGAGCCTCGGCCGAGTGACGATCCTCTACGCCGCCCCCCGCAGCGCCGACGACGCCATCATCGCGAGCCTCCCCCCGGCTCCAGGGGCGCGCTCCTTCGTGGTCGTCACCGACGACCGCGAGCTCGGCCAGCGGGCCCGGCGAGCCGGCGCGCGCGTCCGCCCGCTGCGCGAGTGGTGGCCGAAGCTCGTCACGCCGGCCACCGAGAAAACGCGCGAGGGGGGGCTGTCGGCGGACGAGGTCGCGCAGTGGGAGGAGCTCTTCTCCGGTCCACGGGACGGGGACTGAGCGGTCTCGCCTTTTCCGGCCCGACCGGGTAGACTCCACCGCCGAGACTGGAAGGAGGTCGCGATGACCACTCACGATGTGCTTTCCGAGCTCGGACTCAAAGCAACCAACCTCGGCGCCTGCGACGGGCAGTGGGTCGAGCCGGCGGTGCGGCGGGAGCTGGTGTCCGTTTCCCCGATCGACGGCCAGCCGATCGCGTCGGTGGTGCTCGCCGACGAGGCGGCCTACGAAAAGGTCATGGCCTCCGCCGCGGCGGCGTTCGCCGACTGGCGCATGCGGCCGGCGCCTCTGAGGGGCGAGATCATCCGCGAGCTCGGCGACGAGCTGCGCCGCCACAAGGAGGCGCTCGGTCGTCTGGTCACGCTCGAGATGGGCAAGATCCTCTCCGAGGGCCTCGGCGAGGTCCAGGAGATGATCGACATGTGCGACTTCGCGGTCGGCCTGTCGCGACAGCTCTACGGCTTGACCATGATGTCGGAGCGTCCCCGCCACCGCATGTACGAGCAGTGGCACCCGCTCGGCGTGGTCGGGGTGGTCACCGCGTTCAACTTCCCGGTCGCGGTCTGGTCGTGGAACACCGCCATCGCCGCGGTGTGCGGCGACCCGGTGGTGTGGAAGCCCTCGTCCCTCACCCCCTTGACTGCCGTCGCGGTCCAGAACATCTGCAACCGGATCATGGACCGACACGGACTGCGCGGCGTCTTCAACCTCACCATCGGCCCCGGATCGTCGGTCGGCGAACGGATGATCAACGACCCGCGGGTGCCGCTGGTCTCCTTCACCGGTTCGACCCAGATGGGCCGGCACGTGTCCGAGGTCTGCGCTCGCCGGTTCGCCCGCTCGATCCTCGAGCTCGGCGGCAACAACGGCATCGTGGTCATGGACGACGCCAACCTCGAGCTCGCCCTGCGCGCGATCCTGTTCGCGGCGGTGGGCACCGCCGGCCAGCGCTGCACCTCGCTGCGCCGCCTCTTCCTGCAGAAGGGGGTGGCGGGTACCGTGATCTCGAGGCTCAAGTCGGCCTACGGGAGCATCACCATCGGCAACCCCCTCGAGGAGGGGATCCTGATGGGACCGCTGGTGGAGGAGGCCGCCGTGCAGGGCCACATGGCCGCCCTGGACCAGGTCCGGGCGCAGGGGGGGGAGATCATCTACGGCGGCAACACCATCGACCGCCCCGGGTTCTACGTCCAGCCCACCCTGGTCAAGGCCCACGCCGGGCTCGAGATCGCCCGCGAGGAGACCTTCGCGCCGATCCTCTACATCTACGAGTTCGACACCCTGGAGGAGGCCGTCGAGCTCCACAACTCGGTGCCGCAGGGGCTGTCCTCGGCCATCTTCACCTCGAGCATGTACTCGGCGGAGCGGTTCCTCTCTCACGAAGGGTCGGACTGCGGCATCGCCAACGTCAACATCGGCACCTCCGGGGCCGAGATCGGCGGCGCCTTCGGCGGCGAGAAGGAGACCGGCGGCGGCCGGGAAGCGGGCTCGGACGCCTGGAAGGTCTACATGCGCCGGCAGACGTGCACCATCAACTGGAGCACCCAGCTGCCCCTGGCCCAGGGGGTGAAGTTCGAGGTGTAGCTGACAGCTTTGAGCTTTCAGCTTTCAGCTTTCAGCTCCGCCACCCGCCCTTCCCCTTCGCCGCAGCGGGGGGGGATGGGGGAAGCTGATCGCTGACAGCTGATCGCATCGAGCCGGCCCTCTCGGCCGGCTCGAAACCTGCTACCCTGGCGCCATGAGCGGTCGGGTCCTGGTGGTCGACGACGATGCCGGCGTCCGCACGGTGTTGAAGCGCATTCTCACCGGCGCCGGCTACCAGGTCTTCGAGGCCAGCGACGCCTTCCAGGCCCTCGACCGGCTCGACAGCGAGCCCGCCGACGCCCTGCTCCTCGACCTGAAGATGCCCGGCATGGACGGGCTGGGCCTGCTGGACAACCTGCGCCAGCGCGGTCTCGAGGTGCCGGTGGTGGTCCTCACCGGCCACGGCGACCAGTTCACGGCCCGGGAGTGCCTGGACGCCGGCGCCGCCGCCTACCTGACCAAGCCCCCGGACCGCTCGGACCTGCTGCTCGCGGTGCGCGGCGCCGTGGCCCAGGGCAAGCTTGCCCACCGCGAGCAGGCGGCGGCCGAGCCCCCGCCGCTCCTCGGCGAGAGCTTCGCCATTCGCCGGCTGCGGGAGGAGATCGCCCGGGTCGCCCCGTCCCGGGCCACCGTGCTGGTGGTGGGGGAGTCCGGGACCGGCAAGGAGCTGGTCGCACGCCGCCTCCACCACCTCTCCGAGCGGGCACGCGAGGCGTTCATCCGGGTCAACTGCGCCGCGATCCCGGAGGAGCTGATCGAGTCGGAGCTGTTCGGCCACGAGAAGGGCTCCTTCACCGGCGCCCACCGGCGACAGGTGGGCAAGTTCGTCCAGGCCGGCGGCGGCACGATCTTCTTGGACGAGGTCGGCGACATGAGCCTGAAGACCCAGGCCAAGGTGCTGCGGGTCCTCCAGGACGGCGAGGTCGAGCCGGTCGGTGCGGAACGGCCGTTTCGGGTCGACGTGCGGGTCATCTCCA
>Ga0209164_1005102_pt1 | contig 11327 bp, 8 predicted proteins | sample MTBNYHSulfiMetaG_FD_187458 | JGI IMG/M metagenome (GOLD analysis project Ga0209164, IMG submission 187458) | Enrichment culture microbial communities from rom New York Harbor, USA that are MTBE-degrading - MTBE-NYH (New York Harbor Sulfidogenic)... | ecosystem: Environmental > Aquatic > Marine >... | reverse complement strand
TGGAAGAAAGAAAGCCGATGGCCATCATCCAATTGGGAGAACTTTACTATATTGACACCCATGGAGAGATTTTTTCTCCGGTGGGAGAACGAGATGACTACAACTACCCTTATCTCACCGGAGTGACCCGCCAGTTTTTAGAAAAAGAACCGGTCGAGGCAAAACGCTTGATCATGAAAGCCCTTGAGCTTTTAAAGACGGTAGAGCAGGAAAAGGTTACGCCTCTCAAAGAATTATCTGAGATCCATATGGAAAAAACTTTTGGTATTCAATGCTTCACCAAGGCAGAAGGGGTGGAGATCAAGATGGGGTGGGATGACTTTGGAGAGAAGTTGAAAAGATTGTCTCTCATCTGGTCAGATTTTCGAAAAAGAGGATTTTCAGCAGTCTCAATCGATTGCAGTGATTTGAAAAGAATGGTGGTCAGAAAAATTCCCTGAGGGGAAACTCGAAAGGAGGTGGTTACAAGGTGGGCAAGAAGGATGCATTGGTGGTCGGACTGGACATCGGGACCACAAAAATCTGTACTGTCGTTGGAGAAATGTCTGACGGAGGAGTCAATATCATCGGTCTCGGAACTTTTCCCTCAAAGGGATTGCGGAAGGGGGTCGTCATCAACATTGACAGCACCGTCCATTCGATCAAAAAGGCGGTTGAAGAAGCAGAGTTGATGGCAGGATACCACCTCACCTCTGTCTACGCAGGGATCGCAGGTGGGCATATTAGAGGGATTAACAGTCATGGTGTGATTGCCGTGAAGAATAGAGAGATCGGACCGAATGATGTGAAGCGGGTGATCGATGCGGCAAGCGCCATCGCCATCCCGATGGATCGGGAAGTGATTCACGTCATACCGCAGGAATTCATCGTGGACGACCAGGATGGGATCAAAGACCCTGTAGGGATGTCCGGGGTGAGACTGGAAGGAAGGGTTCATATCGTCACCGGTGCGATTACCTCTGCGCAGAATATCATCAAATGTGCCAATAAAGCCGGGCTGGATGTCGATGACATTGTATTAGAACAGTTGGGTTCGAGCGAAGCGGTCCTAACTCAAGAAGAAAAAGATTTGGGAGTGGCCATCATCGACATCGGAGGCGGGACTACGGATCTGGTGATCTTTTCAAATGGTGCGATCAAGCATACCTCCGTTTTTTCCTTAGCAGGAAGCCATATCACAAATGATATCTCAATGGGACTTCGGACGCCGGTGGAGGAAGCAGAAAAGATTAAAATCAGATATGGATGTGCCCTGACAGCGATGGTTCGGAAGGATGAAACCATTGAGGTTCCCAGCGTGGGGGGCAGGAAACCCCGTGTCCTGTCCAGGCAGACCCTGGCAGAGATCATCGAGCCGAGAGTCGAAGAAATTCTCACCTTAGTTCATAATGAAATGGTGCGGACGGGCTTTGCCAGTCTCCTTGCCTCCGGAATTGTCCTCACGGGTGGAAGCGCAATCCTGGAAGGCATCCCGGAGTTGGCGGAGCAGGTTTTTAACCTGCCCGTTCGGAGGGGAACCCCTGTGGGTATTGGCGGGCTGGTTGACCTGGTCGCGAGTCCGATTTATTCGACAGGAGTAGGTCTGGTCCTTTATGGAAGTCGGCATAAAGGGCAGAGCCGGTTTAAGGTGGGGGAGGGAAATATCTTCAGTAAGGTCACTCACCGAATGAGAGAATGGATTGGAGAATTTTTTTAAAACATCATGGAATGATGGAATAATGGAAGGTTGGAATAATGTAGAATTAAAACCCAACATTCCAGTATTCCAATGTTCCACTATTCCAATTTTAAAAGAAGGAGGGGAAAATGATCGAATTCGACGAAAATAAAAATTTGGCCGCCAAGGTAAAGATCATCGGAATTGGAGGGGGAGGGAACAATGCCCTGAATACTATGATTTCCTATGAACTCTCCGGGGTCGACTTTATCGCAGCCAATACGGATGCTCAGGCGCTGGCGGCAAATATGGCTCCTATGAAACTGCAATTAGGGGAAAATTTGACCAAGGGCTTAGGAGCGGGGGCGAACCCAGAGGTTGGCAGAAAAGCAGCCCTTGAGGATGTGGAGAAGATTCGAGAAGCCCTGAAAGGGGCGGACATGGTTTTCATCACAGCCGGTTTAGGGGGCGGGACTGGCACCGGCGGGGGGCCAGTGATTGCCGAGGTGGCCCGTGAGATGGGCGCTCTCACCGTGGCGATCGTGACCAAACCTTTTCACTTCGAAGGAAAGAAGAGGATGAAGCAGGCTGAAGAAGGGTTGGCCAATCTCAGGATGACGGCGGATGCGCTCATCACCATCCCGAACCAGCGTCTTCTGGGCATCAGTGGGAAGAACATGACTCTGATCGAGGCATTTAAAAAAGCAGATGAGGTTCTCTTCCATGCCGCAAAAGGAATCTCAGACATCATTGTTGGCCACGGGATCATCAATCTGGATTTTGCCGACGTCCGGACCGTCATGGTGGAAACGGGAATGGCGTTAATGGGAACGGGCATCGCGTTTGGCGAAAATCGATCCATCGAAGCTGCCCAGAGAGCCATCTCCAGCCCTCTCCTTGAAGATATTACGATTGAAGGGGCCCGGGGGCTTCTCATCAACATCACCGGAGGCGAAAATATGACCCTCAGTGAGATCAACGAGGCGACCACTCTCATTCAGAAGGAGGCCCATGAGGACGCGAATGTGATCTGGGGAATGGTGGTCGACAAAACGATGAAGGATGAGATTCGAGTGACCGTGATCGCTACAGGTTTCGGAAACAAAGAGGAAAAGAAAACATCCCAGTTTAAAAAAGTGGCTCCCATCTCCTTCGGTCTCAGAGAGCAAAATAAGGACTTATCACACCTCTCTTTCAATACCAAAGAGAATAACAGGGATATTCCTGCTTTTATGAGGAGGGTGAAGGCAAGCGAACGTTTTGATGAATTAAAATTAGAGTCACCGTCGGATTTTTCTGTTGCGGATGAAGATCGTTTTGATATTCCTACTTTTTTAAGAAAACAGGCCGACTGAATATCCGCAAAGCGCAGGGGGTTAGTGGCAAGGGGAATAAAAGATAGAAAGAGGTTTCCCCAGAATGGCAAAAATCTGTTATATTGAGTATATAGCAGGGTAACGACTAACGACTTACCACTCACGACTTGCGGTATGACTTCCTGGAAACTCGTTCAGAAAGCCAAGGGTATTCTTGAGAAAGAAAGAGGAGCTGTCCAAAAACGATGGGGCGGAAAGATTTCAATTTGTCTTCTTTATCCCAACTCTTACCACGTTGGAATGTCCAACCTTGGATTCCAGGCTCTCTATCAGATGTTAAACGCTGATGAGGACATTGTCTGTGAAAGAGCCTTCCTCCCTGAGCCAGAAGATCTTCAAGAATATCGCAATACTAAAACTTCTCTTTTCTCATTAGAGTCCCAGAAGCCTCTCTCCCGCTTCGACATTTTGGCTTTCTCCATTTCATTCGAGAACGATTTTCTTAATATCCTCACGCTCTTGGATTTAGCCCACATTCCATTTGAGAGCCGGCTTCGTGATGGGAGGGATCCCTGGGTGATCGCAGGAGGGGTAGCCGTTTTTTTAAATCCAGAGCCCATTAGTGAATTCTTTGACCTCTTCATCCTCGGCGAAGCGGAGGAGGTCATCGGAGAATTTTTGGAAGTCTATCGACAAATCCTTTCGGATAAGGGGAAGAAGGATAAGGAGGATTTTTTAAGAAGACTGAGTGAAGTCAGTGGGGTATATATCCCAAAGTTCTATGAAGTGGCGTACGCTGAAAATGGAAAGATAAAGGCAATGAACTCGGAACCAGGATTCCCTCAAAGAGTTAAACGGAGATGGGTCCCGAAGCTTGACCGATTTCCTACTCGATCGACTCTTTTTACCCCGGATATGGAGTTTAAAGAGATGGCTTTAGTTGAAATGAATAGGGGTTGTCCGAGGGAATGCCGTTTCTGTGCGGCGTGTTTTGTTTACCATCCTTTCCGAAACAGAAGCCTTTCTCTCCTTGCTTCGATTTCAAAGGAAGCCCTTTTAAAAGAGCATCGGATAGGCTTGACCGGGACTGCGGTTTCCGACCATCCCCAGCTCCTCCCGCTGTGTCAGAGCATCCTCTCCCGTCAAGGAGGAATCTCCTTGTCTTCTTTAAGAGTGGATGCTGTCACTCCCTCATTGATTCAGTGTCTTCGGGAGGGAGAGGATCGCACCGTGGCCATTGCGCCTGAGGCAGGGTCTGAAAGGCTCCGAAAAATATTGAAGAAGGGTTATACAGAAGAAGGGATTTTGAAATCCATTGATACTCTCGTAGACAATGGTCTCTCTCAAATTAAGTGTTATTTTTTAGTTGGTCTTCCCTCTGAAACGGATGAGGATGTCAAGGCCATTCTCCTTCTGGCCAAACGGATCAGGCATCAGATTCTCTCGCACTCAAGGGATCCAAAGAAGAGGTGGAGATTGATTTTAAGCGTCAATCCCTTTATTCCTAAGCCCGCCACTCCTTTTCAATGGGAGCCATTGGAGGGGGTGGGCGAGTTAAAGAAGAAATTAAGGACGATTCAAAGAGGAGTTCAAGGGGAAAAGGGGATCGAGGTGATTCATGACCTTCCCAAATGGGCTTATATTCAGGCCCTGCTCTCAAGAGGGGATCGGAGGGTGGGGAAGATTTTGGTGGCTGCACATCGTACTCAGGGAAACTGGGGTCAGGCCCTTCGGGAGACCCCTATCAATTCTGACTTTTATGTTTATCGAAGGAGAGATTTAGATGAAATTTTTCCGTGGGATTTTATCGACCATGGTATCTCCAAAGGGCGGCTGAAGGAAGAGTATTTAACAGCGATGAAAGAAGCAGGAGTTACTGTCTGAGAAGGCCGCAAGGCGTAAGGTGTGAGGTGCGAGGCCGTAAGAAGAAGCTTTAGAACAAATGATTCAGTGATTGAATAGACTGATGATTTCTGAAATAATTACCCCTTGCGACTGGCGACTTACGACTAACGAATGCAGGAGAATGGGTTATGAGAATAGAAAAGATTTCTTTTAAAAGTGAGGGTCAAAAGATTTCGGGGGTTCTACATCTTCCTCACACCGAGAATCGAATTTACGTCATCGCCTCTCATGGTCTTCTCTCCAGTAAGGATAGCGAAAAATACATTGCTCTCGGAGAGCAAATTTCCAGAGAAGGGATGGGAATGCTTCGTTTCGATTTTCGGGGAATTGGGGAAAGCGAGGGAGAGGAAGAAGATCATACGATCAGTAAGAAGATCACCGACCTGAGTGCAGCCGTCGACTTTATACGATCCTATTCCGGATTAGGAAACCGGATTGGCTTGGTTGGGTCGAGTCTCGGAGGTTTTCTCTCCTTGATGAAAGCCTCGGCGGATAAAGAGATCAGGGCTGTCGTGATCTGGGCGACTCCTCTTCACATGGATGATCTTGGGTCAAAGAAACAGGAGGAAGACTATCCTCTCCCTCCAGAGGCTTTTTTTGAGGATCTTCCGAGACATCGGTTGTTGCCACTCTTACCCAACGTTTCAAATGGTTTGGTGATCCATGGTGAAAAAGATGAACTCGTTCCCGTGGAGCAGGCCTTGGGGATTTTTAACAGCTTGAGCCCACCCAAAGAGCTCCATATCATCGGAGGGGCAGATCATCGCCTCTTAGATCCAGCCCACCGTCAGCGTGCCATCGACCTCAGTGTAGATTGGTTCAAGAAATATCTTTAAGGGGACCCTGTACGGAGACTGAGGGGTGACTCCAGTCGCTTTTCTTTATGTAAATTTTGATGATTCAGGGATGATTCAATCGAAAGGTTTTTTGGAAAATGGCAGAGGACAATGGAGAGATTTCGGAGTTCCCGGGCCATTTGATTTTCGAAACTTTAACCCCCATGCTTCACTTCTTTTATTTTCCACCCCCCTTCCTCTTTCTTTAAGAGGACATCGAGAATGGTTTTACTCTCCTGAGGCTTCCCTCCGGTCGTTCGAAATATTTTAATCAGCCATTCCACCTTTGCCTTGGCTGTATCGCCTGATATCGAAGGGTTCCTCAAATCGTAGGAGAGGTCAAGGTAATCAAATTTTTTCCAGTTATCGAGGGTTGCCTTCCTTTTTTCTTCCCGGTTTTTGAAATCGGTTGAGTAACAGGACAGGAATAGGTCAATATTCTTTTTTAAATTAGCCTGCCGTACGGTCTCGAGCATCCTCTTTATTTTCTCTATCTCCAAAGTCTCTGCAACCGCTGCGTCAGAGGGGGTGGAATAAGTGGCCGGGTTTTGTTTGATCTCGCTTTGGTCGTTTTCTTTAAGTATTGAAGCAGGTGTTGATGCATTGGTTGCCATTGAGGGGGCGAGGAGGGCAGAACTGAGAACTTCTTTAGAATGGAGCGTCTTTGGCCCAGCCTCTTTGCTCATGTGAGAATAGACTGACCAAAGAAAATATCCCCCCGCCACTGCCATGATCATTATGGCTCCTGCTTCTAAGAAGAAACGGCGATAGTCTATTTTCCGTTTCCTTGAAGCGCTTAATTTGGTTTCAAAATCATCAGCCAATCTTTTAGTGGGTTGGTATTCCGGGGTTTCGGTCAGGGGGGAGTCTTCTTTCAATTCTACTTCTGGCGCAGGGGAGGTTTCTACCTCTTTTTCTTCAACCCGCTCGACGTCCCCTAACTCTTTCTCTTCAGGACTTGGAAGAGGGGATGGCTCAAAGTCAACTTCAGATGGTTCTTGTAACTTAGATTTTTCTTCTTCCTGTAATGGAAGTTGTGTCACCAGTTTTAACCCACATCGGATGCAAGAATCCCCGCGCTCATAGATTATTTTGCAAGAGGGACAGATCAGTTTTTTGTGGGGGACCTTGATCCATGGTTCCCGGATTGTTTGTAATGGATTGGTTTTTTCCCCAACGTCGAGTTCATGAGCTTCTTTTGATTCTTTTTTTATTTGAGGGAAAAATTGAGGGACGAGAGGTAACCCACATTTGATGCAAAAATCCCCGCCTTCGGAAATGATTTGACAATCCGGGCAGACCAGATTTTGTTGAGTTTTCTTTATTTGCTGTTCTTTTGGCGTTTGACCTTCGAGAGGTCCTCTTTTTTCTGCAGTTTCTTTATGATGACTCTTTAACTCCTCTTTTTCTCCGGGTGGAATGTTGGGTGCCAGGGTAGACCCGCATTGTATGCAGGCGCTTCCAAATTCATAAATGATTTGACAATCTGGGCAGATCAGTTTTCCAACTGCTTTCCCCTCGTCAGTTCCATTCACTTTTTTTTGAGTTGAAACGGGTTCTAATTTCGGGACAAGGGGCTCCCCACAATATTTACAAAATTTTCTCTCGTCCTCATATTCAACGTTACAATTCATACAGACTAACATTGATTCCTCTTGAAACGATCTTTTTTGATCATCACATAGGCATCGGTTTGGGAGGAGATGGAGAAGGTGAAGAGTCAGATCCCTCTGAAGTGGCTAATTTATAGACCCATGCCTCGCTTCCGTCATCAAGTTGAATGTGCAACCAATCTTCTTTTACTTCAAATATTTTCAAAGAAGTCCCTTTCTTCACATTTCCTATTACCTTATAGTTTGTTCCTGGCCCCTTACGCAAATTGACGTTAGACCATATCACTTGAGTAACACGAAGAGGAGGGGGTGGGGTAACGACAGGAGGCGGTGGGGTAACGAGAGGAGGCGGAGGCGGCAAGGTCACTGCAGGTTGGACTTTTATGGGAGGGGGTTTTGGGATTTCCTTGGGAGGGGTAATAGGAGAAACTCGATATGAATCCGGGGGGGTCTTGGCAACAATAAAACTTGTTGAATCCTCAATAGCAATGCGAATGGCTTTCTCCATCGGTGTTTTTGAAAAGTCTTTGAAAATCTCCGGCAATTTACCTCCACCTTTTCCAATGGTCCCTCTAAAATCCGTAGCCTTTCCCCTCACTCTTTCAGTGGCGAGGATCTGGTTGGTCCTTGGATTCGTGACCGTCACCATGAGGGTAACACAAGAAGTTCCCCCTCCTTCTCCAGCCCCTGCAATCCCTTGCCTGAATTCCTTAATGAACCCTTCAACAAGAAGATCGATTTCATTCTCTTTCTTCATTCGGCCGCCGTCTTCAGTATCTTGGCCTCTGTGGATATCGTCCAAAGATTTTTTGCCCTGGACAATATATCGATTCGTGGCCAACAACGCATGACGTAACATCTCAGCGATTCCATCCCCTGCCTGGCTGTCCTCTTGACCCATAGATGATTTGTTAATGAACTTAGGGATAACCACTCTCGCTTTGGGCCCTTTGTAGTTTTCTTCCAAGATCTGTCCATATGTTGGCCATGCAGGGGGGGTGGGTTTTTCATCAGGATGGGTGATTAGGTCGATGGTTGAACAGCTCATCAAGGAAAATATTAATACAATAGGCAGAACCTCAAAGAAAAGGTTATTAATAGATAATTTCCTCATAAAAAACCTTAACTTAATCTTCACTAAATTAAAAATTTATGCCCTAACTGAAATTTAGTATTCTATTTTTTTGATAAATAAGCAAAATAAGTGCCAAATTTTGCTTAGGTTAATTATTTGAATTTACATGATTTTTCTGCAGAATGATTTGTTTTGTGAACAAAAAAGTGCCCAAAATTTGTCCATTAGCTACAAAATGTCCAATTTCTATAAGAGATCACGGGAGTAAACAGAGACAGAAACAAAGGATAGATATTAGGTGGTTAAAAGCAACCCATTCCGGAAGAAGCAATGCAATTAAATTTGGGTTAGTTATTGATTAATCCCTAACCCCTTTTTAACATACTCCAGAATACCGGCCATGGTGGGCCCGGCCTGAGCATGAATGACGAAGTCCGCCATGTCATCATAGGGAGTTGGATCCCGATTGATGATCACCAATTTCGCTCCATTCCTCTTTGCCACTAAAGGCATCGAAGCCGCAGGCTGGACAACCAAGGAGGACCCGATCACAATGAAGAGATCACAGGTTGAAGACCGATGATAAGCCTCTTGCGTTTCCTTCTCCGGCATGGACTGGCCAAAAGAAATGGTAGCGGGTTTGAGAAGGCCGCCACAGTCCTCACAGCGGGGTGCCTTCTGGCCTTTTTTGATTCGTTCTTGGATTTCATCGCGATCATATCTCTTTTTACAGCTCAAACAGGAGACGAATATGGCTGTCCCATGGAGTTGAAAGATTTTTTCTTCCGAATTCCCAGCCTTAAAGTGAAGGCCATCGATGTTTTGAGTGATGATGCAGTCGAGTTTGCCGAGTTTTTCCAATTCTGAAATGGTCAGATGGGCCCGATTAGGTTGGGCCGCCTTGATCGGCTCCCACATCTCCGTTGCCATTTGCCAATATTTTTCCCGGGAGGCTTCACTGGCAATGAAATTCTGAAAATAAAAATCCTCGGGGTTATATTTATCCCAAACTCCTCCGGGGCTGCGGAAGTCCGGGATTCCGGACTCTGTGCTGAGGCCGGCCCCCGAAAAAACCACCACCCTTTTAGAAGTAGTGATCCATTGCGCGATTCTTTCAAGTTGTTCTTTCATCGATTCCTCCTCCCGTTGAATTAAGGAATTTTGGGATTGAGGAATTACGGGTTCCTAAATTCCTAAATTCCGAATTTGGTCTTCATTTCCTATACCACACGGTTCATGTGACTTGCAAGAGGGAGACACCCTGTGGTAAAATTTTATAATGAAATGCAATTTAATTCGGCAAGGATATCCCCAGGGAAGTTGTTTTATCGAGGTCGAACAGGGAAAAGCCCTTGCCTGTGAAGCCACCTTAAGAAAGACAGACAATGGCCTCCTCAGGCTGATCTCGGCCGTTCATCTCTCCCGCCCGGAAAATTACCTTTCCATCTACCAATCGGGTTGTAACTTCTCCTGTCGAAAATGCCATTCCTGGAGTTTCACAAGGGTCGCCAAGGGCGATTGGTGGTCCCCTGCCGATATATTAAAGGCATGCAAGGAATATGAAAAGGAAGTGACCATTCGAGAACCCCGAGAAAGAGCCACTGCATTTCATGCCTATGATTCATGTCGTGGTTGCGGAGCTTGTGTGATGTATGGGAAAAGATCTCCTCTCTGTCCCAAAGTGATCCAGAAAAAAGAGATTGTTTTGAGTCCTCAGGGATGGGGACCCGCACGCAATATCGTTGCCTTCACGGGAGGTGATCTGACTTGTTGCCCAGAGTACTATATTGAATGTACGCGTCTCATCAAGAAAGAAACTGGGCTTTGGGTGCTGATCGAAACGAATGGGTATGGCCTCACCCCTCAGAATCTTGATGCGTTGAAGGAAGCCAAGGTTGACTCCTTCTGGCTCGACATGAAGGCCTATGACGGGACAGACCATAAATGGCTGACCGGCTGTTTCAACCGAAACATCCTCAAGCTTCCCGAAGAGATTATTAAAAGAGGTTTTGTCCTGGAAGTCCTTTCCCTCTATATCCCAAACCTTGTAGAAGCGCCACAGTTGAAAAAGATTGCCCAATTGCTTTTCGACGTCGATCCTGAAATCCCGTTTACCCTTTTGGCCTTTTTTCCCGATTATCAAATGAAACGGTACAAGAGCCCAAAGGTTTCTGAGATGATTGAAGCCTATATGGAAGTCAAGGCCATTGGGCTCAGGAATGTAAGGTTGGGAAATATCGGAATTTTCGCCTCATCGGAGCAGGATCATGATCTCCTGAAAAAAAAAGTGGGGGCTGGAAATTATTAATTGGGGAATGCGGATTGCGGAGTGAGCGAGGAGGGGAAGAAGGTGGAATGTTGAAACAATGGAATGATGGAATGATGAGAGATTGAGATTTTCCAATATTCCAATATTCCAGCATTCCAATAAAATGTTGATTCTTTATTCCGGTTATGATAATGAAAAGCCAGATTGAAAGTTTGAAAGGAAGACCTCATGGAGAAAAAAGTCCTCATCGTGGATGATGAGGAAAGGGTGGTCCAATCGATTGCAGGTGTTCTGGAAGACGAGGGGTTTCAAGTTGCCAGGGCAAAAAGCGGGGAAGAGGCGATTATCATGTTTCAGCATGAGGAGCCGGATGTCACCCTCCTCGATATCTGGATGCCAGGGATGGATGGCATCGAAGTATTGAAACGGCTCAAATGGATTTCTCCAGATTGCCAGGTGATTATGATCTCCGGTCATGCGACGATCTCCACTGCCATGACCGCAGTCAAATTGGGCGCTTTTGACTTCATTGAAAAACCTCTTTCCCTGAATGCCCTCCTCATGACTATTCATCGGGCCCTCAATCAACAGAAGGATTTGCTGACCATCCAGCAATCGAAAGAGATTGTCATGGAGGATCCTCTCCAGGGCAAGAA